>Ga0224558_1002721_pt1 | contig 15756 bp, 12 predicted proteins | sample 714S32024metaG_FD_180682 | JGI IMG/M metagenome (GOLD analysis project Ga0224558, IMG submission 180682) | Peat soil microbial communities from Stordalen Mire, Sweden - 717 S3 20-24 | ecosystem: Environmental > Terrestrial > Soil > Wetlands > Peat | place: Sweden: Norrbotten County, Stordalen... | reverse complement strand
ATGCTTTGACCGACGCCGTACGGTCCTCCACTCCAACCCGTGTTGACGAGCCAGACATCGACGGTGTGTTTGCTGATCCTATCGCCGAGAAGTTGGGCATAGGTGCTCGGAGGCAGCGCCATGAACGGGGCGCCGAAGCACGGACTAAATGTGGCCTGTGGCTCGGTCACGCCCGCCTCGGTCCCGGCGACCTTGGCAGTATAGCCTGAGAGGAAATGGTACATCGCCTGTTCGCGTGTCAGCTTCGCCACGGGCGGTAACACACCAAAGGCGTCACAGGTGAGCATGATGATGTTCTTTGGATGACCGGCGGTGCCGCGGCGGGTCATGTTGGGAATGTGACTGATGGGATAGGCCGCGCGGGTGTTTTCCGTGACCGAGTCGTCATCAAGATTGATGCGGCGGGTGCGCATGTCGATCATCACATTTTCGAGGATTGTACCGAAACGGCGGGTGGTCTCGAAAATCTCGGGCTCCTGCTCCTGTGACAGGCGGATGACCTTCGCATAGCAACCGCCCTCGAAGTTGAACACGCCATGTTCGCTCCAGCCGTGTTCGTCGTCGCCGATCAAAGTGCGTTGCGGGTCGGCTGACAACGTGGTCTTGCCTGTGCCCGACAAGCCAAAGAAAATGGCCACGTCCGTTTCGTCCTGACCGTAGTTGGCGGAGCAATGCATGGGGAGCACGCCCCGTCCCGGCAGCAGATAATTCATAATGGTGAAGACCGACTTTTTCATTTCACCGAGATAAGCGGTGCCGCCGATCAACACCAGTTTTCGTCCGAAGTCCAGCATCACGAACGCGTCCGACCGGGTCCCGTCGACCTCCGGATCGGCATGGAACCCGGGCGCGTGCAGGACAGTGAACTCCGGCACATGACGCTTCAACTTGGGCGAAGAGAGTTCTCGGATGAACATCGTTCGGGCGAACAACGCGCCGACCGCCCGCTCGGAGACGATCCGAATCGGGGTGCGATAACGACCGTCGGCGCCGACGTAACAACTCTCGATGAAAACGTCTTTCCCCTGCAAATAGCCGCATACACGCAGCCATAGCGTCTGGAACTTCACGGGATCAAACGGCCGGTTGACCTTGCCCCACCAAATCTTGTTCTCGCTGGACGGCTCACGCACGAGAAACTTGTCCTTTGGCAATCGGCCCGTATAGGGGGTTGTCTTCACCACGAACGGCCCCAGGTGACTGAGCAATCCCTCTCGACGGCGGATGGCCCATTCGTACAACTCCGGCGTTGGCAAATCCCAGTAAGCTTCGCCGAGATTCTCCAGTCTCAGTTGCTGCAAACTCTCTTGCTTTTCGTCCGTTTTCATTTTCGTCTGATTTCTCGTAAGCGCTTCTGCTATTCTGATGCTTGGTAGTGGGCCTCCACAAACCACAGCCATTTGTCGATGCCCCGTGAAACCTCGGTGAACAGGTCGGCAGTGTCAGCATCGTCCAGGTCCGTGGCCTCGTCAATCGAACTGCGGATTTCATGGCCAAATGTCGATAGCGCCTTGGCGACGGCGTTGACATGGGCCGCGCCTTCGGCGATGGCGAGAGGGTATTCCTCCAGCCGCGACCGGGTCGCCACGACGCGCGCCGTGCCTTCGGCAATACCTCCCAGTTGCACGCCGCGCTCAGCGATCAGATCGACATAGCCCGCAACGGCCTCGTTGATCTTGTCGAACAACTCGTGGAGGCCAATGAAGTTCGGACCTTTCACATTCCAATGCGCCTGCTTCATCTGCAATTGGAGATCGATGGCATCGGCCAGTCGGCGATTCAGCAACGCGCTCAACTCTCGTCGCGCATTTTGTGGAATATCATTCTCGGTTTCATACAACTCCGGCGCTTTTGGATTTTCCATGGTGCTTCGTTTCATGACTCGATCCTTTCTGTTTTTCACAAACTATTTACGGTTCTCTCTACGATACGTGCGGTGACCTTGCTCCGGTTCGTGGAGTTCTCGCAGCGCTGAAAACTCTGATTCTGAGCCTTTGTCGCCTGGGCCACAGTTCCGTATGCGCCTGACGGCACACAGCAACCGTAGTATCGAGCGGTGAGCGGCCACCCACGGTCGCGGCGAAATCCCCTTACGCGCCCTCGGAAACCTGGATTACTCGTCCGGCCAACTCCTTGCCGTTGAGTTGGTCAATGACTCTTCGTGCCTCCTGCACCGTCGCCATCTCCACGAATCCGATTGCCTTCGACACGCGCGTAGTTCCATTCGTGACCACGTCGCAGTTGATGACTCGGCCCACTCTCTCGAACAGTCTCTGCAACTCAGCGTCCGTTGTGCTGATCGGCAGGCGGTGGACATGTAGCTTCGTTGTCATACGTCGCTGTCGCTCGTGTTAGTGACAATGGCAAATGGGGCGATTCTTCGCCATGGGGTGTTTACCCCATGGTGCGCGGATGACGTATTCCCGGGGCTCTGGAACCATGGGAACAGGAAATGTTGCTCAACGCCGGGATGTCTTCACCCCCACCTCCCGGAAGCAAATCCTGTTTGCGTTAGGCGGTGGGTGCCCGTCTGGCATACCATCAAGAAGCGTGCAAGGGCCGCCATCGTGGAAACCACTAATTCAGCCCGGGGTGTGGCGACGAGCCTCACCAGCAAATCGTGAGCGTGGCTGGGTATAGACACAGGCCACGGTGGCACCGGCGCCACGCTTGCTCTCAATGCTCAGCGAGCCGCCAATCGCCTGCGCCCGGTACTTCATGCTGCGCATCCCGATGCCTTCCTTGAAACCTCGTCCTTTCGAGAACCCGGAGCCGCTGTCCCTGATCCGAAGCGTAAGGCTGTTCTTCTTCCAACCGAGATGAATCCACACGCGCGCAGCTTTGCCATGATGGATCGCATTGCTGATGGTTTCCTGCGCAATCCGGTACAAGTGTGTGGCGACCGTCTTGTCTGCCAGCCGCACGGGCTGTTGACACCGGACAACGCATGATATTGCAAACAGTCGTTCCATCGACAAGCCGAGGTTCTTCAGGGCCACACCAAGATCGTTGCGTTCCAACTCGACCGGACACAACACATGCGCCAGATCACGGGCCTCACAAATCGTCTTGGTGATCAATTGGCCGATCTCCGCCGCCGTAGCGGCCTCGGGCAGGCCTCGCGCCACCACGCTCTGCGCAACCGTCCTCCACAGAAAGCTGATTCCCGCGAGTTGCTGGCAGACGCCGTCGTGCAAATTCTGCCCGATTATCCTCTGTTCGCGGCTACTGGCCTCGATAACCGCCTGCTCCAGCCCCTTCCGCTCGGTGATGTCGCGGCACAGTGCAACAATTCGCAGCGTTCCCTGGGTTTTCTCCACTGTCGCATTGATCTCAATGGGAGTGACCTTGCCATGAGAATCCACGTGGCCGATTTCCAGATTTCTGATGTACCCGTTCTTGAGGCACGTCCTGACCGCCTGGGCATTCCTTTTCTTGTCGGCAGCGGCAGTCCATTCAACAACCCTTCTGCCGCGTATCTGATCAAGATCACGGTGTCCGGTGAGACGGACATATTCCGCGTTTGCATCAAGGACCCGGCCTTTTGAGTCAATAATGACAAAGCCGGTATCGGTCGTTTCAACCAGTGCCCGGTATTGCGCCTCGCTCTTCTGCAACGCTTCCTCCGCCCGCTTCCGCTCGGTGATGTCACGGGTAATGGCGGAAACTCCGGTAACTTGGCCCCTGTCATTCTTGATAGGAGAGACGGTGATTGAGACATCGACCGGAAATCCACCCTTCCCGAGGCGTACTGTTTCATAGTGTTGTATGTGCTCGCCGCATAGGACCTTCTTCCGAAACCTTTCTGCCTCACCTCTGCGGTTGCGCGGGACGAGGACGGAAACAGGTCGTCCCAGGATTTCCTCGGCGGCATAGTTGTAAAGCCGTTGCGCCCCTGCATTCCAACTGGTGATTGTTCCATCGGGATCCCCGCTGGTTATCGCGTCGTCCGAGTACTCCACGATTGCCGCCAGATGCCGCCGTGACTTTTCAGCCGATTTCCTTTCCGTGATATCCTGCTTGATGGCAATGAAGTGGCTGATCTCGCCTGCGGCATCGCGCACCGGGGTAATGGTCAGCTCCTCGGTGTACAGGTTGCCATCCTTGCGTTTGTTGACCAGTTCCCCGTGCCAAACCTGCCCGGAGCGCACGGTCTGCCACAGGTTTTGGTAGAAAGTCTCGTCGTGTTGGCCAGATTTGAGCACACGCAGGTCCTTGCCGATCACCTCAGAGAGTTCGTATCCAGTCAACTCCGTGAAGGCTGGGTTAACCCAGACGACGTGGCCTTCGCGGTCGTAAACGACGATGCCGTTGGCTGCGGCTTCCAGCGCTGTGCTCTGCAATCGCATGGCCACGTTCGCTTCCGCCAGTTCCGCGGTGCGCTGCCGTACGCGCTGCTCCAGCATCTCTTGCGCGCGCTTCTGGTCGTCGATATCGGCCGCGCAGCCGAACCAGCACACGATTCGTCCGTCCTTGTTCTTGATGGGCAGCGCGCGGGCCACATGCCACCGGTAGCTGCCATCCGACGCCCGCCGTAATCGGTACTCCGCTTGGTAAATGTCCCCGCCGGCCACGTCGCTTTTCACCTTTTGCATCACGCGGCCCGCGTCGTCCGGGTGCAACGCCTTCATCCAGCCGTTCCCACGGGTCTCTTCCGGTGTCTGCCCTGTGTATTCGTACCAGCGGCCATTGCACTCCGTCGTTTCCCCACGGTCGTTCGTCCTCCAGACGAGTTGGGGAATCGCTTCGGCCATGAGACGATAGCGTTCTTCACTCTCTCGCAACGCTTCCTCCGACTGCTTGCGCGCGGTGATATCGGTCACCACACCATTCAGGCAACGAAGACCAGCCGGTGACTGCGAGATGGTAACGCTGTTGCGCACCCACCGGATTGCGCCGTCAGGCAGAACAATGCGGTACTCTTCATCCTCGGAGGCCGACTGGCCGGTCAGCAACCGATCTATTGCTTGAGCGGCGCGAGGGCGATCTTCAGGATGAAGGATGCTCAGCCATCGCCCCCGTCCCGCGCGAAAAAACTCTGCTGGTCGCCCGAGGATCCGTTCCACCGCCGGCGAATTGTAGCGGTAGGAAAACCGACCATCGGAATCAAATTGACCGCTCCAAATATAGTCTGACACCGTGGCAAGCACCCGCTGCAGTTCCGCCTGGGCCTGTTGCAGTGTTTCCTCCGACTGCTTGCGCGCGGTGATATCGCTCACCACACCGTTTACAAAACGACGCCCATCCGTCTCTTGTGACAGAGTAACGCTGTCGCGCACCCACCGGATCGTGCCATCGGGCAGGACAATGCGGTACTCTTCTTCCGCGAAGGCCCACTGGCCGGTCCGCAACCGGGCGAATGCCTGTGCCAGGCGAGGGCGATCTTCAGCGTGGACAGCGCTCAGCCATCGCTCCCGGCCCGCCAGGAAAAACAGCGGTGACCGCCCGAGGATCCGCTCTGCCGCCGGCGAATAGTAGTGGTAAAAAAACCGACCATCGGAATCAAATTCACCACTATAGATACAATCCGACACTGCGGCGAGCACTCGGCGCAGTTCCATCTCGCTCTCCTGTACTGCCTCCTCCGCCCGCTTGCGCGCAGTAATGTCTGCATAAAGACCCAGTATCCCGATGACCTCACCCTTGCTGTCTCGCAGGGGTGCGCTCCACAGGTTGGTATCGACCAGCGAGCCGTCCTTTCGAACGCGGCGCACATCGAGCGGGCTGATGCTTTCGCCCTTCAGGTCACGTTCAATCCGATCATAAACTTCCTGGCGGTGCTCTTCCGGGACAATGGGGAGGAAGCGTCCCAGCACCTCGGACTCGGTCCAGCCAAACATGCGTGAGGCGGATGGGCTCCACATGATCACGCATCCTTGTTTGTCCACGGCATGAATTGCCAATAATGGCGCCTGCAGCAAAGCTTCCAGCGCTGGTGCGGTCAAAGATTCCTTCTTCATAGGTAGGTCCCGCCTCTTGTCAAAGTCAACTCCTCACCGCGCCGGGGGTCAAGCAAATTGACTCCGCGCAGGCAAGGCAGCGCCGTCTCGCGCCCAGCAACGCGTCGTGTTTTCCACTGCAACTGATAGCGGCTTGCACGATGGGAAAACTGTGGGTACGACGATAGGTCTCGGGGACTTGTCGCGTAAAACTGCTTATCCGCTTGGGTCCAACGAGTGGTCTTGCGCGGCTCCGACAAGTGCCAAGAAGTGCCAAATCTGTTGCTGGATGGCGCCAGATGGTGCTCGGAAGCGCCAGAAGCCATCGTCCGGCGAAGTGCCTTGTCGTGCGTGAGTTGCCCCGGTTTTCAAGGAAAACAAGTGGCGCGCCCAGCAGGAGTTGAACCTGCAACCTTTGGTTCCGTAGACCAACGCTCTATCCAATTGAGCTATGGGCGCACCCGCCAAAGAAATGCGTACAAGACTATAGGCGCAGGATGCGGACTCGGCAACGAAAAATCGGTGAGCCGAAGAATTCGACTTTTGGCGGGGAAATGGTTCGGTAGGCGCGGGCGCTCGTTACGGCTGTTTCTTCGACATCGCTTCCAGCGCGAGATAGAGGGCGTGGGTCCCGCTCTTGCCGTGTCCCTGTGCCTGGACGGCGCGGTAGAGTTCGCGCACCAGCTTCAGCCCCGGCAGGGTAAGGTCCATGCGTTCGGCTTCGGCGAGGGCGATTTCCATGTCCTTGACGAAGTGGTCGACGAGGAATCCCGGAGAGAAGTTGCGCTGCAGAATGCGCGGCGCGAGATTGTCGAGCGTCCAACAACCGGCGGCGCCGGGGCGAACGGATTGGAGCATGGTTTCGAGATTGAGGCCGGCTTTGGCGCCATAGAGCAGGCTTTCGCACACGCCGATCATGGTGCCGGCGATGACAATCTGGTTGCACATCTTGGCGTGTTGACCCGCGCCCGCGCCGCCCTGGTGCACGATGGTCTTGCCAAGAACCTGTAGCAGGGGTAGCACGCGCCCCACGGCATCCGCGTCGCCGCCGAGCATGATCGAGAGCGTGGCATTGCGCGCGCCCACGTCGCCACCGGACACGGGCGCATCGATGGCGTCCACTCCCTTTGCTTTGGCGGCGGCGTAAATCTGTTTCGACAAACTCGGGTTGGTGGTGGTCATGTCGATGGTGACGCTGTCGGGCTTCACGCCAGCGAGCACGCCATCGTCGCTGAAGTAGACTTCCCGCACGTCGCGCGGGTAACCGACCACGGTGAAGATGACGTCCGATTGCAAGGCGACGGCCCGGGGCGAATCGGCCCACTTCGCGCCCTCGTCGAGCAACGGTTGCGCCTTGGGTTTGGTCCGATTGTGAACGGTGACGGTGTAGCCCTTTTCCAGGAGATGCCCGCACATGGAGAGGCCCATGACACCCGTGCCAATCCAGCCGAGACGAGTCGTGGATGGGGAGATCGGCGTTGGTGCGGTCGTGGGCATCGACCGGCACGCTAGGCGAACCCGCGCGAGGTTGTCAAACGGATTTGGGTTGACGACGGGAATGGTTGAATTTCGATGGCAGTGTAAGCCCGTCCTCTTGCGTCCTGAAGAAACAGATCAAAGGACGTGTTAGGAATTAACAGATATGTCTTCCGTGTGTCTTGCTGTATTCAACGGGCCATGTTTTACTTGGAGCAACCGAAGTCGGCTGCGTGAAGTCGAAGCCATCCAATCCGCAGGCTGTGGTCAGAGGCGAGGCGCTGTTTTCCTATTCGCTGGTGGGCGCGTTCGTGGTCTTGGGAGTAATCGGCGTCCTGCATCACGCGATGTGGCGCGATGAGGTCTATACGTGGCTGAGGGCAAGATTCGGCAACTCCTTGCGCGATCTGTATCTGGTGGCGCGATACGACGTTCATTTTATGCTTTGGGACGTTGTGCTGTGGATACTGACGAGATTCACTCACCACTGCCAGGCGATGCAATGGCTGCACCTCGCGCTGGCGACGTGCAGCGTCTGGGTAGTGGTTCGGTTGAGCCCGTTTACCCGGTTGCAGAAGGCCCTGTATTGTTTTGGATACTTCGCCATCTTTGAGTACTGCTTGATCGCGCGGCCATATGTCTTGATTGCGCTTTTGGTATTCAGTTTGTGCGCCGTGTGCACCCGGCGAAAGGACAACTTCGTTGCCCAAGCGGTGCTCCTGTTCCTGCTCTCCAACATCAACGCGCTGGCGACGATCATTGCCTTCTCGTTTGTCGCGGCGTCAGCGTTGGAGCATATCCGTCGCCGAGACGTGGGAGAGTTGTGGGCCACGAGGAAACGAGCGTTGATCCTCAGTGGCGTGATTCTGTGCGCGGCCCTGATCGGTGTCGCGCTTCAGTCGATCAGGCCCAAAGACGCGTTAGCCTTCCAAAGTTGGCCGCGCCCCATGACCGTCTTAAGTTTTGCCGCGGCGCTCGGCGACGTTTGGCGCGGCTATGTCCCGATCCCCGGACCATTCCCTCATTTGGTGAAGCTGATATGGGGATCGAATTTCCTGTTGGATTCCGCACCTCAAACATTGGCATTGGGTGCGACCTTATCTCTCGGCCTGCTGGCGATGTCGGTTTGGACGCTTCGGCGGAGCCTGATGGCCGTCGTGTGGTACTTGTTCGGGACGGGACTGATGCTGGTGTTTCATTTCGTGGTCTCAGAGGCCGCGGTGCGGCATGACGGTCTGTATTTTATACTGTACCTTGCGTGCTTGTGGTGCGGGTTCACATGGAGTCGCGACCAGAAGCCGCAGTCATCCCCCGCGATTCTACCCGTGCGGATGGAGCGTTTGTTTCTCCCATTGATCCTGGCCCTTCAGGTGGTTGCAGGCGCGTATGCGTGGACGCTCCATCTGATGACGCCGTTTTCCGCCAGCAAACTGGCCGCAGACTTCATTCGACAACACGGCTATGCGAATCTGCTGATTATTGGGAGCAGGGAGTTGAATGTTACTCCCGTGACTGCCTATCTGGATCAACCGATTTATTACCCCGATAGCAAGAGGTTTGGGACGTTCTCCTGTGAGAACAGCGCCCGACATGATCTTTCTCCGCAGGAGCTCCTGCAGTCAGTGGCGCAGATGGCCATGAAAGCACACGGGGATACGCTTCTGGTCAGGAGCGTCTCGTTTACAATCTCACACGACGGCATTACGCAGCCACTGGAGAGCGCATGGCTGAGCCCGGATGGCAGCGGTTGCACTCTGTCAGGGCCGCCGCCGGAGCCACGCATGAAGATCTCGCTACTCGCGGATTTTCGGACCGCGATCGTGGATGAGGCGTACTGGCTCTACTTGATCAGTCAGCGGTGATGGAATCGGGTGGGGTCGTTGTGGATCGTTGCTGGACCGGGCACAGTTGGTGGTTGGGCGGCGAGTGGAGGGTGCTGGCATCGACCGGCACGCTACCCTCGCCGCTCGGCTTTCCAGTTGACTTCCATATCGGAGTTGCGATATCCTGCCGGGAGCAGGAAGAGTTGTTGGCTGGCGTTGCGGTCGGGGATCGCAACTGTTCTTTGAAATGACAGGGCAATGGCCGGGGAGCACCACGGCAACCAACGGTCGTGCGGAAGCCCGACCCTCCGAACGGAGACGACGGTGGGAGGGGTGGATGACCGGTCCGCGTACACGGTACGCGGCTACAATGCGGAGAGGGGTGCCCCCATATATGTAAAATTACCAAACGAAGCCAATTTTTTGGAGTGTTGGACAGTGTGGATTGGCTTGAGGGACAAGATGTTAGTAGTCCAAGTGTGCCATTTTGTCACTTGGCTTTGTTTTGCCGGAAATGGCTTTGTTTTGCCTGTTTGGGTCGGTGATAGCGTCTGAAGATACGCATTTGGCGCGTGTTGTCGGACTCGGTTTGAGGTAACAGTAACCGCACCGCCGTCTCGTTGCTTTTGGGCATGGCGTTCGCTACACTGACCTTGAATGAAAGCGGTTACGACGGAACAGATTCGGCAACTGGACCAAGGCAGCATCGCTGCGGGCGTTCCCCGAGCGGAACTGATGGAGCGCGCGGGTTATGCCGTTGCCCGCACGACCATGGAATACTTGCGGCGGCAGGATGCGCGGTCCGTGCTGCTTCTGGCCGGGAAGGGCAACAACGGCGGCGATGCGATCGTGGCGGCGCGGCATCTGGCGGGGGCCGGTTGCCAGCCCGCATTGGTGTTGCTTTGTAGCCGTAACGAATTACAGGGCGACGCGCTTGGGCATTTCCAGAAGCTCGTGAGCGCGGTGCGCGTGTTGGAACTACCGACGCTCGACCAATTTGCCGAGCTTGTCGGGGAGATGGAGCCTGCGGTCGTCGTGGACGGTTTGCTGGGCACGGGGTTGAAGGGAGACGTGCGCGAGCCGTACGCCACGGCGGTCAAGGTGATCAATGGCCTGCATCGGACGGTGGTGGCGATCGATATTCCGTCGGGTCTCGACAGCGATACGGGCGAAGTCCGTGGCGTGTGCGTGCGCGCCGACACGACGGTCACGATGGGGCTGCCGAAGGTCGGCTTGCTCAAACCCGGCGCGGCGGAATTTGTGGGTCGGATCGAAACCGTGGACATCGGGTTCCCGCGGAAGCTCGTGGATGAAATACAGACCGACGTGGAACTGGTGACCGCGCGGGACGTCGGGCCGCTATTGCCGGTGCGCCCTCGGGCGGCGCACAAGGGAGATTTTGGCCACCTGCTCGTCATTGCCGGTTCGGAAGGTTACACCGGAGCGCCGGTGCTGACGGCGCAAGCGGCGGCGCGCGCCGGGGTCGGGTTGGTGACACTGGCCGTGCCGCGGAGCATTTATCGGATTGTGGCGGCGAATTGTCCGCCGGAAGTGATGCCGCGCCCGGCGGATTTCGACAAACTCGATCCGACGGATTTTGCCGGGTTTAATGCCGTGGCACTCGGGCCGGGGTTGGGGCAGCACGCGAGGACGCAGAAGGTGATTTGGAAGGTTGTGAGCGGATGGTTCCCGCCGATGGTCGTGGACGCGGATGCGTTGAATGGGATCGCGCAAGGGGTGGCCGCGTTGAAGAAGCTGCACAAGCCGATGGTGCTCACGCCGCACCCGGGGGAGATGGGGCGGCTGATCGGCAAGACCAGCAAGGATGTGCAGGCGAACCGGTGGGAGGTCGCGCGCGGTTTTGCGAGGGAATACGGCGTGGTCACGGTGTTGAAGGGCGCCGGGACGGTGATCGCGGAGAAATCGGGACCACTGTGGATCAATTCAACGGGCAATCCGGGGATGGCCAAGGGCGGCATGGGCGACGCGTTGACGGGGATCATCGGCGCGTTTCTGGCGCAGGGCATGGCGCCGGCGGATGCGGCGCGCGCAGGGGTATTCATTCATGGGCTGGCGGGCGATCTCGCGAGCCAGGCGGTCGGCGAACGCGCCATGTTGACCTCAGATTTGATCGGGCATTTGGGCGCGGCATTCGCCACGCTGGACTAAGCGCGCGGGCGATGGCATATTTCTGTCCGTCTTCAAGCCGGCGTAGCTCAATTGGCAGAGCGGCTGATTTGTAATCAGCAGGTTATCAGTTCAAGTCTGATCGCCGGCTCCATTCCAGCCCGCGCAATCTGCAGGTCGCTCGCGGCTGCACTGTTTAAACGCCGTTTAGACAAGACGCTTGAGACTTACCTCGACAGCGTCAGTTGGTCGATGTAGCGCGTCTCGAAGCCGGGGTCGAGATTGAGTTCGACGACATTCAGCTCCCTGGCCAGGCGGCGGAGCTCATCAAGCACGCCGTAGTCCAGCAAGGCGAGGTAGGCACCGGCCAACGAGCTGTTGCCGATGACCTGTACTTGCTTGGGAACGAAACCCGGCAACATCCCGCAGGCAATCGCGTTGGTCACGTCGAGATGCAGTCCGAACCCTCCGGCCAGATACAGCATTTTAATCTGCGGTGGCTCCAACCCGACGCGATGCAGCAGCGTAAGGATGCCGGCAGCAATTGCCGCCTTGGCCTGCAACAAATGCGCGATGTCCACTTCGGTGACAAACACTTGATCCGCCAGCCGGAGCCGGTCCGGTGTGGCAAACCGTCCCTGTTCGTTAAGCAATCCGACGCGCCGACCTTCGGCCAGGAGATCGATATAGCCGGAACCGCAAATCCCGACGGCCTTTTTGCGACCGATAATTTTCGTGTGCACCGCAAACGGCTCGCAGTCGAAACGGATGCGCTCGATGGCGCCGGGGCTGGCGCGCACGCCGCTGGTCAAGCCAGCTCCTTCAAACGCCGGACCGGCGGCGGTCGCGCAACCGTACAGCAAGCCGTCGTTCTTGAGAATGATCTCGCCGTTGGTGCCGACGTCGACCAGCAAACTGGGGCCGTCGTCGTAGGCCAGGCCGCTCGCCAGTACGCCCGCGCACAAATCCGCTCCGACATACGCCGACATGCCAGGCAGCAGATGCACATCCACCGCACCGAGGTCCGGCAAGCGAATCACTCGATGATCCAGAAATGCCGGCGTGAACGGCACCGTGCCCATTGGCGTCGGGTCGACGCCAGCCAGCAGGTGCAACATAGTCGTGTTGCCGGCAACGGTGACACACGCCAGGCGTTCGGTGGCGCCAGCCTCGGCGAGAAGCGGCACGATGGTTTCCTTCACAACCGCAGCCTGCAACTGCGTGATCATTGCCGGATGGCCGGCGCAGAGATTGATGCGCGTCAGGACGTCGTCGCCGTAGTGCATCTGCCGATTGAAATCAGTCGCCCGGCCAACGATTCGGCCGGACGCGAGGTTGACGACCAGAACGGCGACAGTCGTCGTGCCGACGTCGATGGCCACGCCGAGACCTTCGCGCACCAACGGAGCGTGAGCCTGCGGTACGTTGATGCGGAAATCGCTGACCGCTTGCGGCCGATGCGCGATCAGCGAGCGCTCCGGTATGCGCACGCGCAGGTGCCGACATTCGGCGACAGACATCTCGCAGGCGCGCACCTGCCGGGACTGGCCGCTGGCGTCGACGAGTTCAACGTGGCACCCGTTGCAGAGGCCGCGCCCGCCGCAACGGGTGTTCAGCGGCAGATGCCGGCGGCGCAGCCATTCGGTGAGACGGATGCCCTTCTGCCGTGTGGCGGGCTCGACGATAATCTCAGTGACCGGCATGGACAGCCTCAATCACACGCGCGTCGGCGGTCACGCGAAAGGTCTGACCGGGCTCGAGAGCCAGAAACCGCTCATTGTCCCACGGTCCGCTCAAGAGCGCTTTCAGCAGCGCCGGATCACCGCATTGATAATCGCATTTCCAGCCGAGCCATTTGGCGCACCGCTGCGTGTAGGCCAGTTCCTTCTCGATGTCACCGCAACCGAGGTGGACGAACGCCGCGTTGTTGTAGGTCTTAAACCAGTGTTGTTCGCTCTCCATGAGGAAGTCGGCGTTGTCTTCGCCATACTTCTCGATGTACTCGCGATGGACCGTCTCGTAGCGTTCTGGGCCGGGCATGGGGGTGTGCCGGTTCCAGCCGGGGCTGTACCAATAGGTGCCGGGATGCCGCTGCACATATTCAGCGTAGCGTTCCTTGCTGCCGAGAAGCAACGTGATGCAGTCGTGCGCGCGCGGGATCACCAGCCGGCAACGCCGCGTCCGCACGCCTTCGCTGCCCCGACTGCACAAGCCGTAACCGAGCGCGATTGTTCCGGCATCACTCTGTCCCTCAACCCGGTCGATGGCGGCTTGAAGTTTTTCGCGGAGCTTGCCGGGTTCGTTGTGCAATCCCTGTTCGAGGATCTCGATGCACACGACGTGCGAAAGCTCGCGCGCGAAATGCGCGATCTCGGTTTCCAACACGGCGCAGGTGACGACCGCGATCTTGTGATTCCCGCTCATGTATACCGGCCATATTGATCGAGCAATGAAACGATAAATTGGTACGTGTCCCAACTGACTTGTGGCGGGACGCTGTGGTCGCTGTGATAGATGTAGCCTTTGGTCGCCATGCCGGCGGCGAGTTTTTGCCGGATTTCAGTTTCAATCTTGGCCCGCTCGTTGGTGATCAACACCATTACGTCGATATTCCCGAAGAACGCCAACCGGTCGCCGTATCGCGGGCACAAGTTCCGGATATCCATGCTGGCTTTGCATTCGAGCGGTTGCAGGCAGTCGAAGCCGGCCGCGACATACAAATCCAGCACGCCATTCACATCGCCATCGGTGTGGTAGATGAATTTCATCCGATGCGCGTGCGCCCAATCGCAAAGTCGTCTGTGGTCCGGCCAGATCAACTCCCGGTACATCTGGGGCGAACACACCGTTGCGGTTTTGAACGCCATGTCGCCGAAAATCCACAAGCCATCCGGCTGGATGCCGGTGGCCATCAAGGCGTCGAGGTTGCGCAACATCACGTCGGTGTATGTCTGTGACACGTCACGAATCCAGTCGGGATCTTCGGCCATGGCGATAAGTGTGGTCTCATCGCCCATCAACGACCGCGTGTCTTCGAAACTCTCAACCCCGGCCAGATAACACCACCGGCCTCGCGTGCGACCGCGCTGGTACTCGCGCCGGACCGCTTCGGGATCGTTCTGCAATCCAGTGCTGAGCAATGCCGGCTTGAACACCCGCTCCCATTGTTCCCGCGAGTCGCACTCGAACCCGAGATGGTCCGGCGTGCCGCTCTTGTTGCGCCAGTAGCGGACGAGCTTGCCGTTGCTGTCGCGGACCACGCGAGTGTCCTTGTCGATGCTGACGATTTCCTCGCGCCCCGGGAACGCCTGCGGCCAGAGCCAATTTATGGCGTGGAAATCACTCTGCAACAAATCGAGCGCCTGCTTCACGTCGCCGTTGAGTCCTTCGTCTTGCCACCGCTCGATGGTTTCCGGCCAGTAACCATCGTGGCGGGGCACGCGGTCGTGGTCCTGGCGGGCGAACATCCGATTGACACGTTCAAGGCCGGTCAGTTTCATGATGGGATTGCACCGCGTATGGCGCGGATGTGCTCGGGCGTCGAACCACAACAACCGCCGAGGATGGCCACGCCGATTTCGTTCATGCGCATGGCGAACTCAGCCATCGCGTGGGGCGTCGTAGCGTACAAGGCCTTGCCGTCGACGAACTGCGGCAGGCCAGCGTTTGGTTTTGCGAGCAGGAGCACATTCGGACGAGCCGCTTTCATGGCGCGGATGACGTGTTCAACAACCTCCGGGCCGACGCTGCAATTCGCGCCGACAGCCACCGCTCCGGCATCGCTCAACTGCGCGACGGCATCTTTAGGTGTCACGCCCATCATCGTGCGGCCACTTTGGTCAAACGTCATGCTGGCCAGTATGGGCAGGTTCGTGGCACGTGCGGCTTCGACCGCCAACAGGGCTTCGCTCAAGTCGGTAAATGTCTCGCACACCAACGCATCCACTCCGGCTGCGGCGAGTAATGCAGCCTGTTCGGCGAACGATTGCCGGGCTTCGTCGGGGCTAAACTCACCGTATGGCTCGAGCATCTCGCCGGTCGGCCCGATCGAGCCGGCAAGGAAGACTGCTCGGCCAGCCACCGCTTCGCGGGCAAGTTGTACGGCAGTCCGGTTGATGGCTTCGAGTTCTTCCTCCCTGCCACCGCGGCGGAGATGCACGCGGCTCGCGCCAAACGTGTCGGTGTAAACCAGATTGCTGCCGGCATCGATGTATTGGGCAACAAGCATCCGCACGGCGGCAGGGTTCTCCAGCACCCAGAGATCGGGGGCTTCGCCGACCGGCAAGCCGGCGGCTTGCAGCATCGTGCCGGTCGCGCCATCGGCCAACAGGGGCGCTTGCTGTTGCAGTACTTCAAGAAAGTTCATAATCCGCCGCGACGAACTTCGTCGT
>Ga0224558_1002716_pt1 | contig 15779 bp, 13 predicted proteins | sample 714S32024metaG_FD_180682 | JGI IMG/M metagenome (GOLD analysis project Ga0224558, IMG submission 180682) | Peat soil microbial communities from Stordalen Mire, Sweden - 717 S3 20-24 | ecosystem: Environmental > Terrestrial > Soil > Wetlands > Peat | place: Sweden: Norrbotten County, Stordalen... | reverse complement strand
TCGTTCCTGTGAGCTATATTTGTGTCTGCGCAGCGGAACCGGCGGGAGCCGTGCCGGCCCCGGTGAGTGTAGATGCATCGCCCGAAGCCAAGGCCTTACTGCAAATGCTCTATGGCCTTTCCGGGAAGTACACGCTCACCGGCCAACATAACTACCCTAACACCAAAGACACCTTCACCCGGCGCACGGCCCAGGTTTGTGGCAAAGTGCCGGCCGTATTTGGCCAGGACTTCGGCTTTGCCGCCCCGGGCAACCAGGACGCCGCCGCGGCACGGCCGGATATCATCGCCGAAGTCAAGCGGCAGCACCAGGAAGGCTCAATTATCACACTCTGCTGGGGCGCAACTCACGGTTTCGTCTAAGCGGGTGATAAGTCACATCGAATGGGTGGTATTGGGACTTAGTTGTTGGAGATGGCGGTGATTTTGGCGTGGGGGAAGAGCAACTCCCAACGTTCGTTACGCCAGAACATTTCCAGGCACAGGAGAGCCTCGTCGCCCCGGGTGCTCCAGAACTGGCCGCAACGCTTCATGCGGCATTGGAGTTGGCGGCAGGTTGACTCGGTGGCCCCTGAGCCGACTGGTTCCTTGCGTTTGCGAGCCTGCTTGTACTTCATCCGTTGCTGGTTATTTTGGTAGTACTCGATGGTATCGTCGGCGGCTTTGGCTGCCGCGCCGGTCAGTCGTGGTTTGAGGTCTTCCAACTGGGCGATGACGTTAGCGACTTGATCGTTACGGATTTGCTTGAGCAAGGGTTTAACCCAGCGGCGCGCCTCGGGGCTGCCGGCGCCATGCAGTTCGTTGGCCACGGCCCACAGGTAGGTGTTAGCGTGATAGAGGTCCAGCCGGTGAACGGCAGCCTTGAAACGGTCTTCGGCCAGATTCCAGATCCAGACGGCGCCATCGGCGATGACAAGTACCCGCTTGGTCTGGCCCAAGCCCCGTGCTCTGGCCTCATAGTAAAGTTGCTGCATCAGCGACTCGATCCCGCCGCGGGTGGCCACGTAGCTGCGCTCGGTGATAACGGCGCGGAGTTTGGTTTTGAAGCGCCCCTTGGTACAGCGGTGGTTGAGCCGGAAACAGGTGGCCGTGTAAACCCAATGCCAACGCTCGACCTTCTGTTGGCGCGCTCGCATTTTTCGAGTGAGGCCCCAATGGTCGCGTTCGCGGATGTTCCAGGCGTCAATCTGGATAACCAGCGTAAAGGGTTCTGGGGGCTGCTCCACAACTGGGGCCGCTTTGATCTTCGAGGCTGGGGGGATGAACCCAGGCGTGTCGAGCAAGCGCTGGCGCACGACTTGGGCGCTCTCTCCCTGCCGTTGGGCTTCGCGGGCCAGAGTGCTCCGGCTCAACGAGCGCCCAGTCACGCGCAAGCAAAGCGCCTCCGCCTGCTCGGCGGGCATCTTGGAAACGAGCAAGGCGCACATCTCCTGCACCAGGGGCGAGGCGGTCGAGTCGTCCCGCAACCCCAGCACCCGGTCGACGGGAAAAACCCACTGCCGGCAATGGGTGCACCAGCCATGGGTGCGGAGCAGTTTGACTTTGCCGCAATAGGCATCAATCCACCGGGGCACGCGACGCTTCTTGTGGCCCAGCGGCCCCAGGCAATCGGGGCACTTTTCATCGGCTTGGTCGGCCTTGGCTTGCATGGCTTTTTGCACGAGCAACCGTTGCAGTTGCAGGCTCGACTGGCGCACGTGCTCCTCGATGAAGCCCAGGCCCTGCTCGGGATGTTGCTGGATTTGCTCTAAGCGCTTGCGGAGGTCTTCCCGCCAGCGGGCGATGTCTGGTTCGAGCAACTGGTCCTCACCGTGGGCGACGATTTCATCGACCAAGGTTTCGAGCGATGGGGACGCAGAGCGATTTTGCGGCAGATCAACAGGCATAGGATGGCTTAGCAATGGGGGTGGTTTCAACAGGGTTTAGATAACGGCGAAAGTTCCGGTGCAACGGCCAGACATAGATGTCCTTGATCGGGGTGGAGAGCCTGCCCGAGGGACCCTGGCGTCCCCGGCCTTGGGTCTGGCCCAGGCAAATCCAATTGGCGGCGCGGTAGCAGGTGCCGGCAAAGCGGTGCCGGTCCACGAAAGTTTCCAGCAGCCAGATTGGCTGCCCATACTTGGCCTGCCAGTCCTGGCGGATGCGCCGGCTGATTTGGCTCAGAACATGGCTGGCTAAATGCAGCACCCGCACCCAGGAGAAGATGAGAAAGCGCGTGTTGTTGACGACCCCTCCCAACTGGCAGGCGCGCTGTGGGCCGCTCCAGCCGATCCACCGGTCCCGCCCCGCGCATTGCCAGGCCGGCGCGCCAAACACCACGCAAGCCACAGGGCGATCCTGCTTATCGCACACCCAATACTGCAGGTTTTGTCCCACCCGGCTGCGGTAGCCCAGGTAATGATAGCGGTGCAGTGCGGCTTCCAACTGCCGCCGGGTCTCCGGGTGGTTGGTCTGGCTGACTTCGTGCACGCGTAACGGAATCACCCCTGCCAAGGCGCACGCTATCGGGCTTTCCTTCAGGGCGGGCCCGCCCGACGTGGGTGCCCGGCCCGAACGGGTGGGAGATTTCATCCGCGCCGGGGGCAGCTCGATCCAACCCTGCTCCTGCATTTTGAGCAACAGCGTTCGCGCGGCCATGTCTTTGAGCTGCCCCTGGGGCGTGCGCCAGTCCCAGAGCCGGGCAAGTTCACGACTGAGCCGATACCGGCTCCAGCCGCCGTTTCGAGACAGCAGGGCTTCTACTTGCGCCAACTGTTCCGGGCCGAACGCTCGACCTTGAAGCCTTGCCGGTAATTGCATCGCCGACCAGCGTGGCAGAAGGGGCGAGCAGAGTCCCGCACAAAATGAAACAAGTCGCCGGACCAAATCTAAGCTCAGCCCGAACTATCATCCCAGCATCCCAGCATCCCTACATTACCCCCGAAACCGTGAGTTGCGCCCGCTCACGCGGAAACGCGGAATGGCTGGTTGCGTCTTCGGCGAGTCTGCTGTATGCTAAGAGCAGTTCCCCAGCTTTACATCTGGAACGTATCGTTCCACGGGCCAAGGCCGGGAGGCTGATACATGGGCGAGCCAACGAAACCAGTGGCGCAAGTCCTCGAGGCGGTCGGGGCCGGGGATGCCAAAGCGGCGGAGGAGCTGCTGCCGCTGGTTTATAACGAACTGCGCCGCGTGGCCGCGGCCAAGATGGCCAACGAAGCGCCCGGCCAGACCCTTCAACCCACCGCGCTGGTGCATGAGGCTTGGCTCCGCCTGGGCGGAGATCACCAGGAGCAGTGGAAGAACCGGGCCCACTTTTTCGGCGCCGCCGCCGAGGCAATGCGGCGCATCTTGATTGACCGCGCACGCAAGCGGAAATTGCGCGAACCGTCGGGCCTGGCAGCCCCCGAACCGCTCCACGAATCCCGGATCGAGCTGCGGGTACCGGAATCGGAACTGCTGGGGCTGGACGAGGTGCTCGATCGCCTCGCCGAAGTGGATGCGGAGGCGGCGCGCCTGGTAAAGCTTCGTTATTTCATCGGTTTAGGCATGGCCGAGGCTGCCGAGGCGATGGGGATTTCACTCCGTCAGGGCGAACGGCTCTGGACTTTCGCCAAGGCGTGGCTAAGGGACGCCCTTCGCCGCGACCGGTAGGCAGGCGCGCCAGGCTAAGTTTTTGCGGAAAAGTTGGCGGGTTTTCCGGGCCCACACGCATGTAGAGGCAGGCAGTCTCATGAACGACCAGGACCAGACCAAACGAGAGCGGCAGGCGCGGGACATTTTCCTGCGCGCGGTCGAGATTGGGTCACCAGAAGCCCGGGCAGCCTACTTGGAAGGGGCCTGCCGACAGGATGAGGCCCTGCGCTCACGGGTGGTCAACCTGCTGGACAATCACCGGCAAGACTCGTTTTTGGAGGGCTCCGCCGTCGAACTCTTTCCACTCTCAGAAAAGCCCGGCGACCGCATTGGCCGCTACAAGCTGCTGGAAAAGATAGGCGAGGGCGGCATGGGTGTGGTGTATATGGCCCAGCAGGAGGAACCGGTCCGCCGCCGCGTCGCCCTCAAGATCATCAAGCTGGGGATGGACACCAAGCAGGTCGTCGCGCGTTTCGAGGCCGAGCGCCAGGCCCTGGCCTTGATGGACCATCCCAATATCGCCAAGGTGCTCGATGGCGGGGCGACCGATACCGGACGGCCTTACTTCGTGATGGAACTGGTTCAGGGCGTGCCCATCACCGAATTTTGCGACCGGAACCGCTTTCCGGCCCAGGAGCGGATCAAGCTTTTCATCACCGTCTGCCAGGCCGTCCAAAGCGCGCACCAGAAGGGGATCATTCACCGGGACCTCAAGCCCACCAACATCCTGGTCACGCTCGACGGCGGGGTGCCTATGCCCATGGTGATTGACTTCGGCGTGGCCAAAGCCACCCAGCAGAAGCTGACCGAGAAGACGGTCTTCACGAACTACGCCACGATGATTGGCACACCGGCCTACATGAGCCCAGAGCAGGCGGAGATGAGTCGTCTGGATGTGGATACGCGCAGCGACATCTACAGCCTGGGGGTGCTGCTCTATGAATTGTTGACCGGGACGACGCCCTTCCCCGAGAAGCGGTTGCGCAGCGCGAGCTACCAGGAGATGCAGCGGATCATCCTCGAGGAGGAACCGGAACGGCCTTCCACGCGCCTGAGCACGCTCCAGGGCGAGCAGCGGAGCACCGTGGCGAGGAACCGTGGGGCCAGCGAACTAGCTCTGGGCCTGGTATTCGCCGACGACCTGGATTGGATTGTCATGAAGTGCCTGGAGAAGGACCGGGCCCGACGTTACGAGACGGCCAATGGTCTGGCCGCCGACCTCAAGCGGCATCTGAACAATGAACCGGTCGTGGCCCGGCCGCCGAGCACGGTTTACAGACTCCAGAAGGCCATCCGCCGAAACAAACTCGCCTTCATGGCCGGGGTTGCCGTCGCGGCGGCGCTTATGCTTGGTATTGGGATTAGCACCTGGCAGGCGATGGTGGCGCAACAGGCACGGCTGCAGGCCGAACACCAACTCTATGCGGCGAAAATGAACCTGGCCGAGCAAGCCTGGGACCAGAACAATATCGGGCAGCTCCGGCAATTGCTGGAAGAGACTCGAGACTCTCCGTATCGTGGATTTGAGTGGTATTATTGGCAACCACTAACTCACTTGGCCCTGAAGACGCTCCGAGGGCATCTGGATGGAGTGACATCTGTGGCCTTTTCCCCAGACGGCCAGCGGATTGTGACCGGCAGTTGGGATAAGACGGCCAAGGTATGGGAGGTGGCCAGCGGGCGAGAACTCTTCACGCTCAAGGGGAACGACGCGATTTGGTCTGTAGCCTTTTCGCGCGACGGCCAGCGGATTGTCACCGGCAGTAGGGATGCCACGGCCAAGGTGTGGGATGCGGCCAACGGGCACGAACTGCTCACGCTCAGGGGCCACAGCGCTCAGATTTGGTCTGTCGCCTTTTCCCCGGACGGCCAGCGCATTGTCACCGGGAGTAAGGATGCCACAGCCAAGGTGTGGGATGCGGCCAGTGGCACGAACCTGCTCACGCTCAAGGGGCACAATAACTTGGTTTTTTCTGGGGCCTTTTCCCCGAGCGGCCAGCGCATTGTCACGGCCAGTGTGGATCAGACGGCCAAGGTGTGGGATGCGGCCAACGGGAACGAACTGTTCACGCTCAAGGGGCACAGCGGTCAGGTAAATTCTGTGGCCTTTTCCCCGGACGGCCAGTGGATTGTGACTGGCAGTCAGGATGCGACGGCCAAGGTGTGGGAGGCCGCCAAGGGCAAGGAACTGGTCACGCTTAAGGGGCACAGCAATGATATTTTCTCTGTTGCCTTTTCCCCGGACGGCCAGCGGATTCTCACCGGGAGTTGGGATGGGAGTGCCAAGGTGTGGGAGGCGGCCAAGGGCGATGAACTGCTCACGCTCAACCGGCACGGCAATGAGATTACCTCTGCTGTCTCCTCCCCGGACGCCAAGGGAGGCAGCGCTCGGGTTTTTTCCGCGGCATTTTCCCCGGACGGACGGCGGATTGTCACCGGCAGTACGCATGGGACTGCCAAGGTGTGGGATGCATCCAGTGGCCGGGAACTACTTACGCTCACGGGGCATAGTAACTGGGTTATTTCTGTTGCCTTCTCCCCGGACGGCCAACGGATTGTCACTGGCAGTGTCGATCAAACCGCCAAGGTGTGGGAGGCAGCCAGCGGGCGGGAGCTGCTCACTCTTACGGGGCACATCGCCGAGGTTTATTCTGTCGCCTTTTCTCCGGACGGACGGCGGGTTGCCACCGCAAGTGAGGATAAGACAGCCAAAGTGTGGGACGCGGCCAACGGGCGCGAACAGTTCACGCTCAAGGGGCACAGCGCTCTGATTTGGGCGGTGGCCTTTTCCCCGGACGGCCAGCGGATCGTCACTGGGAGTGCTGATGGGACTGCCAAAGTGTGGGATGCGGCCAGTGGCAAGGCCCTCCTCACCCTCAAGGGGCACAGCAATTGGGTTCTTGGTGTGGCCTTTTCCGCGGACGGCCAGCGAATTGTCACTGGCAGTGATGATAACAAAGCCAATGTGTGGGAGGCGGCTACTGGCCGGGAACTACTTACGCTGAAGGGGCACAGCGGAGGTGTTTTGTCTGTTGCCTTCTCCCCGGACGGCCGGAAGATTATTACTGGCAGTCGCGACCAAACGGCCAGAGTGTGGGAGGCGGCGCGACCCGAGCAGGTCGCTGCCTGGCAGGAAGAAGAACGGGCCGCGACTCAACATCTTGCCGCCGCGCAGGCCGAGCAGGAGCGCCAAATCATTGCCCGCGCCCGTGATTCTGTCCGGCAGTGGCTGGTCCTTACGCCGATTGCGTTGGCCACCGGTCAAAGCGGAGCGCAGGGATTAGACATCGAGCAGATTGCGGGCGAAGGCCAGCTCAGGCCCAAAGCGGGAGAGGCGAGGTCCATTGGGGGCGGTGAGTTGACATGGCGGCAGGTGGCCTTGACGAACGAGGTGATAGACTTCAACGCGCTCCTGGGGCAGGAGACAACTCAGAGCGTGGCCTACGCGGTCTGCTACCTCCGGTCGGAAGCTGAGCAGCGCGGGCTTCAGATGCTGGTAGGCAGCGATGATGAGGCGAAAATATATCTGAATGGGAAGCAGGTTTACACAAATGCCTTCCCGCGCCCCTTTTATGCCGAGGAGGATAAAGTGCCTGACATCGCGCTGAACGCGGGGCTGAACGTGCTCGTGTTCAAAGTGGTGAACGAAACCCGCGAGTGGAAGGGGTCCATTCGGTTCATCGATGCCCAGGCCAATCCGGTCAAGGGGATCAAGGTGACGCTGGATCCAAGGCCAGTGAATAAATGAAAACCCAACCCACGGCACTCCTTAACGACAGCGTAGTTCAAACAAAAATGAATACTATGAAAATGACGAATCCAATGCGATTGAAACTGTTCTGCCTCGCGACCTGTGGGATGGCAATGACGGCAGCGAATCTGGGGGCACAGACCTTCACGACCCTGTATAATTTCACTGGGGGCAGTGACGGAGCTTATCCGGGTGCCAGATTGATTTTATCGGGCAACACCCTGTATGGGACGGCACAGTTGGGCGGCACAAATGGAAGTGGAACGGTGTTCGCCGTCAACACCGATGGGACGGCTTTTGCGGTCCTGCATAGTTTCACGGCAGGCACTCGTTCATTCATCACTAACAGTTTTTACCATTATACCAACAGCGACGGATATGAGCCGGTTGCCGGATTGATTTTATCGGGCAACACGCTGTATGGGACGGCGAGCCAAGGCGGCACAAATGGCACTGGCACGGTGTTCGCCGTGAACACAGATGGCACGGGCTTTACAGTCCTGCACACTTTCACGGAAACTGACTTCTCTACCGGAACCAACAGCGACGGCGGTGGTCCGAGTTCCGCATTGGTATTATCAGGCAACACCCTGTATGGGACGGCAGAGGGGGGCGGCAGTGGGGGCAGTGGCACGGTGTTCGCCGTAAACACCAATGGCACGGGGTTTACGACCTTACATGGTTTCACCGCAACCCTCTACGGATTCAACACTGACGGAGCTAATCCTGATGGATTGATTTTATCGGGCGACACTCTGTATGGGACGGCGAATAGTGGCGGCACAAGAAATGGAACGGTGTTCGCCGTCAATACAAACGGCACGGGGTTTACGGTCCTGCATAGTTTCACGGCAACTAGCGACGGAGGCAATCCGTCTGCCGGATTGATTCTATCCGGCAACACCTTGTATGGGACGGCTGGGGATGGAGGCAGTGGGGGCAGTGGCACGGTGTTTGCCGTCAACACAAACGGCACGGGCTTCACGAACCTGTATAATTTTACGGTCCCTTTTCCCTACGGCGGCGGGGCTGGACCTCCGCCTATACTCAACAGCGACGGAGCTAGTCCTGATGGATTGATTTTATCGGGCAACACCCTGTATGGGACGGCGGGGGGTGGCGGCACAGATGGTTCTGGCACGGCGTTCGCCCTCAACACGGACGGCACGGGGTTTACGGTCCTGCATACTTTCACTGGCGGCAACGATGGAGGTCAGCCGGATGCCGGATTGATCTTATCGGGCAACACCCTGTATGGGACGGCATCCTCTGGCACCGTGTTCAGTATTTTCATCCAGCCGCAACTGACCCTCATTCCTTCCGGCCCATACGTGATTTTGACTTGGCCAACCAATTACAGCGGGTTCACTTTGCAATCCACCACGAACCTTGGTTCATCGGCGGTCTGGACCACCAATTCTTCGCCGCCGGTCGTCATCGGCGGGCAGAACGTAGTTATCAATACTACTACCTCGGGCAAACAGCAGTTTTACCGGTTGAGCCAGCCAGTGCCTTAAGGGTGATGATGTGCGGCTGAAAATCAGCCACGAGACAACAATAATCAATATCCGCAGCAGCCATTATGAAACAATCTCCCCAGTCCAACTTTGACGAACAACCACCCCGTCGGCGTATCTGCACTTCACGGATTGTGCCGCTGCTGTTGCTTTGGATGCTTCCAGCCGGTCTTGGCTTGATGCTGACTGGTCGGGTGACGGCACAGTTCTTTACGACCCTGTATAATTTCTCGGCACTCAGCAATTCTACTAATAGCGACGGACGCTTTCCTTCTGCCGGATTGGTTTTATCGGGCAACACGCTCTATGGGACGGCGGCCGACGGTGGCACTAATGGCAACGGCACGGTGTTCGCCGTCAACACCGATGGGACGGCTTTTGAGGTCCTGCATAGTTTCACGGCACTCGCTGTTCCTTTTATTGGAACCAACAGCGACGGAGCTAATCCTTATGCCGGATTGATTTTATCGGGCAACACCCTTTATGGAACGACGACCGAGGGCGGCACCAATGGCAACGGCACGGTGTTCGCCGTCCATACCAATGGGACGGGTTTTACAACCCTGCATAGTTTCAATGGAAGCAGCGACGGAGGCGGACCGGTGGCTGGTCTGATTTTATCGGGCAACACCCTGTATGGGACAGCAGGCACTGGCGGCAGTTCGGGGAATGGCACGGTGTTCGCCGTCCATACCAATGGGACGGGTTTTACAACCCTGCATAGTTTCAACGCTTATCTGGGCGACGCCAATCCGGCCGCAGGATTGGTTTTGTTGGGCAACACCCTGTATGGCACGACGACTGGCGGCAATTCGGAAAATGGCACGGTGTTCAAAGTAAACACCGATGGCACGGGCTTTACGAACCTGTATAGTTTCAATGGAAGCAGCGACGGAGCTAATCCGTATGCCGGGTTGGTCTTATCGGGCAACACCCTTTATGGGACTGCGGCGTTTGGCGGCACGAATGGCAGTGGCACGGTTTTCGCCGTCAACACCGATGGCACGCGTTTTACAACCCTGCATAGCTTCACTGGCGGCAGCGACGGAGCTATTCCGAATGCCGGTTTGATTTTAACGAACAACACCCTGTATGGGACGGCTTGTTCTGCTGGCGGCGGTTTGGGCAATGGCACGGTGTTCGCCGTCAACACCGATGGCACCGGTTTTACGACCCTTCATAGTTTCACTGGTGGAAGCGACGGAGCTTATCTGTATGACGCATTGGTTTTATCAGGCAACACCTTGTATGGGACGGCAGCGTATGGCGGCACGAATGACTCTGGCACCGTATTCAGTGTTTTCATCCAGCCGCAACTGACACTCCTTCCTTCCGGCCCATACATAATTTTGACGTGGCCGACCAATTACACCGGATTCACTTTGCAATCCACCACGAACCTTGGTTCATCGGCGGTCTGGACCACCAATTCTTCGCCGCCGGTTGTCATCGGCGGGCAGAACGTGGTTATCAATACTACTACCTCGGGCAAACAGCAGTTTTACCGGTTAATCCAGTGATTGGCTGAGACGAACCAAGCAGCCGACATCAACGAGACCAGCGACGAAGCGAAAAGATCGAAGAGCGTGAAAACACAAACCTCCCTTGACGGAGCAGCCGGCTGGCCCAACGACCCTCGTGCCCTTCAATGAAAAGCAGAACGTGAGAAAGTTATGAGCCCTTCAAGACATCAGGGTGCAGGTTGTTTTCACCTGGTTTTCGCCGGTGGCGTCTTGGGCTGCCGGCTCATGTTTCCCTCGGCCCAGGCGGCGGAGCTCACTTCGAGGCACTACCGCTCATTCCAGGAAGAAGGGCTTGAGGCCCGGGTGGACCTGGCCTCACAGGTCCTTCAACTGAGCGTGCCGGAAGAGAAACAGCTCGTGTGGCAGCCTCTGGAGACGAATCTGCGTATGAGGTGATTTTCCGTAGCAGCTTCTACCGGATCGCTTACCCGGTGACGGCGGAAGCCTACGTCAGTCAAGTCCTCGACCGCGAGGCCTTCCGACGCCACTGCGACCAGTACCGGACGCAAGCCGAGATCCTCAAGCACCTTCCCTAAATCGGGGGGCAGGTGGGCGGGGAGCCCTTGCGGCACCGGGTTCATACTGGGGGTGGTTGATCGGCGGTTCCCTAGCGTATATCTGGCGTACACCTAGCCACCCCCTATCCAGTACCTATACAACACCTATCCGACATCTATCCGACATCTATCCGACAAACCGTAAATGCTTGGAATTGGGGCACATGCGGTCATCGGGGAGAAGCCACACTGGGGCGAAGGCAGAAGAAGAAAAGAAGCAGAGGATGAGCGCGAACATCCAACATCCAACATCCAACATCCAACATCCAACATCGAAAGGCCGGGCAAAGCCACCGGGGAGCGAAAGCAGAAAGCAGAAAGCAGAAAGCAGAAATGCAGTCGGAGGACTCGGCAAGCCACCCCAATGCGACATCAATGCGACATCAAAGCCACCCCAAAGCCTGTTGATAGCCAACTGATAGGCACCCCAAAGCCACCCCCATGCGACCCCAATGCGACCCCAAAGCCACCTCAAGGCTACCTCAAAGCCATCCCGGAGCGAAGGTAGAATGAAGAATGCAGAATGCAGAAAGGCCGGGCGAAGCCGCTGCGAAGCGAAAGCAGAAAGCAGAAAGTAGAAAGTAGAAATAGAGGCCGGAGACCGCGCAAAGCCGGGCAAAGCCGACCAAAGCCACACTGGGGCGAAGGCAGAAGGCAGAATGAAGAATGCAGAAAAGGCGGGCGAAGCCGCCCAAAGCCAGGTACATGCGAGGTAAGAGCCAGGTGATTGGGAGGGGATTGGGAGGTGCAAGCCAAGTACATGCGAGGTACATGCGTGGTACATGCGTGGTACAAGCCAGGGGCCAGCCGCCTGAAACCCAGGGGAAGGCGCGGGGAATTGGACAGAAAGCCGATTTGGCGGGCATTTATCCCATCACTGCCCCGGGAAAGGTGGGAATACAGCTTTTCGCTAATTGACAGAGGCCCGCTGTGGCCTGGGGGACGCGGCTGGCAAAGGGAGCACGCTCCGTAGCGCCCGGCCCGTGTGACTCTCCGGGCATGCGAAGCGCGACGCCGCTTTGGGTGGAAGTGGCGCAGGGGGGTGAACCAAGCGCACTCTACTGGCAGGAAAAGCGGCGTCGCGCTTCGCTTGCCACCGCAGTCCAAAGCGACTTTGTCACTGGCCCTGTCCGGCGGTCAAAGCGCCCCGCCGATTTGCTGGACACGCGCCTTTGGACTGGTTATGTAAAGGGGCCATGAGCGCAATCAAGTACGCTATCGGCCTCGACTACGGCACCAACTCCGTCCGCGCACTTATCGTCAACGTCGCCAACGGACGCGAGGTGGCTTCCGCCGTTTGGAATTACACCCACGGCACACAAGGGGTCATCCTGTCGCGCGACCCGAACCTCGCCCGGCAGCATCCCGCCGACTACGTCACCGGCGCGGAGACCACGATCAAGAAGGCCCTCGCCCTGGCGAAACGGGCGGTGCGCGGCTTTTCGCCGGACCAGATCATCGGCATCGGAGTCGATACCACAGGCAGCACGCCGTTGCCGGTTGATCGCCACGGCCACCCGCTCGCCTTCGACCGCCGCTTCACCAAGCACCCCGCGGCGATGGCCTGGCTCTGGAAGGATCACACGGGCGTGGCCGAAGCGGGGGAGATCACCGAGCTGGCGCGCAAGCTCCGCCCGCAGTACCTCGCCAAGTGCGGCGGCACCTACTCGAGCGAATGGTTTTTCAGCAAGATTCTCCATTGCCTGCGGACCAGCCCCGAGGTGTTCGACGCCGCCTACCTGTGGGTGGAATGCGCCGATTGGGTTCCCGCGATGCTCACCGGCACCGAGGAGCCCGGCCAACTGACCGTCGGAGTCTGCGCCGCGGGCCATAAGGCCATGTATAACGATTCCTGGGGCGGCTACCCGGACGCCGAGTTTCTCTCGCAGCTTGATCCGAAGCTGGGGGAGCTGCGGTCACGGCTGCGACCCAAGGCGCAGACCATTGACCGGGCGGTGGGGGGCCTGACCTTGGAATGGGCCGCCCGCACCGGCCTGCCGGCGGATCTGCCGGTGGCAGTGGGAGCTTTCGACGCGCACCTGGGCGGCGTCGGATCTGGCATAGCGCCGGGCATACTGGTGAAGATCATCGGCACGAGCACATGCGACATGATGGTCGTGCCGGTCGGCGACAAGCTGGCGGACATCCCCGGCCTTTGCGGCATCGTGCCCGGCAGCATCCTGCCGGGCTATTACGGCTTGGAAGCGGGCCAGTCGGCGGTCGGCGATATCTTCAACTGGTTCGTGAACTACATTCAGCCGCTGGGCAAGAAGGCGGGTTCGCACGAGGCGCTCAGCGCGGCGGCGGCCAAGCTGGCGCCCGGCGAATCCGGCCTGCTGGCGCTGGATTGGAACAACGGCAACCGCACAGTGCTCGTGGACCAGCGCCTGACGGGTCTGCTGCTCGGTCAAACGCTCTACACCACACCGGCCGAGATCTACCGCGCGCTCATCGAGGCCACGGCGTTCGGAGCGCTGACCATCATTAACCGATTTGAGGAATACGGCGTCAAAGTGGAGCAGATCGTCAACTGCGGCGGCATCGCGGAGAAGAATCCGCTGGTCATGCAGATCTATGCCGACGTGACTGGCCGGCCGATCAAGATCTCCCGCTCGGGTCAGACCTGCGCGTTGGGCGCGGCCATCGCCGGAGCGGTGGCCGCCGGCAAACCGGCGGGCGGTTATGCCAATTATGCGGATGCGCAGAAGGCAATGACCGGGCTGAAATCCCGTGTCTTCCAGCCCAACCCGGCCGCGCACGCCGTGTATAAAGAGCTTTATTTGCTCTACCGAAAGCTGCATGATGCCTTCGGAACGCAGCAGGCGACCGGGAATCTGTATGATGTGATGAAGCAGTTAATCGCCATCCGCAACCGCGCACGGAGTTAAACCACGAAAGACACGAAACACACGAAAAGGAAGGACTGGAGCATGGAAACCAGCATCATCTACAAAGAGGAGAGCTACCGGATCATGGGGGCCTGTTTTGAGGTTTATAAAGAGAAGGGATGCGGGTTCCTGGAGGCTGTATATCAGGAATGCCTGGAATTGGAGTTTGGCCTGCAAGGGATTCTATTTCAACCGCGGGTCGAGTTGGCTTTGGCTTACAAGGGGCGGCCATTGAAGCAGAGGTACGTGCCGGATTTTGTATGCTTCGGGAAGATCATTCTTGAACTGAAGGCGGTGTCCCGGCTTAATGACGAGCATCGTGCTCAAGTTCACAATTACCTCAGAGCAACGGGCTACCGGTTGGGCATGCTCGTCAATTTTGGGCATTATCCAGGAGTCGAGTATGAGCGAATTATTGTCTAAGTCTGTATTCGTGTATTTAGTGTATTTCGCGGTAAAGAACTAACCAACTTAGGAAATCATGCAAACCAACTCTCAATGGCTCAAGATCCTCTCCGCTAGTTTAGGCGCGGCTGCGCTTGTCGGCTGCTCCAGTTTTACAGAGGCCCCGTTTCAGAAGGGGCAGATTAGCCAGCGCCCCTTCGGCCTGACGAAGGAGGGCACCCCGGTAACCCTTTTCACCCTGCGGAATAACAAGGGCGCCGAGGCCGGCATCTGCAATTACGGCGGTTTGGTCATCTCCCTCAAAGTGCCCGACCGCAACGGCCACTTCGATGATGTGGTACTCGGCTACGACAATCTGGCCGATTACATCAAGGACAGCCCCTACTTCGGCGCCATGATCGGGCGCTACGGGAACCGGATTGCCAAGGGCAAGTTTACCCTCGACGGCAAGGAATACACGCTGGCGGTCAATAACGGCCCCAACGCCTTGCACGGCGGCCTCAAGGGCTTCGATAAGGTGGTCTGGGATCCCAGAGTCCTGGCGACCCTGGACGGACCCTCGCTGCAGCTTCGCTATACGAGCAAGGACGGTGAGGAAGGCTACCCGGGCACCTTGACGGTTAAAGCGACTTATACGCTTACCGAGGACAACGGGTTGAAGCTGGAGTTCACAGCGACCACGGACAAGAACACGGTCCTGAACCTCACGCAACACTCTTATTTCAACCTCGCCGGCAAAGGCGACATCCTGAATCACCAGGTCATGATCCCGGCTGACAAGTTCACGCCGGTGGACAGCACCCTGATCCCGACTGGTGAGCTGAAGCCGGTAGAGGGCACGCCGTTTGATTTCCGCACACCCACCGCCATTGGCGCGCGCATCGGCCAGGACGACGAGCAACTCAAGTTCGGCGGCGGCTACGACCACAACTGGATCATCAACAAACCGATGGGGCAGCTTGGCCTCATGGGGCGCGTGTATGAGCCGACCACCGGCCGGGTGCTGGAAGTCTTCTCCACCGAGCCGGGCTTGCAGTTTTATACCGGCAACTTCCTCGACGGCAAGCTCACAGGCAAAGGGGGCTGGGTCTATCAGTTCCGCAACGGCTTCTGTATGGAAGCGCAGCATTACCCGGATTCGCCCAACCAGCCGAACTTCCCTTCCGTGGTGCTGAAGCCCGGCGGGGTGTACCGGAACACCATCATCTTCAAGTTCTCAGTTCAGAAGTAGGGCCAACGTCCGAGGGTGGAGATACAGCATTGTGAACTCAATTGACCTAAGCCAATCCGAGGTCTGGCTCGTCACGGGCAGCCAGAATCTATATGGAGCCGAAACGCTGAAGAAAGTCGCCGCGAACTCGGCGCAAGTTGGCCGGGCACTCGATGGCGCGCCGTCCATCCCCGTCCAGGTGCTCGTCAAGCCGGTGGTCAAGACACCGGCGGAAGCAACCGCCCTGTGCCAGGCCGCCAACGAGAGTACCCATTGCATCGGCCTGATTACGTGGTGCCACACTTTCTAATCAG
>Ga0224558_1002709_pt1 | contig 15802 bp, 8 predicted proteins | sample 714S32024metaG_FD_180682 | JGI IMG/M metagenome (GOLD analysis project Ga0224558, IMG submission 180682) | Peat soil microbial communities from Stordalen Mire, Sweden - 717 S3 20-24 | ecosystem: Environmental > Terrestrial > Soil > Wetlands > Peat | place: Sweden: Norrbotten County, Stordalen... | reverse complement strand
TTCATCATCGTCTCGTCGAAGTCCGGCACGACGCTCGAGCCGAGCGTGCTGTTCTCCTACGCTCGCAGCCGCGTCGCCGACCCCTCCCGTTACGCGGTCGTCACCGATCCCGGCACTCCTCTCGGCCTCGAGGCCGGCGAGCTCGGCATCCGCCACGTGTTCGCGAACCCGCCAGACATCGGCGGCCGGTATTCCGTGCTCTCGTTCTTCGGCCTGGTCCCGGCAGCGCTGATGGGCTATGACGTGGCCGAGTTGTGCGAGCGTGCTCTCGACGCCGACCGGGAAGAGGCCGTGGCCCTCGGTCAGGAGATGGGCGGTGCGGCCTTGTCCGGACGAGACAAGACCACCATCGTGGTGGGTGATCAGATCCGTTCCTTCGGCCTGTGGGTCGAGCAGCTCATCGCCGAGTCGACAGGCAAACAGGGCCGCGGCTGCGTGCCCGTGCCGACCACAGAGCCCGAGCGCGGTGAAGACCGGCACGTCATCGGTGTCGCGATCGACCAGCCGGGGGGTCTCGGAGCGGAGTTCTTCCGTTTCGAGCTGGCCGTCGCGATCGCCGGGCACGCCCTTTCGATCGATCCCTTCGATGAGCCGAATGTTGCCGAGTCGAAGGCGAACACGCTCAAGGTGCTGGGCTCCCTTCCGCTTCCCACACTGGAGTCCTCCGCGCCTGAGGACATGATGGCCCTCATCGCTGCACAGGTTCGCCCGCACGACTACGTGTCGCTTCAGGCCTATCTGCCATTCGGCCAGGATGACGAGCTCGAGGTGCTACGGCGCAAGGTACGCGACGCCAACGACCAGCTGGCCGTCACCGCCGGCTATGGGCCGCGATTCCTGCACTCGACCGGCCAGCTCCACAAAGGCGGCCCGAACAGCGTCATTGCTGTCCAGCTGGTCCCCTCGAGGCCGTCGGCACAGCTGTCGATCCCCGGTGAGCCATACGACTTCCCCACTCTCATCAACGCGCAGTCGATCGGCGACCACGAGAGCCTCGTGGCCCACGGCAGGCGGGTGATCCGGGTCGAGCTCGACCGGCTGGCCGAGATCGAATGAGCGGGGCCTCCGACCCGCCGGACTCCAAGGAAGGAATCGGACGATGAAGATAGGCATGGTCGGGCTCGGGAAGATGGGCGCCAACATGACCCGGCGATTGATCGAGAAGGGTCACCAAGTCGTGGGCTTCGACCTCGGAGCCGACGCGCGGGCGGCGGTCGCTTCCTACGGAGCGGACACGGCCTCGAGCCTCGCGGAGCTGGCCGGGAAGCTCTCGGCGCCTCGCGTGGCCTGGGTGATGGTGCCCGCGGGCAAGCCGACCGAGGACACGGTCGCGTCCTTGGGTCAGTTCTTCGAGGCTGGTGACCTCGTGATCGACGGCGGCAACTCGAACTTCAAGGAGGCCGTCCCCTACGCCGCAGGGCTGGCCGAGCGCGGTGTCCACTTCGTGGACGCCGGCACTTCCGGCGGTATCTGGGGCCTGGAGAACGGCTACTGCATCATGGTCGGAGGCAGTCCCGAGGCGGTCTCGATCGCGGAGCCGATCTTCTTGGCCTTGGCACCTGAGGGCGGCTACGCGCACGTCGGCCCAGTCGGTGCGGGCCACTTCGTGAAGATGGTGCACAACGGCATCGAGTACGGGCTCATGGAGGCCTATGCGGAAGGCTTCGAGATCATGTCCAAGGCCGACGAGTTCGACCTCGACCTGCACGAGATCGCCTCGATGTGGCGCTATGGCTCAGTGGTCAGATCGTGGTTGCTCGACCTCGCGGAGCTGGCGCTTCGACCCGGTGCCGGTTTCGAGGACATCGAGCCGTACGTCGTCGACTCCGGGGAGGGGCGCTGGACCATAGAAGCTGCGCTGGAGCGAGACGTGCCGGTGCCGGTGATCGCGGCCTCGCTGTTCCGGCGCTTTGAGAGCCGCGAGAAGGACTCCTACGGCCTGCGGTTGCTTGCCGCCTTGCGGAACCAGTTCGGGGGCCACGCCGTTGTGCGCGCGGGCGAGAAGCCGCCCTCGTGACCGCGCAACGGTCCCAGGCCAAGACCCCGCCGCTCGCGCTCGTGATCTTCGGCGCGTCGGGCGATCTGACCGCGCGCAAGCTGCTGCCGGCACTGGCGTCGCTGGCGGGCAACGGGTCGCTGGCCGACGGCTTCGTGCTCGTCGGGATCGCCAGGACCAAGTGGTCGGACGACGAGTTCCGCGATCACTGCCTCGAGGCCGTGCCCGACGCCAAGCCCGCCTGGGGCGAGCTCGTGAGGCGCTTCCGGTACGTGAGCGGCAACTACGACGATGGCGCGACCTTTTCCCAGATCTCCGCGATCCTTGCCGATCTCGATGAACCGAACGCAGGCGGCGGGACCGCGGGCAACAGGCTCTTCTACCTCGCCACCGTCCCGGCCCTGTTCGGGGAGGTCGCCCGCGGCCTCGCCCGCCATGACTTGAACCGCCCGGGCCCTGGGGGCAGGTTCGCGCGGCTCGTGATCGAGAAGCCCTTCGGCCGGGACCTCGAGACCGCGAAGGCTCTCGACGAGACCCTGCACGAGTGCTTCGACGAGCCTCAGATCTATCGGATCGACCATTACATGGGCAAGGAGACCGTGCAGAACGTGCTGGCGCTGCGTTTTGCCAACTCGATCTTCGAGCCCGTCTGGAACCGGCGCTATGTGGGTCATGTGCACGTCACGGTTGGCGAGTCTCTCGGCGTGGAGCACCGGGGCTCGTTCTACGAGAGTGCCGGGGCGTTGCGCGACATCGTGCAGAACCACGTGATGCAGGTCCTCGCTCTCACTTTGATGGAGCCGTCGGCCACCATGGACCCGACCTCGATCAGGGACGAGAAGGTGAAGCTGCTCCGCTCGATCATGGCCCCGCGTCCCGACGAGGTGGGGAGAGCGGTCGTGCGCGCGCAGTACACCGCAGGCACGATCGACGGCGAGCCCGTTCTCGGATACCGGGAGGAGGACGGCGTCGACCCCCACTCGACGACAGAGACCTTCGTCGCCATGAGGCTCTCGGTCGACAACTGGCGTTGGGCCGGCGTGCCCGTGTTCATCCGCACCGGCAAACGGTTGGCCAAACGGTCGACCGAGGTCGTCATGGTCTTCCAGCGGCCCCCGCATCTCCCCTTTGCAGGCAAGCTCACTCGTGGGCTCCAGCCCAACGCGCTCATCTTGCGCATCCAGCCCGACGAAGGCATCACTCTTCGCTTTGGGGCCAAAGTGCCTGGTCAGGACTACCGCGTGCGTACCGTGGCGATGGAGTTCTCCTACAAGGACGCATTCGGGACCGATCCGCCCGAAGCCTACGAACGGCTCCTGCTCGACGCGATGATCGGTGACCCGACACTGTTCATCCGCACCGACGAGGTGGAACAGGCCTGGCGGCTTCTCGAACCGCTCCAGGAGGCGTTCTCGGAGGGGTACCCCCACCTCTCGCTCTACAACGCGGGCACCTGGGGGCCGCTCGAGGCAGCACGGCTCTTGGAGCCCGACGGGTACGAGTGGGTGAATCCCTGAGTGTTGCCCGACGGTGAGCCCAGTGTTCCCGACGGTGAGCCCAGCGTTCCCAACGGCGAGCTGCACGTTCCCAACGGCGAGCTGCACGTCGTGGACGACGTGCCCGCCGCCTTCGTCGACCTGGTGGTCCGACAGGTCGGCATCGAGCTCGCCGATCGCAGCCGGGTGCGCGACGAACCGTTCAGCCTCGTGCTCTCGGGTGGCTCAACGGCCCGCGAGTGCTACGAACGGCTGGCCCTCAGAACCGGGCTCGACTGGGCCCACATCGAGTGCCTCGTCGGTGACGAGCGCTGCGTGCCGGCCGAGGACCCGGACGCGAACCAGCGGATGATCCGCGAAGCGCTCATTGAGCGCGTCGAGCCGCACCCGCGGTTCCTCCCGATGGACTGCGACGCTCCACCGGAGGTTTACCAAGTCGTGATCGCAGCGCGCCCCCAGCTCGATCTCGTGCATCTCGGGCTGGGACCAGATGGCCACACCGCCTCACTGTTCCCGGGCTCAGCCGCACTCCAAGCGCCCCCTGATCGGCTGGTCCAGCGCAACGCGGACCCCTCGGGTTTCAATCGGCACGAGCGCCTCACATTGACCTTTGCCGGGATCGCCCGCGCCCGGCTCGTCGTGTTCACGGTCTCGGGAGCGGACAAGAACGAGGCCCTGTCGAGGGCGCTTCACCACGAGGACCTCCCCGCGACACGGGTCCACGCCGATCGCGTGGTCTGGCTCTGCGACCGGGGTGCGATCGGTTCGAAGACCCTTGCCGTAGGGTAAGGCCATGACCGAGCTCACCCGAACCTCTACCGGCGCCGCATGCAGTGCCCAAGGCAGCGTCGTGTCGAGTGGTCACCTGGACATCACTGACGACGAGCTGCTCGCCGCACCCCTGCAAGACCTGCTGACCAACGCGCGCCGAATTCGCGATCGCCGCTACGGCACTCGGGTCACCTTCTCCCCGAAGGTGTTCATCCCACTCACCATGCTCTGCCAGGACCGCTGCGGCTACTGCAGCTTCGCCAAGCCTCCAGCTCGTCTCACCGCCGCATACCTGAGTCCCGAGCAGGTCCTCGCCGTCGCCCGAGCCGGTGCCGAGGCAGGCTGCCACGAGGCCCTGTTCACCCTCGGGGAGCGCCCCGAGCTCCGTTACCCGATCGCAGCCGAATGGCTCGCGGACCACGGCTTCACCTCGACCATCGACTACCTCGCAGAGTGCTGCCGCCTCGTCCGAGCCGAGACGGGCCTGCTCGCGCACGCTAACGCGGGGGCGCTGTTCGCCAGCGAGCTCGCCCAGCTGCGCGAGGTGGCAGTGAGCCAGGGGATGATGCTCGAGTCCCTCGATGGGGCCTTGGCATGCCACCGAGCGTCACCGGACAAGACGCCGGAACGCCGTCTGGCGACCCTGGAAGCGGCCGGCCGCCTCCAGATCGCGTTCACGACAGGCATCCTCGTGGGCATAGGTGAGACCCGCGCGGACCGCCTCGCAGCTCTGCGGGCGATCGCCTCCAGCCATGCGCGCCACGGTCACGTCCAGGAGGTGATCGTCCAGAACTTCCTCCCCAAGCCCGCGACGGCAATGCAAGCCGCGGAGAGCTGCCCCGCCGAGGAGCACCTGTGGTCGATCGCCGTCGCCCGGGTACTCCTCCCCCCCGACATCCATCTCCAGGCGCCCCCGAACCTGACTGAGGACTTCTCCAGCCTGCTGGACGCGGGCATCGACGACTGGGGCGGCGTGTCGCCGATCACAGCCGATCACGTGAACCCCGAGCGCGCCTGGCCGGCCCTCGACCACCTACGCGAAGTGACCGAACGGCACGGTCACGTGCTCGCTCCCCGTCTCGCGGTCCACCCCGAGTGGGCTGAAACGAGATTCGTGGCAGCGGACCTGCGTCATGCCGTCATGGACCGTGCCGACGCCGAAGGCCTCGCGCGGGACTCGAACTGGTGCTCCGGCGGTGAGGTTGCCCCGCCCCGCTTGCTGGCTGAGCGCATGTCGGTCCCGGCCCGCCGCTCCATCGCCTCGGCCGACACAGCCGCCTCGCGGCAGCCCGCGAGGAGCGCACCGTCCAGCGCCGGCGGAGCCGTGGGCGAAGTGCTGACGGGCGCGCTCGCTGGTCAGGAGGTAGGCGAGGACGAGATCGTCAAGCTGTTCGCCGCTCGCGGCGCGGAAGTGGTCGCGGTCGCCGAGGTCGCGGACGAGCTCCGGCGAAGAGCGGTCGGCGACGTCGTCACCTTCGTGGTCAACCGGAACATCAACTACACCAACGTCTGCACGTTCAAGTGCAAGTTCTGCGCGTTCTCCAAAGGCCCGTTGTCGCTGAACCTTCGTGGCAGCCCCTACCTGCTCCAGATCGACGAGATCACCCGGCGCGTCGTGGAGGCGGAGCAGGCCGGCGCCACCGAGGTCTGCCTTCAAGGTGGGATCCACCCGGACTTCGACGGCAACTACTACCTCGAGGTGCTCAAGGCGGTACGCGCCGGGTCCGACCGCATGCACATCCATGCCTTCACCGCGCTCGAGGTTCACGAGGGGGCACGGCGGCTCGGCGAGCCGCTGGACGCATATCTGGTCCGGCTCAAGGACGCCGGCCTGCGCACCTTGCCGGGCACCGCCGCCGAGATCCTCGACGACGAGGTGCGGGCGATCCTCTGCCCGGACAAGATCAACACCGAGCGTTGGCTCGAGGTGCACCGTGTCGCCCACAGCGTCGGCCTGCGCTCGAATGTCACGATCATGTTCGGAGCCGTCGAGCAGCCCCGTAGCTGGGCTCGGCATCTCGTCCGCACGCGGGCCCTGCAGAAAGAGACCGGCGGGTTCACCGAGTTCGTGCCGCTCCCGTTCGTCCACATGGCGTCCCCGATCTATCTTCAGAAGAAGGCCCGCCGGGGCCCGACATTCCGGGAGGCGCTCTTGATGCATGCCGTGGGGCGCATCGCCTATGACGGCTGGATCGAGAACATCCAGGCGAGCTGGGTGAAGATCGGCATCGACGGCACCAGGCAACTGCTCGCAGCCGGCTGCAACGATCTCGGTGGAACCCTCATGGACGAGAACATCTCCCGGGCGGCGGGCGCCGTGCACGGCCAGCAGATGCACGAAGCCGACTTCCGCGACCTTGCGGCCTCCGTCGGGCGCCAGCTCGAGCAGCGCACGAGCTTGTACGGACGCGTCCTGCACGCGACCAGCTGAGCGATGACTCCCACACCGCCGGCCGGGCTCGGCGAGGACATCGAAAGCCGCGTTGCCGAGCTGTTGGAGCTTTCCGGTGCCAAGGCCAACCGCGACCTGCTCCGGGACATCCTCGTGACCGGACTCTCCCTCGCCCGCATCGATGCCAGCCGGCTCGACCTGAAGATCGCTGCCTCGGCACTCGCCGAGATGGAGCGGGCCTTCGAGCTGTTCGCGCACTATCGGGGCGTCCCGAAGCTGACCATGTTCGGCTCCGCGCGCACAGCGGTCTCCGACCCGCTCTACGCCCAGGCCACCGACCTCGCGGCGCGCATGGCGCGCGAGAAGTGGCTCGTGGTCACTGGCGCCGGTCCGGGCATCATGGCTGCGGGAGCAGACGGGGCCGGCACGGAAATGTCCCTCGGCGTCGAGATCCGCCTCCCCTTCGAGACCGCCTCTCACCCCCAGCTCGCCGCCGAGGGCCGGCTCGTCGAGATGAAGTACTTCTTCACGCGAAAGCTCATGTTGATGAAGGAATCGGCCGCCTTCGCTGTCCTGCCGGGCGGTTTCGGGACGCTGGACGAATGTTTCGAGCTGTTCACCTTGCTTCAGACAGGCAAGGCGGAGCCCGCACCGATCGTCTTGCTCGACCTTCCCGGTGACCCGTACTGGGAGGCGCTCGAAAGGTTCCTGAAAGGCGAGGTGACGCGCCGGGGCCTGGTGAACCGCGAGGACGCGGCCCTATACCGCATCACCGACGACGTCGGCGTGGCGGTCGAGGAGATCCTGGGCTTCTACCGCAATTACCACTCGAGGCGATTTGTCGGCACGACGATGGTCATACGCTGCCGGTTCGCGCCAAGCGACGAGGAGCTGGCGGCGCTCAACGAGGAATTCTCCGACATCTGCAGCTCCAAGGGGATCTGGCGGACCGGCCCCTTGCCGCCAGAGCGCGCGGGACGCGACCACCTCGAGCTGAAGCGTTTCGCGCTGGAGTTCGACCGGCGTTCGCACGGCCGGCTCCGCATGCTCATCGACACCATCAACCGGTGGCCGGCTTCGAGCTGAGCGCTCAGGCGCCCGCTTCGCCACCTTCTTCTCCGGCGGCACGTTCGGCCTGGGCCACGAGCAACGAAGCGCGTTCGATGGCATTGCGAGCGCGGGACAGCAATTTCTCGCGCACGAGGTCAGGGTCGCTTTTCGAGGGCTTGCCGCCCCGGTGCAGCTGGGCCCGCAGAAAGTCGTAGGCGGCATCTCCGAGCCGCTCGGCCAGAGTGTCGAGCTCCGCCCGGATTGCCTCTAAGGTCTCGTCGCCCACGGTGCCTCCGCTCGTCTCGGCAGCTCCTGGCACGGCCCGGCGCGTTCGATCGTGACGATCTGCCTCGCCCTGCGACTGCCCGGCGCGCAGCCTCGGCGAAGAACCCACGTGCGCCCGTGCCCCCTGGGTAATCTTGCCATACAGAGGGGGACCCTCGAGGAGGTCGCCGATGGGGCACCGCGAAGGCCCGGACTCGCCTCCCTTCGAGGCAGAGCGAGCCGTGATGCCAATTATCCCAGTTCTCGACTCGATCGCTGCCGCGCGCTCCGGACCGGTGCTGCTGTTCGCTTTCGGCAGCGACGGCGTCCTCACCTTCCTCGAAGGCGGCCTGCTGCCCGAGCTCTGCGAGCTGCCCGGTTCCTTGCTCGGGCGCAGCTTGTTCGACATCCTCGAGGACTGCCCGCAGCTGCTCGAGCTCGGTCGGCGCCTTCTCGGCGGCGAGCGGCTCGAGTTCGCGTCCGTCGCTCTGACCCGCCACCACCTCGAGGTCTGGGGCGTCCCGCTGCGAGGCCCGTCCGGCGAGAGAGACGGAGCTGCGGGGATCATCGTGGACATCTCGGCTCGCGTGGCTGCCGAACGGTCGGTGCTCGACGCCGCGCGCCGCGAGATGGCCCTCGTGGAACACGCGGCGGACGTCATCTTCGTCATGACACAAGACGGTCTGCTGCTGTCTGCCAACCCGGCTGCTCACCGTCTTCGCGGGCCTGTCTGGAGCGACGGCGAGGCGCTCCACATCGAGGCTCTCGTCCACCCGCAAGATCACGACCGCGTGCGACGCCACTTCGCCGAGGCGGCCGAGCACGAAGGCAGCACACCGCCAATCGAGTACCGGATCGCGCACACGGATGGAACCTGGCACACCGTCGAGTCGATCGCGAACAACATGATCGACGACCCGGCTGTCAATGGGTTCATCGTCACGCTCCGAGACGTCACCGCCCGCCGTGAGAGCGAGGAGCGCCTGGCCTCGAACGCCGCGCGCCAGGCGGCGATCGCGGACCTTGGCCGGTGGGCTCTCGTCGGCCTCGCCTACGCCGACCTCGTCGAGGACGCGGTGACCCTGCTCGCCGAGAAGCTCGAAGTGGACTTCGTCCACCTGTTCGAGGCGCTGCCGGACGCAGCCTTCGTGACGCTGACGGCCAGTCTCGGTCACAGTCCCGCCGAGCCGGAGCTGCTCTCGACGGACCCGACGTCCTCGCCCGTCAGCTTCGCTCTCGTCACTCAGGAACCGGTGGTCTGTGATGATCTGGCTCGCGAGGCCCGTTTCGAGATCCCTGAGCTTTGGACCCGCTCCGAGGCCATGAGCGTGATCGAGGTGCCGATCCCGGGCCAGGACTCCCCCGCCGGTGTGCTGGGTGTCGGTTGCCGGAGCCCACGCAGGTTCGCCGAAGAGGACGTGAACTTCGTCAAGGCTGTCGCGAACATCCTGGCAGCCGCGGCCGCCCGCAGTCGGGCCGAGGGCGCGATTCGGGACCAGGCGCTGCACGACCCGCTGACCGGCCTGCCCAACCGCCTGGTGCTCGCCGAGCACGGTCACACGGTCGCAGCGCCCAAGCAGTCGGAGATGAGCGGAGTGAAGCGCACGGTGCTCGTGCTCGACATCGACCGCTTCAAAGAGATAAACGACACCCTCGGGCACGGCCTCGGTGACCTCGTCCTCCTCGAGGTCGCGCGCCGGCTCCGCGAGCTCGGCGACCCGGTCGAGCTGGTAGCCCGCCTCGGCGCGGACGAGTTCGCCATCGTCGCGTCCAGCGTCGCGGAGCACGCCAATGCCGACGCCATAGCCTCTCGTGTCCTCGCTGGGCTTGCCGAGGCGATCGACGTCGGTGGCGTGCGGCTTCGCCTGCGTGGCAGCGTCGGCGTCGCCGAGGCCGATGTGGACGAGAAGGGCGCGAGCCTTGGCGTGCCAGCCCTGCTGCGACGCGCGGAAGTCGCTATGCACCTGGCGAAGGCAGAGCACCGCGGAGTACGTCACTACAGCGACGACCTCGAGCGTTCCAGCCTGTCGCGCCTCGCGCTAGCCAGCGAGCTGGCTGACGCCCTCGACAAGGACGAGTTCCGTCTCGACTACCAACCCAAGATCGACGCCCGGACCAAAGTGGTCACCGGTGTCGAGGCGCTCGTGCGGTGGCGCCACCCGACCCGTGGCCTCTTGCTCCCGGATGTCTTCATTCCTCTCACCGAGCAGACAGGCATGATCCGTGAGCTCACGAACTGGGTGCTTCAAAGGGCGTTGTCGGAATGCGCCAGCTGGCATCGCGCGGGACGCCTGATCCCAGTGGCCGTGAACTTGTCAGCTGCCACTGTGCACGACCCCGAGCTCATGGACGCGGTCACGACCGCCGTGAGCCGTTCTGGCCTGCCACCGGAGTCCATCGAGCTCGAGATCACCGAGAGCGCAGTCATGTTCGACCCCGACGGAGCGCTGCGGAGCCTCCAGTCCCTGGTCGACTTCGGCGTGCGTCTCTCGCTCGACGACTTTGGAACCGGCAACTCCTCGCTCTCGTACCTGCAGCGCCTTCCCGTCACTGCGGTCAAGATCGACAAGTCCTTCGTCGAGCCGCTCCTGAGCGACGACACGGCGAAGGCGATCGTCCGTGCAGTTGTGAACCTTGCCCACAGCCTGAGCCTGTCGGTCATTGCCGAGGGGGTCGACTCCGGACCGGTCATGGAGCAGCTGACCGCGCTCGGTTGCGACGCGCTCCAGGGCTTCTACGTGGCGAGCCCCATGAGCCCCGATCGTCTCGAGCAGTGGATCGCGACCAACTCGCCTACAGCCGCCAGAGGGACGTTCTAGCCCGGCGGCCCTGCGCGCCAGCAGGAACACCTTGATGACCTCGGAGCGACGGCGCTCTCATCTGAGAGCGAGCTGACCTGGCACGACGGGTGCGGGAAGGTGGTCGCGACCTGTCAGGTACCGGTCGACGCCGGCCGCAGCGGAGCGACCCTCGGCTATCGCCCAAACGATCAGGCTCTGGCCCCGCACCATGTCGCCGCAGGCGAACACGCCCGGGGCTGACGTCGCGAAGTACTGGTCGACGGCGACGTTGCCCCGGGGGTCGAGCCCGAGGCCGAGCTCCGCCACGCAGCCGTTGACCTCCGGCCCGAGAAAGCCCATGGCGAGAAGGACGAGATCGACCTCGATCTCGAAGGCGGTTCCCGGCACCGCCACCATGGCCGGCCGCCCGTCGAGCGTGCCGACCTCCACGGTCTCGCCACGAAGCGCGCGCACCGCGCCAGACCCGTCGTCGACAAGCTCGGTCGTACCCACCGAGAAGACGCGCTCGCCCCCTTCCTCGTGTGCGGAGCTCGAACGAAGGAGCACCGGCCAGGTGGGCCACGGGTTGTCCGGCGCGCGCGCCGGGCCGGGCATCGGGAGGATCTCGAGCTGAGTCACCGAGGCCGCGCCCTGCCGGTGGACCGTCCCGAGGCAGTCGGCCCCGGTGTCGCCGCCCCCGATGATCGCGACGCGCTTGGCGCCGGCGCTGATCCGCGGCACCTCCAGCGTGCCCTCACAGACGAGGTTCGCCGATTTCAGGTACTCCATGGCGAAGTGCACGCCCCGCAGGTGACGCCCGGGCACGGTGAGGTCACGCGGGCGCGTGGCACCGCCCGCCAGCACGACGGCGTCGAATTCGCCTCGAAGGGCCTTGGCTGAGAGCACCGACACGTCCGTCGCTGCAGCACCGGGGACCTCCTCGGCGCGCAACGGATCCGGCCTTCCGACCTCGACGCGCGCACGGAACTCCGTCCCCTCTTCTTCCATCTGGGCCAGGCGCCGGTCCAGCACCGACTTCTCCAGCTTGAACGCGGGGATTCCGTAGCGCAGCAGGCCACCGATGCGCTCGGCACGCTCGAAGACCACCACTGCGTGCCCCGCCCGGGTGAGCTGCTGGGCCGCCGCGAGCCCGGCAGGGCCCGAACCGACGATCGCCACCTTCTTTCCGGTCCTCGTGCCGGCCCGGTGGGGCGCGAGCACTCCAGAGCTGGCCGCCCACTCGGCGGTCTCGAGCTCGACCTGCTTGATCAGCACCGGCTCGGCGATGATCCCGAGCACGCACGAGCCCTCGCACGGCGCCGGGCATAGCCTTCCGGTGAGCTCGGGGAAGTTGTTCGTCGCGTGCAGGCGGTCGCTCGCCTCGGCGAACCGCCCGCGCTCTACCAGATCGTTCCATTCCGGGATGAGGTTGCCGAGCGGGCAACCCTCGTGACAGAACGCGATGCCGCAGCTCATGCACCGGGCAGCCTGCTCGGTCAGCTCCTCGCGGCCGAAGGCGAGATAGACCTCCCGCCAGTCCCGGACGCGGGTCTCGACCGGCCGGCGCCGCGGACCGGTGCGCTCGTAACGAAGGAATCCGCGAGGATCAGCCATGGGCCGCCGCCATGATCTCCTCGTCCACCGACCCACCGGCCTCGACGGCGCGCCTGGTGGCCTCGAGAACGCGCCGGTAGTCACGGGGCATGACCTTCACGATCTCGGTCAAGGTGTCTTCCCATCGATCGACAAGCCGCGCCGCGAGCGCCGAGCCCGTCGATGCCAGGTGTGCGCTGCAGAGCTCGTGTACCGTGCGCCGGTCCTCCTCGTCGAGCTGTTCGAGCTCAACCATCTCGGGGTTCAGGCGCCTCGGCAGGATCATCTCCGGGTCGTGCACGAAGGCCACGCCGCCCGACATCCCGGCTGCGAAGTTGCGCCCCGTCGGGCCGAGCACGAGCACGGTTCCACCGGTCATGTACTCGCACGCGTGGTCGCCCACTCCTTCGACGACGGCAGCGGCACCAGAGTTCCGGACGCAGAATCGTTCGCCGACCTGCCCCCGGATGAACGCCCTGCCCGACGTCGCCCCGTAGAGCACGACGTTGCCGGCGATGATCTGGTCCTCGGCCCGGAACGGCGAGCTCTCCGGTGGCCGAACCACGATGATCCCGCCCGAGAGGCCCTTGCCCAGGTAGTCGTTCGCGTCGCCGAAGAGCCTCATCGTGATGCCACGAGGCACGAAGGCGCCGAAGCTCTGACCCGCGGAACCCCGGAAGGTGAGCGAGATGGTGCCGTCAGGCAGGCCTGCGCCGCCGTGGCGCTTGGTTATCTCCGAGCCGAGCATGGTCCCGACGGCACGATGGATGTTCCGGATGGGGAGCTCGAGCTCGGTCCTCCGACTGTCGGAGATCGCCGCGCCACAGGCCTCGATGAGCTCGCGGTCGAGGGCACCGTCGAGACCATGGTCCTGGTCGCGCGTGCGGTGGAGCGCGGTCGACGACGAGGTGCTGACCGGCTCCAGGATGGGACGGAGGTCCAGCTTGCCTGCCTTCCAGTAGTGGTCGATCGCGACCGCGGTGTCGAGGCTCTCGACATGGCCGACGGCTTCGGCCATCGTGCGGAAGCCGAGCGCAGCTAGAAGTTCGCGACACTCTTCGGCGATGTATTGGAAGAACGTCTCGATGAACTCCGGTCGCCCCGTGAAGTGCTTGCGAAGTTCGGGATTCTGCGTCGCGATGCCGACGGGGCACGTGTCGAGGTGGCAGACGCGCATCATCACACACCCGGAGACGACAAGCGGAGCGGTCGCAAAGCCGAACTCCTCCGCCCCGAGCAGCGTCGCCACGATCACGTCCCGTCCCGTCTTCATCTGGCCGTCGACCTGGACGGTGATGCGGTCCCTGAGACCGTTGCGGACCAGCGTCTGCTGTGTCTCAGCCAACCCGAGCTCCCACGGAGCGCCAGCGTGCTTGAGCGAGGTGAGCGGCGCGGCGCCCGTGCCGCCGTCCTGGCCGGAAATCAGGACGACGTCCGCGTGCGCCTTCGCCACACCTGCCGCAACGGTCCCGACACCGACCTCGGCCACCAGCTTCACGTGGATGCGGGCGGCAGGGTTCGCGTTCTTGAGGTCGTAGATGAGCTGGGCCAGGTCCTCGATCGAGTAGATGTCGTGGTGCGGCGGTGGAGAGATCAGCCCGACGCCGGCGGTCGAGTAGCGGGTCTTTGCTATCCACGGGTAGACCTTGTGGCCGGGGAGCTGACCGCCCTCGCCGGGCTTGGCGCCCTGGGCGATCTTGATCTGGAGGTCGTCCGCATTCACCAGGTACTCGCTCGTGACCCCGAAACGGCCCGAGGCCACCTGCTTGACGGCGCTTCGCCGCAGGTCACCGTTCGCATCGGGCACGTACCGCTCGGGGTCCTCGCCTCCCTCGCCCGTGTTCGACCGGGCGCCGAGGCGGTTCATCGCGATCGCGAGAGTCTCGTGAGCCTCAGCGGAGATCGACCCGTACGACATTGCCCCGGTCGCGAACCGCCTCACGATGGCCTCGACCGGCTCGACCTCCTCGAGCGGGACCGGCGATCGCACCGAGGCGTCGCCGACGCGCAGCCGCAGCAGGCCGCGCAGGGTCGCCAGCCGTTCTGACTGCTCGTCGACCAGGCAGCTGTACTCCTTGAAGATGTCGAAGCGCTTGGAACGTGTCGCGTGCTGCAGCTTGAAGACGGTCTTCGGGTTGAACAAGTGGTACTCACCGTCCCGTCGCCACTTGTACTCGCCGCCGACCTCGATCTCGAGCTCGCCCGGGACGGCCCCCGGCCCTTCGTACGCGTAGCGGTGGCGCCGGGCCACCTCCTCGGCGAGCTCGGCCAGGCCGATGCCGCCGAGCCGGCTCGGTGTCGACCCGAAGTACCGGTCCACGAGCGCCCGATCGAGCCCGATCGCCTCGAAGACCTGGGCCCCCGTGTAGGAGGCGACCGTCGAGATGCCCATCTTCGACATCACCTTCAAGACGCCCTTGCTCGCGGCTTTCAGGTACTTGCGGAAGGCTTCCCGCTCCGAGGCCTCGCCCAGCAGGCCGTCGCGCACCATCTCTGCGACCGACTCGAGCGCGAGGTACGGGTTCACGGCCGCTGCGCCGTAGCCGATCAGCAGGGCGAAGTGGTGCACTTCCCTGGCGTCGCCGCTCTCGATGATGAGCCCCACCCGGGTCCGTTCCTTCTCCCGCACGAGATGGTTGTGCACAGCGGCGGTGAGAAGCAATGACGGGATCGGAGCGCTCGTCGAGCTCGCGTTGCGGTCCGACAGCACGATGATGTTCGCTCCGAGCGCGATCGCCTCCGATACCTGCCCGCAGACCTTGTCGATGGCGGCTTCGAGCCCCGGCCCGCCTTCGTTCACAGGGAACAGGCCGTCGACGGCAAAGCCACGGAAGCCGGGCGTCTCGCCGTGCTCGTTGACGTAGAGCAGCTTCGCCAGGTCGTCGTTGTCGATGACCGGGTAGGGCAGGCAGATCTGCCGGCACGAGGCCGGCTCAGGCTCGAGCAGGTTCCGTTCCGGTCCGACCGTGGCCTCGAGGGAAGTCACGAGCTCTTCACGGATGGCGTCGAGCGGGGGGTTCGTCACCTGTGCAAAGAGCTGGGTGAAGTAGTCGTAGACAAGGCGCGGCCGCTCGGAGAGCACGGCGAGGGGCGTGTCGGAGCCCATCGAGCCGATGGGCTCGCTCCCCGAGTTGGCCATGGGCTCGACGATGAGGCGCAGCTCCTCGTTGGTCACCCCGAAGAGCCGCTGGTGCCGCACGACCGAGGCGTGCTGTGGGGTCAGCATCATCCTGGGAGGCAGGTCCCCCAGATGGACGAGGTTCTCGGCCAGCCAGTCCCCATAGGGGTGCTCTGCGGCCAGCGAGGCCTTTATCTCGTCATCGGAGACGATGCGCCCGGCTGCGGTGTCGACGAGGAACATCCGTCCCGGCTGCAGCCTGCCCTTGACCACGACCGAGGCCGGGTCGAGGTCGAGGACACCCACCTCAGATGCGAGCACCACAAGTCCGTCAGCGGTCAC
>Ga0224558_1002707_pt1 | contig 15818 bp, 18 predicted proteins | sample 714S32024metaG_FD_180682 | JGI IMG/M metagenome (GOLD analysis project Ga0224558, IMG submission 180682) | Peat soil microbial communities from Stordalen Mire, Sweden - 717 S3 20-24 | ecosystem: Environmental > Terrestrial > Soil > Wetlands > Peat | place: Sweden: Norrbotten County, Stordalen... | reverse complement strand
CCAATGAGCAACAATTTGGCTCCACGTTTTATTGCGGGAGCGTCCGCATCTCGATCAAATTCGAAGCTGGATAAGTTCTCCCCGTCATCGCTCAGCACGTAGAGATCGGCCCCGTGCAATCGGGAGGTGCTGGACAGAACACGTCGCAAGCTTTGCAGGACGGCTTTTACCGTGGGCTGATCGGCTAGGGCAGTGGACGCACCTAGCAGGCTTCGATATCGATCTTCGGTGACGGTCATAGCACGTAAACTCTCCGCAATTCTCAAATCCTACGTATAGCGGCTTTCGCGAACGCGCACCGCTGCCTGCGCCCCGATTTTTGCGCCTTCAAGTATCTGCCAATCAAGTTCTCGCTGCAACGACATCCGGATCATTCCGTAAGAGATCCTTACCCCGGCGGTCTGGTTCCACTTGATATTCCTATCGCTCACTCGCCAGGGGTGCTGGCACAGTAGCAAGAAGTTTGTTGATGGCTAGATCGACAGTCCGATTCATCTCCGAGACGACCCCGCGTACATTTCGTTGAGACAGCGTTCCAGTTTCGGAAACCGCATTGCTCCAGACCGTTGCACCGGTCGCTACCTTGATGATTTGTGCTGACATTGCAACTTCCACCTTGACCCCGGATTCGTAATCCACTTCCTCCAGCTTTTCCAATTTTCCACTGAAGACATAGTCGTTGTTCGGACGGCCGTCGTACATAGAGACCATGGCGAACTGGCCGCCGGCGCGCAGATGGTCGATGACTGCGCTGGTCACAAGGGTACGCGGATCTGCCGCCCAGCGGTGATATTCGTAAAAACCGATCTGCTCCGGCGTGGTTCGGTACACAATAGGTCCTTGCCTCAAATAGCCCGGCGATTGGAATTCTCGTACCGCCATTGAGGTTCGGACGCTTTCGGGGGCCGGCGGATCTGGCGGGGCCGGCAGATTCAGCGTGTAGTAGGACGGATATCTTATCTTCCCGCCACAACCGGCCAGGGCGCTTACGATCGCCAGCGTCAATGCGAGCGAGTTTAGAAGTTTCTTCATGTCGATTCTCTCCTAGCCTATTTCGGGACCTGGCGATCCTCGGGTTGTTTCACTCTAACCAAACTCCAGGGACGCTGCTTCAATGAATTCGTAAACTGGTTGAGGTTGTCGGTCGCGTCGCGCAGATTTTCCACCGTGTCGCCGATCTTGGAGTCATTGGCTCGTACTACGACCTGCATGGACTGCAGCAAGCCTTTGGCCTCTTCCAGCGTTGTCTGTAATTCAGCCAGATCTTTCCGCATGGGAGCGCGCAAATCCGTCACCGTGCCATTCACATTCTGAATGGTGTCGTCCGCATGCTCGCTAATCCTGGCCAGCTGGTCTGTGAGACGGTCAATCTTTGGGCGCTCGTCGGCGACCAATCGGTCAATGTTATCCAGAATGGCTTGGACCTTTTTCTGGTTCGGCGGCCCGGTCATCGTGTCCAGGTTGGCAAGCAGATGGTTCATGTTGCCGCTAATGTCGTTGAGTTCTCCCTGTGCCTGGGTGATCAGCGTATTTGCGCTGTCCGCGACGGTTGCCAGTTTCCCGGCGATCTCATCCAGGCTGGCCGCTTCTCGCGAGGCGACGGTTGAGTCTGGAGGAAGGCGCTTGGCATCGATAGTGCCCGTTGTGATCGACAAGGCTGCGCTGTTCATGACGCTGACGAATCCCAGCTTGGCCACTGATTTCTCATTCAGCGGAGTGTCCTTCTTGACTTCAAGCAGAATCTCGATTCGGGTTGGATCCGCTGCCCAGGGTCGCACGGCTGTAACTTTACCCACGTTTATGCCTCCGTACAGCACGGACGCTCCGGGCTCAAGCCCTCCGGCATATCGCAAGTAAGTGCGATAGTGCACGGTGCCGCCGCTATACTGCGCATTCAACAGATAGATGACCGTGAACGCGAGTACAGCGAAACAGCCGAGGACAAAGGCGCCGACCTTTGCTTCGGTGGTCATGGTTTTGCCTCCTGACTTTGCACATACCGTTCCAGATAGGAGGCCAATGCCGGCGTATGCATCGGGTTGGCCGGCACACGGTTGAGGAACTGCCTCACGCGTGGATTCTGGTTTGCGCGTATTTCGTCTTTTGTGCCGACTGCGAGGAGCCTTCCATCGAACAGCATCGCGATCCGGTCGGCGATTCGGAAGGCGCTGTGCATCTCATGGGTGACAACAAGAGCCGTAATCTGAAAAGTCTCCTTCAGAAATACGATGAGTTCGTCCAGTTCTGCCGCCACAATCGGGTCAAGGCCCGCGGAAGGCTCGTCCAACACTAAGATCTCCGGATCCAGTGCGAGAGCGCGGGCAACAGCCGCGCGCTTCTTCATGCCTCCGGAGAGTTCCTGCGGGTGCAGTTTGCCGAAATCCGCCAGGCCCACCACCGCCAACTTCAACCAGACGATCAGGTCGATCACTGAAGGCGCCAGTGCGGTGTGCTCCCGCAAAGTGAGGGCGACATTGTCTTCCAGCGATAGTGAATTGAACAAAGCAGCGCTCTGAAAGGCTACCCCAACCGACCGTCGGAGTGTCTTCAAGTCCGCCTGTGAACAGGTAGTGATGTCCGTGCCTTTGATCGAGATGCTGCCCGATTTCGGATGCTCGAGACCAAGAATTTGGCGCAAGAGTGTGCTCTTTCCTGAACCGCTGCCTCCCAGCAGAACCGTGATTTGGCCTGGCTCGATGTCAAGGTTCAAACCGTCGAGCACACGTCGCCCATCGTATTCCACGACCAGATCGCGCACCGAAATGATGGACATTTAGGCCTTTCCTACGAAGTAAAAGATGGCAGTGAATACCGCATCGGCGACGATGACCAGGAACGTTGATCGCACGACCGCCGAAGTTGTCGAGCGACCCACTGCGTCGGGGCCGCCGCGGACACGAAGTCCTTCCAGGCATCCCACGTGAGCAATAATGGTGGCGAATGCCAGGCTCTTGATCATCGCGGCGACCACATCCCGCAACTCAATCGAGGTCAGCACGTATCGCAAATAGAGCAGGAGACCAAGGTGCGTGCTGAAGAACATAAACAGCCCCCCGGCGAGAATGCCGAAAAAGGCCGCGACGATACTGAGACACGGAACGGCCACGAGGGCCGCCAGATACTTTGGCGCTAACACGAACTCCACCGGTTCGAAGGCCATGACCTTAAGCGCATCGATCTCTTCCGTGACCTTCATGGTGCCGATCTCGGCTGCAAATGCAGACCCCGATCGTCCGCTGACCGCGATTGCAGTCAGCAGCGGACCAAGTTCGCGTGTGAAGCCGACCGCGACCAGATCGATGACGAAGTGCAAAGCTCCGAACCGCCGCAGCTCAGATGCTCCCTGCATCGCGAGGATGAATCCGCTACACATAGCCATCAGGGCCACCATCGGCAGCGCGTCAACCCCGATCTCTAGCATTTGGTGAACGGCTGCTCGCCACCGATGTCGATTTCCAATCAGGGGCAGGGCTGCACGCATTCCACGCAGGGTGGCCCACCATTGAATGTTCAGGCTCCCAACATAGTCGAGTTGACTGAGAGTCTCTCTGCCGGCAATTTCGAGAAGTTTGGCCATCAAACCGCCTCGCACCCAGAGTGGTTCATCTCCGAATGCCCTCATTGAACAGGGATAGAATGCCCGTCGCTTCAAACAGGTGATGTAAGCGATCATGCAGTCCCTGCAGCCTAAGTTCGGTCTTACAGTTTCGTGCGATCTTTAACGATTCGATCAGAGTGGCAACGCCGGAACTGTCGATATGCGTGACGCCCGACAAGTCAACGCTCACTGTCCTCGGATGTGGCTCCTGCAACAGCGCGAAAAGCCGGTCGCGCACTGCTGGAGAGGAATCGATATCAATCCGGCCCTTCAAAAACGCCAGAGCTCCATTCTCGGTGTCCACGATATCGATTTCCGGCTTATCGACGCGCTTTCTGTCAGCGAGCAAAGGCAATGGTTCCTCCCTGGCGCAATTTCGCAGTCCTCATGTCGGACAATCGCCAAGATCAACCCGAAATGTTCTTGGCAAGAGGATGGCCATTACCGGTCAGTGATAATCGTAAGGAACTCAAATACTTGCGCAGGAGAAGGGATACTGATACGAGCGGCGTAGACACTATCAGGGCAGTCGCGCCCGAATACGGGCAGATGAGGTCAGCTGTGTTCGGAGCTTGACCCTATTGGGTCACGAAGCGGAATGGTTGCTTTTTGCCGTCGAGAAACCATGGACCCAGCGGGTGGTTCAGCATTGTGTGCTCTGTCCGAGCGATTAGACCTGCGGATTGGCCCCGCGAACAGAATTGCTCTCTTGAGCGAGGGTATGGAATGCGTCTGCTACCGAAGGCGTCTACGGGCACGAGATCCCGTGTGGAGCACCCCTCGTATCGACTTCAGCACTTTAGCTCGTGCCCGAGCAGTCTGCGCTTTCACCGTTCCGATGGGAATTCCCAGTACGCGAGCTGTTTCGCAGACTGAAAGATCATCCACATACCGCAGGTGAAACGTTCTCCGCAAAGTCGGCGATAGTCTTGCTACTGACTCCATCAAGCGCGCATTCGCCCAAGCCTTGTGGCACTCATCCTCGGGATTGGGCCGGTGATCCACCAAAGTGTCGGACAGCGGATACGCCTTGTCTTCCCCGATTCGCGAATTGAGGGATACCTGGGTATAGCGTGACCGTTTGCGCAATTGCATTCTCGCGCAATTGACAACAATGGCGGTCAGCCACGTGGAAAGTTGCGCCTCGCCTCTGAATTGGTTCAAATGCTGGAAAGCTGCCACCAGCGCATCCTGCACCGCATCCTCGGCATCAGGTCTATTTCCCAGGAGTCTGTACGCATATCGATAGAGATTCGGTAAGCGATGGGACAAAACCGGCGTCATCTGCGCAGGTGAAGGTGTCCCCGATTCCAGGGCGACACCCTCACCGCGTTCAATCAACTTATCCACGGATGGCATGCTATATTCGCGCTCCTCTGTCGCCAGCGAAGCACGTGAAGTTGCCTGCGACCCCAACGAGATGGAATTTTGATTTCATCTGTATGCAGGGACGGATCCAGGAAAAGGAACCAGTAAAGCCGTATCGGAGCTTGTCGCTTTCAGCGACTGCCTTGCCTGCTGCCGTGCTGCTTCATCGATGTCATGTTTCAGAACATCATGGAGCCCGCTAAGCACCTGATACTGCATCATTGCTATTTGGTAGCTCTGCTGCAGAAGATATTCTGCCTGTTCGCGGGTAATTTGATTTGTTCGTTGCGCCTGCACGATTACAGACAAATCGGCCGATGTCTTGTCTGCCACCAGGCTCATGGCGATTTCGTAGGATTTGAGAATGTCTTGTGGGCCCAGGGGCATTTCGGGTTTGAGCGCAATCAACTCGGATAGAACGGGATTGGACTGCATGCTTGTGCCAGCCAGAATGCTCTCCGGCGGAGGCGCATCTACTTTGATCTTCTTCTTCGGCTGGGCCGCGGCAGTGTTCCACACCGTGCCGAGAACCACGATAGCAATAAGAATCTGTCGAGACTTCATCGGTTCTCCTCGTGCAAGCTGCACATCGTAACGGACCGCCTGATCATTGCGTGCCGCGGGCGTTCAAAGTTGGCGGCTGAGTATCGCGGTACGATGCCTGGACCATAGCCATGTTTGATTGCTTGATCGCTTTAGCGATATTGCGGGCCAGGTTGTGAGTAGCGCGTAAATTGCTGCCGAAGAAGTAAACATTCCCGTTCACCGTGCTCTCCAGCACAATTCTGCCGTCGCTTGTAACGAGTTGACTCCGTACCGTTAACTTTGTCGCGCCGCTCACGGTGGTCACCGCACGCTGCGTTTCGTTCCCAGGCGTATATTTCACAACCGTTGTTTTCAGGATCAGCAGGTCCGGAATCTCACTAGCCTTACTGTCGCCCTCGCGGAGGACGTACTTGAATCGCTTCGTCTTATTCAACTCTTCCAGGAGGTTTTCGTAGATCGCGACTTGGAAGGAATGCGCCAGCTCCAGGTGCCCGGGATCAATCCGCTCGACTTGCAGGCTCCATTGCGTGCCAGAGCCACTGCTTCCATCGGATGGTTTCAGCGCTGCAGTTTGGCCAGAGAGTCGACCCGACAATGCAACTGCAATCGTGACGCAGGCTGCCACACAGAATATCCATGAATTCGGTTTACTTGTCTTCATGCGCGACCTCCGAGATGCTTTGCTTCGTTGGTTGGTCTTCGCCAGGACTGGAAGATACGCCCAGAGCCACGAGTTCATTCTTCACGAGTTCACCTTGTCCTTTAGTTACCTCGAAGATTGCACCGTGAACTCCTCCATCACTATCTACATAATCCAGCGTCAGGGTGTCGTACTTCTTGTGGGCGAAAAGACTGACGACTCGGCCACCTCCGTACGGAGCCGCTGCCTTGCCTAGCTTCATTGGCAGTCCGCCGACCTGTTTGCTCTCCTCACCAAGAAAAAGAGCGTGGACCGAAGCGATGTTTACTTGTGCGTCGGGATTGCCGCATTTCTGAAATCGCAACGCATTGTTTTGAATGGATAGCATTCCATTGCAGTTGTTCTTTGTGTTTGGCAAACCCAGGACATGAGTAGCCCGGATGCTGAACGGTGCATTCGCGTTCAATGGGGGAGCGGCGCTCTGGGCCAATGCGCCAATGCCGGAGCACAACAGTAATGTCCAGAGACTAATGAGCGCGTGTCTGCCGAAGCAGCCGCTCTTGTCGTTTCTTGCAAACAAACAATACATTCTTCCTCCAAGTCGACTCGAATCGCCGGGTCGACATGTAATTTTTGTAAAAACTCCGCGAGCATGACTCTCCCGCAGGCAGCAGGAGCTATTTCGATTGCTTAGGTTCGGTAACGGGTCTTTGGCTTTCTATCGGCACCTGAAGCGACCGACCCAGCATGTCGTTGTAGGTAATTGTGTTCTTTCCGACCAGCACTAGCAGCTCGCGCCCCGTTTCGTACTTCGCGGGGATTTCGCCCATAGGTTGCGTGTACAGTACCACGTAAATTGTGTCGCCAACTCTGACCGAGACGTCATAATTTGTGGGATCAGAAGCACTGTCTCCTGCAGCCCGACGCGGCTTGACCTCAGTAATAAGTCCTATTTGATACTTCGAGGTGGACTGGCAAAAAGCCGGAAATGTGAGCAGACCCAGAGCGATTACAGCTATTAACCTCCGCATAGTTCATCCTCTCGTTTTCTCCCCCCTTGGCTCTGCAATCCGGGTCCAGGAACGACTGGTCGCCAAGTCAGGAGCTTGTCATCACCTCCGTTGGAACGCAATCGACATGCCAATGGTCGAGACGCTAGCTAGAGTCTCAGCGAGTTTGCGTTACATGTGTTTGCAAGGCGTTCCTTCCTCGGGGTCGCCGCTCAATGCTCAAGTTGCGCCCACATGGGGGCATTCATGCCTAATGCTGGGCATAGTGTGACATTCGTCATGCCCGCGCACTCAGGAATCGCTTCGTTATCGGGCTCCTATTCTTCTTTCGGCATTGGCAATGCGCGTGCACTCTCATCTTGCAGCGAGGCGGCAGGCATTTGATGGCCGAGACGGACTCCGCAGCCAACCAGTTCGGAGCGCCCGAGAGCGTAGAAGACCCGCGGCACATTTCCGTTGTTAGTGGCCTGTGTCTGCCCCTCGCGCAGTTGTCGGATCTCGGAACAGGAGAGTGATTATGAGCACCTTTGACACACTACCGGGCGAATCGAACCCGCAGATCATCTCGTCGATCATTAACCTGGTCTGTCCACAATGCGGGGGAAGAATGTCGGAATTCCAATGTGAAGGAAGATGCCGCAGAAACTGGCTTGCAGAATGGGAATGGGCGAATCAGGCGACGAGAAGGCCCCAATCCCGGCGAGGCTACGCTGGCCGGTCGATGCGTCTGAGATGAGCGCTGAGGAGGTCTTGACCGCATTCCGGTGTGACGCTCCGTATCTATTCTTAGGCGCGGCCTTCGCCGCTGTTGGCATGGTGACCGCTGCCTTTGCCGTTCTCCGACGGCAGCGCGACTCACTCCTCATCTGCTTCGCATTGTTTGCCGCCTTGTACGGGCTCCGCCTGTGGATTTCGTCGCCCCTACTTGCGATGATGGCGGAAGGTGCGACCTTCTACGCGCGCCTGCGTGGAGCCGTCAATTACCTCACTCTGATTCCCGCATTGTTGTTCTTCATCTCCCTGGGTCTAAGACGATTTGAGCGAGCAGTTGGATACGCGATGGTTGGTTTCGGTTGCCTGCTCGCCGCGGCCACCTTTCTGTTCGGCGATTCGCCTCACTACGAGCGAATAAACAGCATCGCCGTCATAAGCGCGTCGGGATTCTTTCTCATTCGCTTCATGGCGAGCGGTTCTGCTGAGAGCATTGCTCCTGAGGCTGCCGATTTCGGTGTGATCCGCTGGGGCTTGCTCATCTTCGTAGGTTTGGTGGTCTGGCAAAATTCGACTCAACTCTTCCACACTTCCTTGCCTCTACTGGAGCCGTTTGGATTTGCCGCCTTTCTCAGCACTCTGGGCTATGTTGCCGCCAGAAGTACGCTGCGGCGGGATCGACAGTTGAAGGAGATCCAAAAGGAATTGGAGGTAGCCCGTCGTATTCAATTGTCAATTCTGCCCAGAGAATTCCCCCCCTCCACGAACTTCCGAGTAGCGGCTCGCTATTTGCCCATGACTTCAGTGGCTGGCGATCTGTACGACTACATCATCGCGGACGACCATCAGGTTGGATTGTTGATCGCCGATGTGTCAGGGCACGGGGTTCCCGCCGCCCTGATCGCCGCCATGGTCAAGCTCGCGGCAGCTTCGCAACGAGCGGTTGCCGCCAAGCCTTGCCAGTTCCTGACCGGCATGAACTCGGCTTTGTTGGGCAATACGCAGAACCAGTTCGTTACAGCAGCGTATGCCCACCTGAACTCAGAATCCGGCGAGCTGCGATACTCCGCCGCAGCGCACCCGCCTCTGTTGCTGGTGAGGAATGGACGCGTCACCCAGATTGAAGAGAATGGGTTGATGCTCGCGGCGTTTGATTTTGCATCGTACTCCACTGCCGTCCACAAACTGGAAACAGATGATCGAATCGTGATGTATACAGACGGGGTCGTGGAGGCTTCCAACGCTGCAGGAGATTTCTTCGGTCACGATGCACTGTGCGATCTGCTGACCAGAACTCGTGAGCTATCCCCCGCGATGGCGGCAGACGCGATCATTTCTTCCGTCCGCCAATGGTCGGAAAAGCAGGATGACGATCTGACCATTCTCATTTGCGACTACATCTCAAAGGGATCTCCATGTCGGAGTGACCGAGCCATTGCTGAACGGTACGCAGATCGACGCCAGCCCATAGCGACCACGTAGCGAACGTCGCTCTGAACTTGTGAAGCCAGAAGTTCTCCTTCTCCAGCTTCGCACGTTCGGCTACAGCTTTCAGACCGTCGAGAAAATCGAGCTTCGGTTTACAGCCAGCAGTCGGAAAGACCAGATTGCAGTCTTGTCGGATTTCGCCTTCCACGCCTTGAGGTGTAGTGGAATATCCACCGGCCAGCACCGGAGGCAGCACCGAATACGGGAGGAGGTTGCCGGGTGGACTCATCTCAAATCCGTCGGTGCTCGAGTCGATGGCCGACGACTGGCTGGCCAGGGAGAGCCGGCAATCGAACGCTAATGCTCTCGTGCTGGAATTGCCCAGATCGTCGTATGCGGCGGTGGAAGGATCAGTCTCAGTCTCGTTTACTGTCCCGTCGCCGCCGCCTTGGCAGCCGGTACCGAAATCGCGACCGAATCAGGTTCGGTCCAGACGGCTTTGCCGCTGGTCAGATCCAGACGATGCATGGTGATCTTGAGACTGCCGCGATCCACATCCACCATGATGTAGTGATAATTCACTTCCTTACTCTGGAAGAGATCGTCCTTAGCGCGTTCTATCGGATACGCGTGCGCTCCCGCACCGCCCGTCACGAAATAGGTGACGCCGCCGTGCTCATGGCGTTCGTAGTTGTGCACGTGTCCGGAAAAGACGACGATCCGGGCGCGCTGGTTCTGCTGCCGCGCTTCCAGCATTTTGGCCAGCTCTTGCTCCTGAGAGCGGGCTGAGTGCCCTCCGCCGAATATCTTCATATCCGACGAACTGGTGTAGGGAGGATGGTGGAAAACCAGAAACACAAAGTCCACATCGCCGGGAATGTGGTCCAACTTCCGGGTGAGCCATTGCCCTTGTGGGCCGGAAGTCTCGTCGAGCGAGCTGTCCAGCACCAGCACCATCGTGTTGGCGGCACGGACGGAATAGTAGAGGCTATTCTTCAGGTCAGGAAAACGCTGGAAATAGTTGGCCAGGGCAACTATTTCATCACCGTGCAGATCGTGGTTGCCGAGCGCGGGGTAAACCGGAATCTTCTTCTCTCGCCACACCGCGGTTTCGCTGTCCCACACCTTCCAGTCGTCCTTATTGTAGCCGTCGTAGACGATGTCGCCTCCAAAGGAAATGAAGGCGGGATTGGTTTCGGCGATCGCCTTCACCAACGCCTGGCGCACGGCCGGATTCGCCGCTTCCGTGTCCTTGGGATCATGGAAGCGGGAATCGCCATAGGCGACGAAGTGGAACGGCGTAGTCACTTGCAGTTGCAGTTCCACCGGTTCGGTTGGTGGCGGTGCCTGCGAGTGCAAGCGTGAGCAGGCAATGCAGGCGAGAAAGAGAATGACAACGGGCAACTCTTGAAGACGCATCATTTAACGACCCACAACCAGTATCTCAAATTGCCCCGCTTCGACGGTGGAAAGGTAGAGGCGTTTAGTCACAGGATCGAACGTCATGGTCTTCGCCCGAGGCGCAGTCTGAATGGTGTCGATGGCTGTGTACTGGTCGGGAGAATCCTGGTGAAGCACGTTGATCGTGCCGTCGCCATTAGAGAAGAAAACCAGGCCTTCCTCGGAATCGAAAGCAGCGGCGTCAACGTGATCGCCGATCGGCAGCGTTTGGATCACTTTTCCAGTATCGGCATTGACGATGGCTGCCACGCGGCTGCGGCATCCGATGAACAGGCGCCGGTTCTTGCGATCCATAGCCATCGCGGTGGGAGTCTTGCAGGGATCCAGCGGCCATTTATTGAGCACCTTCAATTGCTGCGAGTCGAAGGCGACAGTCATGTTTTCTTCTTCCAGATTCACGAAGATTTTGCCGGCGCCATCGGCGGCAGCGAACTCGGGCCCGCCACCGAGATCCACCGTGCCCACAACCTTCCCGTCGGCAGCGTTGATGGCCGTCGCACTCTTGCCATCGCCATTGAACGTGAACACACGTTTCGAAGCGGGATCGTAAATGATGGCATCCGGTTTGCTCCCGGTCGGCACCTGACCGAGGATCTTCAGCGTTTTCGTGTCGAACATGGTTGAGTTGTTCGACTTGCCGTTGCTGGTATAGCCGCGACCGAACCCTGGCGCCAGTGCGATGCCGTGGACGCCAGCAGTGTCCGGAATCTGGCCGGCAACTTTCCCCGCGTCAAGATCGATGACTTCGACCTGGGTTCCATGGGAGACGTAAAGCCGGTGCGCATCGGAGTCGACCGTGAGGTAGTCCCAGCTTCCCTCTCCTGCGACAGGAATCTTCTTGACAACTTTGTAGCCGCTGCCCGCCGCAGCAGCCGAGAGGCAAAGCGTAATCAGTACAGCAAAGACGCTCAAAACTCTTACCCATCGGTTCATCGTTAAATTCTCCATAGCAACAACAATTTTACGCTGGAACGTTGAAAGCGTCCGAGAGACCCGCGCAAATTCTGAAACCTCAGAACTTCACACGTAGCATGAATTGAATCTGCCGCGGCAAACCCGTGCCCGTGTTCGGGGATGCGGAGTTGTCGTTGTTGTTGTTGAAATTGTTGGTCGTGTTGATGAGCCCGAGATTGCCTTTCGGCGAAAGCGACTGGACCGTATTCCCGCTACCATCGACCCCCACGTTATAGTTCAGCGTCAGGTTATCAGGGCTCGGATCTCCGAGTTGAATGTGATTGAAAATGTTGAAGGCCTGCACGCCGAACTCTACGGAAAACCGCTCGCTTAATTTCGTCTCCTTCATGAGGGCGAGGTCGACCTGCCCGGAATTCAGCGCCCGAATTAGGCCGTTCGGAGCGTTGCCGAAACGACTGACCAGACCACATGAGAGTTGACAGGTAACGCCGTCGCTCTCGAATGCACCTCCGGGATCGAGCGGCGGAGGAGCGAACGCTGCGGGATTGATCCGAAGGGTGTAGCCCGGCGCTCCTCCCCCCAGCAGTATCGGTACTCCGGGGACCAAGTCGGGCCTTTGATTCGTTTGATCATTTCCATCGGGTAACTGAGAAGGGCTGATGTTCATCGTTATCGTCAACGGATGCCCAGTGTGCCAGAGACCAATGCTGCTGAGACTCCAGCCGCCGACGATCTTGCCCAATGCACCGTTGTCGTTCAGGTACGCCTTCCCGGGACCAAACGGGAGTTCATACACAGCGTTCGCGGTGAAATTCTGGCGAATGTCGAATACGCTGGGGCCAAAATCACAGCGCAGACAATTGACATTCTCCGGCCCGTTCGATTCGCCGCCGCCGACTGAACCATCGTTGATGGAGTGAGACCATGTGTAACGTGTCTGAAAGGACAAGCCGGCGCTAAATCGGCGTTCCAGGCTGAGACCCAGTGCGTTGTAGGTGCTCGATCCGATATCCGCCTTAGAATCCACCGAACCGTAGGGGTCGCCGCCGGGAGCGCTCTGATAGAAGGGGTCAAGGAACCGCTCGCAAGACAGGCTGCCGTCCGCGGTATAAGCCGGCTTGCTGGTGCAGAAGTTGACTCCTCCGCGGGAGAACAAGCGCACGCCGCGTGACCCGATATACTGCGCCGACGCCAGAAAGTTGGCGGGCAATTCGTGGTCGATGGTCAGTCCCCAAGTCTCGGCATAAAGGTTGCGTCGTCCATGGCGCTGCAAAGCGCGAGGTTGCTGTTGCGTCGCGACGGGCAAGCCGCTTAGGTCTGGCACAGTCTGCTGATATGCAGTTTGGAGCGGTATCCCAGGGCCACTTCCGTTGAGGTTGAGATACGCGGTGTACCGGTCGCTCTCCAAGCCGGCATTGAGGTCGTCGTTCTGGGCCGCGCCGTGGTAGATTCCAAAACCCGATCGAATAACGGTCTTTCCGTGAAACATGTTCGGAGCCCAGGCAATGCTCACGCGCGGATCGAAGTCCCGGTAGTCGGGGTTATAGAGAGCTGGGTTCTTTGGACATGTGATGGCTGGCGTTGGACTTGGGTACGGTCCGTTCCTTGAGCCCGATCCCAGGCAAACGCCATGAAATTCATTGAGATCGAAAACCGTGGTGCGATTGTCAGCCTCATTCGCTACGCCGTAGTATTCCCAACGGATTCCCAAGTCGAGCGTCAGGGTTGGGGTCACCTTCCACTCATCCTGGAAATAGGGCATGTAGAAGGTGCGCCGAAACTTGTGGCAGCACCATGGCGCGGTAAAAGAAATTCCGTAAAGCGAAGCAGTCGCGAAGCCCGCTTCATCATTGCCAGAATTGTCGGCGAATGACAGGTTGTTGTCGGCGGTCTTGCCCTGGTTCAGCCGAACCCGGCGAATCTCCATGCCGGTCTTGAAGGCATGTCGGCCATGCGTCCACATCAGGTTGTCGATAACTCCGTATGTGGTTCCAACCTCGATGTCGGCGTTGTTGTTGTTGAGCGTGACAAAGGTGTTGGTGCTAACCGCATAGGGAAGAATACTCGCCTGTGGGTTGTTAAATGGCGAACGATTGATATAGACCTTCGTTTCGTTGAATAGATTCGTCCGGAATGTGTGTTGCAACGCCAATAGGTAGTTCGCCGGATGGTTGATGGTTCGGACCTTATCCCCAGGAAGACTGGAGCCATTCGGCGAGTCCACCAGGCTGATATCCCGCTGGGCGCGGCCATAGAGCAGGGTTTTTTCGTTGATCTTGTGGTCAATTCGCACCAGCCAGGTGTCTTCATGGACAGTTGCGGGCGTGGCGGCCGTCACCAGGTCGGCGTTGGGGTCGTAGCTCGAACTCGTTGGATCTTGTCCTAACCACTGAAAAGCAGCGTCCGGATAAGTAAAGCGCGGGGCACAGCCGTTGGTGGTAACGGCGGATGCTCGCCACGGGTATGCCTGCATGATGGAGCACATCTGCGGCGATGTATTCAATACATATTGCTGAAATGAAGTTGCAAGCGTACTCCCCCCTTGAGTACCGCAACAAAAGCCGGAGGGCACGTTGAATTGCTGGGTCGTCGACTGCAACTGGCGAAGGCCCTCGTAGTTAATAAAGAAGAAGGTTTTATTCTTGACAATCGGTCCCCCGAAAGTCATCCCATACTGCCCCATTCGAAATGGCGGAACGGCCGGGTTCCCGTTCAAGTCAAAATCGTTGAAGTTGCGCGCGTCGAACGCCGAATTCCTCAGGAAGCCGAACACCGAACCGTGATAGTTGTTCGTGCCTGACTTGGTCTCTATGTCGATCTGGCCGCCCGCTTGCGTGCCATATTCTGCATCGTACAAGGCGCTGTTAACGCGATACTCGGCGACCGCGTCCTGGGAAATTTGCAGACGCGTCTGTGATTTCTGCGCTTGCTCTTGAATGCCGCCCGCGTCGACGCCATCAATCTGGAAGTTGTTGTCGTCGCGGGCGCGCCCGGCAAAGCGAATCGTGCGCTGATCGCCGCCACCATCATCCTGCGCGAACGGGGCAAGCAGGGTGAAACTGGCCCAGTCCCGCCCGTTGTTAGGAAGGTTGGCAATCTGGTCTTCGCCGATGACGGTGGATGCTTCCGCGGAACTCCGCTCCGCCGGGGCACTCGATGCGCTGACTTCCACCAGTTCGGTAGCTGCTCCGACTGGAAGCTGGATGTCGAGCGTACGCGTTTGTCCGACCTGTAATTCGACATTCTCGATGACGCTGGTGCGGAACCCGCCACTGAAGGCGGTTACCGTGTAGCGTCCGACCGCTAGGCCGGGAAACCGGTAGTAGCCGCTTGCATTCGCCTCACGTTCCTGCGTGCTGCCGGTATCGACGGCAAGAATTTTCAGGCTGGCTCGCGCGATGACGCGGCCCGTCGGATCGGCCACCGTGCCTTCGAGAACGGCGCGATCAATCTGCGCGGATGCGCTGACCCAGGCGATCGTCAAGAAGAACAGGGCTAGAAGAAAGGTTTGGGTTAGAGCGCGTAGTGAGGTTGAGGGAGATGAATGCCGGGGTCGCATAAGCCTGCTGATCCGGGGAAGAATATTTCTTCTTTCCAAAGCATTCGTTCTTGTTTGGCAGTGAACTCGTAATGCTAGGAAGGGGTTGTGAAGGGATTATGAATATCGTGTTAAGCGGCGGTTAATTTTGTGCGGCGTTCAATCGCAGAACCGAGCGTCTGGACCGGAGCAATAGGCTGCTTTGGTTGCTACGTCGACGGCCTTAACCAAGAGGACGATCGCCGCGCAAGAAGGCCGGTTATCCTGGTCGGCCATTCCTACGGCGGTGTAGTGATCACCGAAGCTGGAAACGACCCGAAGGTAGCAGGGCCCGTTTACATTACATTCGCACCCGACAGTGGCAAATCCGTTGAAACATTGATCAAGAATCCCGGAATCACCAGCGAACCTCAACAACGTCCGGCATCTTAAAAAGCGAAGCCGTGTACATGGTTTGCAGAATTCTCCAGCACTATGGCGCGGAGACCTTCGCGACTTTCAGGCGCGCGTTGGAATCGGGGCAGCGCGACGATCTGCGGCGGGCGATTACGGCCGTCCGTGGGCAGGGGACGGGCCTCTCGTTTAACTATCTGCTCATCCTCA
>Ga0224558_1002706_pt1 | contig 15821 bp, 12 predicted proteins | sample 714S32024metaG_FD_180682 | JGI IMG/M metagenome (GOLD analysis project Ga0224558, IMG submission 180682) | Peat soil microbial communities from Stordalen Mire, Sweden - 717 S3 20-24 | ecosystem: Environmental > Terrestrial > Soil > Wetlands > Peat | place: Sweden: Norrbotten County, Stordalen... | reverse complement strand
CCGTTGCACGGCAACAGTTGGCCCAACAGGTGTGGAATGACCACGACCCACTGGATGCGACATCAGCGACGATCACCTCGGCCGCAGGTCAACGATCGGGACACCCCATAAGACACCATCCACCTAGCGCTTCCAGCACCGGGCGTGGGGCTTGTGGTGCTGCGAGGCCGGCAGTCGGTTCATATCGAGACGCCTCAAGATCCGCCAGACCCAACCGACGAACCAGGAGGTACTCATAAACGTCATCATTGGTATCGACCCACAGAAGGCGGCCCACACGGCGGTGGCTATCGGCTGTGACGAAGCCGAGCTGGGCACCGTCACCGTCCGGGCCACGAAGCAACAAGCCGGCCGATTCAGTTTGAATGGGCCAAAGCCGCTCAATAAGCCCATCTGGGCCATCGAGTCCGCCGGAGTTCGGGACTCTGCCCAATATTTGACCCAACAATTCTGTCCTTCTGCGTCGCAAGGCGATGCGCTGCTTCTCGGCTACCTTCGATCTCACCATCGTTGACCTGCAACAACGGGACTGGCTGGGACAAGACCAGACCGAGTGCGACATGGCAGAAGGCGCTTGCCAGCCCACGGGGAAGGTCTCGCCGAATGTCTTCTGGTTGCAGTGTTGGAACTTGGTGAGTCACCCGAGCCTGATGGCCGGACCGGAGCCAGTTGGACTCCGGTTCTTGTTGTGTGACCCAAGGCTCACCCGGCTGCCGACATGCTCGTCGACCCCGGTCTTTGGAACGGTGCCCGAGCCGCAAGGTCCGTGTGTGGCGCGCCGAGCTGATCCCATGCCGGAGGTTGGCGTCCGTTGAAAGTCCGATCCGGTGACCAATGCGAGATGCGTGTGCAACGAACGGGTCAGGCGGGCGCGACCACCTCGATGCCGGCTTCGGCTGCAGCAGAGCAGAGTTGACCGTCATACGCGACCAGAGCCGTCAGTTCTGAACTGACCGACAACGCACTTGCTAGATGGATGGCGTCAAGGCTCCGCAACTCGGTCGGGACGAGGGCTGCAGCCTTCTCGATGACGGCATGATCCATGGGAAGGAGGTCGATCCCCTCCAGCAACAAGGTGGCGTCCCCGACTGCGCTCTCGTCCACCCTCCGGCAGGCTCGGAGCAGTTCAACCGTCGACAGGTCGCTGCTGATCTTGGGGATGTCAGACCTCACGGACAGCCACTGTGTCAGAGCCGTGCTTTCAGTCTCTTCGAAGACCAGTTTCACGAGCGCGGAAGTGTCCAAGTAGATCATTCGAGTCGGTCGTGGCGGAACTCAGCGAGTACTTCAGTTGCGTTCGTCATTCCTCTTGCAGTCTGGCGGCGTTCTGGAAGACGGAATTCGCCCTTCGCCGGCACAAGGCGACCGGAGGCGATCAGGCGGTCCCGCACGGCGACAGCCGGGGTAGGGGACACGAGCAGTGCGACGAGCCTCCCCCGCTCGGTGACCTCGACGACTTCGCCGGCCTTCACCTGTTCCAAGTAGCGGCTTGCATGTTGGCGAAGTTCCCTCACTCCGATCCTGGTCATCCCGCAACTGTAGCACAGCAAGTGCTACATAATCGGGTCGTTGTGCGAGGCGCTCCTCGCCTACTGCAACAGCGAGCACCGCCACTCGGGAATCGGCTGCCACACGCCGGCCCCCGAGCACTTCGGCCCAGCCGGCGAGATCCGGACCCGCCGGGCTGAGACCGTCATAGGAACGTGTCTCTTATCGCTTGACATGCTCCGAAGCCCCGATGCGGTCAACGAACCAACAGTGCCACCGCCAACCCGATCGGGACCAACGTCCATCCCCAACGCACGGCAACCATCACCACTCCCGACCGGTAGCCATAGAGCACTGCTTGCTGCGGGGGGTTGAAGGCGGGAGGCCCGAGCGCCGACAGGATGGCGATCACTGCCACGACGGTGGACCTGGTGATGAGGGCGATCACCACCAGGTAGACGATCCGGACTCCGGTGAGGAGAAGCCATCGCCAGAAATCGGAGACCGTCCGGTCGACAGAGGCATTGTGCGGATGGAACACCGAACCGGCATACAGCCCCGCCCCTACGAACGCCAGCAGTGGACCTGCCACCGTCAAGACCCACCGGGAGCCGGCAGGTGCCGGACCGGTCAGATGGAGGACCAGACCGATTCCCACGGCCAAGAGCATCGACTGATCGAGCCAGCTGGTCGAGCGGCGCTGCTTGATCGGGGCATCGCGACGCATCAGGTGGATGCACATGGCGTTGGGGGCGGCGTAGACGGCGTTGGTCAGCGCGGAGATGGCGCCGGCAGTGGGACCCATCAGGGCACCGGCGATCGGCAGGACCCAGAAGGTCCCGTTCGGGAACGCGGCCCACCCTTCCAGCTCGGCCAGCCCCCGGCTCCGTGCGCCCCTGGCAATGTCGGAGATCCCGAGGAGGAGCAGACCGACTGCAGCGATGAGAATGGGGGCGACGATCTGGCGAGGTGCAGTCAGTCGCCAGGCGGAGAACAGTCCGAGCAGTGCCGCCGTCGCCACCAGTTGGAGACGGAGATAGACCGGCCAACCGTTTCGAAGCCGGGGACCGCCTCGGTGGACGCCCACCCCTATGAGTCCGCCGACGAGATAGGCGCCGAAGGTGATGACCAGATTCAAGTGACGACTGTATCCCCCGACTTCACCTCAGGGCGAACGTCGTCGATGGAGCAGGGGAGGGCCGTCGATGTCTACGTGGCCGCCGACTGTGACGTGGTGGTGCCGAGGCCCGACTGCCCGCGGTGCTCCTTGGCCATGACATTCTGGTCCGGCTACCACCGCCAGATCCGAGCGGCAGGTCAATGCTCGTCGACATGGGTACTGAGGGTTCGGTGCGATCGATGCCGTTCCACCCATGCCCTGGTCCCGGCCTTCATGCTCGTGAACCGACTGGATGCCGCCGAGACCATCGCGGCCTATCGTCGACACCGCCCGGATGGGACCCGACCCGGACCGGGTGCCACATACGAACACCTGTTCGTCTGAGCGGCTAGAGTTCCAGCGTGGCAGCCACCGCAAAGGAGTCACCTCACTGGGCCCACGGACTGAACGACATGCAGCGCCGGGCTGTCGACCATGACGGCGGGCCACTGCTGATCGTGGCCGGGGCCGGCACGGGCAAGACACGCACCCTGGTCAGCCGGCTGGCCCGCCTGCTCGACGACGGGGTGGTCCCCGAAAGGATCCTACTGGTGACCTTCAGCCGCCGAGCGGCGGCAGAACTGATTCGACGGGCCGGGCAGATGACCGATCCGGCCACGGCCCGGCGTGTCGTGGCGGGGACCTTCCACTCGGTTGCCCACGGTGTCCTTCGCCATTGTGGCACAGCACTCGGGTTGGCCGAGGGGTTCAGCGTGCTCGACCCGGGTGACGTGCGCGACCTGTTCGCGCTGGTCCGATCGCCCGTTGCCGCCGACCGGCGGCGTCGGTTTCCTCGGACCGAGACGGTTGCTGCCGTCTACGGACGTGTGGTCAGTGGTCAACTGGCACTCGAGGAGACCGTGACGCGATTCTTCCCGTGGTGCGCAGACGACATCGAGGGCCTCCGAGCGGTCTTCTCGGCGTACACAGAGCGCAAGCGGGCCCAGCAGCTGCTCGATTTCGAGGACCTGTTGCTGTACTGGCGCGCCGCGGTCGTCGATCCCGACGTAGGTCCCGTGCTCGCCGCCGGCTTCGACCACATCCTCGTCGACGAGTATCAGGACACCAGCGTGGTCCAAGGAGACATCCTCCGGGCCCTGCGGGCCCGGGACTCACGCCTCACGGTGGTGGGTGACGACGCCCAGGCCATCTACTCCTTCCGGTCCGCCACCGTCCGGAACATCCTCGAGTTCCCCCTCCACTTCCCGGGCGCCACCACCATCACGCTCGAACAGAACTACCGCTCGACCCGGCCCATCCTCGATCTGGCCAACGCGGTCATTGCCGGGGCGGCAGAGGGATATGGCAAGCAGCTGTGGACCGAGGAGCACGGCGGCTTGCGCCCGGTGCTGGCCACCTGCCCGGACCAACAGTGCCAGGCGGAGGCGGTGTGCCAGACCGTTCTCGAGCACCACGAGGCGGGCATCTCCCTGAAGGAGCAAGTCGTTCTGTTCCGTACCGCTCACCACAGTGATCTGGTGGAGGTGGAGCTCGGACGCCGAGGCATCCCTTTCGTCAAGTACGGGGGCCTCCGCTTCCTCGAAGCCGGCCACGTGCGCGATCTCCTCGCAGCACTCCGTCTGATGGAGAACCCCTGGGACGAGTTGGCGTGGATGCGGGTGCTGCAAATGGCCGACGGGGTGGGCCCAGCGTCGGCCAACCGGATGGTCGATGCGCTGGGGGTCCGAGGGGCCGCACGGGACGGCCCTGATCCAATTGCCCGATTCTGTGCCGAACCCTGCGGTGCGGGAGCCGCGCGTCGCGCCACCGACGACCTGACATCCCTGGCCGCAGCACTCGCGACGTCCCGCACCTCCGATCAACCCACGGGCACGCAGGTCGAGTTGTTGCGTCACGCACTCGAGCCGATGATCCGGCGCCGCTACGACCACCCCGAGCCGCGGCTGGCCGATCTCGACGCCGTGGCCCGGCTGGCTGCCGACTATGTCAGTCGCGACCGGTTGGTCGCCGACCTCACCTTGGACCCACCGGCCTCGACAGGGGATCTGGCCGGTAGGCCGGCGTTGGACGACGACTGGCTGACCTTGTCCACGGTGCACTCGGCCAAAGGTGGGGAATGGGCGGTCGTCCACCTGATCCATGCGGCGGACGGGGCGTTCCCTTCGGACATGGCCACCGGTGACGACCAGGGTGTGGATGAGGAACGGCGTCTCTTCTACGTGGCGCTGACCCGGGCCCGGAGGCATCTCCACATCTACGCTCCCCTGCGCTACCACCACGGCGACCCGTCCGGATGGACCGACAGGCATAGCTATGCGCAGAGGAGCCGGTTCCTGCCTGCGAGCGTGGACGGCCTCCTCGACCATCGGGCCATCCGTGGGGTACTCGACGTACCCGTGCCTGCAGCGGCCGTCCCGGTCACGGGCAGGGTGGACGCCGAGCTCCGGGGCCTGTGGTGATGTCGCGTCGACCACGCTCGAGGGTGGCTGCGCCCACCTGCCTGCCGGCCCGTGGGGGCCGGACTCACCCCTTCTGGGCGACGGTGACCTCGAGGCCTGGGAAGGCGACCGGGGTCGGTACGGGCACGGTCGTGGGTCCGTGCCCGAGGACGGCCTTCAACTGGAAGACCGTGTAGTACTGCACGATCGGCCAGAAGCGCTGCGGCGCGAGATCCTGCTTCTGGCAGCCGTTGATTCCCAACTTGGCGAGCTGGGCGTTCACCAGGTGGTTGGCCACGGCGTAACCGATGAGCCCGCCGCCGGCCCGTATGCCGACACAGATGTCGGTGTAGGTGTTGTGACCTTCCCCGGCCACCTGGACGAGGGACTTGGGCCCGGGGAAGGCCGCGTACTCCCGTGCGATCTGAGCGGTCGGGATGACCGAGTCGCCCGTGGCCCGGATGATCATGACCGGCTTCGTCGAGGGAGTGCCGACCGGTCCTTCCGGCGCCCAGCCGATGGCGGTGGCCACCTTCGGGGAGTCCAACGCGTCGAAGGCGGTCTGGCCGCCGGCAGAGTGGCCGACGGCGGCCACCCGGCTCGGGTCGGCGGTGTCATGGAGCACCGAGGACGACTGGGCCGAAGCGCTCTCCACCGCCTCCAGGGACGAGTTCATGATCGAGCTGTCGAGCGCAGCCGGCGGTGTCGTCGTCGACCCCAGGACCTGTGCAGCCAGGCCCCTTTCGAGGTAGTCGGCGCTGACCGCGACATAGCCCCAGGAGGCGATCCCCGCCAGGAGGTTCGAGTAGTAGAGGCGCTCGCCGCCGTACCCGTGGCTGAAGAGCACGATCGGAAACGGGCCGGCCTTCGACCCCGGGGCGCTCGAATAGGCGTCGATGGTGGTGGTGGTGTCGTACCTGGCCGGCAGGATGCCCTGGTACGCCGATGGCAGGGTGTCGGCTTCGGTGTAGCTGAATTTCGGAAGCTGGAGGGCGGCAGAAGCGGTCAGGTCAGCAGGGTAGAAGACGGTGGCGAGCCGTTCGCCGAACTTCGGTCCTGCAGACCCGAGGTCGAGGGTGGTGACGCCGACCCTGTTCGGCCCCGTCGTCCCGTAAGCCGGGGTCGAGGCGGTGGTCGGTACCTGCGAGCCAGTGGCCGAACCGCAACCGGCGGTGAGCAGCAGCACGACCACCGCCGCAATGGGTGCCCGGTTCACCTTCCCCATCGAGCCACCTTCCCGATCCCCGATCGAACGTACGGGTCGGAGCCTTGCACGGAACGGCCGCGGGCGTCTCGGACTACCCCCGGTCGAGTCCGGGTGCGCCGGTTCCGACGTCGAGGCGCGCTCGGCCGACCGGTTGCGAACCGGGCCAGGGCGCCCGGGGCGAACCGGTCCCTCCGGTACGGATCCCGCGACCCGACCCCGTCCCCGGGTACTCCCATCACGCCCCGCCGTCCCGGCGGCGGGCGCCGCGTGGGCCGAACGGCCCGGCACCACTTGCTTCCCTGCGGTCATCGGAACCGGTGGATGAAGGGCGGCACGCGACCGCCGGCTACGGGCAGCCTCGATACGGATCGATGAGATCTCGATTGATGGTGATCGCAGCGTCGAAGGGGAGCATGTCCTACGGCGATGTGGGCGACAGCTCGGACTGCCCGTGTTCCTGGAGGCTGGGGCCATCGCAGGACCCCTGATGCCACAAGCGTGTCATCAGGGGTGGCTCGCCAGTACGGTGACGAAGTCTCGGGTCCAACCCAACTGGTACTGGTCACTCGGTCGGCTCTGGCCGGGAATGCCGGCCACTGGAGACCCTCCCGGAGTCGGCGACACATCCAACTGCACCCACTCCGGATTGATGTCGAGCTCCATGGCGGTCACTGCTCCTGTGCTGATGAGTGCGTCTGCCAGATCGACGGGGACGGTATCCATGCCGGCGGCGTACAACATGTCTCCCGAAGCGTCCTCTCCCAGTGAACTACGGGCTACTGCCGCTACGCCTCCCAAGGTGGAGCCCCACGCCGCGAGGTCGCCGATCGTCGGGCTGGGTTGGCCATCGATGACCAGTGGCGCCAGGTTCTGCCGCACGCTGGAAACCTGCTCACCGGCCGCGGGGACACCGTCGCCCCAGACACCCACACGGGCAGTGCCGTTCGCGTCGATGACCAGACTGGCGATGCCGGTCTGCAGGGGGATGATCGTCTGCGAGTCCAGCTCGAACCCGCCGGCCCCGGCACTCGCCTTGAACCCACCGTTGAATGCGGCGATGAGCGCCGGAGCCTCTGAGGGACCGATGGCTGCACCGTCATCCGGACCGACGCTGCCCGGGGGGATCGGCGGATCCGCGCTGCCGGCGTGGAGCGCCAATCGGGTCTGTCCAGCGCGAAATCGGAAGACGGTGACAACGTGGCCGTCTGGCCCGGTGACCGCTCGGCTGTCGATTGCGATGGCTCCGTTGACCATCGTCGTGGGCACCCAACCCGGCTGCTCGGTCGTCGTCGTGGTGGTCGGTGGCACCGTCGTGGTGGGACCCGCCGTCGTCCTCGGCACGGTAACGCCGTTCACGGTCGTGCGGGCACAGGAAGTCAGAGCGAGGCCAGCCACGGCAAGGGAAAGTGCGGTCCTTCGGGTCATGCGGATCGCTATGGCCGACTTCGACGATGGCACGAAGCGTCTCCAGCCCATGGAATTCCCCCACTGGCTGATCGGCATCTACCCGTACGATCGGGAAGCCCAGCGTCCCGCACGGGATCGCCGGCGCACCAGCTCAGACCTCTCACTTGGCGTACAGAGCCGGGCCGGGGACATTGAGCGCGCCACGCCGTGGCCAAAGCGCGCCGGGGCGCGTGTGCACGATTCTCACCCTGGCATGGTACGGCGGAACCCTGACGACAAGATGACGGTCTGAAGAAGACGTTGACAATGCTCAACATGAGGGCGCGTTCGCCCCAGACCTCACAGGATGCACTCAGCTCGCTCTTAACAACAGCCGGTACCTTGTGGCCGTGGCAGCTGTCCGTCAGGTGAATGGGCCCCGACGAGTGGCCGCGGCGAGCCGACCGATGCAAGCGCCCCGTCACCGCCCCGGCCATGCGCCGGTGCCGTGGATCGCCGACGCCGTGCTCGCGCTCGCCGGCCTCGGGTTCGGCGTCGTCCTGGCGTTGGTCATCACCGGCGAGAGCAGAGGATCGTTGGCCGCACCCGGTGGTCTCTTGACTGCCGGTGGGCGGCTCGCCGGGTTCGCCGGCGCGTACCTCCTGCTGGTCATGGTGGTGCTGATAGCTCGCCTGCCGTGGCTCGAACGAACAGTCGGCCAGGATCAGCTCGTGCGTTGGCACCGGCGGGTGGCGCCATGGACGCTCGGGCTCATCGGGGCCCACATCGTACTGGTCACCCTCGGGTACGCCCGTCTGGGAGCGATCGGCCCGCTGCGCCAGGCCTGGACGTTCATCACGACCTACCCCGACATCCTCGCCGCGTCTGTTGCCTTTGGACTCCTGCTCATGGCCGGGATCAGCTCGATTCAGACCGCACGCCGTCGGATGAAGTACGAGACCTGGTGGATCGTCCATCTCTACGTCTATCTCGCTCTCGCCCTGGCCTTCGCCCACCAAGTCGTGACCGGCGTGTCGTTCATCGGGCACCCACTGACTCGAGCAGTGTGGATCGCGGTATGGATCGCCACGGCTGGGATGGTCATCATGTTCCGCGTTCTCGTGCCCGTGATTCGGAGCCTCCGCCATCAGCTTCGGGTGGTGGACGTCCGCGAAGCAGCGCCGGGGGTGTTCTCGGTCGTCTGCTCGGGTCGTCACATCTCGAGCCTGGCCGTCTCGGGCGGACAGTTCTTCCGATGGCGATTCCTGACGAGGGATCTCTGGTGGCATGCGCATCCCTACTCGCTGTCGGCGCTTCCCCAGCCCCCCTACCTTCGAGTCACCGTCAAAGGAGTCGGGGACCAGAGTCGTGCCGTCGCCCGCCTCAAGAAGGGCACTCGGGTGTTCATAGAGGGGCCGTACGGCGCATTCACACAACACGCACGGACTTCGGATCGGGTAGCACTGATCGGGGCCGGGGTCGGCATGACGCCGCTGCGAGCACTTCTCGAGGATCTTCCCCGAGGCGTGGACGTGACGGTCGTTGTCCGGGCGTCGAGGCCCGAGGACGTCGTCCACCGGAACGAATTCGCAGATCTTGTCCGGCAGCGAGGTGGACAGTTCCATGAGGTAGTGGGCTCGCGCCGCCAGGTCCGACTGGATGCGGCCGCACTCGGGCAACTCGTTCCCGACCTGGCGGTGAGGGACGTCTACCTCTGTGGCCCGGCCGGCTTCAACGAACAGGTCGTCGAGGCGGCGTCGGTCCTCGGAGTCCGTCGTGGCCAGATCCACCAGGAGGAATTCACATTCTGATGATTACGAGAGGGCCATTGCTCGTGTGCGAACGCAAACGGAGTGCGCCATGAGGCGAGCGATGATCGTCATCGGCGCAACAGTGGCGGGTCTGGTCGGTGTATTGACCTTTCATACCAAGCCCGCCCGTCTTGGGTTGGGGGTGCTACCTGGCGCATCCCAGTCCAGCGCCTCCCCGACTTCTTCCGTCGCAGCGGGACCACCTCCGACATCGGGATCCAGCAGTCCCCCCGGCGTTGCCGCCGCCGGCTCGACGACGACCACGATTCCTCCGACCAACCAGACGGCCACCGGCGAGGCTGTCAATTACAACTTTGGTGTGTTGTCAGTTTCGGTCACCGTCAGCGGCACGAAGATCACCAATGTGGGAATCGCCTCGCTGGACGACGGGGGAAACCCTCGGTCCCAGTCGATCGATCAGCAGGCCATCCCGCTCCTCAAGCAGCAGGCCATCCAGGCCCAGAGTGCGAACATCCAAGGAGTGTCCGGTGCCAGCTACACCTCTGCAGGATTCCAGCAGTCGCTGCAGTCGGCGCTGAGCAAGCTCAATTTCAAGTGAGCGACCGGTCGATCCCCTCAAACTCACAGGAGTATGCGCTTGTGACGCATCATGAGGAACAGGTGATGGGGACGGTCGTGACCATCGACCTCTATTCCGATTCCGGACCGTCCGCCGTCGATCTATCTCCGCTCCTCAATCGGGCACGGGCCATCCTGCAACATGCCGACAACGTGTTCAGCACGTGGAAGCTCGACAGCCCGATGAGCAGGATCCGTCGGAAGGAGATCACCTCCGCGCAGGCGCCCCCCGAAGTTGCCGAAGTTCTGCAGCTTTGTGGGACGGCCCGTGAACTCACCGACGGGTGGTTCGACCCGTGGGCGATGCCGGGAGGTGTCGACCCTACCGGGTACGTCAAAGGTTGGGCCGCACAGCAGGCGGCCGATGCGTTGGCATCGCCGGCGATCACCGGAGCCATCGTCAACGCCGCCGGTGATATCGCCAGCTTCGGTGGTGTGGCACGGACCAGGCCGTTCCGCTTCGGTATCGTCGACCCGCTGGCACCCGGCAGGATCGCCAGCGTGGTCGAGCTGAGCGGCGCGTTGGCAACATCCGGGACCTACGAGCGTGGACACCACCTGTTCGACCCGAATGCCCGCAGAACTGTGGCACGAGTTGCCTCGGCCACGGTCAGTGGGCCGGACCTCGGCCTCGCCGATGCCCTGGCGACCGCGGTCGCCGTCGCTGGGGAAGAGGGACTTCAGTTTGTCCATCGGCTGGACGGTTACCAAGCGCTCACCATCTCGTTTGAGGGAACCATGCAATGGACACCAGGCTTCCCGTTCGCCCGCTCGACGACGGTCTGACTACTGGCGGGTGGCCGAACGCGCCCACCCGGTTCATCTTCCCCGTGGAGCCACTCCCAGATCCTCGTTCGAGCGCACGGGTCGGAGCCTTGCCTGGAACGGCCCCGGCCGTCTCGGACCACCGCCGGTCGAGTCCGGGGGCGCCGGTTCCTCAGCCGCGCTCCGCCGACCGGTTGGCGAACTTGGCGAGGGCGCCCAGCTGCTCGTCGGTCCCTACGCTGATGAGGACGTCACCCGCCTCGATGGCGTCTTCTGGGGACGGGTTGGTGACGAAGGTGCCGTCGGGGCGCCGGATGGCCAGCACCAGCGCTCCGGTGCGGTCTCGGAGATGGGCCGATCGGAGCGTGTTGCCGGCGAGCAGCGAATCGGTGGAGAGGGTCAGCTCCTCCAGCCGGAACTTGAGCGTCCCGTCGTGCATGACGACGTCGACGAAGTCGACGACGTGAGGCTGGGTCACGAACGAGGCCATGCGGTCACCGCCGAGCTGCTGGGGATTCACGACCCGGTCGGCACCGGCGCGCACGAGCTTGGACTCCGACGACTCGTTGCGGGCCCGGGCGATGATCTGGATCTCTGGTCGCATCGACTTGCTGGCCACGGTCACGTAGAGGTTGTCGGCATCGGTGTCGAGCGCGGCGACCAGGGTGGCGGCTCGCTCGACACCCGCCTGGAGCAGGATGGCGTCGTCGGCCACGTCCCCGCACACGGACGCATAGGGCGCCCCGCTCAGGCGGTCGGGGTCGCGGTCGATGACGACGACATCCCTCTTGGCATTGGTCAGGAACCGGGCCACCTCGCGCCCGACCCGTCCCCATCCGCAGACGATCACGTGCCCGCTCATCCGGGCGATGTCCCTCTCCATTCTGCGCCTCCTCACGAGATCCCGCATGTGACCCTCGATGAGCACCTCGAGGACGGTCGAAAAGGTGAACAGCGCGGTGCCGACGCCGACCAGGATGAGGATGATGGTGAAGACCTTGCTCCCCGCATCGAGCGGGTGGGGGGAGTTGAAGCCGACCGTGGTGACGGTGATGACGGTCTGATAGACGGCGTCGAGGAGGTCGAATCCGAACAGCAGGTACCCGAAGGTCCCCGCCGCCAGCACGAGTGCCAGGGCGCCCAGCCCGATCCTGACCCTCCGGAACGGATCCTTCGACACCACCACGTCGCCTGCTCCTCCGGTCACGTTCCGCCGCCTCGGGGGCGGAGGCAGCCGCGTGGACCGTACGGCCCGGCACGCCCCCCGGGATCCGACGGAGCGCTCCGGCTCACGGGTTGTAGAGCGTGGTGATCGGGATCGGTTCGCGGTTGAAAGCGGGGAACTTGGGCGTGGCCTGGGCCCGGAAGCGCTCGGTCGAGACGACCGGGTCCTTGTCGAACTCGGGGATCACATTGCGGCCGAACGTCTCGATGATCTCGATGGCCTCCTCGTAGGAAGTGGCATCGCCCGGCAGTCCGAAGCACACCTGGTCGACCCCGTAGTCGACGAACGGCTTGAGCTGCTCGCAGACCTCCTCGGGTGATCCGCACAGCAGGTACCCCCCGTCGATAAGCGGGTCGAGCCTGTCCGCGGTGGGGGGCTTCGGCGCCTTGGGCCAGCGCGACCCTCCCGGGCCGGGCATCGTGTCGTGGTAGAGCGACACCATCGAGGGAAGATAGCCGTTGCCGGTGCGGCATGCCTGCTCCCGGGCCACGGCCCGGTTGGACGAGCAGCGGACCGCGGTGGTGATCATCACGTTGTCGTTCACGAACTCGCCCACCGGATCGACGCAGTCACTGATCCCCTTCTTGTAGGACTCGATCCACGGGGCCACGTCGTGCACCGACGAGAAGGTGAACCCGAGCGCTCCCTGGCCCAGTCGGCCCGCCTTCTCCCAGGTGGCGGGCGATCCGACCGCCAGCCAGAACGGGGGGTGCCCGGGCCCGTACGGCTTGGGCAGGACGTTGTGTGGGATGTCCATGTCCCAGTGGGTGCCGTGGTATGTGAAGTCCTTCTGCTCCCACATCCGGACGATCTCGTAGATCACGTCGTCGTAGTCGGCCCGGGTCGACTCCTTGTCGTGGATGTTGAGGGTGGCGATCTCATGGCTGCCGGCACCCCGGCCGGTCCCGAATTCGAACCGGCGGTTGGTCAGGTGGTCGAGGGTCGCCACCTTCTCGGCCGTGCGCACCGGGTGGTTGACCCGCGGCGAGATGTTGAAGATGCCGGCCCCGATGTGGATGCGCTCGGTGGTCCCCGCCAGGTAGCCGGCGTGGACATCGTTGGAGGCCAGGTGCGAGTACTCGGTCAGACCGTGGTGCTCGGTCAGCCACACGAACTTGAAGTTGTTGCGGTCGGCGACCTGGGCGAGCTCCATCTCACGGAGCAGCGCGGTGTGCTCGCTCTCGGAGTCGTGCGCCTTCGGTCCGGGCAGATAGCCCTGGAGGAAGATCCCGAATTCCATGGTGTACTCCTTCTGCTAGTGATGGTTCGCTGGGTGAACAGGGGCTGCGGCGGGTCAGACGGGGGAGACCACCTGACCGGGCCGCCGGCCGGTCAGGACGCCGTCGAGGACGATGGGCACCCCGTTGACGAGGGTGGCCCGGATGCCGTTCGGATAGGCCTGGAAGCGCCCGATCCCGCCGGGGAGATCGTGCACCAGCACCTTGCGGCCCGGCTGCCGGATGGCCTCGGGATCGAACACCATGAGGTCGGCCCAGTTGCCTGTCTGGACGAGTCCGCGGTCCCGGAACCCGAGGACCGTGGCGGGTACGGAGGTGAGCTGGCGGACTCCCTGCTCGAGTGTCCACTCCCCCAGATCGAGCACCCACCGACGGAGGAAGTAGGTGCTGTAGTCCGAGCCGTCGTCCCGGGACAGGTGCGCACCGCCGTCCGACGTCCCGGTGATCATGTGGGGGTTGTGCTGGGCCTCCCGCACCGCCGACATCCACTCGTCGGTCTCGGTGACCCATCGGAACTGCGTCTCCAGCCCGTCGGCCACGGCCAGGTCGAGCATGGCGTCGGCCGGGGTCACGCCCTGCTCCCTGGCAATGTCGAGCACGGAGCGGCCCACCCGGTCGGCCAGCGCCGGATCGGCCACCGAACCGACGAACAGGACGTCCCAGTGGGGAGGGGGCAGTGTCGAACCGCGGTCGGGGTCCCGATTGGGGTGCTCGACGGCGTCACGCATGGCGTCGCGGACCGCGGGATCGCCCAGGAGGCGTGACCGGTCGGTCACGGTCGGGGCCACCACCCGGTCCCACTGGGGGACCCCCTCGTAGAGTGTGGTGCCCTCGGCCAGGGTGAACGGACGGTCGAACGGACGGGCCAGCAGGAGCGAGTACACGGCCGACCCGGCAGCGCGGGCCCGCTCGAGGAACTCGAGGGCGGTCTTCCAGTCGGCCCCGGGGGCGTCCACCTTGTTGCGCCCGCCGAGCCCTTGGATGATCACCGGCAGTCCACTCACCCGCCCCAGCTCGACGAGCAGGTCCATGTCGGCGCGGTCGAGGCCGCCCACGGCACTGCGCGGCAAGTAGGTGATCGTGCCGCGGTTGGTCCGCCCCAGCTCCTCGGCGAGGGCCAGCAACTCGTCCGGCTCGGCGAACCGGCTGGGCACCGGGTGGTTGTCACCGTCGTTGTGGGTGGGGGCGTGGGTCGACGAGAGGCCGGCCGCGCCGGCGTCCATCGCCTCCCGCAGGATCCGCCCCATCTCCACCACCTCGACGGCCGTCGCCGGCCGCGCCGAGCCCTCGTCGCCCATCACCCACCGCCGGAGGTTGCAGTGGCCGACGTAGCAGGCCAGGTTCACACCGAGGCTGCCCCCCCGAGTGGCCACGAACTCGGGGAAGGTCTCGAACTCCCACTGGATTCCGTCCAGTGCCACCGGGGCCATGCCCTCGACCTTGGCGAACAGCCCGGCGAAGAAGCGCCGGTCGTCGGGGCGGGTGGGCGCCACGGAGAAGCCGCAATTCCCGGCCAGCACGGTCGTCACGCCGTGGAAGCACGAGGCGGTCGCATACGGATCCCAGGTGATCTGCGGGTCGTAGTGGGTGTGCGGATCGATGATCCCGGGGGCCAGCACCAGGCCGTCGGCATCGATCACCTCCTCCGCCGTGGCGTCGCCGAGCTGGCCGAGGGCGGCGATCCTCCCTGCACGCACCCCGACGTCGGCCCGGCGCCGGGGGTTGCCCGAACCGTCGACGAGCATGCCGTTGCGGACGATCAGGTCGAACCGCTCGCCTCGCGTCGCCATGTCAGGCCCCGGCGCCGGCGGGGGTACCCGACCGGAGCCGATCCTCGAGCCCGAACAGCCGGATGGCGTTGCCCCGCATGAGCTTCTCGACCACCCGGTCGTCCATGCCCCGGGTCATGTCCCTCCCGACCGCCTGGGTGTCGGGCCAGGTGCTGTCGGAGTGGGGGTAGTCGCACTCGAACAGCACGTTGTCCTCGCCGATGTCGGCCAGGTTGCGCAGGCCGAACTGGTCCGAGAAGAAGCAGCCGAACACCTGACGGGCGAAAGTGTCCGACGGCCGCTGGTGCACGATATCGGCCACGCCACCCCACGCCCGGTTGGTCTCCCAGATGTGGTCCGCACGCTCGAGCACGTAGGGGATCCATCCGATCTGTCCCTCGCTGTAGGCGATGTGCAGCTCGGGGTAGCGCTCGAGCACCCCCGAGAAGAGCCAGTCGCACAGGGACAGCATGCAGTTGGTGAACGTGGCCGTCGACTGCACCGCCGGTGGGGCATCCGGTGACGTCGAGGGCATCTTGGAGCCCGAGCCGATGTGCATGCAGACGACCGTGCCCCTCTCGGCGCAGGCAGCGAATACGGGATCCCAGTACCGGTCCCGGTCGTGGATGGACGGCCAGCCGAGATAGGCGGGGATCTCCGAGAAGGTGATGGCTCGCACCCCGCGGTCGGCGTTGCGGCGCACCTCCTCCGCGGCCAGGGCCGGGTCCCAGAAGGGGATGAGGCAGATCGGAACCAGCCGGGGATCGGCGCACCACTCCTCGACCATCCAGTCGT
>Ga0224558_1002705_pt1 | contig 15829 bp, 14 predicted proteins | sample 714S32024metaG_FD_180682 | JGI IMG/M metagenome (GOLD analysis project Ga0224558, IMG submission 180682) | Peat soil microbial communities from Stordalen Mire, Sweden - 717 S3 20-24 | ecosystem: Environmental > Terrestrial > Soil > Wetlands > Peat | place: Sweden: Norrbotten County, Stordalen... | reverse complement strand
TGGTCGCCGTGGAGCTCGAGTTGCACCGGCGGCGGTTCGGGCAGGCCGTCAGACTGGAGGCGGCGGCCGGCATCTCCGCCGACCTCCTCGACATGCTCGTCGCCGAGGTAGACGTCCCGGAGGAGAACGTCTCGCTCGTCGACGTGCCCGTCGACCTCGGGGGCCTCCGGGCCCTGGTCGGCCTGGACCGACCGGACCTCGCCCCACCACCCTGGACACCGGTCACCCCTCCGGACCTGTCGGGTGGGGCCGACTTCTTCTCCGTGCTCGACGACCACGACGTGCTGGTCCACCACCCCTACGAGTCCTTCGCCGCCTCGGTGGAGGCGTTCCTAGCCCTGGCCGCCGAGGATGAGCAGGTGTTGGCCATCAAGCAGACCCTCTATCGTGCCGGCCACGCCAGCCCGGTGGTCGACTCGCTCATCCGCGCCTCGCAGGCCGGCAAGCAGGTGACCGCGGTGGTGGAGCTACAGGCCCAGTTCGACGAGCAGGCCAACATCGCCTCGGCCCGTGCCCTCGAGGAGGCAGGGGTGCAGGTCGTCTACGGGTTGGTCCCCCTCAAGACCCATGCCAAGTTCTGCCTGGTGGTCCGCAGGGACGGCGACGAGGTGCGGCGCTACTGCCATGTCGCCACCGGCAACTACAATTCGGCCACCGCTCGGTCCTACGAGGACCTCGGTCTGTTCACCGCCGATCCCGACATCGGCGCCGATCTCGGCGAGCTGTTCAACCTCCTGACCGGCTCGGGCGACCCTCCCGGCTTCCGCCGTCTGGTCGTCTCCCCGGTGTCGACGCGCTCCCGCCTGATCCGGTCGATCGAGGACGAGGCCCGGGCCGGCGTCGCCGGCCGCATCGTGCTGAAGACCAACGGCCTCACCGATCCGGCCGTGATCGAGGCACTCTACCGGGCGTCGCAGGCGGGGGTGTCGGTCGACCTCGTCGTTCGCGGCCGGTGCTCCCTGCGACCCGGGGTCCCCGGCCTGTCGGAGGGCATCCGGGTCCGCTCCATCGTCGGTCGGTACCTCGAGCACTCGCGCCTGTTCCGGTTCGGAGGGGTCGACGGTCGTCCCCTCCGGGTGTCCATCGGCTCACCCGACCTCATGGAACGGAACCTCGATCGCCGGGTGGAGGTGATCGTGCCTATCGACGACCCCGCCCTCCAGGCCCGCTTGGTCGGGCTCCTCGACCTCGCCCTGCGCGACGAGGCGAACTCGTGGAACCTCGCCGCCGACGGGAGCTGGAGCCGGGTGGAGGCGACCCCGGGAGCCACCGGGCTCGGGCTCAACCTGCAGGATCACTGCCAAATACTGGCCCTCGGATCACTCCGGCATCGCCCCGATGTACCGCTGACGGTGTCCGTGCCTCTGCGGGTCGTTCCCGCACCCGGGCCCCCTCCGGCGTCGGGTGGGGCTCCGGTCCCTCCGCCCGGGCCCACCCGCTGGTGGCGGCGGCTGCTCCGCCGGCGCCGGTGACGATGCCCGCCCCCTTGCCGCTCGGGGCGTAGGCGGCGACCCGGGCCACCTCCCGGATCCGGCTGGCGTCGAGTCGGCGCCGGAGGAACCGCTGCAGGCGCTGGTACGACGGACGCCGCTCGAACTCGAGGCTGGCGTAGGCCAGCCCCCCGAAGGGGATCGGGAGCCAGAAGTTCACCGCCCGGTAGGCCAGCACCCCGGACAGCGCCTGGCCGGCCGTGGGCCCGAACCCGGTGATCATCGACACAAGGACGAATTCGACCACGCCGAGGCCGCCCGGGGTGATGGGGATCGCCGCCAGGATGTTGGCCAGCCCGTAGGCCATGACCAGGTCGACCGGGGAGATGAAGTGGCTGAAGGCGGCGACGAACACCCACAGCGACGCTGCGTCGAGCAGCCAATTGGCCGCCGCCCATCCGACCGCCCGCCGGGTCAGGGACCGGTCCTCCATGAGGACGGCGAAGCGGGCGGCAAGTCGCTCGACCAGGGCGGTGGTCCGGTCGGCGTCGAGGAACCGGATCCGGGCGGCGATGCGCCGGATCACCCGGCTGGCCCGCTGCTGGCCCCGGGTCAGGAGGTAGAAGACGCCACCGAACGCCCCGAGGAGGACCGCTCCGACCCCGGCGGCCACGATGACCAGGATGGACGCGGACTGCGACTGGCCACCGTGGTGGCTGGCCGGCACGTGGAAGCCGTGGGTCAGGAGGAAGGCCACCAGCGAGAGCCAGAACATCACATTGAGGACCACGGCCGAGCCGATGCCCTGGGTGCCGAGGGCGAAGCCGGCGTCGGAGCCGGTCACGCCCGACTGGGTGAGCAGCCGGTACCCGAGGGCGGCCCCGGGTGCGGTGCCGCCGGGGGAGACGTGGCTGAGGGCCAGCGTCGACATGTTGATGCGGAAGAGTCGGAACCGCCGAGGCCCGCCGTGGGGGAGCACCGCGTGGGTGAGCTGCGTGTAGGCGGCGAGCGCCCCGATCTCGAGGAGGACCCCGAGGGCGAGGTAGGCGATGTTGATGTGGGCCAGCGCGTTGACCTCGGACCGGTGGCTGGCCAAGAGGGGGAGCGCCACGTAGAACACGAACAGGAAGACGAGGAGGGTGCCGACGCTCAGCCGGACCTCGCGCCGCACGAACGGCCCTCGGTGCCACCACCGGTGGCGCGTCTCGGTCGCCACGTCCGGCTGTTCGGCCACCATCTCCTTCATGTTGGCACGCCGGAGGTCGGTGGACCTGACATGCTGAGGGCGTGGCCGAGCCCGTCGACAGGGAGAGGGGCACCGTCAGCGGCGCCGACACCGGCGCCCCGGGGCCGAACGGCGGGGACCCCACGGCCGGCCGGTCGGGCGGGCCGGCGAGTCGGGTGACCCAGCCCGGCACGGCCACCATCGTCAGCGAGACCTCGGTCGAGCGGATGGATCGGGAGGTGGGACCCGACGCGCCGCGCCTCGACCGCCTCTTCGCCGCCGCCTCGGCCAAGGGCGTCCCGCTCCGCACCATCCTCACCGTGGACGCCGTGGTCATCGCCACCTGGGTGCTCTATCGGCTGCTCGGTCGCTTGCGCGAGGTGATCCTGTGGATCCTCACCGCCGCGTTCATCGCCCTCGTCCTCAATCCGTCGGTCAACTTCCTCCAACGACACCGGTTCCGACGCGGGTCGGCCATCGGCGTGGTGTTCGCCGTCGCGGTGCTGGTCTTCGCCGGGCTGCTCGGGCTGTTCGGGTACCCGTTGGTCAACTCGCTGACCCATGTGGCCGAGCGACTGCCGACCATGGTTGACCAGGTGCAGCGGGGCCACGGCTGGCTGGCGCACACCCTGCAGCGATTCCATCTGCTCTCCTGGGTGCAGAAGAACGCGCCCAAGCTGCAGACCGCGGCGAACAACTTCAGCAAGCCGGCGCTGAGCATCGGCACCAACCTCGGCAAAGCGGTGTTCTCGACGATCCTGTCCCTCACCACGATCGCCTTCCTCTCCCTGTTCATGCTGCTGGAGGCGCCGAACCTCCGGCGCGGGCTCGTCGGCTCGATCCGCCCCAGCCGGCGCCGGGCGCTCGAGGACATCGCCCACCGGGTGTCCCGCCAGGTGACCTCCTACGTGCTCGGCACCATCGCACTCTCGGTGATGTTCGGCGTGGTCGTCGTGGTCACGCTGCTGATCCTCGGCGTGCCTTTCGCCCTCCTCATCGGGCTGTGGGTGGCCCTCGTGGCGATGATCCCCCTCGTGGGCGGGCTCATCGCCGGGGTACCGAGCGTGGTCATCGCCCTGCTCCACTCACCCACCGCCGGCGTGGTGATGGTGTTCGTCTTCGTCGGCTTCCAACTGGTCGAGAACCACTTCCTCTACCCGGTGGTCATGAGCCGGAGCGTGCGGATGAACCCGCTGTGGGTCCTCCTGGTGGTGCTTGTCGGAGCGAACCTGGGCGGGGTCTTCGGCTCGGCGCTCGGCGCCCTCACCGGTGCGCTGGTGGCCATCCCGGTCGGGGGGGCCCTCCAGGTCATCTTCCGCGAGGTTTGGCAGCACACCCGGTCCGCCGCCGAGACCGAGGGCGCTCCCAGCGGGCCCGGGCAGGTCCCGGCCGACCCCTGAGGCGAGGGGCACGGGCCTCCGGCTCCCCCCCCCCCCCCCCCCCCCCCCCCGGCCGACCCGGACGAACCCGGACCGGTCTCGTAAGCTGCGCCCATGAACGTGCTGGTAGTCCTGCCCACCTACAGGGAGTGCGAGAACATCGACCGGGTCCTCCGGCGCATCCGGAGCGCCCTGCCAGCCGCCACGGTCCTGGTGGTGGACGACGGCAGCCCCGACGGCACCGCCGACATCGCCGAGCGCCTGGGCAAGGAGCTCGGGAACATCGAGGTCATGCGCAGGCACGAGAAGTCGGGGCTGGGGAGCGCCTACCGGGCCGGGTTCCGGTGGGGGCTCGACCGGGAGTTCGACGCCTGCGTCGAGATGGACGCCGACCTGTCCCACGAGCCCGAGGCGCTGCCCGACCTGGTCGCCCCCCTGTCGGAGGGGAACGAACTGGTCATCGGGTCGAGGTACGTCGCCGGTGGCTCCATCCCCAAGTGGGCCTGGCACCGGCGGCTGCTGTCCCGGGGCGGCAACGTCTACGCCTCCGCCCTCCTCGGGCTGGGGGTGGCCGACTCGACGGCCGGGTTCCGCGCCTACGCGGCCACCGTGCTCGACCGCATCGACCTCGACCGGGTGAAGGCGGAGGGCTACGGGTTCCAGATCGAGATGACCTACGAGGCCAAGCGGGCCGGGGCCAGGGTGGTCGAAGTCCCCATCCGATTCGTCGACCGGGTGGACGGCGAGTCGAAGATGTCCACGTTCATCGTGGTCGAAGCGTTCGGCCTGGTCACCTGGTGGGGGCTGCAGCGCCTGGTGGCGTCGGTGCGAGGCCGCCCCCGGACGACGGCCGCCTGATGCGGCCCCGGTGACCGGCGCCGGCCGCATCCTGGTCGTCGACGACGAGCCGTACATCACCGACGTGGTCGCTGCCGCGCTGCGGTTCGAGGGGTTCGAGTGCGACGAGGCCTCGACCGGGTCGGACGCCCTCGACCGGGTGAGATCGGGCACAGTCGATCTGATGGTGCTCGACGTGATGCTGCCCGATCTGGACGGCTTCGAGGTGTGCCGACGCCTACGGGAGGAGCGGAACCGTACCCCGGTGCTCTTCCTGACCGCCCGTGACGCCACTGCCGACAAGGTGGCCGGACTGGTCGACGGTGACGACTACCTGACCAAGCCGTTCAGCATCGACGAGCTGGTGGCCAGGATCCGCGCCGTCCTGCGCCGGACGGCCCTCGAGGATTCCTCCGACGACGGACGGCTCCGGTTCATGGACCTGGTGGTGGACACCGCTACCCACGAGGCCTGGCGGGACGACCATCCGCTCGACCTGACCGCCACCGAGTTCAGGCTGCTCCACTACCTGATGGCCAACGCCCGCCGCGTCGTCTCCAAGTCCCAGATCCTCGATGCCGTCTGGGACGAGGGCTTCGCCGGAGACTCGAACATCGTGGAGATCTACATCTCGTATCTCCGCAAGAAGGTCGACTGCCACGACCCACCGCTCATCCATACCATCCGGCGGGTCGGGTACAGCCTGCGCGAGCCCCGGCGATGAGGCTCCGTCTCCGGTTGGTGGTCGCCATGATCGTGCTGGTGGCGATCGGCCTCACCGCGGTGGACATCATCACCCTCTCCTCGCTGCACTCCTATCTGTACGGCCGGGTGGACGACCAGCTGGAGACGGCCTCCGACCTGGTGGCCCGTTTCGTCACCCGGGCCGAGGAGCGCGGGTTCCCGGTCACCGCCAGCGGGATCCAGTCGCGGGTCAGCCCGGAGATCTACGTCGAGCTGCTCGACCGGGACGGTACCGCGCTGGTGACCCGCCCCTCCGGCACTCAGAACCGGGTCGACCCGGCGCCGCTCCTTCCCGCTCCGCTGCCGGTGGCCCCTGACCCCGGCGCCTCGTCCGCGGCCCGGACGGGCCGGGCCTACGACCCCAATTCGGCATCGGTGGATGTGCCGTCGCAGGTCCCGCACGGGCCGCAGTACCGGCTGTTGGCGACCTCGCTCCGCGGGCGGACCTTGGTCGTGGCCACCAGCCTCGACTCGGTGAACTCGACCCTGGCCTCACTCCGCACGATCGAGCTGGCCGTCTCGCTCGGTCTGCTGGCTGCACTGCTGCTCCTGATGATCCTCCTGGTGCGACTGGGGCTCCGGCCCCTCGAGGAGATGGCCCGTGAGGCCGATGCCATCGCCGCCGGAGACCTGACCCGGCGGGTCCAACCTGCGGAAGGGAACGGCGAGATCGCCCGGCTGGGGCGGGCACTCAACGGGATGCTGGCCCAGATCGAGACGGCGTTCGCCCAACGGGCACGGTCCGAGGAGCGGCTGCGCAGCTTCCTGGCCGACGCCTCGCACGAGCTGCGGACGCCGCTCACGTCGATCCGGGGGTATGCCGAGCTCCTGCAGAAGGACGCGCTCGCCGACCGCCAGTCACGGGACCGCGCGCTGTCCCGTATCGAGCGGGAGGCCGCCCGCATGGGGGCACTGGTGGGGGACCTGGCCATCCTGGCCCGGGAGGGCGAGGGGATCGAGCCGACCCGCTCCCGGGTCGACCTCACCGCGGTGGCCGCCGACGTGGTGGCCGACGCCCGGACCGTCGACGCCTCGCGTCCGATCGAGCTGCAAGCGCCGTCCGAGGTCCCGGTGGCGGGCGACGATGCCCGACTGGAACAGATGGTCCACAACCTGCTGGACAACGCCCTGGCCCATACCCCGCCCGGCACACCGGTGGACGTCGGGGTGGAGGTCCGGGGAGACCGCGCCGTTCTCGAGGTACGCGACCACGGGCCCGGGATGAGCGGCGAACAGGCCGGTCACGTCTTCGATCGCTTCTACCGAGGTGATGCGGAACGACTCGACGGCGGGTCGGGCCTCGGCCTGTTCATCGTGGCCAGCCTGGCCCGGACCTTCGGGGGCCGGGCCACCGTGGAGACCGCGGTGGGCGAGGGGTCGACCTTCCGGGTCGTACTGCCGCTGTACGGCTCCGAGCCGCTGCCGAACGAACCGGGGCCCGACGGTGCTGGCCTCGGGTGACCGGGGGTCCGGACCTCCGGTCGTCCTCCTGCACGGCCAGCCCGGCTCCGGCGCCTCGTGGGAGCCGGTGGCCCGGCTGCTCGAGTCGGACCGGCGCGTGCTGGCGCCGGACCGTGCCGGCTACGGGTCGTCGAGCGGCGAGGCGCTGGGCCTGGCCGCCACCGCCGACCTGATCGCCGCCTTCGTCCGTGGGCACGGTGCCGCCCCGGCCACCGTGGTGGCCCACAGCTGGGCCGGTGGGGCTGCCGTCCTCCAGGCCGTCCGTCATCCGGACACCGTGCAGAGCCTGGTGCTGGTGGGAGCGGCGTGCACGCCGGACAGCCTCACCCCGCTCGACCGGTGGCTCACGGCCCCGGTGGTGGGCGACGCATTGGCCCTGCTCGGCCTGGCGGGGATCGGCTGGGTCCTCCCCGAGCTGCGCCGCCTCGGCGGACGTGCCCCGACCCGGTACCGCCAGCAGCTGGCCGCGGCCCTTCCCGACCGGGGGATGCTGACCGGAGGGCTGAGGTCCCTGGGCCGCCACCGCCGGGCCTTCTTGATCGAACAGCGGGCACTGCTCGACGAGCTGCCGGCGGTCACCGCCGCCCTCGGACGGGTGACGGTCCCCGTCTCGGTGGTGTCCGGCGCATGGGACCTCGTCGTCCCGGCCGCGGCGGCGGCGAGCCTGGCCCGTGCCGTCCCCGGCGCGACGCTGACGGTGCTCCCCCGGTGCGGCCACTTCGTGGCTCGGGACGACCCGGTGGCGCTGGCCGCCATCGTGGGCCGGCTGTCGGAGCGGGGGAGAGGGACCGGCCCTCCGATCAGCTGACCGCTCGGTGTCGGTCCGGTGTACCCGAGGTCGAGAAGGTGGCGCCCGGCGCCAGGGCGTCGAAGACCGCAGTGAGTTTGAGGTCGGTCTCCTCGAGCTCCGTGCTCGGCCGGGATCCGTCGACGATGCCGACGCCGGCCGCCAATCGGGCGTCGGCCCCGCTGACCGACGCTGCCCGGATCCCCACCATCCACCGTCCGTCTCCACGGGCGTCGAGGTAGCCGACCGGGCCGGCGTAGTGCCCCCGTGACCAGGGCTCGAGGCGGGCGATGAGCTCCCGGGCCCGATCCGAGGGCACACCACCCACGGCCGGGGTGGGGTGGAGTGCCGCCACCAGGTCGATCGAGCTGGGTACGGCCCCGCCCGGACCGCTGGCCAGCGTTCCGGTCACCGACGTTCCGAGATGGGTGATGTTGTGCAGGTGCACGAGGTCGGGAGCGGACGGCACGTGCAGCTCGGCGCAGAGTGGCGCCAGGACGTCCTCGATGGCCTGGACCACCAGTCGGTGCTCGGTGCCGTCCTTGGCCGAGTGCAGGAGCTCGCCGGGGAGGGACCTCGTGCCGCGCCCGGCCGAGCGCTCCGTCGTCCCGGCCAACGGTCGGCAGTGCACGTGGGTCCCGGACCGCTCGACCAGCAGCTCCGGGCTGGCTCCCACGAACTGGCCGTCGGCGGTGGGCAGGGAGAAGACCGTGCAGCTGGGCTCGAGGTGGTGCCACCGACGCAGGAGGGCCACGACGTCGACCGGCCCCGGCATGCGGACGTCGACCTGCCGGGCCAGCACGACCTTGGACAATTCGCCGGCCTCGACGGCCCCGATCGCCTCGGCCACCATGGCCAGGAACGAGGCGTCCGAGGAGCGGGGCGTGATGCGGGGGGGAGCCGGGTCGGCCGGGGCCGGCCCCCGTCCCCCCGACGACCGGTCCTGCAGCCAGGCACGCACGCCCGCCAGCCCGGGCACCAGGGCGCGGGGACCCGGGCTGACGACCGTCACCCACTCGGCACCGTCCTCGTCCCTGCCGTAGACGACCTCGGGGACCACCAGCGCGGTGCGACCGGCACGATCGAAGGGAAGCGCCCCGAACCCGATGACTCCGTTGGAGGCGAGCCCGGTGCGGTCGTCACAGGGGACCGAGGCCAGTACCCGGGCGGCCCGCTCGAGGTCGTCCCGGGCGTCGAGGCCGAGGGGCAGCTCGATGGTGAGCGCGGTCCCCAGCCCGACCAGCACCCGGCCCGTCGAGTGGAACAGCCGCCCTTCCTCACCGGCCAGGGCGAAAGGATCGAGGGGGAGGCCCGGATCGAGGGGGAGCCGGAGGGCGGCGGGTGAGGCCGGCCTCGACGTCACGGCTGTCCCTTGCGGGTGGCGGTGATCAGTTGGCTGAGCCCGCCCGACAGCGGCCGGTGGTTCACAGTGGAGAACCCGGCCTCCCAGAGCATCGACCGGAGCTCGGCGGTGGGCGGCAGGTAGGCGGTCGACCTGGGCAGGTAGCGGTAGGCGGCACGGTCAGAGACCAGCCCTCCGATCAGCGGCACGACATGGCGGAACCAGATGCGGTCCCCCGTGCGCAGCAGCCCCCGCTCCGGCTCGGCCACCTCGAGGAGGCTGATCCGGCCACCCGCCCGGACCACCCGGCCGAACTCGGCCAGCACGGTGGCCAGCTCGGTGAAGTTCCGGAGCGCGTAGCCGCAGGTGATCCCGTCCATCGAGCCGGTGGCCACCGGCAGGGCCGAGCCGTCGGCCTGGGCCAGGGGCAGGCCGGTGCCGTTGACGGCCAGCATGCCCCACGACAGGTCCATCCCCACGGCACGGAGCCCGGCATCCCGGAGGATGGCGAGGAAGTCGCCGGTCCCACAGGCCACGTCGAGGACACGCGAACCACGGGGAAGACCCAGTGCCCGCGCTGACTGCCGGCGCCAGCGGACGTCGAGCCCGAAGGTCATCATGCGGTTGACCAGGTCGTAGCGCGGGGCGATGGCATCGAACATCGACCGAACCAGCTCGGTCTTCTCGGCGCCGGTGGGCAGGTCGGCCTCGGCCGCACGGGCGGCGGCGTCGAACGACGGGTTGGCCTTCGGTCGTGTCGCCGGACCGCTCACGATCGGGACGACGCGGGCACGGCCCCGCGATCGACTTCCTCCGCTCCGCCGGTCACACCGAGCTGGTCCCAGACCGCCCGACGCTCCGGCTCGGACCCGACCTGCTCCACGTGGTCGAGCGCCGCTTTGACGAGGGTCCGGGTGAAGTGGTGACCGACCAGGGTGTCGACGGCGGGGAGGAGCTCCGCGTAGGCCTGCAGGAGCCGGCGGACCTGGTCGTCCTCCGAGGGGGCGTCGCCCTCCGCCGACCGGGAAGCACGTCGCAGGGGGCCCCGGACGTGGGTGGAGAACAACGCCACCGCCCGGCGGGCCACCTCCTCGGTGGCCTCGTGGTGGCGCCGGGCCAGGTCCAGCAGCGCGGAGAGGGGGACGCCCCATTCGAGCAGGAGCAGCCCGGCCTTCGACGCCGCCACGTCCTCGGCGGTGTACCGCTCCCGGCCGCCGACCCGGCGGGGGACGAGCAGCCCTTCGGCCTCGACGGCCTTGAGCAGGGCCAGGGGCACACCCGTCTCGGCGGCCAGCTCGGCCAGTGTGAACACGGGGCCGCCGTCGACGTCACCGGCAGGGCGGGGGTCCGACTCCGCCCGAGTCCCGGCCTCGGTCCCGGTCCCGCGGGGCGTCGGGTCCACCGCCGCTCCGCCACCGTGCAAACCGGAGAGCTCACCAATCAGCGCCTCGTCGGCCGCATCGAGCTCGCCCGACACCACTCGGGCGATGGTGGCCAAGGTGTAGCCGCGCTCCTGGAGAGCCCGGATTCGGGCCAGGCGCTCGAGGTGTGAGGCGTCGTACCAGGCCACCCGGCCCTGGCGGCGGGGCGGCTCGACGAGCCCCTTGCTCTGGTAGTAGCGGATGGTGTCGACGGCCAACCCGGACCGGACGGACAGCTGCTCGACCCGCATCTCCATGCCGCCACTCTAGGAGTAATCGCTCACACGATCGGAGCGGGGTCCCCGCCCGGGTGCCCGGCAGCACGGACCGGGTCAGGGATAGTACCGGTAGACCACCTGGGCCACGCAGCTCGGCTTGGTCGAGCCCTCGGTCTCCAGGGTGAGGTCGAGAACCACCTGGACCCCGCCGCTGACGTCCTCGACCTCGGCCACGGCCACGCCGAGCCGGAGGTTGCTACCCACCGGGACCGGAGCAGGGAACCGCACCTTGTTGCACCCGTAGTTGACGCCCATCGACGTCCCCTCGACGGTCAGGACCTCGCCGAGGAGCACCGGCGCCAGCGAGAGGGTCAGGTAGCCGTGGGCGATCGCCGTCCCGAAGGGGCCGGACCTGGCCCGCTCCGGGTCGACATGGATCCACTGGTGGTCTCCGGTGGCGTCGGCGAACAGGTTGACCTGGGCCTGGTCGATGCGGTGCCACTCGCTCCAGCCGAGGTGCTGCCCGACCAGATCGTGGAACGTCTCGATGCCCTGCACGGTGGTAGCCATGGCCACGACTGTACGGGAGCAGGGACCGCCCCCACCACCCGCGAGGTGCCCGCCCGCGGTGTGAGGTGCTCCTTCCTCCGAAGATGAGCACCTCCTGACCGTGGCCCGGTCGGTACGCTGGCACCGTGGCCGCCGAGCATCACCATCGCAACCTCCAGGGGGGAGGGGCGCGCGCCGCCGTCTTCGGCGTGAGCGACGGGCTGGTGTCCAACGTCGCCCTGATCCTCGGGATGGCCGGCGCCAATTCGTCGCCGGGAGCGGTGCGCCTGGCCGGACTGGCCGGACTGATCGGTGGGGCCTTCTCGATGGCGGCGGGGGAGTACGTCTCCATGCGGGCCCAGTCCGAGCTCATGCAGCGCGAGCTCGACATCGAGCGGGAGGCCATCCACCACGACCCCGAGATCGAGCAGAAGGAGCTCGCCGCCATCTACGAGAGCCGGGGACTCGACTCGGGCCTGGCCAGCGAGCTCTCCGCCAAGATGATGCGCGACCCCGAACTGGCACTCGAGACCCACGCACGCGAGGAACTGGGCATCAACCCCGGCCAGACGGGTGATCCGTGGCAGGCCGCGGCCTCCTCGTTCGTGACGTTCGCCCTCGGCGCCTTCGTGCCGCTGCTGCCCTGGCTGATCGTCTCGGGGACCAGCGCCACCCTCTGGTCGGTCGTCCTCGGCGCCGTCGGCGCGTTCAGCGTGGGAGCCGCACTGGCCCACTTCACCGGCCGGTGGTGGTTGTGGTCGGCCAGCCGTCAGCTGCTGATCTCCGCGGTGGCCGCCGGCATCACCTACTCGATCGGCCACCTGGTCGGTTCGAGCTGATCCGGGCCTCGACGCCGGACCCGGCGGTCACCGGGTATCGAGGTCGACCCGGTAGGCCCGGTCGGCGTGGTGCTCGACGAACCCCATCGATCGGTAGAGGGACAGGGCCGCCCGGTTGTCGGCGTCGACGTAGAGCATCCCGACGGTCAGCCCCCGCCCGGCCAGCCACTCGAGCCCGACCCGGGTGAGGGCCCGGCCCCATCCCCTCCCGTGGTAGTCGGGATCCACGCCGATGACATAGATCTCGCCGAGGGGAGGGTCGGCATCCCGGTGGACCTTGGTCCAGCACGAGCCGCCGATCCGGCCGTCCACCTCGAGGAGCAGCAGCCCGTCGGGGTCGAACCACGGCTCCCGCTCCCGGGCCAGCAGGGTGGCCAGTTCCCAATGCCCCTGCTCGGGGTGGGTGGCGAAGGCGCGATTGTTGGTCTCCAGCCATGCCCCCTCGTCCCGGCCCGGCTCGAAGGGGCGGGTCGAGATGGCCGGGCCCGACGCCGGCCCGGTGTCGTCCAGCGGAAGCACGCAGCGCATCTGGAGGAGCGTGCGCTCGACACGGAACCCGTGCCGCTCGGCGCGGGCGTCGTCCTCGTCGGTCGCACCCGGCACCCACAGCCGGAGCGAGCCGCCTCCTCGCCCCCGCACCTCCTCCACCACGGTGTCGACGAGACGGTCGGCGAGCGCTCCGGGCCCGGGGGCCGCCAGGTCGACGACCACCTCGGCGGCGTACCGGCCTTGCTGCCGGTCGACGTCGAGCTGGGCGTAGCCGATCACCTCACCAGGCCGGTCGCCGCCGATCAGCACCACGGCGACCAGTGAACCGGCCGCCGGCTCCCCCGAGGACCGTCCGGCCGCCCGTCGCAATTCGCGCTCCTTGCCTTCGCTGAGAGCCGGGCGCCCCCGTGCCACCCCCACCCGCTCGAGCAGGGCGGTGACCGAACTGACCTGTGACGGGTCGGGTGCCCTCACCACCACCGGCTCGAGGCCCTCCATGGGTCTGACGCTACCGGTAGTGTGCCGGCCGTGGCCCGACCTCGTTCGCCGGCGGGGCGTGCTCGTGTGACCGACCGACGCCTGTCTCGCGTGTTCCCCGGGTCGGCGCGCGACCTGTGCGCCCTCGACCATGGCGATGCGTTCCAGCTACTGGCCGCCACCATCCTCTCGGCCCAGTGCACCGACGAGCGGGTGAACCGGACCACGCCGGCCCTGTTCGCCCGCTATCCCGACCCGCCGGCCCTGGCCGCTGCCGACCTGGCCGACATCGAGGCTCTCGTCCGATCGACGGGGTTCTTCCGGGCCAAGGCCCGAAGCCTGGTGGGAATGGCGGAGGCGGTGACCTCGCGCTTCCACGGAGAGGTCCCCTCGCGCATGGAGGATCTGGTCACGCTGCCGGGGGTGGGGCGCAAGACGGCCAACGTCGTGCGGAGCGTGGCGTTCGGACTGCCCGGCCTACCGGTGGACACCCACGTACAGCGACTGTCCCGGCGGCTGGGACTGACCGACGAGACCGATCCGGTGAAGGTGGAGGCGGCCCTCGGCCGACTGGTCCCCGCGGCCAGACGAGGTGGCTTCAGCCTCCGGCTCATCCTGCACGGTCGGGCGACGTGTCGGGCCCGGAACCCGCGTTGCGGTGCGTGCGTGCTGTCGGACTTCTGCCCGTCCGCCACCGAGCGGATGCTCCCGGCCTGGGTGGACTGAGTCGAATCTGGTGTGCACACTGCCAGACTTCTGTGGAACAATCGGCCCCACCGGAGCGACCCGGGCCCGATCCGTGTCTCCCTGCGGAACGGGCGCTACGAGCTGGGCATTTAGGCCCGATACGTCGTCGAACAGTCGGCGCAACTGAAATTTCGTGGCCCATGACTGGAAATCGTCCCGAAAACGTGATGATCTAGAGACCTCGGAACCGGTTCCCGCCAACTGGTTCCGCAGAGCGGTGTTCGGGATCCGCCGCCCGACCCGCTCGCGCGAAGGCACCCTTCGGGGTGCCTTCGCCGCGTCCGGGGACCGGGGACCGGTGCCCGCAGCCACGCCGGCGGCCGATCAGCGGCGGGACAGCGTGGCCGACAGCCGGGCCAGGCGACGGTTCGCACTGGTCAGCGCCCGCTCGATGGCGAACAGCTCCCGGGCCGTCTCCTCGTCCTTGGCCGCGTCGGCCGCGTCGGCATGGGCGGTCACCCGACCAGTGAGCTCGTCGAGTGCGGTAGCGAGTGAGGACAGTTCGGCGGAGCTGGCGGCCATCGGACGATCATGGCACCGCTCGCCGGGCCACGGCGGACGGCGCTCCGTGGCCGGGCCGGGGGACCGGGCGCCCGGGCCGCAGCGACGACGGGGTCCGGTAGCATCGACGGGCCATGGCTCTCCGTCGGCTCGACTTTCGCGGCTTCTCCGGCAATCGCCGCGCCCTGGCCGACGCGCTCCCGCGTCCGACCGACGAGCAGGACCGGTCCTCGGCCGCCGTGGCGTCGATCATCGCCGAGGTGCGGTCCGACGGGGATGCGGCCCTCCGGCGACTCACCGAGCGCTTCGACGGGGTGACCCTCGATGCGCTGCGGGTCCCCGAGGAGGAGATCCAGGCGGCGCTGGAGCGGGTCCCGACCCTGCTGCAGGACGCGTTGGACGTCGCCCACGACCGGATCCTCGCCTACCACTCCCACGAGGCCGGAGACGGCCGGCCCGACGACTTCGAGTCGGGGGGGATCGGGGTGCGGCACCTGATCCGACCGGTGGCCCGGGCCGGGTGCTACGCGCCCGGCGGGCGCGCCCGCTACCCGTCGACGGTGCTCATGTGCGCGGTGCCCGCCCAGGTGGCCGGCGTCGACGAGATCGTGCTGTGCGTGCCACCGGGGCCCGGCGGACGCATCGACGACGCCTCGCTGGCCGCCGCCGCGGTGGCCGGCATCCACGAGGTGTACCAGGTCGGCGGCGCCCAGGCCATCGCCGCGATGGCTTACGGCACCGGCACCATCGCTCCGGTGGACATCATCGTCGGGCCGGGCAACCGCTACGTGGCCGAGGCCAAGCGGCAGGTGTCCGGGGTGGTCGGGGTGGCGTCCGCCTTCGCCGGTCCCTCGGAGATCGTGGTCGTGGCCGGCCCCGACACACCGACCGAGCTCGCCGCCATCGACCTCATCGTGCAGGCCGAGCACGGCCCCGACGGACTGGCCTGGCTGCTCACCTGGTCGGAGGCGGTGGCCGAGGCGGTGGCCACCCACGTGGAGCGCCTGGTGGCGGCCTCGCCCCGGCGGGCCGACCTCGAGGCCACCCTGGATGCCGGTGGGTACGCCGTCCTGGTGGACGGGCCCAAGCAGGCGCTGGCCATCGCCAACATCGTGGCCCCCGAGCACCTCGAGATCCTGACCGACGACGCCCAGTCGCTGCTGTCCCAGGTGACCTCGGCCGGTGCCGTCTTCCTCGGCCCGAACTCGCCGGCCAGCATGGGTGACTACCTGGCCGGTCCGAACCACGTCCTCCCCACCAACCGGACCGCCCGGTTCGCCAGTGCGCTCCGCGTCGACGACTTCCGGCGGCACATCCACGCGGTCACCGTCTCGGAGAAGGCCCTCGAGGTCCTCGGGCCCCATGTGGTCACGCTGGCCGAGA
>Ga0224558_1002704_pt1 | contig 15834 bp, 6 predicted proteins | sample 714S32024metaG_FD_180682 | JGI IMG/M metagenome (GOLD analysis project Ga0224558, IMG submission 180682) | Peat soil microbial communities from Stordalen Mire, Sweden - 717 S3 20-24 | ecosystem: Environmental > Terrestrial > Soil > Wetlands > Peat | place: Sweden: Norrbotten County, Stordalen... | reverse complement strand
CGCGAAGGGCTGATCGAGTCCCGCGCCGGCCGCGGAGTGTTCATCACACGCAAGCGGAAGATGTTCACCCGCGAGGAAGGCCGCCGCCGGCTCGAACCGTTGCTGGAAGGTCTGATCGGCGAAGCGATGGTGGTGGACTTCACCCGCGAGGAATTGCGCGAAGCGTTCGAGAAGAAGCTCAGCCAATGCCAGTGGGACTCTGCGAAAGGAGGCAGCCGAAATCATGAATGAGCAACCCGTTATCCGCACCGGTGGCCTGACGCGCTACTTCGGCGCCAACCCGGCCGTCTACGAGTTGAACCTGGAGGTCCCGCGTGGCGGCGTCTTCGCGCTGCTGGGCCGCAAACGGCTCGTTGGTGTGTCTGCCCGCTACCACTTGAAGCCAGAAACACGGATTGACCACCACACGCCCTGTCCATATTTTGCCGCCAGACCGATCCGGGAAAGATAACGATCTATGCGATCTATGATCTGGACTTCCAAAGACCCGCACTTCAACGATCCATTCCAGACTGAGGCGCCGTTGGAATCCGTCGTCGCGGAGGTCGCGCGCGTGCTATTCGGCCCTAACACAGCATATGTGCAGCAGGTTTGGCCGATGGTGACCAAGGCGCTATTGCTATTGAGCCTGGCGGGGCTCTCCTGCTCGTGTCGGGAGTCCGTCGAACAGGTGGCCGCCTCTTATCGCGAGCAGGCTCAATACCAGGAGTTCAGCCTTCAATCCCCGCTCCAGGAAGCTGTTTTCCCGCCGGAAATCGCCCCCTGCACCTTTGCCTGGCGGGATCCGAGTACCGACGCCAATGCCTGGCTGCTGCAGTTCGAATTCGGCGACTCCGGTTCCCCCCTAAGATTCCTTAGCCGGGAAGGCGCCTGGACCCCCGCGCCAGCCGACTGGGAAAGGGTGAAACAACGGTCGCGGGAGCAGGCAGCGAAGTTGACCGTGCTGGGATTCCGTCGGGGGGACCCGACGCGGATTATGTCCCGGGGCCGCGTGACATTCCGAACCTCGAAGGACGAAGTTGGAGCGCCGCTGTTCTACCGGGAGGTGAACCTGCCGTTCATGTCGGCCGTCAAGGACCCCAGCCGCATCCGCTGGCGTTTCGGGAGTGTCGGCTCTCCGGAGCCGCCGCCCGTCGTCCTGGAGGGCTTGCCTGTGTGCGGCAATTGCCACTCCTTTTCCGCCGATGGCCGCACCTTGGGAATGGACGTCGACTACGCGAACGACAAGGGCTCTTACGTCGTCACCCCGGTAGAAAAAGAAATGACGCTTGCCTCCAGCGACATTATGAGTTGGTGCGATTACCGCAGGGAAGACCACCTCCAGACCTTCGGGCTGCTCTCCCAGGTCTCGCCCGACGGCGCGGATGTGATCAGCACGGTCCATGACAAGTCGGTGTTCGTGGGCCGTCCCGACCTCGCTTTTTCACAGCTTTTCTTCCCGATCAAAGGCATCCTGGTCGTCTATCATCGGCCCACGCGGGCTTTCCAGGCCCTGCCCGGGGCCGATGATCCCCAATACGTCCAGAGCAATCCGACCTGGAGCCCCGACGGGAAAGAAATTCTGTTCGCGCGCGCGCCGGCCTACCAATTGAAAAGCCAGACCGCCGAAGGCAAGCTGGTGCTGAGCGAAGACGAGTGCGCCGAGTTCCTGCGCGAAGGCAAGAGCTTCCTCTTCGACCTTTACCGCGTGCCCTTCAACCAGGGACATGGTGGCCAGCCCCAGCCGGTGCCCGGCGCTTCGCACAACGGGAAGAGCAACTTTTTCCCGAGATACTCGCCGGACGGCAAATGGATTGTGTATTGCCAGGCCCGGAGTTACATGCTGCTGCAGCCGGACAGCGAGCTGTTCATCATCCCGGCCGCGGGGGGAGAGCCGCGGCGGTTGCGCTGCAATACCGCCCGCATGAACTCCTGGCACAGTTGGTCGCCCAACGGCCGCTGGCTGGTGTTCAGCTCCAAGGCCAATTCGCCCTACACCCAGTTGTGGCTGACCCACATCGATGAACAGGGAGAGAGCACGCCGCCGGTGGTACTCGCCCAGTTCACGGCGCCGGATCGGGCCGCCAACATCCCCGAATTCGTAAACACGCGTCCGGACGCCATCCGACACATCCAGGAGCGGTTCTTGGACGATTACTCGCTGATCCGCGCGGCGTACGTGCTCGAAGTGAATAATGAGCTGGAAGCCGCCATCGCCAAGTACGAGCAGGCTCTGGCGCTCAACCCCCGAAACGTCCATGCACACCAGCACCTGGGGTTCCTGCTCTACCACCACAAGCGCCAGTTCCAGGAGGGAATCACCCACACGCGCGAAGCGTTGCGCCTGGACCCAAACGACGGCTGCGCGCATTACGACTTGGGGATGGCGTTGAAGCACCAAGGGGAAGTACGGTCGGCCGTCACGCATTTGGCCGAGGCCGTACGATTGTTGCCGAGCGGCTTTGATCGTCGCTACAATCCGGTGGACATGCGGCGGTCCCTGGGCGAAACGTTGTTGGAAAACGGCCAACCGGAGCAGGCAATCGAGATGCTTAACCAGGCCCTCAGCCTGAACACCACCAACGCCGCCACCCACTATTCGCTGGCCTTGGCACTGGCGGCGCGCCGACAAACCGAAGCTTGCCTCCAGCATTACGCCTTCGTGCGCGCCACCCGGCCGGACCTGGACATTTCGCCGTATTTCCACCTGATTCTGGCGGCCAACTACGCTGAGGCCGGCCAGAGGCGCGAAGCCGTTATTTCCGCTCAGAAAGCGCTCGAACTGGCTCAGGCTGCCGGTGACACCAAGCTCATCCAGACCGCCCGCGAATACCTCGACCAGTACCGCGCCGCTCAGTGAGGATTTGACCGCTCTTGGAGAAGAGATTTGACCCACCCAAAGGTGGCTGGACCCGCCGCAGTGTGCTGATGCCCACCGCTGGCTTGGGCGGCTTCCTGGCGCGCAAGCACGATAGGATGCCTGGTCGGCAAACCATCTGGCGGGGATGGCAGCGCCTGATGTGGATGTGTGAAGGATTAGAGGCGCTGGAAATCGCATGAAAAAGATGTGGGTAATGACAAGCACTCCATCACTCCGCTATTTCATCATTCCATCCCCCCCCGCCACCCCGCTTTCAACTTCTTCGGTTCGGGAATCTGGTTGACACCCAGACCCCGAACGGTAATACTGCCCTAGGTCCAGTATTGGACCGTGATTGTCGTTTCCCGCCGCATTGGCTTGGAGTGGGCGTCGAGCTAATGCGTTTTTTGTCGCATGCATATGTACTTTCCGGACGGTCGTAAGTCGCCCCCCGCCTTCGTGATCGTTGGTCGTAGGAGGTCAGTTTTCTTCAAACGAGTGACCCGTTTCCTGGCCTTCTTAGCCGGGGTGGGCTTGGCCTCGGCGCAGGTGGCCATCCCGCCAACCACCATTTCAGCCGGCGCCGTGAACACCAACGACCTGGGCTTCCTGGTCAGGACGGTCGGCATTGATTGGCCGGAGGCCGGCAGCAGCGGCTGGCTGAACAGAGTCGCCAATATGGAGCAGGTCCTCGGGCCGGTGACGACCAACACGGGTCCCAGCCGTTTGCCCTCGGCGGGGACGGCCATTGATCCGACCTCCGGGTTCTATGTGACCAACTGCGCCAACTTTCTAGGTGGCCAAAACCCAAACATCGCCGCCATGCTCGCCGAGCAGGGCGTCGGTATTACCGGATGCGTCGTACCGGCGGACTCCAATGGGTTCTGGATTCTGGACGCCAAGAACTTCGCCTATCCCTATATCAACTGCGATGGCAACGGGCCGCCCTCGGTCGGCAACGGCGTGTTCAACTACCCGCAGTACCCGCACAACTATTTCCCAGGTGTTCCCACCTGCGCCAATCCGGCCCAGGGGAACAACTGGGAAAGCATCGCCTGCTCCTTCATGGGCTACATCTGGCTGCCCGCCGGCGTGACAACCCTCAACGTGAACAGCGACGATGGCTTCCTGCTGCTGCTCTCTCCGTTGCCGAATCCTTACGACGTCCGCGGCTTGGTCACCGTGGGCCAGTTCGATGGAGGGCGGGGGTCCGCCACTACGACGATGACCGTGAGCGTTATCCAGGCTGGCTGGTACACTATCCGCCTGGATTACGAGCAAGGCGCCGGTGGCATTGTATGCGAACTCTTCTCGACTGACAGCAACGGCCAGAACTGGCTGGTCAATGACACCAGTTCATCTAGCGCTTTGCGCGCATATCCCACGCCCGAGACTTTCCCCGCAGCCTACCCACTCACACTTTCTCCGACCAACGGCACCCTCTTCCTGCCGAGCGCTCCGCCCCAAACCATCGCGGCGACAATCCAGGATGGCACCCAGGACCAAATCACCAACGTCATTGCGGTCAAGGTCAACGGCGTCGCCATGGCCAACCTCAAGGTCGCCAACACTCCCAGCTTCACGCCCAACGGCCACCCTCTGGGACGAATCATCTCAGTCACATCCTCGGGCCCGGCCATGCTGACTACCAACCTGGCCTCTGCGCAAAACGTAACCATCGAAGTGGATTATCAAAACGCGGAAGGCCAGACGACCAACTTGACGTGGAGCGTCATCTCCTCGGGCAGCTCGGGCGTTTACCGCGAGCTCTGGCCCAACCTGACCTCGAGCCTGGGCAACACCCTCGAGATCCTGACCAACACCCTTTACAACCCAAACTGGCCCAACCAGCCGGACCCGGCCTATACGGCGGTTCTTCCTTACTTCCAAACCGCCACCGACACGGGAATGGACTGGTACGGACAACGGCTCCGGACCTACATCGTGCCGCCAACAACCGGACCCTACACCTTCTGGATCGCCAGCGACGACACCTCAGAGCTCTTCGTGAGCACCGACGAAAACCCTGCCAACAAGCGCGTCGTCGCCTGCGTGAGCTCTTGGACCTCGGCAGAAGATTACACGGCTGAAGCCAGTCAACAATCGGCGCCCATCAGCCTCACGGCCGGGAAACGGTATTATGTCGAAGCCCTTATGGAACAGGGCGATGGAGGAGACAACCTGTCCGCCCAATGGCAACTGCCCAACGGGACAATCGAGTCACCCATCCCCGCCACCCGGATGCACCTCGACCTGCTGCCTACGATTGTCGCCCAACCTGCCAATACCACCGTCACCGAGGAAACCACGGCCAGCTTCACTGTGACCCTTTCTAACTTCCAGCCGCCAGTTTACCGGTGGCGCTCCGCTGGGATCTACCTTGCGGGCGCGACCAACGCAACGCTCACCCTGACCAACGTCCCCCTCTCGGCTTCGGGGACCAGCTACGATTGCGTCATCACAAACACCCTGGGCAGCATCACCAGCGCGCCGGCTATGCTGACCGTGCTCCGGGATACCAATCCCCCGACCCTCGTTCAGGCCTACAACGTGGGATTGGCTAACATTACTATCCATTATTCGAAAGCCTTAAGCCCCGTCACGGCCACGAACCGGGCCAACTACGCCATTAGCCCTGCCGTTTCAATCAGCGGCGCCACTATGGCCGATAGCCAAACCGTGGCCTTGACCGTATCAGCCCTCACGCTGGGGACGAACTACGTGGTTACGGTCAATGGCGTCCAGGATTTGGCCAACTCGCCCAATACCATCGCTCCTAACTCGCAAATTCAGTTTGTGGCCAGCACTTTTGCGCCGGGAACCATTGGCGAACCCATCCCGGCTGGCTCCACAGCCACGGTGAACAACGGCATCGCCCTCACTGCCGGTGGCTCGATCGGCGGAACGGCGGATGCCGCCCCCTTCGATTACATGATTCAGTCCGGTAATTTTGATTTCAGCGTGCGCGTGCAGAACTTGACCCTCACTAGCCCCTGGGCGGAGGCGGGGCTGATGGCCCGCGTAACCTTGGACCCTGCCAGCACGTTCGCCGGCGTGTTTGCCACCCCAAGCATCGCCAAATGCTTCTTCGATTCGCGGACAACCGTGGGCACCTCGGATTCACCCTCCGGAGCATTCCCCGTGAACTATCCCAATACCTGGCTGCGCCTGCAACGAGTCGGAAACCAATTCAACGGCTATGCCAGCTTTGATGGGAGCAACTGGGTGCAACTGGGAACCGCCACGCTGGCGGGGAACCCGGTTTACGTGGGGCTGACCGCCGCCAGCCAGAACACCAACGAGACGACGGTCGCACAATTCCTGAACTTCGGAACGGCTCTCAGCACTTCAATTGGCGCCTTCAATCCCCTTGGAGAGCCATTGGGGCCATCGTCGCGGCACACTCAGTTTGTGTTCTCCGAGATCATGTACACGCCGGCGCCGCGAGCCGACGGCCTGAACACGGAATATGTTGAGATCTACAACTCCAACCCCTGGTGGGACGACCTGGGCGGCTGCCAGTTAGCGGGCCAGGTTCAATACACTTTTCCGTCTCCCACGATCATTCCTGGAGGCGGGTTCCTGGTCGTTGCCGCCGCGCCGGCCGACGTGCAGTCCGCGTATGGGATAACTAACGTCATGGGCCCTTATTCCGGTTCGCTGCGCAAGGGCGGCAAGCTGCAGCTCATCAACGCCGTCCAAGGAATCTTGCTTGATGTGACTTACGCCAACAGGCTGCCCTGGCCCGCAGGCGCATCCAAGACCGGGCACTCGATCGTGTTGGCAAACCCCACCTACGGAGAGGCCGATCCACGCGCCTGGGCCATCAGCGACGTAGTCGGGGGTTCGCCCGGCGGTCCTGAAGCCTATCGCCCCAGCCCGTTGCGCAACGTAATGATTAACGAGATTCTCGCCAATCCCAGCCCCAGCCAAACGGCTTACGTGGAACTCTACAACCACAGCACCGTGCCTGTGGATGTCAGCGGGTGCATCCTTACCGACAACCCCGCGACGAACTGGTGCATCCTCCCAACCAACACTATCATCGCCGCACGCGGTTTCCTGGCGATTCCGCAGAGCCAGCTCGGCTTCGACCCCCAACCCGCCGGCGGCCTCGTCCTGTTTTGGAACCCGGACGCGAGCCGAGTTTTGGACGCGGTGACCTATGACGCGCAAGGCTATGGCGCCTCCTCCGGGCGCTGGCCGGATGGCGGTGACGAGTTTTATCCGATGCTGCAGGCAACCCCCGGCGCGCCGAATGGGCAGATTCGGATTGATGACATCGTGATCAACGAAATCATGTATGACCCCGTCTCCGGCAATGATGAGGACCAGTATGTGGAGCTGTTTAATAAGGGAACGAACACGGTGGACCTGACCGGATGGCAGTTTGTGGATGGGATCACTTTTGCGATTCCGGCCGGCACGACCATAGCGTCCGGGGGGTTCGTGGTTGTGGCGGCCAACGAAACCAACCTCTTCGCCAAATATCCGAACCTGAACACTGCAAACACCGTGGGGAATTATTCCGGCAACCTGCCTCGCAAAGGGGGGCGACTGGCGCTGGCCCGGCCTGATTACTCGGTGGTGATCGTCGGCGGAGTGCCAACCACCAACGCCCTGCTCGTAGTGTCTGATGAAGTCAATTACAAAGCAGGAGGACGCTGGGGGCAGTGGGCGCACGGGGGAGGCAGCAGCCTCGAGTTGATCAACCCCAACACCAACCATCGGCTGGCGGGCAACTGGGCGGACAGTGATGAGACCCGGAAGTCGTCCTGGACGAACCTGACGGTCACCGGGCTGCTCGACAACGGAGCGAATTACAGTGGCGGCTCCATTGATATCGTGCAGGTCGGCCTTCTGGACGCGGGCGAGGCGCTGGTGGACAATCTGGTGTTCCAGAGCGGCACGACCGGACCCAACTTGATTCAAAACCCAGGCTTCGAGAATGGAATGCAAGGCTGGGAGGCTGTGGGCGACCACAGCACCTCTGGCTTGGAAACCTCGGCCGGGCTGGGAGGCTACCAGAGCGCGCAATCGCTCCATCTCCGTTCAAGCGACGGCATGTGGACGGGGCTCAATGGCGTCGAATCATCGCTGACAGCCAACTCGCTCGGCTCGGGCTCGCCGGCCACATTGAAACTGACCGGACGCTGGCTGCGAGGAACGCCTTACGTATTGCTGCGGGTGCGCGGCAACTGGATCGAACTGGCGGGCGCCCTGCCGATTCCAGCGAACCTGGGAACACCTGGCATGCCCAACAGCCAGGTCACGCCCAACCCACCCCCCGCCATCCTCCAAGTGAAACACTCCCCGGCCATCCCCGCGGCCAACCAGCCGGTTCAGGTCACGGCGAAGTTCCACAGCGCGCACGGTTTCCAACCCAAGCTGCTTTATCGAGTGGACACGCAGGTTACCCCGAGTCCGACTTATACGACCGTCCTGATGAACGATAACGGCCTTTCCGGGGACACCCTGGCCGGCGATGGCGTCTATACGGCGACGATACCGGGGCAGGCCGCCGGCACCGTCGTGGCCTTCTTGGTCCAGGCCGTGGATCTGACGACCGCTGCCCAAGCCGTATTTCCAAATGTCCTAAACGACAACTCCGGCCTGCCACGCGAGTGCGTTGTCGTCTTCGGCGATCCCATCCCTACGGGCACCTTCGGACATTGGCACCTCTGGCTGACGCAGAACTGGATCAATAACTGGATCAACCAGGCAGGGATTGGCAATGGGGGCAGCGACACGACGCTGGTGGATGGTGGAGGCCGCATCATTTATAATGTCGGAGGCCGTTACGCGGGGAGTCCCTACCATCAATACACCGGGTCCCCGGTTTCCACCTGGGGCGGCATGAATTGGTCGGTGCCCGACGATGACCTGATGTTCGGCTCGCACAGCCTGAACAAGCAGCACGTGCCGGGCAATGGCCCGCTGGACGACAACACGATCCAGCGCGAGCAAACGTGTTTCTGGATGGCGCGCCAGCTCGGATTGAGGTGGAATTACCGGCGATACTACATTCAATACGTCAACGGCAACCGCCACGGACCGCTCATCGAGGATTCGCAGACACCTGACGGCGACATGGTCAACGAGTACTTCCCCGACGACAATAACGGGTTCCTTTACAAGAACCACGCGTGGTTCGAGTTCCAGCCAATGCCGCCTTTGGGCCAAAGCTTGGGCTTCGACAATGACGGCTTTTGTTCGCTCGCCAAGTTCACGACGACTATCGGGGGCGTGGCGGGCCAGTTCAAGCTGGCACGCTATCGCTGGGACTGGTGGGTCCGGCAATATCCCGACTCGCCCAATAACTATACCAACGTCTATGCCCTAATTAACGCAGCCAACATAGCTCAGAGCAGCCCGTCCTACTACCAGACTATGGAATCGCTGGTGAATACTGACGAATGGATGCGCTGGTCCGCCCTCGAGCATGCCAGCGGCGACTGGGACTCTTTTGTCACCCAAAACGGTTGGAATATGTTCTCCTACAAGCCCCTGAGCGGCAAGTGGACGCTGCTGAAGTGGGATTGGAATATTTGCCTGGGCAGCAGCGGTTCCTGGGGTCCGGATGGAGGCAACCTCTTCGCCGTTGGGGACGGGGTGATGAACTCCTTCCAGACCTACCCCCCTTATCAACGCGCTCTGCTCCGCGGTTTCCTGGATATCGCCAATGGTCCGATGGCTAGCGCCAATGTCGGGCCTGTCCTGGACGCAAAATACGCCGCCTTTGCTGCCAACGGCCTGCCGGCTGCCTACGGCGTGCTCGATCCGGGCGCGGCGGGCCTCAAGGACTGGCTTGCGACCATGCGCGTTTCGCTGTTGACTGCCGTCACAAACGCGGGCATGGCCAATGTGCCCTTTGCCGTGAGCGGTGCCACCAACCTGGTTACCGCCCAGAATTATGTGACTCTCACGGGAACCGCGCCGCTGGAGGTCCGAACCATCACCGTGAACGGTGAGCAGTTCTTCGTCACCTGGAGCACCCTGAAGAACTGGAGCGTTCAGGTCAGCCTATTTGGCTACACCAACACGTTGTTACTACAGGGAATCAATTCCTTCGGCCAGCCTGTCGCCGGCGCCTCGGACGTCATCACAGTCACCGACACCAGCGCCCCGAGGGATTATACCTATATCCCCTACACCCAACCGGGGCAGGTCTATGCGCAGAACTTCAATTCCCTGCCCAACCCTGGCGCGACGACGGTCAATTCTGACAACCCCGTTACCATCAACGGTTTAGTCTATTCCCTCGGCAACCCGTTTGCGTTCGGCGCTCCCATCGCGGCCTCCGGGAATGGCGGGCTGGGTCTGCCCTTCGCGCTGTCCGGCTGGTACGGTTGGGCAGCTTCCCAGCCCAAGCTGGGTGCCAGCGCGGGCAACCAGACCACCGGTGGGGTCATCAGTTTCGGCCTAACCAACGGGGCCAGCGCGAATCGCGCCCTCGGCCTGCTGGCGACCTCGAGCACGGGCCCGACGGCGTTCGCAGCCAAGTTCGTGAACCTCAGCGCCGAGCCCTTAAACGTGATGAGCTTGAGTTGCACCGGGGAACTGTGGCGGCAAGACGGCGAGGCCAAGACGATATCCTTCGGATATTATCTCGACCCGACCGCCACCAACGCGTTTTCTACGAATGTCACCGCCTGGGTAACCAACCTGGATCTGAGCTTCCCGACCGGGCCAGAAAGCGCCCAGGATGGCACGGCGCTCGCCAACCAAGTCGGCCTCTCGGTCACCAACCAGCCAATTGGGGAATGGGCGCCCGGCGCGGCTCTTTGGCTGGTCTGGTTGATGGCAGACCCCACCGGCAAAGGGCAAGCGTTGGCCATTGATAACCTCTCGTTTTCCGCCTCCCAACTCCCCCTTCTGACGGCGCAACGGACTGCAAGTGGAGTGGAGATGCTCTGGCCATTGACGTTTGACGGGTTTACTGTCCAGCAAAACTCCCTTTTGGACCAGGACACTGGCTGGACCGATCTGGCGCTCCCGGTCAGCACTAACGGCGGATCGTATTCGGTAACGGTGCCAGTCACCAACGCCGCGCAATTCTTCCGGCTTAAGCACTGATTGGCGTCCGAACACCGCTCCAGCAACAACCAAACGGCTTGCGAGCGATGGGCAATGCTGCGATTTTACCTCCGCGCACCTTTGATCGGATGTCTGACCAGAACGAATAAATATGCCGTCAGAGCAGTTGAAGATCCTCCTCATTGAGCATGATCCCGATTTCGCTCGTTACATGGGCGAGATGCTGGGTCAAGTCCGGGACCTCACCATTAATATGCAGTGGGCGGCCGGCTTGACGGCCGGCTTGTCCGAGCTGCAGGCGACCACGTTCGAGGTTGCCATGCTCGATCTGTATGTCCCGGATGGGGCCGGGCTAGCCAACATTCCTCTGATCCGAAGCCATGCAGCGCACGTGCCAATCATCGCAGTCGGGGAAAGCGATGACGAGATCGTGGCCCTGGAGGCCGTGGACGCTGGAGCCCAGGATTACCTGGTCAAGAGCCAGCTCACGCCGGCTTGGCTGGAACGCTCGATCCGCTATTCCATCGGGCGGCACCGCACGGACATGGCACTCCTGGAGGCCGAGGAGAAATACCACAGCCTCTTCGACCACCTCGTGGAAGGCATCTTCCAAACCACGCCTGAGGGCCGTTACTTGATGGCCAATGCCGCCCTGGCCAGGATCTATGGCTATGCGTCCCCCGAGGAGCTAATCCAGGGCCTGACTGATATTGGCGGGCGCCTCTACGTCGAGAAGGGCCGGCGCGACGAGTTCATCCGGCTGATGCAGGAGCACGACACCATTACGAGTTTCGAATCCCTCATTAATCGCAAGGACGGCTCGGTAATCTGGATCTCAGAGAACTGCCGGGCCATCCGCGACGCCCGGGTCCATTTGCTCTACTATGAAGGCACGGTAGAGGACATTACCCAGCGCCGGCAGGCGGAGGAGAATTTGCGCAACTCGGAGGCGCTTTACCATTCGCTGGTCGAGACGCTGCCGCAGAATATCCTGCGCAAGGACAACCAGGGACGCTTCACCTTTGCCAACCAGCAATTCTGCAAAATGCTGGGCCTGCCCTTGGAAGCAATTATCGGCAAGACGGACTTCGACTTCTTCCCGCGTGAATTGGCAGAGAAGTACCAACGCGACGACCAGCGGGTGATGCAGACCGGCAAGGCCTATGAAACGGTCGAGGAGAACCAGCCGCCGGGCCGCGATAAGATGTACGTGCAATTGGTCAAGACGCCCCTTTATGGAGCTGACAGGACGAGTATTGGGCTGCAAGGCATCTTCTGGGACATTACGCAGCAGCGGCTGGCGGATGAAAAGATCCACCGCATTAACGCTCTGCTGGCCCAGAGTCGCAAGGAACTCCGCCTCAAAAATACTCAGATGGAGGATAATCTGAAGATGGCGCGCGAGATCCAGCTTACCATGCTGCCGCAGCAGTATCCGACCTTTCCGCGCTCCGCCTTGCCGTCCCAGAGCGCCCTCCAATTCACGCACCGGTATCTTCCCGCCGGCACCGTGGGTGGTGACTTCTTTACCGTTTCCGCGCTGTCCGAGAATGAGGCGGGCGTGTTCATCTGCGATGTGGCCGGGCATGGTGTCCGCTCGGCGCTGGTGACGGCCATGATCCGCGCCCTGGCGGAGGAACTGAACCCCCTCGCCATCGATCCCGGCAAGTTCCTGAGCAAACTCAACTCCGACCTCCACGCCATCCTCAAGCATACGGGCACGCCAATGCTGACCACGGCTTTCTACCTGGTGGCCGACTGGACGACGGGCACGATGCGATACGCCAATGCCGGCCATCCCAAACCGCTGCACATCCGCCGTAGCGTCGGCCAGGTCGAACCGTTGGCCAATGCCGGCGGCCGGAGCCAGCCCGTACTCGGGCTGTTCGAAGGTGCCTCCTACCAAACCTGTGAGGTTAAGCTTAGTCCGAAGGACGTGGTCATGCTGTTCACCGACGGCCTCTACGAGGTCGAGGACCGCAACAATGCGCTTTACTCCCAGGCGATGCTGGTCGCCAGCGTGCAGCAACGCGCGCCGCTCCCCATGCCACAGTTGTTCGATGATCTGCTGTCTGAGATCAGGCGCTTCTCGGCCGACCATGCCTTCGATGACGACGTCTGCCTGGTCGGCCTCGAGTTCATTGGCGGCTCGCCATAGAAAAAACGCCGCCACAGAAAGATTCTCTTTACTACGACCGATTCTCGATTATCGTTTGAGTCAAAGCCGCCCACTGCGGCGAGACCGCGAATGGAATTGATGAGAAGCGAGACAACCGGTTGCCTGCGAGCCAATCCCAACGGCACAGCGGCAGACCCGCCGGCCCACCGGCCAGATTCGCTCCTTCTCCCCAATGATTGGCTCTTGCCAATCTTGCCCTGCGCTTTCGCGGTTAGACCAAACCGGCAAACCAGGTTAGAAAGCTGAACAACAGGAGACTACTCCCATGGACCTTCACCACCCCATCCTGCGCGAGTTTCCGGAGCATCGTGAGACTATCCGGCGACTCAAAGGCTCGGACGACAGCTTCCGGAATATGTTCGATGAGTATCACCGGCTGGACGACGAGATTTATCGCATCGAGGAGGAGATTGACTTCGCCACGGATCAGGAAATCGAGGAACTCAAGATGCGTCGAGCCAAGCTCAAAGACTCCATCTACCACCTGATCCGCCGCGCCCCGGCCCCCTGCCCCGTTTGCGAAGGAACAGGCCTCGCCCGCTAATCGAGCCCCGCGGGTTCACCGCCCGCTGCCACATCGCCGCCCAGGCGCGCAGCCTTCAGGCTGCAGAAATGTGAGCAGCAAAAATCCTGCCGGGCTTGGCCGATACCTCGCTTCGTACCCCATCCCGGCAGCCTAACGGCTGCGCCCCTGTGCAATCGGGTTCCCATCCCGGCTGGTAGCGCCCGCAAAATGCGCCGGCCCTACTCTGCCACCACCTTCGCCGCGCGGCTTTGCGCGGCCCGCTTCCGCTGGACCTCATTCAGGATCTTCTTCCGCAAGCGCAGGTTCTTGGGCGTCGCTTCCACGTATTCGTCCGGCCCGATATACTCGAGGGCGCGCTCCAACGACATCTTAAGCGGCGGATTGAGCTGAATGCCTTTGCCGTCGCCCACCGAGCGCATATTGGTCAGCTTCTTCGCTTTGCAGGGATTGACCGGGATGTCGTTTTCCCGCGCGTTTTCGCCAACGATCATACCAGCGTAGATCGCGTCGCCCGGCTCGACCATCAGGCGGCCGCGCTCCTGGATCATGTTCAGCGCGTAGGACATCGCTACCCCGGTCTCCATGCTGACGAGCGAACCGTTCTTACGCGCAGCGATTTCGCCGCGGTCAGGGCCATACTCATGGAAGAGGTGGCTCATCACTCCCAGTCCGCGCGTTTGGTTTACCAGGTCGGTTTCAAAGCCGATTAACCCGCGGGTAGGGATCAGCGCTTCGATGCTGACCTGGTCCCCGTGGTGGCTCATGACGCTAATTTCGCCTTTGCGGCTGGCGAGGTTCTCCAACACCACGCCCATAGCGTCCTTGGGCGTTTCCAGGAAGAGTTGCTCGATCGGCTCCAGCAGGTTGCCCTTGGCGTCCTTCCTGTAAATCACCTCGGGACGCGACACCAGCACCTCATGGCCTTCCCGGCGCATCTGCTCGACGAGGATCGCGATTTGCATTTCGCCGCGACCACTCACATTGAAGATGTTGGGGGCGTCGGTCTGCTCGATGCGCAGCGCGACGTTGGTGCGGACTTCCTTGACCAGCCGCTCCCAAATATGGCGGGCGGTGACAAGCTGGCCATCTACGCCAGCCAGGGGGCTGTCGTTGACCGCGAACTGCATTTGAATTGTCGGCGGGTCAATCGCCACAAAGGGCAGCGGCGCGCGGTCCTCCGAGTCAGTAATCGTCTCGCCAATGAACACATCCTCAAATCCGGTCAGACCGACGACGTCGCCTGCATGCGCCTCAGGCACTTCAATTCGCTTCAGGCCCTCAAAATGGAAGATGGCCGTGATCTTCGCCGTGGTCTTGCGCCCGTCGCCGTGGATGCAGACCGACGTGTCGCCCACCTTCACCTTGCCGCTGTAAATCTTGCCGAAGGCAATTCGGCCCAGATAATCGGAGTAATCCAGGTTGGCGGCCAGCAACCGGAACCCCTCGCCCGCGTGCGCGCGCGGCGGCGGAATGTGACTGATGATGGCGGCAAAAAGAGGCTCCATCGTGCCGCTTACATGTTTCATATCTGTCTTGGCATAGCCGTCCCTGGCGCTCGCATAAATCACTGGGAAATCCATCTGCTCGTCGGTTGCATGAAGTGACACGAACAGGTCCCACACTTCGTCCAACACCCGATGCGGGTCGGAATTGTCACGGTCAATCTTGTTAATGACGACAATCGGCTTGGCGCCGGCTTCCAGCGCCTTGCGCAGCACAAATCGCGTTTGCGCCTGTGGGCCATCCGTGGCATCCACCACCAGCAGCACCCCGTCAATCATGTTCATGATACGCTCGACCTCTCCGCCGAAATCTGCGTGGCCGGGAGTGTCCACAATATTGACGTGGTAATCCTTGTATTTGAACGCGGCGTTCTTGGCTTTGATGGTGATGCCCTTCTCGCGTTCGAGGTCCATTGAGTCCATGATGCGCTCCTCGGTGGAGATGGCCTGGTTGGCGCGAAACGTCCCCGACTGCTTGAGCAGGCAATCAACGAGCGTCGTCTTTCCGTGATCTACGTGGGCGATGATAGCAATGTTACGTATATGCTGCATAAAACTCTCTGCCAAACCGGGTCAATATAGCCGCAAATGCGAAATCACGCGATACGAGCCCCGTATCAACGGGGCTGCAGCTACAACCTCCGATTTGGAATCAGGCCGTGAAGTGTGCCCTATCCAATGGAAACGTCAAGCTCCGCTTTGATCCAGTTGGAAGTCCGTGCCGGGAGGGCTTCGTGCAGGACCGGTTACA
>Ga0224558_1002703_pt1 | contig 15834 bp, 11 predicted proteins | sample 714S32024metaG_FD_180682 | JGI IMG/M metagenome (GOLD analysis project Ga0224558, IMG submission 180682) | Peat soil microbial communities from Stordalen Mire, Sweden - 717 S3 20-24 | ecosystem: Environmental > Terrestrial > Soil > Wetlands > Peat | place: Sweden: Norrbotten County, Stordalen... | reverse complement strand
CAATCTGAACGTCCGGTTCCGCCATTGGCAGAAATGGAACCGCTGCCTTGGAGCGTGCCGGTCGTGAGCCAGATGCTGCCGCCCGATCCGCAGCCACCATGCCCAGGCGTTAAGGAGACGCCATTGGCCGAAATCGCACCGTTGAGCAAAAGCGTGCCCGCTACCGTGAACCGGATGGCGCCGCCCCCGGCACTGCCGGGTTCACCGTTACCAATGCCACCAGCACTTCCCAGGTCAACCGGCTGCATCGAGGAACCATAAGTGGGACCGCCGGGCGCCCCATAATAACCAGAGCCGCCCTGCCCGCCGTAGCCCCCGCCGCCTGCGTAGGTATTAGTGTTCGGCACCGCGCCGGGGCCGCGGTTGGCGCCTATGGGATACCCCTTGGCGTCGGCAGTGAGGACGCCACCTGGCTCGATGAGCGCGTTACCCAGCACCACGAGATCCAGACTGGCATCACCCGCCAGGCAGGTGAGGTAACTGTTGGTTGCCACGCGCAGACTGCTGACTGTCAAACCGCTGGATGCCGTCACCACCCCGTTGTTCGTCACCGTCAAATTATAGGCTTCAGGTGAAGTCAGCGGCGTCATCATCCCCGAGTTGCCGCCGTTGTCCACCAGAACTGAGCCCACACTTTGGCTCGCCACCTTGGTATAAATCGTGCCGGCCCCACCGCCGATCATACCGTTTCCGGCGTAGTTGAACGGGCCGCCGCCCAATGCGGTCACCTGGCTCGCAAAATCAAATCCCGGCGCGTTAGTGTAATAAATCGCGATGCGCCCGCCGCCCCCCGCTCCGCTTGAGCTGTATGGGTCTGCGCCGCCGTTGGCGGAAATCACGCCCTCGCCCTGGAGCGCGCCCACGCTCAGCCAAAGACTCCCGCCCGAACCGCACCCGCCATGGTAACTACCCCCATACGAAGACGATAAGGTCACCCCATTGGCCGATATGATGCCATTGACGGTGAGAGTGCCGTTGACCGTGAGTTGCAGCGCGCCGCCGCCCGCCGTTCCAGCTTGGCCCGCACCGGTGCCGCCCGCACTACCCCAATCCACCGGTTGCATTATGGAGCCATACGTCGGGCCGCCTGCCGATCCGCTCCAGCCTGACCCACCCAGACCACCATAACCAGCGCCGCCAGCGTAATAACCCGGGCTGGTTGGCGCCACTCCAGGGCCGAGATTCGTGCCTATGGGATAACCCTTGCCGTCCACGATCAGCGAGCCGCCAAGGTCAACCAGCGCGTTGCTCAGCACCACCACGGTCAGGTTGGTGCTGCCCGCAAGCTGTGTCAGCGAGCCGTTCGTCGCAATATGCAACGAGCCGAGCGTCAGCGGCGCCAGCGCCACGCCGCTGCCGCCGTTCGTTATCGTCAGGCTAAAAGCCTCCGGGGATGTCAGACCTGTCGCCGCGCCGTTCACGCCACCGTTGTCCACGATGACGGTGCCGACCGATTGGCTGGTCGCCTTCATGTAGATCGTTCCCGCGCCACCTGGGAAAGAAGAATAGGGACTGGTCTGAGCCGCAATCGTCCCGCTGAAAGTGCTCGTTCCGTAATTAATAGCAACGCGCCCGCCGCCCCCGCCCCCGCTATCGAAGTCAGTATCGCCGTTCCCGCCGTTGGCGGAGAGCGTTCCCGATCCCGCCAGTGTCCCGACGGCGAGCCAAATGCTACCGCCGGCCCCGCCGCCGATCTCGTGATCACCCGCGCCACCTGGTGCAGTCGAATCACTGCTCCCGTTGGCAACAATCTGGCCGTTGACCGTCAAAGTCCCTCCCACCAAGAGGCGTACGGCGCCCCCGCCGGTACCGCCCACACTGGAGTGGGACGGGCACGAACCGCCGGCGCTGCCCCAATCCACCGGCTCGGTGAGTGAGCCGTAAACGCTCCCACCCTTCGCTCCGGCAGTGCTGTCCGCGCCAAAACCCCCATAGCCCCCGCCACTGCCCCAATCGCCGCCGACGGTTCCAGTGACCCCGCCGCCTGGACCGGGGTAATCCGGGTTATACCCTTTGAAAGAAACATCGATTCTGCTGGTGCCATCAATCAGGACATCTTGAGCAATCGTCAGATTAACGCGGTTATTGGTTTGGCCCACAGCCGCAGGCGAATGGGTCACCAAGGCCGTGTCGGTCACCTGGAGACTGTTGAAGGCATGGGCGCCATTCACCGTCAGCGTGCAGCCCGTTACGATAATATCCTTGCCCTCATAGGCCGTGTTGCCGACATCAATAAGGGTGCTCGTGCTGATGGTCACGGTTTGTGCTCCGCTGGTGGCCCCTTGCAACAGCACCATACCTAGCAGGCAAGTTTGAATCAGGGTTCGTTTCGTTTTCATAGTGTTGTCGTTCTATTAGGTTTTTGTTTCAGAGAGATATGCAAAGAGCGTCACGCCGGTGCGGTCCCGGAACCTGAACCAGGCGTAAAACGGTTTGCGGAAGATGCGCATGTTGGCACCGGCAAAGGTGAATGCGCGTTGGGTCGAGGAATTGGTAACCCGCGCCGTCCATGTTTGGAGGCGGCCGGATTGGCACGCCTCCTCGGGCGAGAGGGAGCTGCCCCGTGTGGCGGGAACAGCCCTCCTCGCGTCGCTGGGTGCGCCGTGGGTATTGCCGGCCACAAGTAGGTTCATGGGCTATCCGTAGAACAAAATCCTAGCCACGAGTGAATTAGTGCAAATGACTTCGATTGTGTCAACGCAATATTTACCTTATTGTCCAGCAGTTTCCTGGCAGGCGGAGAGCAAGAATTGTCAGCCCCGCCAAAAGACTCATGGAGGATATGATTGCTGGACGCCGCGTAGCCTAGCTGCTTCGTCCACCCGAGCATGAATACAAACCAAGCTCTAACGCTGGGGCCTGCGGGACACAAGTCGCAAACAAGGCTCCACTGCAATCTCAAGGTCAGCTCCTGCGTCGGCATGGAAGCGCATGCCGGGTGAGGAGGCCGGGTAGTCCAATTACTAATCTCCCATCCCATCCGTCCAGGCCGACGCCAGCGGGTAAACGGCGAGCGATTGTATCGTCACCACACCACACTCCGCTTTCACTGAGACACCGTTTTCCCTGAGCAGGACGAATCTGGTAACTGAAATCTCGCCCCCGTTGACGAAGGCCTCGATGGAGGTGCGGTCCACCAGAATCTCCACCCTCTTGACTCGATCTGCCACCGTGGCCGGGCTGCCACCGGACTCGATGCTCTTGGAGGTCAGAATGACGGGAACACCGCGGACATTGAATGTCAGCCTGGCTCCTTCCGGGATGGTGAGTTCCGCCTGAATGTGAAACAACCTTCCCGCAGGTTCCAACGGCAGGACCTCACCAGCTTTCAACGTGCGATTCGTCCAGGTGTCCTGTCCCTGGTGCAGCAGCGCAATCTCACGGATTGGTTCCCGGAATATACGCGGCCCCGTGGGCGTGCTTCGCAGCGTGAGTTCACAGGGAAAGCTCGCCTGCTGATTGAACGGCATGTCCGGAACTGCGGAGCCTCGCATCCATGCAGCCTGAATCCTCCGCCCATCTCCCGTCTCCGTGTTGCCCCAGGTTTGCGTGGCATAGAAGTTGGGGCCAATGTCACACGGATACCGCTTCGTCTCTTCCTTGAACTCGGTGCCGTCAAAGCTGCCGATGGAATAGTTCCCGTTGCCCTGAATCAGCACCCATTTCATGTCGCGGCGATTCCCGTCCACCGCCAGTTCAAAGAAGTCCGGACATTCGAAGCTATTCGGTATGGGCTTCTGCTCGTCCTTCCAGTTCAACAAATTCGTGGACGTAAAGATGTGGTATTGGCTGTCCCCATACATCATCATCACCCAGTGATGGCCGGGCGCATACCAGAATACTTTGGGATCGCGTTCGGGATAGACCATGAACGGATTCTTCTCGTAGCGCTTCCAAGTGCGCCCGTGATTCAGACTGTAGCAGAGGCATTGGCTGCGATTGTCGTTCCGCGACCAGAAAGCGACCATCGGCGGGATGGCTGGGTTCGGAGACAACCCTGACGTGTTGTGGTAATCCACGACACAGGTTCCTGACTGATCGCCGGTTTCGCACTTCTCCTCCCAGAAAGCGGGCTCCAGTTCCGTCCAGTGGATCAGGTCGCGGCTTACCGCATGAAGCCAGCACTTCCACCAGCGCTGCGCGAAAAGGTGATACTCGCCGTCGTAATAAATGAGGCCATTCAGGTCGTTCATCCACCCTTCTTGGTTCGGGCCGGGATTAAGCCGGTCCATGCCCCATTGGCGGGCGGTGAAATGAAACTGCGGGCGCAAAGACTCCCGGTAAAGCGGCCCGGTTGCCACTGGTAGCCGCTCGGGTTTATCGGTCTGAATAATGTGATCCACGTTGATATGTCCCCAATCACCGCTCGCTGCGTCTATAATTTGCACCTGGGCCTTTTGGCCAAGAAACCGGCGCACATCCCAACTGGCCGGAACCAAACGGTCGCTTCTCCAGCCCGTTGCACTACGCACGACCTGGCCACGAATGAGCAGGTTCACACAGGTGTCGCTCTCGTAGTCGCCCCCGCCGATGCGAAAGGAAATGTATGGCCTTGCAATCTTGAACACCGGCGAGGTGAGCGTTCCCGTTGGCCCATCACCTTCAATCTCACTGCTGATCACTCGGTTATCGGCGGCGTTCTCGATTTCCAATTTGGCGAGAAGGCCATCTGAGGCGGGGCCCGACTTGAATGCCGTTCCCGTCTGCCTCCAATCCCCATAGTTGGTGCTTCCGAAATGCCCTATTATCAGATCACTTGCGGTACAGTTCCAAAGCAAAGCCAGGTTGAAAGCCAAAACAGGCAAGTTGCAGCCGCAGATATTCTTCAAGAAAGGTCTCATCGGTTCAGACGTAACAATTCAATACAACCACCGAGGAACACAGATAACCCCAGATGAGAATTACTCAAGACTGCTTTTCGCCAAGGCATGTGTAAACCTGAGCCGGTCCTGGGCGAACTGGGTAACCTTGCCAGCGACGATTTCCTCAGGAGTCCGAGCACCCTCTGGAAACCCGCGCGACAATTGGGCGCGATCCGCGCGGCCGCGGGCAAGAGGGCTCTGTCTGGAGGCGTCGGTCGAGTTCGGGCGGGAGGGTGAGGTCCTCTGTCGAGGCAAGAGCAGGGCCAGGAGGACAACCACCAAGGAACCAGCAATGAGGACCCACGGCCAGCAGGAGCGACGTCTCGATTCGAGGTCGGAAGTGCAAGGTCCCAGGTGCGGTTGTCCCATAATTCACCAGCGTATAGTCATTTCACTACGATGGACACCGACTCCTCAAGAATTGTATGTCATAATGCTGAACGCCAATAAATAGATGGCGCAAATTCGCGTATTCTGCTAAGCCACTGGTGGTAACGACTGAACCGCTGTTGCAATGAAGATTACGGAAGCTCTACTCGCCGAACACCTGGTGTTTCACAATATGTTCGATCACATCGAGGCCACGGTGCCCAAACTGAAAACGCTGGCCGAGGTCAAGGCACTGGCGGCATTGATGGAGTCGGGGTTGAAGGCCCATTCTGATACGGAAGACGAACTCTTCATCGGGCCGCTGGAGCACTGCTTCGAGCAAATCGGCCAGCGGGACGCGTTTCTGGAGGAGCACCAGGAGATTGACGACAGCCTGAGGACCCTGCGGCAGGCCAAACAATTGAAGCAAGCGCGGCAGTTGTTGCTCGCCGCAGTGGCCTATTCGCGCAGGCATTTCGACAAGGAAGAACGCATTGTTTTCCCCATGGCCGAGCGCGTCCTGAACGGAAAGACGCTCAAGGCCCTGGGGCAAATCTGGATGGAGCAGAGGATCCGCGTTTCCCCGGCAAGCAGCAGCTAACTCCACATCTCACGCACGAGCAAGCGGTGCTGCGCGGATCCAGCCGGTTTGCGCTTCGGCCTATGAATCGGCAATGACCGTCCCCAAAAAGCAAAACGAAGCTCATGCCAATATTGAAAAACATCCCTGTCCTCGCGCTGATGCTGAGCATAGTCATAGGGACATGCGCCGCGGCAGCCCCGTTCGCGCAGTTTGACCGGCCGGACAGCACTGCCGGTTATCTGGCCCGGCTGCTGGTGAACGAGACTCCCTTCCCTGGCGAGCGGGCCTACGAAAGCGAAGCCGATACGAAAGGGGCGATGTTGCAAGTACTCTGGGTGCTACATTGTCGGCTTCATTTCATTCCGAAAGGCTACACGCAGCAGCAGGTCGCCGGCGTCCGCTCCGGAGACATCATTGATGTCATCACGGGCACGGGCGGTCGGCGGCAGTGCGAGGGCTTCTACCGGAATGCGGCAGGGCAGTTTGTCACCGAGCCCCGGGTGGAGGAGCGCCTCAACAACTTGCTCCAGATCGCCAACAGCGGCGGCAAGCCCGGCCGTTTCGCCGCCCTTCTGAACTATGCGCAGGGTCTGGCCCAGGCCTACGTCAAAGAGGGCATCGAGGGGGCCGATCGCTTCGCCGGGCTGAAACGAGTGGGTTCGCTCCAGGTCACGGGGCGTGCCTACTCCTGGATGACGGATGTGGACTCCTACCATCCCGGCGGCAACTTCGTCAACATTCCGTCCGCCGAGGAGGGTTCGCTGGGAGGGAATCGTTTTTTCACTTTGAGAAAGGAGCCTAAATGAGCACGCGTCAATTACCCCGGTTCGTTTTTCCTCTGGCTTTGGTGGCCTCATTACTGGGCTGCCGGACTTCGCCGCCCCCAGCGGCCCCGCCAGTTGCGTCGGGCGTGCCGTCTGAATTGCTGCAACAGCCTTACCTCTTTGAAATTGTTCGCTACCTCTACCGCTGGGACTTGGATGAATCCGAGGTGGAACGTGTCGTCAGTGCCAAGCGTTTCGTTTTTTGGGTCCGCCGCCTCGAGCCCAAGCTCGATCCGGGCGACCAGAGTTTGCTGGGCGAGATTCTCCTGCCACAGATAGGTCTGAGCGTAAAAGTCAAGAAGGCTGACTACCGTATCGAGGAGTTGGGCATAACGGTCAAGAGCCAGAACTTCAAGATTACCAAGGTGACGCGCGCCCCAACCCCCAGCCGGGTGCCCCGGTCTTGCGAAGTGGTAACGGTGGACATGAAGGAGATGAGGGACTACCTGTTCCGCACCCGCAACCAGCGCGATTTTCCCGACCCTGAACTCGTGCAGCGCCTGCGAGAGGCACTGCGCGAGGAGGCGGCCAAAGAAGGCCTGCTCGCCAAAATGCAACCCACCACAGAACAAGTCGTTCACCTGGCGCCGCTTTCACCGGTAGCAAACGAAATCTGGGTGTTTTGGGAAGCCGGCCGCAAGTTGTTCCATTTTGCGTCCGACATCGACCTGGCGAACCCCGAGGTTTGGCGGCACGAGGTCCTGGCGGCTCACATTTATGATCTGGACCAACAGGTGGTGGTCTCGCACGAAGAAGCGCCGGGCAGCAATCGTTTCCTCACGCGCTACCAGGTCAGCCGCGCGCTGTTCAACTGTTTCGTCTTTGGCCAGCGCATTACCGTGCCACCCTATGTCGCGCCGGGCTCGGCAGGCAGTGGGCCTGGTGGCAAACAATAAGGTCCGCCGTCGGCTGTCACGGGCCCCGCGACTCCAGGGCAGTGGTAACGGCCGCGACAAGAGCAGCCACGCGCGCCGTCAGCGGGAAATCCGACGGGGCTTCCAGGGTGTAGGAAACGCGCGTCTTATGAGTGATCAGGAAGAACGCTTCGGGCCATCGTGGACGGTTGCGCGGATCCAGGTCGGGCCGGATGATGCCGTTCTGCGCCGGCCGGCCTTCAATGGTTTGCGAAAGATCGATCGGGCAAACCCGGGCCACGCGACCGATGATAGCTTCGGCGAGCGAAGGGAGGCGGTCAGGATTCAGCTCATAGAGGTAGAATCCGTGCGCTTCCCAATCTTCGTGAAGGCAAAGGCAAAGATCGAAGCGTGGCTGGCGCCCCAGCCAGGCAACGTGCGCCAGGGTTTCATCGGCCTCGGGCGTGCGGTACTGGCGGTTGAGATCGAGGCCTTCGCCATTCTCCCGGTGGTTCAAAACAAAGCCCATCGGGTTCAAGCAAGGGCAAAGCCAAATATCCCAACCCGGCGGCCAGGCATCTTCCTGGAGAAGGCGGCGTGCGGCCAGCGGCCCGGCGGGCTCATCGCCGTGGATGCCGGTAGAGATATAGAGGCGTGGGGCCTCCACCCGCTGCGGTTCACTCCCCGCAAGAGTGCTATCCAGCATGGGTGCTGCTAAGGAGGACGGGTGTTGCAGGTGGCGTGATGCACGACGAGTGAGCCCCAGCATCAGTCTTGGAGCAGGGTGAATCGCCTCAACTGTCCAACCGTGGGTTTGAGCGGCGGTGATGCAGTCACTCTGGACGGCGTTGATATCTATCGTCTCGCCAGAATAACCCTTTATGTTTTTGCCGAGCCGTTGCATGCAGCCGTCTGTCGATCTCTTCGCGCTGACCAACGCCTCAATAAGCGTCTGACCCCAGTGAGCTGGTCATCGGCATAAAGGGAAAGCAAGCAATTCGAGCGCGCCCCACGGAGCCTTCAGGCGGTTTGGCTGGGGCGGTCGCCTCCGCAGAGTTGCGCGGCCACGTCCGGCAAGACGATTTCATACTTCTCGTCTTCGAACTTCAGCACGACTTGAACCGCATCGAGCTTGTTTATCGAACAGATTTCAAGGGCCTTGGTGGAACTGACAAAATCCATGGCTTCCGCAGCATCGGCACACCAGGCATCGATGTCTCCAAAGTACAGACCCGTATCCCTCTGCTGGAGAAGTATTCGCATACGTTGCATAGGACATCATCTTGCGTACTTCGGGCCACCCGCCTGAAGGGCCGTAAAGGGTTCGCCTTTCCCGGCCACGCCAGATCGAGCTCGCTCTTCCTAGTTTGCACAAATCCCCGCCGCGTGCAAGCACGAAAAACAAGCCAATTACCAGATGAGCGGGCCGAGGATATTCCTGCGCGAGACCGGGCCGTAGACCCGGCTGTCTATCGAGTTGAGCCGATTGTCACCCAAGACGAAGAACTGGTCTTTGCCGCAGAGGGTCAACTGGTCGCGGTACTTTGAATCGGTAAAGGTTGGGGTGCCGGCAGCGAGATACGGCTCATCCAGCTTGCAGCCGTTCACATAAACACCGCCGTCCTTCAAGTAAATGGAATCCCCGGGGGTAGCAACGACTCGCTTGACGGAAAAGCCGTTGTCGCCGGGGTCGACAAGAACGACGATGTCAGAATGCCGCGGTGGGTGGACGCGATAGATCCACCGATTGAGGAGATAGTGTTGGGAATCGCAGAGGGTAGGCACCATGCTCCGGCCGACCACCTTCACCGACTGCAGAAAAAAACGGCTGATGACGAAGTAGCTCGCTGTCGCCAGGACCACGACAACCAGGCATTGGAAAGTCTGTCGCAGGATCGAGGCAGCAGGCGTCCGGGCTTCGCGGACCAGGGGGAGAAGGTTCGGCTTGGCTGAGATTGACTCAGGGTCCGTTGTTGGCGTGGCCGTGCTCATTAAAGCTGCTCTAAGTTAGCGAGCCCGGCTAATTCGACAAGCTGTGGAAAATACGCAATGATCTACCGGTCGAGTACGGATACCGAACGGAGACTTGAAGGCCGCCGGAGAGATCTAATTGGCCTCGGCACGGCCTTCCGCTGCCAGCGGCGTCACTTTGGCGATGGCCTCGCGGAGGTTTTCCAGAAGGAAGGGCTTGCTGACGACAAGATCAACGCCGCTTAGCGGATTACCCGCCGCCTGCAGCATCTCAGCGTAGGCGGTAATCATGATGACCGGTTGCTTTGGGTCCCGTGCTTTGATGGCTGCGGCCAGTTCATCCCCTTTCATTGTGGGCATTTCGAAATCAGTAATAACCAGATCGAACTTGCCCTTTTCCAGCATGGCCAACGCGTCTTTGGCGCTGCCGACCGTCTCAACGACATGGCCATCGAAGTCCAACATCATTTTGACCGCGTCGCAGACGAGCGGCTCGTCATCCACCACCAGGATGCGTCTTTGGGGAATAGCTAGAGTTTTCATTGGCCCGATAAACGCCTAGATTGTACCCCGCGTCGGCCGGGTTGCCAGCTTTTCTTACCAGAGATTTCTGGACCGCGTATGGGATCAAGCCGTGACCGGCACGCTGCGCTCGACCCAGCCTTTGGCAATGGCGTAGCGGGTCAGCCCGGCGACGTCGTGGATGTTCAGCTTATTCATCGCCTGCTGGCGATGCTTCTCGACGGTCTTGATGCTGATAGAGAGTTCGGCGGCTATCTGCTTATTCGCCAAACCCTCGGCCACTAACTGCAGCACCTCTGCCTCGCGTGAAGTCAACCTGGCTATCCGGCTGACCGACTGCCCGCCAAGGAACGCTTCGCGGTCCTGTTGTCGCAGCCGCTTGGCAATGGCCGGACTGAAGAACTTATTGCCTCCACGCACCTCCCGGATGGCCCGCAAGAGATCAGCGGCGGCCGTCTGTTTGACCAAATACCCGATGGCTCCCGCTTCCAGCAATTGCGCCACATAATCCTCATCCCCGTATGAGGTCAGCACAAGCACCTTGGCAGAGGGAACATGCCTGACGATCTGGCGCGTCGCCTCCAAGCCGTTCATCCCAGGCATGGCCACGTCCATCACCACCACGTCGGGTAGGAGCTTCTTGGTCTGCGCCACCGCTTGGCGACCGTTTTCGGCTTCTCCCACCACAACCATATCACCCTCGGCCTCAATCAGGGCGCGCAGTCCCTGGCGCACCACGGCGTGATCGTCCACCAATAAAACGGCAATCCTCTTCATACGAAGCACAACGGGTGTCTTTGCCAATAAGCTGAGATTCGAGGGGCTATATCGCTTGGCGTCACTACGGTGACATAACGACTCGATAAAATCGCGTCGGAGCGTTCCCAATCGGCAGGGAAACCTGCACGAGATTGCTGGTGGCCAGGAACTGGCTGCCGACGTTAGTCCAGGCGGACTGGGCGAGATCGGTCCTTGATTGGATTTGATAGGAGACATTCATGAATGCGCTCCAACTGAGGTCAATATTGCCGCCGGAGACCATTGCGGAGTTTAGAATCGGTGCGGGAAAGGTCTGCACCGTCACGTCATCGAGACCAAACGCGCCGGGTGTGTTATTGAAATCGAATTCCAGTGTCCCGCTCGTGCCCGCCGAGGAAACAATGTATTGCATGTTTGTCCAGCCAAACACAGGCAGGTCCGTGGCCATAAAAAGCGTCGAACCGTTCCATTTAGCGACGAAACCGTTCGGGGCTGTGTCGCCCTGGTTGTCGGCAACGCTCGTCAACCAGAACGAAACCAGCAATTTTTGGCCCGCAATCGTCGGAACGGTCTGCGACAACGTCCCGTTATCGGGCCATTGGCCAAGGTAACCGCCATAGAGCCCGGAGTGCACAAACAACCCATCCGGTTGGCCAGGGAGCGCATTTTCTCCCGCAACATCCGCGTCATCGCCCGCGAGCGCAAAGGTGAGGGTCGTGTCGCCAACATAAGTCCAGTACGTGAGGTCGCCGGTTTCAAAACCGCCGTTGCCCACGTACAGGTCAAACTGGCGGTTTTGCGTCGTGCCAGCGGTGAGATTGTGGAAGATGACATTGCCACTGGCACGGGTGATCAAAAGGCTATTTGCATTCTGGTTGAGGCTCACCGTCACAGTGACGCTGGAACCGCCACGATTCAACGTGCCGCCGGTCGCCGAAACCGTCAGCCAGCTCGAAGTATTGACCACGCTCCAGGCCAAAGGCTTCGAACCGGTGTTCGCGAGGGTGTAGGTCTGGGTGGTGGCGCTGAATGGCCCGCCACTGCGGCCCTGCGAAGTGAAGCCGAGCGGAGGCGCGATGCGCAGATTGTCCAGAGGTGGCGACAAAAGCGCCGGGATGAGATTACTGCCGTTAGGCGTGCCCCAGCCCGTGCAGAGATCATAGCCGGCAACCGCCTGATATTTGGTTGGACTGGAGCTGTTGGTGTTGCTGCCGGTGGTAATGTCGTGAAAGCAGGAGTGGTAGCTGGTACTTTTTCCAATGGCGTAAAGAGCCGGATTGGCAAAGCCGACTGGGGGCTGGCCGTTGGCGGCGGCTTGCTGGTTCGCCAGCGCCATCAAACCCGCCCAGAGGGGGGCCGCCAGGCTGGTGCCCCCCTCCGGGAAGTCAGATGATTCTCCAATAAAATCGTTGCCCCACACGATATTTATGTTGTTGGCCACCATGGCGACGTCCGGCACGTTGCGCATGGTGGTGGAGCCTTGGTTGGCCGTCATGCTGATGCTCTGTTGCCAGGTCGGGATGCCATAGGCAAGGCTGATTCCTCCGCCGGATGCCGTTTCGGGTGTGTAACCCAATAGGGGATCATTCGAGGCTGGCGTGAGCCAAGCGGTTTCCGACGACCATGCTCCTGTCGAGTCGGTCGTCAACGTTGTTCCGCCGACAACCGTGATATAGGGATCGTCAGCCGGTTCGTCAACGGCCGTCGAAAACGCCCCGGCATCGCCACTGGCCAGGAAAAAGCTCTGACCTTGCGCGGCGTATTGTTGGAATATCTGGACGGTCGAAAGATTAATATCGAACCCGTAGGAGCAGCTCAGTTGCTTGGCCAAGTCATCCGTGGCCATGCGATTGAGCACATCGTTGACCTGGGCGGTCGTGGTCGCGTCCTGGATATAATTTGTGCCCAGCGGCGGCACATCCTGCGGCGTAGGACCTATATAGACCCGCACGCTGCTCAACCCCGGCACCATGGAAATCGCCACTTCAATGTCCCCCGTGGTCTCGAAGGCATAATCCAGGTAACCAGGGTTATCAGTCCAATCAACGTTGGAGTCATCGCCGCTGGCACCATCAATCAAAACAGTTTGCACGTTGACGTAGGGATCGATGCCGGCCTCGTCTTCATAGTCCTGGATGTCCTGGGTGGCGAAACCGAACAGTTCAAACAGCCCGATCGACTGTCCAGTGCCGTCCTGCGAAACGCCCGCGGCGTAAGCGTTGCGGAAATCATAGCCCTCGAAGGGGCCGGTGTTGCTACCCCCGCTGCCGCCGCCGCCGCCCCCGCCCAATGGCCGGACGCTCGGCCCGGAAGAGGTGGCCGACACGTGTAGCCGCGGCCGCGGCTTCACAGAATTATCCAGGCCGCTGATCGCCAGCACCGGCGTCTTCAGTTCCAAGGAGGGCTCGACATCCGGCGCGAAGAAATCTCGATTCTCTTTAGGGTGCTGGAACCTCTGCATGTGGATGTTAAACGCTTTTTCAATGTCTGCCACCGAACCGCTGACATCCACCAGCGTGCGGTTGGAATGGGTCTGGGTAACCGTGAGGTGATGGGCTTTCGCGAAATCCATCACGGATTGATAATCCTCCGCGCTCGGGCCGAACGACGCCGCGAACTCCTCGGCCTTGAGAAAATGGCGAAAGTTCGGACTGGACGGATTATAAATGTCTTCGAGCAGAGCGGTGAGTCGCTCGCGATTGCGCAACGGCAAACCGATCGCCACCTTCATGTGGTAACTGGCGTCGAGCCTGCTCCGCGGGGAAATCCCCTTAGTGATCCTGGGCACATGGCCACTGAGGACTTGCGGCTGCGTGGTCGCGGATGCGGATGCGAACGAACCTACGGGCGCCGACAAAAGCGCTGTCGCGATTAGGCAGGCACAAAAAGCGAAGAGGAGGGACAGTGCCCTTTTGGATGGCTTCATTTTACTTTGATAAACAGTAGTCCGCAGGCGCTTTAGAGTCAATCTTCAAGGTTGTCACATATCCAAGTGGCAGTGCGCGATCCGGCGTCTATCCTCGGTTATTTCCGGCCCCAGGCTTGACACGGGCTGAACTTGAGAGAATATGACCTTGTGAAACGCAACGGCTCGAAGAACAGCGGCTTCAATTCACCGGTTAACCCTCTCCCTTTGCGGGTAATCTTGAATCGCGCAGTACGCCGCGTTAAGTGCATGACTCGATCGCAGTTGCGCCAAAGCCTCGTTGATGCGGGTATCGTGACGCGTTCCGGGAAACTCGCGCCGATGTACCGTTGAACCGCTCAGGTCTCCGGTTTGACGGCTCCGTCCCGGTTCTCCCTTTCACCCTATATAGGTGGACAGATTCTGTCACTTGAACCGCTTCCTCCCTGTTTGCAGTAGGTTACGCCAAAGCGGTTCCGGCGGATTGCCGGACGCCTTGCCCCAAGCGCCGGGGATTCGCGCAGGAGAGGTTTGTCATATGCTACGCCAGGCAAACCTCCGAGTGCCCCGGATTCGTCGCTTACAGGCCCGTCTGGAAGCGCGGGGATGCCCTTCCTGATCAGGCGTCCAACCCCGGCTACCTCAGGTGCAGCAGGCGGGGGGTGTCCACGTCATCGGTTCTCACACCGAGCACCTCAGGGACCAACAACACCTTATGGCCCCCCTACCGCAGACATCGGGCGGCTTCAATGGCCACGTCCTCATCAATCAGGATGGAAGCGGTTTGCGCGGCACGGCCAGGCATCTTATCGGCCATCCGGGAGTCTCCTCTCCAAGCTCTTGCGCAAGGCAGACAGAATCATGGCGGGACAGAATCATGCAGCAAGCGAACCGCGCCTGGGCATTTATCTGGCCAAATCGCGCTTTCTAAGCCAGGTTTCGAACTACCAGGTTGCCGGTCATGGCAGTCTGTGGCGCTTCTGGCTTCGTGGCGCATCCGCCGATGAACATCGCAAATGCGACGAAGGCTTGGACGGGACATTTCATTTATGCCACATATTCCGCCGCGAGGCGCCAGCACGTGCCATGCTCCACGCGTTCATGCTATGGGTTTAAATGGTGTCAGTGACGCCGTCATATCTACCAGCCTGCGCTCGATTGTCACATTATCATTGACTAACACCGTTCCGCGTTCACACTATGGTTGATCTGTTTAGGGCCTGGTCTGGTCCTGTTAATCGCAAATGCTCGTGCAACCTGTGAAACGGAAAGGGGCCCTATTGCCGCTGACGGGACTGGTAATCTCTTTGCTGGCCTGTGCTTGGGCAAATGCGGGAGAGCAAGGTAGTTCGGCGACACCCGCCAGTACCAAAGCACCTGCCACGTGGAAAGAACCGAGATACCTCATTTTCTGGAGTTCGCCTGAGAAGGCAGGGGAACTGGCGGAGCGGGTCGGCATGAAGGGCGACGGCAAGACTCGGCTTCTGGGCTTCGGCCTGCCCAATGCGACCTATGAACTTGAGGGGCAATTGCCCAGCCGCATTCGGAGTGCATTCGCCGCGGCGCGTGAGCACGACGTGGCGGTGATGCTGCATTTCGATTTCCATCTTGCTTGGAAGAATCGCCCGGACCTCTGGAATTGGTTCGATCCGGATAAGCCGGGTTACAACTCTAACAACAAGGACAACGTCGAGTGGCACGGCTGGGACGGACCGCCGAACAAAGTACGCTACCTGAACCACGGTGTGCTTGAACGCCTGCCGCCGAGCATGTGCCTTACGAGCAAGAGAACGCGGGCTGAGGTCACGCGGCTCGTCTCAAAAGTCATCGGGCCGGTCCTTCGCGGGGAGATTGCAAGACTCAACGCAGAAGGCAGGCAAACCCTCTTCGCGGGAGTGCTCGTGGGTTTAGAGCCAGGCATCGACGACTACTCAAAACCGGATCCCGAGTGTATGAAGATGATGAAGGAAGACGGCGTGTCGGCGGGACCGCTCGGCTACCGGGCGCTGCTGGACCGCGGCTTCAGCGCGGACCATCCACCAGACGATTTCCGGAAGGCCCTCGCGAAGATCATTCAGGAAACCGTCGCTTTCTGGTGCGAGCAGTTCGTTGATGCGGGTATCCCCGCGGAGAAGCTCTATCCCCACGTCGCCGCACCCGCGCCCATCGAAGTGAAGATAGAGCT
>Ga0224558_1002702_pt1 | contig 15834 bp, 18 predicted proteins | sample 714S32024metaG_FD_180682 | JGI IMG/M metagenome (GOLD analysis project Ga0224558, IMG submission 180682) | Peat soil microbial communities from Stordalen Mire, Sweden - 717 S3 20-24 | ecosystem: Environmental > Terrestrial > Soil > Wetlands > Peat | place: Sweden: Norrbotten County, Stordalen... | reverse complement strand
CTGTCCGGTTCGATAAGCGGGGGTGTGGAAACGAGGCATGGGAAAGCTATTGAGGCACCGGCAAACGAAAGGGCCGGTCTCGGCTAGGCTTTACCTAAACTGTCGCGCCACCCCTCGACTTCACCCACACCCCTGCGCCATTTATTCGCCCTTCGGCCGGGTGCCACGCGTCTCGCGCTTTTCGAGACGTTGGATGCCGCGGGCGTCTTCACTTCCGCAATCTGACCCTGACCTTTTTCATCACATCCAGCCTGTGTGCGCCATCACAGACATCAAACCCGCCGAATGCAACAATATCTTCTTGACGGGCCGAGGCATAAGTATGTTCGTCTCCCGGACTCAGGTCTCACAGTGCTTTTGTTTGCTCTTTGATAATTATTTTTGAAGCAACCAGCGGGCGTCAGCACGCCGCCGAAACTATGGCTTTTAATAGAATTAAGCGAAAAATCGAGCTAAGTCCTTATTCCGGAATATTTTGAAAATAAGTCCTTTGCGCTCTAGATTTTGGCGGCCCGACACCCCCTAACCCAATGATTCCTATACGCAGGGGGGAGGGGTAGTGGTAAACACGGGTTAATACCTTTCACGTAAACATTCGCCGCTTCTTAAATCAACTTCATCTGTTTCGGCTCAGCAGTTGTGATCCGCACGCGCTCTACCCGGCGATCAGTCGAGTCGAGCACTTCGAACTTCAGGCCTTCGTCTTCGATGACTTCGCCTTTCTTGGGAATGCGTCCGGCGAGTTCGCTGACCAGGCCGGCGATGGTGGAGGATTCGTGGCCTTCGGGCCTCATGCCAAAGAGTTCATCGAGGCGGTCTACATCCATGTTGCCGGGGACTATGTAGGAGTGGTCGTTTTCCTGCACCACCTGGGCTTTCTCGTGCTCATCGCCGATTTCTCCTACGATTTCTTCTACCAGGTCTTCGATCGTTACAAGACCAGCTACGCCTCCGTATTCATCTACTACTATCGCCATGCGGATGTTACTGCGCTGCATCTCGCGCAGCAGGTCACTTACTAACTTGCTTTCCGGGACAAAGTAAACGTCGGTTCGCATCAGGGTCGCGACCGTGCGCGTATGCGCTTCGGAGTCGGGCACTTGCATCACATCCTGCGCGTGGAGAATGCCTTTGATATGGTGAATCGAACCTTCGTACACGGGGATGCGCGAGAAATGCTTGCCCCGGAGCAACTCGACCACCTGCTCGACGGTGTAATCGGATGGGACGGCTACCATCTCGGGCCTTGGCTTCATGGCCTCGCGAACCGTCTTGCCGCTGAACTCCACTACCGACTGGATCAGCTCGCGATCGCCTTCCTGGATGATGCCTTCTTCCTGTCCCGCTTCAATCAAGGCGTCGACGGCTTCGGAGGAGGTTTCCGGGCGCGCGTCGATGTGCTCGCGAGTGAGCGCGGTGACGGACTGGCAGAATCCGAGCACCAGGGTCACGGGCAGAACAAGGTAGATGAGCACGCGCAAAGGCAGCACCCAGTCCGCCAGCCAGCGTCCACGGGTGCGCGAAAAAAAGACGAAGGGCAGCAGGCGATTAAAAAAGATGATGATCAGCACCAGGCTCAGGGTAGCTTCGAGGACCTCGTAGGCGCTCCAGGCGCGGTCGCGGAAGACGGCGAAGCCGACGATCATGGCAATGGCCGCCGTGACCAGTTGTGTCAGAATGGCCATGGAGAGCGAGGCCCGCTGGCGCGCCACTCCTAGCCGCGGCTCTACAATCTGCTCGAAGGCGTCGATGTTATCCTGGAAATCGCGGGAGAGGAATTTGCCGATCTCCTGGTAGAGACGGTCGACGTAGGAGACCAGCGTCAGCAGGGCGAACAGGAGCGCGAGAGCTATGCCGACACCGATCATGGTTGGTGCTTCCTCCCGGCGCGCGGAGTCGCCGCTCTTTCGATGAGCCCCAGCGGAAGGCGGAGTTTCGCGCGCAACCGTTTTTCGCGCCCGGCCATCCTTCCATTGTCGCACTCGTGATCGTAGCCGCGCAGATGCAGGACGCCGTGCAACACTAAAATCTTAACTTCCTCGGCGGGTGAGTGTCCGAGGGCCCGCGCATTTTGCGCTGCGATCTCCGCTGAAATGGCGATTTCGCCCGCGAATTGTTTCCCGGCGCCGGGCTCCGCGGGAAACGACAGAACGTCGGTGGGTTGGTCTTTTCCGCGGAAACGGCGGTTCAGAGACTTCATCTCGGCGCTCGAAGTCAGCAGCACGTTGACCCCGCCCTTCAATCCCGCGGTGCGGCGGGCGCGCGCCACGAAACGGCGGAGCGCCAACTCGGTCAGATCCGTGACGCGCCTTTGAAAGATGACCAAGTTCCCTTCTCTACTGTCATCCTGAGCAAAGCGAAGGACCTGCTGTCTTGTCGGTGCAAGAAACAGCAGGTCCTTCGCCTCGCTCAGGATGACAATCCAAACCCTTATCGCGCTTAATTGCGCAGGTGCGGCTCTTCGGACCGTCCCGGCAAAGACGCGGGCCGCGGAGGAGGCTCGGCAATATCCGCCGGTGGCGCCCCAGATTTCGGTTCGGACTTTGGTTCGAGCAGCGACAACTGCTGCTCCGCCAGCCGCACTTTGTGTTCGTCGTAGGCGCGAATGATCCTCTGCACCAGGTGATGGCGCACCACGTCGCTTTCGTCGAAATGCACGAACGCGAGGCCGTTTACGCTTTGCAGGATTTCGACCGCTTCGATCAGGCCGCTGCGGCGCGCGCTGGGCAAGTCGATCTGGGTTACGTCGCCGGTGATCACCGCCTTGGAATTGAATCCCAGGCGGGTGACGAACATCTTCATCTGCTCGGAGGTTGTGTTCTGCGCCTCGTCCAGGATGACGAACGAATCGTTCAGGGTACGCCCGCGCATGAAGGCGATGGGCGCGATCTCGATGATATTTTTTTCGAGATAGCGTTCGACGCGTTCGGGCTCGAGCATGTCAAAGAGCGCGTCATACAAGGGGCGCAGATAGGGGTCGATCTTCTCCTGCAAGGTGCCGGGCAGAAAGCCGAGACGCTCGCCGGCCTCGACCGCCGGGCGCGCCAGAATGATGCGGTTGACCTGCTTGTTGAGCAGCGCCGAGATGGCCATGGCCACGGCAAGGTAGGTTTTGCCGGTGCCAGCGGGGCCTACTCCGAACACCATGTCGTACTGCTCAATGGCTTCGAGGTAGCGGCGCTGATTGGGGCTTTTCGGCTGGACGGTGCGCCGTCCAAAGGAACGCTGGCGCCCGGCTTCGGCCAGTCCGCGGAGAGTGGCGTTGGGATCGTTGACGACCATGCGCAACATGCTGCCCAAGTCGCCGTTCACGAACTGGTGGCCGGACTTCCGCAGATGCTCGTAGTCGGCGAATAACTGTTCGGCGCGGGCCACGTCGCGGGGCGCGCCTTCCAGTTCGATGCGATCCGAGCGCAGATCGATATTGATGTTCAGGCCGTCTTCGAGCACATGGAGATTTTCATCGCGCGTGCCGAACAGGGTCTCGATGTCAGGGGTGAGTGCAATGCTTTTCTTCATTCAGGGTTATCGCGCTGCCTCCTGCAGACGAACAGGGCTCACTCTTCGATTGGTGTTGCTGGGACTTGTGCTACCGGAATATGGGTTGGCGGGACGTGCCGTGCCGGATTCGGGCGCACCCGCGCCTGCGTTTTTTGCACGCAAATAGCTGGATGTTGAAACGGAGCAGACCGGATTGCGCACCCCGGCGGGGCGGTTACCAACCATTTGAGTTCAGCGTAGCGCGGGCGGGCGGGGTAGTCAATGGCTGCGCAGCCCGAGGGTGGTCCGGACGGCCTGTTCCCTTCCTTGACACTCGGTTTTTGGCCCTTTATTCTTAGTTATTGCTCCCTGAGAGACTTTCGTCTCTGTGCGCACTCCGCGGGCCTTTGCGGTAATTTGAGTGGGGGCGGCGGAGGTTCCAATGCTCATCGAAATTGCGGATCTGGAGATTCACCCGGTCGATTTCCGGGAGGAGTTCAGCCCGGGCGTGATTGATCTGGGCGTAGAGGTCCAGCAGCGGTCGCCGCTCTGCAGCGAGGGCCGGGCGGATCTGGTCGAGGAGCATCACGGCAAACACAAGGTGGTGCAGGACATCCGGGTGAAGGGCAAGCTGGAGACGAGCCTGGAAGTGCCGTGTGCGCGCTGTCTCGATCCGGTCGTGCATGAGGTGGAGCGCAGCTTCGATCTTCTGTACCGGCCGCTCGGAACCGACTCCGGGCACGCAGAGCTTTCGGTCACGGACGCCGAGGCCGAAATCGGGTATTACGAAGGCGAAGGATTGCTGCTGGAAGACACGCTGCGCGAGCAGGTGCTGCTGGCGCTGCCATTGAAGACGGTTTGCCGCGAAGATTGCAAGGGCTTGTGTCCACACTGCGGCAAGAACTTGAATGAAAGTCAGTGCTCGTGCGTGGACGAGGTCGAGGACCCGCGGTGGTCGGCACTGAAAGAAATAAGGGATAAACTGAATCAGTGAGAATCAGCCATCAGCCGTCAGCCGTCAGCCATCAGTCGTCAGGTAGATCTGGTTTTCCTGAGGGCTGATGGCTGACGACTGATGGCTACAAAGGAACATCATGCCGAATCCGAAACGACGACATTCACAAAAGCGCACCGCCACGCGGCGGGCGCATGACTCGCTCTCGAAGCACTCGCTGTCGGAGTGTCCGAACTGCCATGAACAGAAGATGCCACACCGCGCCTGCCCGAAGTGCGGAACCTACAAGGGCCGCGAAGTTTTAGAGGTCGAAGAGAAGTCCTAATTTTCTTTCATGCCTAGCGTAATCGCACTCGATGCGATGGGGTCCGACAAGGCGCCGAAGCCGGAGATCGAAGGCGCGTTGCAGGCGGCGCGCCATCACGGCGTGCGCGTGCTGTTGATCGGACCGGAACCGCGGTTGCGGGCCGAGTTGGCGCGCTATCCCGGGGCGCGGCGCTTGCCGATTGATGTGGTTCACGCCAGCGAAGTCATCACCATGGACGACAAAGTGGAGGCGATCCGCGCCAAGCGCGATTCGTCGATCCGGGTCGGACTGCGGCTGGTGCGCGAGGGGCGCGCCGCGGGCTTCGTGACGGCGGGCAACACGGGCGCGGCCATGGCCACGGCCAAAGTGGTGCTGGGCGCGCTGCCGGGCGTGGACCGTCCTGCGCTGGCGGCGGCATTTCCTACGGTGCTGAATACGGCGGCGGTTCTGCTCGACGTCGGCGCCAACGTGGATTGCACGGCCAACAATCTGGAGCAGTTCGCGGTGATGGGAGATATTTACTGCCGTTCGATTTTCGGCATGGAACATCCGCGGGTGGGGCTGCTTTCGATTGGAGAAGAAGAAAGCAAAGGCAACGAGCTTACGCGCGAGGCGTTTCAACTGCTCAAGCGGCTTCCCATCAACTTTATCGGCAATGTGGAAGGCCGCGATCTATACAACGGCCATGTGGATGTGATCGTGGCCGACGGATTTGTCGGCAATGTGGCGTTGAAGACTTCAGAGGGCGTGGCGCGGTTGGTGCGTGCCGTGCTGAAAGACACCTTGAAGGCGACGATCACGCGGCAGGTAGGCGCGTATATTTCGCGCAACGCTTTTTCCGATTTCAAGAAACGGCTGGATCACACCGAGTACGGCGGCGCGCCGCTCCTCGGCATAAAAGGCGTGTGCATCATCACGCATGGTTCGTCGAATACGAATGCCATCAAAAACGCGGTGCGCGTGGCGGCGGAATTCGCCGAGGGCAGAGTCAACGAGGCGATCGAGCGGGAACTGGCGGCGCTGAGCGTGGCGGTTACGACGTAGGGGAGGTCAGAGGTTCGAGGTCGGATTGCAGAAGTCAAACCCATCGCATCAACAGCTGCGGCGATCCCGGGATTTTACCTCTGCAATCTGACCTCTAACCTCTGACCTTATTACTTATGACAAACAGTTCTTCTCAAATCGCTTTTCTTTTCCCCGGCCAGGGTTCGCAAGCGGTTGGCATGGGCAAAGAGCTTGCCGAAAACTATGCGGTGGCGCGTCGAACTTTTGAAGAGGCGGACGAGGCGCTCGGCTACAAGCTGTCCGAGCTGTGCTTTGCGGGTCCGGAAGAAACACTGAAGCTGACCGAGATCACGCAGCCGGCCATCTTGACGGCGTCGGTGGCGGCGTGGCGCGTGTTGCAGGAAAAAGGTCTGCAACTGGATTTGGTTGCGGACTATGTTGCCGGGCACAGCCTGGGCGAGTATTCGGCGCACGTGGCCGCCGGCACGCTGGCTTTTGCCGATGCGGTGCGCACGGTTCGCAATCGCGGCCGGTATATGCAGGAAGCGGTGCCGGTCGGCGTGGGGGCGATGGCGGCAATTCTTGGCATGCCAGCCAACACGGTCAGCGCCATTGCGGTCGAGGCAGCGCACGGAGAAGTTTGCCAGGCGGCCAATATTAATTCGCCCGAGCAAATCGTGATCTCGGGACACGCCGGCGCCGTGGAGCGCGCCATCAAGCTCGCCCACGCACGCGGAGCCAAGAAGGCCGTGCACCTGCCGGTAAGCGCACCTTTCCATTGTTCGCTGATGCAACCGGCGCAGGATCGTCTGGCGCGGGACCTGGCCGCGCTGCGTTTTCAGAATCCATCGTGTGCGGTGGTCTCGAATGTCGATGCGGCGGTGGTCACGTCCGCGCAGGCTGCGCGCGAGGCTCTGATTCGCCAGGTGACCGGCACGGTGAGGTGGGCGCCATCGCTGCGGCTGCTGATCGATAAGGGAGTCAGCCTGTTTATTGAAGTCGGCCCGGGAAAAGTTCTGTGGGGACTGATGCGGCAGATCGACCGCTCGAAGACCTGCGTGACGGTGGGCGATGAGGCGTCGCTGCAGAAGACGCTGGCGCAGGTTGCGGCTATGGCGGCGTAGCGCGGCTGCGGGGGAAACTCCAACGGGCTGTGACTACAGGTAGCTGCCGAGCTAGTACGGATATACGGTCAGCGTCTTGTCTGACTTCTGCAAGAACATGCGGGCGTGTTCGGAGCGCTCGTTGACGATGACCTCGACCACGACGCCTCCGCCGGCCAAACCTTTGGTGTTGGCCGATCCGTAGATCCTGTGGGATTTGATGAGGCCCCACTCGCCGCCCGGTCCCCAGTCTCGATAGAAGTCGGCGTATGTGTATTGCGAATATTTCTGCTGATGCTGGCGCCAGCCGGGATCGTTGAAGTAAATGCCGTAGGCGGTTTCGTAATCCTGATGCTGAAGGGCGGCGAAGAACTTGTCCACGGAGTGCTCTTCGGGCCAGTTGCGGTACATAAAGGCCAGCGCAGCCAGAACGATCACGACCACGACGGCGGCCGCAATCTGTATCTTCCGCCGCCGTGCTTTCGCCGTGTCGTAGGGCTGCGCGTCGAGCAGGGTCATAGGTTCCATTAAGCATAACGGATAAAGACAGATTGAGTCATTGAGTCATTGATATTGAGTCGTTGAATTCAATCGCTCAATGATTTAACGCCTCGTTGATTGGCCGCCAAGTCATAGGCAGATCCCAAACCACTCCGACTACAACATCGCCCATGGTGCGCGCTGCGGTGGATAGCGAGTCATCGCTTCCTTAAAGCAGCGGGTCGAACTGCCGATATACATCATGTCAGGCAGAAAACGGCGGGACGCGCTCTCGTGGCCTGACCATTCAAACCGCGGAGTGGTGGAAACCAGAGTGTGAAACCTATGGATAAGATAACTGCGCTCATTGTCGATGACTCCTCGGTGATGCGCAAAATCGTCGAGCGTTCGCTGCGTCAGGCGGGCATCGAACTGGAAAAGGTTGTGGAAGCCTCGAACGGGGCGGAAGCGCTGGTCGCGTTGCAGAGTAACAAGGTCGACCTCATCCTGTGCGACATCAACATGCCGGTCATGGACGGGCTGGAATTTGTGCGCCAGGCCGCCGCGATGGAAAGCGCCAAAGGGATTCCGATCGTGATGATCACCACCGAAGGCAGCGAATCGCACGTGGTGCAGGCCCTTACCGCCGGGGCTCGCGGATACATCCGCAAGCCGTTTACTCCCGATCAGGTGAAAGAGCACGTCTTGCCCGTGCTGGGGAAGAAACAATGAATACCGATGCCTCACTGGTTACGCGGTCTCACGAAGAGAACTGGCTCCCCATTCTCGAACTTGCGGTCGAGGAAGTTTTCGAGATCATGGTGGGCTGCCGGGTGAAGGTGGCCGGGCAAACTGAGCATAAGCCGAACGAGGAATTCACCGCCATGGTCGGTTTGGCCGGCGCGCTGTGCGGAATTCTGACGGTCTGCTGCGACGGGAAGACCGCCGGGGAGGTTGCCAAGAGCATGCTGGGGGACACAGCCGACTCCCAGGAACAGGTAGCAGACGCGCTCGGAGAGATCTGCAACATGATCGCGGGAAACTTCAAGAACAAGCTCGCCGGCACGGATGGCCGATGCATGTTGAGCGTGCCGACCGTCATCAGCGGCGGAGAATACAGCTTCCACTCGCTGGCCGAGGGGACTTCCGTGGAAGCCGTTCTGTTATTTGAGGGCGCACCGATTGCCGTTCGTCTGCAACTGGAGAGCTGATCTTCAGCCCCTCTCATCTGGCGCGGAAGAGACCATGACTGCGGTTAGCGCATTTGCCAAACCGTCTCCCGAGGAGGACTGGCTGCCTATTCTCGAACGGGCAACGCAGGAAGTCTTCGAGATAATGCTGGGGTGCCAGGTGAAGCGGGCAGAGTCATCCGAGCACAAACTGGCCGGCGGATTTACTGCCATCGTCGGGCTGGCAGGAGCGCTGTGCGGAGTGGTGACGATGTGCTGCGCCACGGAGACCGCCGGCCAGATTGCCAAGGGAATGCTGGGGGATACAGCCGACTCCGCAGGACAGGCAGTGGATGCGCTGGGAGAAATGTGCAACATGATCGCCGGCAACTTCAAGAACAAGCTCGCCGGCACGGATGAACGATGCCTGTTGAGCGTACCGAGCGTCATCAGCGGCGGAGAATACCGGTTCCATTCGCTGGTCGAGGGGCAGTCCATGGAAACGGTCGTGCTGTTTGAGGACGCGCCGGTCAGCATCCGTCTGCAGCTGCAAAACTGATCGCGGCAGGTCTCAGGTCTCAGGTGTCAGGTCTCAGGTTCTCGATTCCAAACGAGGATGCCCGTGTGGTCGGCCTAACCTATGGCCGAACCTATGGCCGAACGATGAACGACCCTGCCATGGGGATTTTCCCTGCCCCCGAACCTCCTCCGGAAAACTTTGCCGGGTTTTCCGGGTTGCGCGCCCGGCAGAGTTTTCCCGGTCCGCAGATTCTAAGACGCTTGCAATGTTTCTCTTCCGCACGCCGCTGCTAAGCGGTTCAGAACAAAGTCATTCGTGAAAACATTCCCATCTTCGTCATGGCTACTGGCTTGCTCCCTGTCTTACCACAAGGAGCCAACGTGGACAGCGGATTTTATGCAGCGTGCGCGGGGTTACGGGCGCAGAGCCAGGCGCTCGAAGTGGCGGGCCACAATCTTGCCAATCTGAACACCGCCGGGTTTCGAGGTCAGCAGACAACATTTCAGTCGCTGATGGCGGTGTCCGGCCCGACGGTTCCGAATGTGCTGAATCTGGCGACGAACAATTTCGGGGTGCTCGAAGGGACGCACCTGGATATGACTGCGGGCAATCTGCAAGCGACCGGAAATCCGCTCGATGTGGGGATCGGGGGCAGCGGCTTCTTTTCCATTTTGACGGCGCGCGGCATACGCTACACGCGTAACGGAAGCTTCCAGGTATCGAGCGGCGGGCAACTGGTGACGGCAGCGGGCGATCTTGTGCTCGGCGACCCTGCGCTCGAGGATAAAGACAAAGGCGGGATCAGCCTTCCGGCGGGAGACGTCTCGATCGCTTCGGATGGGACGATCTCGGTGAACGGCGCGGTTGCGGGCAGCATTCAGCTGGTGGAGTTCGCTGCCGGGACCAAGCTCACCTCCGAAGGTGGAACCTTGATCGCCGCTCCCGAGGGCAGCGCCAAGCCGGCGCAGCAGCCGGCGCTCAAGCAGGGCGCGCTCGAAGCTTCGAACGTGAATTCCATCACTTCGGTGGTGACGCTGATCGGAGTCGAGCGCCAGGCCGAAATGCTGCAGCGCGCCATGTCGCTGTTTGACACCGAATTTAACCACATTGCCAGCTCCGAGCTGGCCAAGGTTTAGGGAAAGCAGCTATTAGCTATTCGCTGTTAGCTATTAGCTAAACGTCAAAGGAGAAGAGCGAACAGCTACCAGCGACTAGGAGAAAATCATGTTTCGAGCACTCTACACCGCCGCCACCGGAATGCAGGCGCAGCAAACCAACCTCGATACCATCGCCAACAATCTGTCCAACTCGAGCACGGCGGGCTTCCAGAGCCGCCGCATGCAGTTCCAGGATCTGATCTACCAGAACATGGTGATGCCGGGCGCGGCTGCCTCGCAGCAGACCACCGTGGCCAACGGCTTGCAGGTCGGCCTCGGCACGCGCTCTTCCGCGTCGGAGATCATTCAGTTGCAAGGCGATTTGAGTCAGACGGACAATCCGCTCGATCTGGCCATCGAAGGGCAGGGATTGTTTCAGGTGCTGTTGCCGACGGGCCAGATCGCCTACACCCGCAGCGGCGAATTCCAAGAGGACGCGCAAGGCAACGTGGTTACCGCCGCCGGTAATCCGCTGCAGCCCGCCGTAGCGATACCGGCCGGCGCCACCTCGGTCACGATTGCTTCCGACGGAACCGTGTCGGTCACGCTGGCCGGGCAATCGGCGGCGCAGCAGGTGGGTTCCATCCAACTGGCGCTCTTTCCCAATCCGGGCGGGCTAAACAGCGTCGGCCAGAACCTGTATCTGGCCACCACCGCTTCGGGAGATCCCGTCATCGGCACGCCGGGCAGCAGCGCTGGTTTGGGACAGATCGAGCAAGGGTATCTGGAGCAGTCGAACGTCAGCGTGGTCGATGAGTTCATCAACATGATCGTTGCGCAGCGGTCCTACGAAGCCACATCGCGCGTGGTGCAGGCCGCCGATGAAATGTTCCAGCTGGTCAACCAACTGGGAAAGTAGGCTGAGAAAGCAGCCTCGGAAAGCAGAGGATCTGAGTGATTGCCCGACTTATTCTCGCCGGCTTGCGGTTCGTCTTCATTTTTGTCTTTGCCTTTGCCATGGCAGCGGGCTCGCTGTTCTCGGCCAGGCTTTCGGCGGAAGAGTCCAGCACGCCGCCGGACACGCGGTCGAGTCCGGTAACGCGGCAGGAAGTGTGGCAGGCGGAGGTGGCGGAACTCCACGAGCGAGGACTCTCGGAAGCACAGTTGCCAAGGATCGAGGATCTCGACGTGCCGGTCGCTCTGCCGGCGGTTACCGGGCGGAAGTTGCGGGTCTCCTCGGCTTGCTGGGACGAGGGTCCGGAACGCACCCAGTTTCGCCTGGAATGCGGCGAGCCCGGGCAGTGTCTGCCGTTCCTGGTCTATGTTCATGTCCACAACGTTCAGGTTCACAACCGCGACGCGGGCGCGCGCGCCGGGTCGTGCCGGCTGGAATCGGGCTCGCGCCCGGCGGCGGAGGCTCCGCTGAAACCACTCGCGAAACCCACGGTGCGCGCCGGCGACCGGGCGACGGCGGTTTTTCTTTCCGACCGTTTGCGAATCAGCGCGAGTGTGACTTGTCTGGAGCGTGGCCGCGAGGGCGAAGTCATTCGCGTGCGGGGCGAGGATGGGCAGGTTTTCCGGGCGCGGATTTCCGGCCCCGCCCTGCTCGAAGCTGTGCCGCAGTAATTAGCGAGTAAGTGTAGAGGCGGGGCTTTGCCCCGCCTGGACGGGGCCGAGCCCCGTCCCCAATGAGAAGGAGAGCGCAAGTGAAAACGGCACTCTGTTGTCTACTCGTGCTGGCGGCGGGCTGGCTGCATGCGTCGAAGCGGGATGCGAAGAACAACACTCTGGCCAAATACCTCGCCCGCATCCAGACGGCGCAACCGGCTTCGCCCGCGCTCTCCGCCGGCAGCATCTGGGTGGATGCGGGGAAGATGGCTTCTCTCAGCGCCGATTACAAGGCCATGGCGGTCGGCGACACGATCGAGATCGTCGTGGTGCAGGGGTTGACCTCGTCAAACGCCAACTCCGTGAGCACGGCGCGCACCTTGAACACCGGTTCGGGCATTAGCTCGCTGCCCGGCAAGATCAATGTCGGAGGGGTCACGAACCTGCTCGGGCTGAACTCGACCGAGGCCTTGTCCGGCAAAGGCGCGGCTTCTACGGCTACGAGCGTCACCACCAACCTGTCGGGCCGGGTGGTCGCCGCGCTCGCGAGCGGCAATCTGGTGGTCGAAGCCGAGCGCACGATCAACATGAACAACGAGAAGCAGACCATCTTTTTGCGCGGAGTGGTGCGCCGCGGCGATATCGGACCGAACAATACGGTCGCCTCCGACAGCGTCGGCGATCTGGAACTCGAGATCAAGGGCAAAGGCGTGATCTCGGACGGGGTGCGGCAGCCGAACCGGGTGATACGTACCATCATGCACTTTTTGGATTTTTAGGCGATCGATTCTAAGGAGATCTATTTTTGTGAGATCTATTCTTGTGAGATCTATGAAAGCCACTTGGGCCGCTGCTTTCCTGCTGTTCGCGCTTTCCGGAGCGCTTTCGGCGAGCGAACCGGTCGCGGTCAAAATCCGCGATCTGACGAGCGTCGAAGGGGTGCGGGAGAATCCGCTGATCGGCTACGGCATGGTGGTTGGACTCACGCAAACCGGAGACAGCCAGCAGACCGTATTCACCACCCAGACCCTGGCCAACATTATGCAGCGCATGGGCGCGCAGATTCCGCCGGCGACGGCGATCGTCAAGAATGTGGCGGCGGTGTTTGTCACCGCCAGCCTGCCGGCGTTCGCCCGGCCCGGCACCCAGGTGGACGTTACCGTTTCCTCGATCGGCGATGCCAAGAGCCTCGAAGGCGGCGTGCTCCTGCTGACTCCGCTCTATGGCGCGGACGGGCAGGTCTATGCCGCCGCCCAGGGCCCGATCGCCGTGGGTGGGTTTGCGGTTGGAGGCGCGGGTGCCACGAAGCAGATGAACCACCCCACCACGGGCAGGGTTCCGGCGGGGGGCCGTGTGGAACGCAGTCTGGCCTTCGATTTCAATCGCCTGGCTCCGGTTTCGCTGGTCTTGCGCGAGTCGGATTTTTCGACGGCGGGCGAAATCTCGGACGCCATCAACCGCGAATTCGGACACGCCGTGGCGAGCGCCCGCGATGGCGGACGCGTGGAAGTCGATCCGACGGCAACCGGCGTCGCCAACCTGACGGCGGTGCTCGCTCGCATCGAGAATTTGACCGTACCCGTGCACCGGCGCGCCCGCGTCGTACTTAGCGAACGTACGGGAACCATCGTGATGGGCAAAGACGTGCGTCTCGGAGCCGTGTCCATTCTGCACGGCGGATTCTCGGTGCAGATCCAGACCGAGTATTCCGTTTCCCAGCCGGCGCCGCTCTCGGCGGGAAAAACCGAGGTTGTGGCCAACACGGAAGTGCAGGCCAAGGACAGCCCCGCGAAACGCCTCGAAATCGGCGAAGGCGCCAGCATCGACGAGTTGGTCGGCGGATTGCACAACATGGGCGCGACGGCGCGCGACGTGATTTCGATTTTGCAAGCGATCAAAGCGGCCGGAGCGCTCGATGCCGATTTGGAGGTCATCTGATGCGGGTTGTTAGTCGTTGGTCGTCAGTCGTTAGGCGATGGTCGTTCGCTTTTCGCGGTTGGCAAACCATTTCGCATCATGAACGACCCGCGAACGACGAACGACCAACGACCACTGGAGACAATTCTCATGAACATTACACTCGCTTCGACTTCCATCCCAACGCCCGCAGCTAATCCCGCGGCCGTGAAAACGGCCTTGAAAAATGAAAAGGCTGCGCGGGATTTTGAAGCCCTGCTGCTCACCCCGGTGCTCGACGCTTTGCAGAAGACGTTTGCCGGCGACTCGGAGGATGCGAAAACCCCGGGGGCGAGCGATTATCGCCAGATGGGAAGCCAGGCGCTCGGGCAGGCGATCGCGGCCCGGGGTGGGATTGGCATCGCGCAGCTCGTCTTGCGTCACTTGCAGCCCCCAAAGGTATCGGGTGGGGGCTGAACGGGGGTTTCATTTTGAGGGCTAAAGTTTTTCCGAACTCTGCCGATCTTAGATTTGAGCCTGGATGCGTCTGCGGACGAGCCGCCGCCACATTAAGGTTGGTTAAGAATCTGCCGATACAAAAGGCAGGATGGAAAAGGCAGAACACGATCGGAGAAATTCTATGAGAGTCGATTTCACATCGCTTGGCGTGGAGCCACCGGAAAATGGCAAGACGGGCCGCGCCGGGCAGACCGGGGCCTCGGGGACTACGGCGAGCAGTGCCTCGGGCAGCACGTCGAGCAGCACGTCGGGGCTGGACCAAACCCGCTTCTCGTTCGATCAGGCGCGGGTGCAGTCGCTCGAGGCTCAGGTTCTGGCGCAGCCAGAGATTCGCCAGGCCAAGGTTCAATCGCTGCAACAGGCGATCGCCAATGGCGAATATTCGGTTTCTGCCGGCCAGGTTGCCGATGCCATGGCGAGCGCCCTGGGTGCCGGAACCCAAGGATAGCCCGAGTGGGATGCGGAGTGAATTATGGATCCGTTGATCACAAATGGGGTCGATCCGGCGCTGCTGCGCGTGCTGGAAAAGCGCGGCCAGGAGCGCGGCCCGGCGGCCCGGCGCAAGCGTCCGCCGGTACCCGAGAAACCGGCCGAGGAAGAAGAGAATAAGCAGGAGTTAGATCCCGGCACTCCGAAGCACACGCTGGATGACCTGGCGTGATCGCGATGGCGTGATCGTTATGGTATTGAGCGTGATGAAGACTTCGCCTGACAACCCGATCTGACCAACTGGCCTGATCGTCTGGCCTGACCACGATCTCCCAACGAAGACTTGGTCTGGCGATCTAGTCCGAACTCCGAACAACGAGCTGTCCCGCTATGAATGGTATCGGCACATCGCTTCCCGAACTTAGCAAGCTGATCGAGCAGCGGCTCGCGCTGTTGCGCAGCTTGGCGGAAAGTCTGGAGGGCAGCACCCTGGCGCTGGTGCGAAACGACGCGGAAGCGATCGCGCGCGGTGCGGCGCACCAGGCTGAGCTCTGCCGGCAATGGAGCCGTCTCGAAGACGAGCTTCGCCGCGAGGCGGGCCGGCGTTCGGCGCCGCCACCCGTGGGCGCACCCGGCGCTTCGCCGGAAACCGGGCACTCCGCGCGGCTGCAAGCCGAGTGGGAGACGCTCGGAACTCGGATCCGCTATCTTACGCGCGTGCACTGGTCGCTATTGCGGCACCTCGAGCGCAGCCTGGCCGTCCTGAATCGCGTGGTCGACAGTTGCGCGCCCACCTACACGCCCGATCGCGGATTGCTTAGGACAGAAGTCCGGCTCAGATTTGAGAATAACGCTGGAGAATAACCATGTCGGGTTTATTCGGATCTCTTTCGGTCGCGTTGAGCGGGCTCTCGGTCAGCCAGCAGGAGATGGAAACCACATCCAACAACGTGGCCAATGCAAACACTCCCGGATACACGCGCGAGGTTGCGGATGTAACGCCAGGCGACCCGGTGGAGATAGGATCGCTCAGTGTTGGCACGGGAGTGGTCCTCGAAAAAATCGAGAGCCTGCGCGACCCCATGCTCCAAATCCAGATCAATCAGGCCACACAGCAGAACAGCGCGCTCAACGCGTCATTGACGCAACTGCAACAGATTCAAACCCAGTTCGCGAGCGACACTTCCGGCATCGGCGCCGACATCAGCAATTTCTTTAACAGCCTGCAGCAGCTTTCCCCCGATCCGTCGGATCTGACGTTGCGGC
>Ga0224558_1002701_pt1 | contig 15835 bp, 19 predicted proteins | sample 714S32024metaG_FD_180682 | JGI IMG/M metagenome (GOLD analysis project Ga0224558, IMG submission 180682) | Peat soil microbial communities from Stordalen Mire, Sweden - 717 S3 20-24 | ecosystem: Environmental > Terrestrial > Soil > Wetlands > Peat | place: Sweden: Norrbotten County, Stordalen... | reverse complement strand
TCTCGAGCCGGTCACCCAGGCGCTGCGTGAGGCGAATCCAACCGTCCCAGTCCGACTCTGCGAGACCGTCCTCCAGCAGCCAGATCGGGTAGCGGTCGCTCATCTCGGCGTAGCGGTCGATCATGTCCTCGCTCGACAGGGTCTCCCCGGCAACGTGGTAGCCGCCGTCTCGGAAGAACTCGCTCGCAGCCGGGTCGAGAGCGATCGCCACGCCTTCGCGGTCGGGCCGGTAGCCGGCCTGGTTGATCGCCTCAACGATCAAGTCGAGGACGTCCTCGGGCTTGTCGATCTCGGGAGCGAAGCCCCCTTCGTCGCCGAGCCCCGTCGCGAAACCCTTGCCCGTAAGCAGCTTGCGCAGCGCCGTGTAGACCTCCGCGCCGCACCGCACGGCTTCTGCCATGCTCGGAGCGCCGATCGGAGCCACCATGAACTCCTGGAAGTCCAGCTTGTTCGGCGCGTGGGCCCCGCCGTTTAAGACGTTGAAGTGCGGGACGGGGAGTCGCGGCGTCACGCCAGAGGGGTTCAGCGCACGCCAGAGCGGCACCCCGGCGGAGGCAGCCATCGCGCGGGCTGCGGCCATCGACACCCCGACCGTGGCGTTGGCCCCCAGCCGAGCCTTGTTCTCGGTGCCGTCGAGCTTGATCAGGGTGTGGTCCAGCTCCGCAAGATCTGCGAACGTCCGGCCACTGATCGCCTCGGCGATCTCACCGTTGACGTTGCCGACGGCCCCGAGAACGCCTTTGCCTCCGAAGCGAGCCGGGTCGCCGTCCCGGAGCTCGACTGCCTCCCGCGTGCCGGTCGATGCGCCGGAAGGTACCCCTGCGCGCGCAATGGTGCCGTTGCCGAGCGTCACCGTGACCGCCAGGGTCGGGTTACCTCGGGAGTCGAGAATCTCCACGGCTTTGACGCCTGAAACAGTTACGCCCATCTTCGGCTCTCCTTCGATTCGGACCAGTCGCTCAGCGCGCGGCGACTTCGCGAGTGTCGCCTACGAGGGAAGGTATCGGCAAGCCGGGTCGTCGGCGGGTGGGTCCCCGGTGGCCGCGTAGGCCCGCGCCCTCGACCCACCGCACTCGTCCGCGTACTCGCACCGCCCGCCTTGGCGAACTCAAGCTGTAGGGCACCAGAAACTCAATCGCGCCGCTCGGAGCTGCACGGACAGGCGCTTGACTCGGTGACCCGGGTCCGTTGGTCCTGGAGCCGGGCGCAGGGTGCAGCGGCGATCGCTGCGTGGTCGGCCGACGGTCCGATTGAGACGACCGACACCGGGTGACTGCGACCAGAGTGGCCAGAAAGTGGGCAACCGGGCCTGCGTCACGCCGGATTAGGCCACGGCGCGGTACTCGTGGATGAGCCCACCGAGCACGTCATGGCAAGCAATGTCGCTGAGCGACGGGGGAGTAGGGGTCATCGTGATGACCGGTGCAGGCACCTCGAGCCGGAGGCCGCGGTGAGGCCGATGCTCGTTATAGTGCCGGACGTAGTCGCGAAAGACTGCCTCGAGATGATGACGGCCAAGAACGAGCGTCCAGTCGAGGCACTCTTCCCGGATGGTCCTCACGAAACGCTCGGAAAACGCGTTCGCTCGAGGCGATCTCACCGGTGTCTTGATCACCTCGATACCTTCGGAGGCGAACACCTTGTCGAAGCTGGCGGTGAACTTCGCGTCGCGATCCCAGATGAGGAACTTGAAGGACCGACCCTGCTCGGCGAGATCCCCTGCGAGGTCGCGGGCAACCTGGGTGACCAAGGAGCCGGTCGGATGATCGGTGACTTCCTGGCACCTGATGTAGTCGTGGCCGGCGTCACCTTCGGCGGTGAGCACAAACAGCAGCACTCAAGGACTCGCGCCCGTGAGGCTAAAGACAGCGTCGGTGGCCGTTGTATACGTCCTTGGTGCCGGCAGTCGTCGCCGACGTGCTCGGCGAGCTGTCTCCACCGCCGAGGAGCGACGCGACGCCAGCGCCCGCGGCCCCGACCATTAGGACAACGAGGAGGACGAGCCCGCCAGCCGCTGCAGCGAGCCGGGAGAGCATGCTCGATTCGCTCACGCTCGCGTGCTCACCGGTCTCGGTGCCGGGGCCTCGGCATGCCGGCTGAGGGCGCGGCCCGGGTGGCCCAGGTCGACGAGGCGCAGGCGTGGGCCGACGTCGCCGATCGCGAGCCACACGGGGCCACCTGGGGCGCTGTCCGGCGCGACGACAGCGGTGGCGACGGGCACCTCGGGATCGACGAGGACCCGGCGGGCGGAGGCCTCCCGAGCCGAGGTGAGGAAGCAGAAGCAGACCCAGGTCGGATGCTCGACCGCCCGAGCCAGTGCCGCGTAGCCGGGAAGCTTGGCCTCGAGGCGAACTAGCGTCTCTGAGCCGGTGTCGTACTCCAAAAGGAAGGGAAGCCGGACCTCGCCCTCGACGTAGACGCCGTAGCCGTCGGGGCGGACGGCATCGCCCCAGGCCGCCGCGCAGCGCCGCGCCGACCACCACTGCTCGAGCGATGAGCCAGGCGTCTGTCGGGCAGCGGCGATGAGATCGGTGAACACCCCGTTGCAGCCGACGAGATGGGCGAGCTGGCCGCTCGTCGCGAGCGCGGTCGTGGTGGCTCGCTGCCAGCCGAGCTCAGCGATCGTTACGCCCCGTTCGGAAGCGACGACCGCAGCTCCTGTCCGACCGAGGGTGAAGTGGAATGGTCCGGTGCCCGACCAGGAGCGATGGCGGAAGCGGTCGATCATCTCCAGGCCATAAAGGAGCGACAGCCGTTCTTGAGCTTTTCGGAGCGAGGAGAAGGCGACCGCCGTGAGCTGTGAGGTCGTGAGCACTCGGTGCTCGTGCAGAAGGCGACAGATCGCCCGGTCTCGTTCGGTGATCCGAGCCGCCAGCTCGTAGAGCCGATCGTCCCGAGCATTGCCGTCACGAGTCCTGCCCTCACGAGTCCTGCCCTCACGACCACGAACCTCGCGAGCACGACCGACATGGCTGACGACGACTTCATGACCAGAGCGGCCTTCGCCGCGACGAGCGGCACTGCCGTTCATTTCCGAATCCATGCGTTCATCCCCCTTATGTCGGCCTGCAGCGACGATCCCTCTGGAGGTGCAACGACGTGCTTGTTCGGCTCGCTCCAGCGGATCGTCTCCATGAACGACCCCTTGAGCGATCCCATAAACGACCCCTTAAACGACCCCTGAAACGTGGGCACCGAAGGGGCGAGCGAGCACCGCGACCACCGCGCCGATGAGCACGAGGAAGATCCCGCCGCCCGCGAGCGGGTCGAGGACGAGCTGGCGGAGCACGACCGCTGCTTGGCTCGGACCGACCCCCTGGCCGAGAAGGGTCTCGGAGAGCGCGTCGGCCGTCGTGATCGCGAGACCCGCGATCCCGAGGCTCGCGTTCACCGCCACCGAGGCGACGACGATGCGGGGAAGCACGTCCTTTAACGCGGTGCGGGTCTGCAGCGTCTCGTGCGCCATCACGATCGCCCCGCCGATGAGCACGACAAGCACGAGGCACCTGAATCGCGTCGAGGAGCCCGGCGATCGCCTCGGCCTCGATGTCGGCGGCCTTGCCGGGACACGCGATGCACAGCGGGGTGACCGCTCGGCGAAGGCCGTAGAGGAGTACGCCTGGGAGGCCGATGGTCCAGCGCTCACCCTCGGCCTGCGCGCCGCGGAGCAGCTCTCCGAGCGCCGCGTCGCGGACTGCATGCGACGTCGATGGGTGGAGGAGGATGCCGCGCAGCTCGGTGAGCGGGATCGCCCGGCGTGGGCGGCTCGGCACCTCTCCCGGTTCCAGGGCCAGGGAACGCGGCTGGGCGCACAGGACGGTGAAGGCGGCCTCCAAGGTGTCGAAGGGGTCGTGTTGCAATGGCGTTGGCATGGGCCGCTCCTTCTTGGGAGCTGCCATCAGGCCCGAGCGCCACCTCCACGATCCCTCCAGATCGGGACTCGAAGGACTCCTCCAAGACTCCTCCAGCTCTGAAGGAACGTTGGAGGAGCTGGGCGCGCCGTCACGCGTCAGGCCAGCTCATAGCCCCCTCAGGCGCGGCCGGCGACGGGTGTCTTCGAAATGCCAAAGCCCCGAGAATCCTTCAGAGAGCTTTTTTGCACGAAAGGCGCGAGAGCTGACCAGCCAGCCACCCGACCCACTTGGCTTGTTATCGCGCCCTCAGCGGGCTCGCCCTCCTCGGTGTCCATCACCTGGAGGGTGACCGCGTGGGGTGGCGACTCGTTGATCACGACGAGGCTGACGAGAACCGGCGTCTCCTCGCTGGTGTGCCAGAGACCACCTCGAGGTCGCCTTCGGCGATCCAGCCGAGGAGACGGTCCGTCCAAGAGAGCGCCGCTGCCCGGCCCCTCCGTCGTTAAGGAGCTGGGCGGTACGACATCGGTACCGGTCAGGCGCCGACGATCTCGTAGCGCCGCGGCGAGGCGTTCACGAGGCGGAGGCCGCCCGAGGATTCGAGGCGCTGGCACGCGTTCGCGACCGCACCGGAAGATCGACCGAGCGCCTTGCCGAGCGCGCTCGGCCCGATCGCCTCCTTCGCATGAGCCTTCAGGTAGTCGAGCACGAGCGTGGACAGCTCGCCCTTGCGGAGTCGGGACGCGCTCGCGTCGTCGGCCGCCGGGGCAACCTCATCGGCGCCGGGCTCGGTCGAGACAACGCTGGCGGTGAGTGCCCAACGATCGGCGACACGCCGTCCGCCCTCGCGGCCTCCCGACTGGCGGACGGCCATGCCGTCGCGCTCTAGGGACGCGAGGCACTTGCTCGCCGTCGAGCAGCCAATGCCGGCCGCCTTAGCCAGCTCTGCGGCGCTCGCCTCGGGGTGCGCGGCGAGCGCCGCAGTGATCGCCTCGGTCGCAGTCATCGAAGTGGTGGTTATCTGGCCCTCCCTTGCTCGTTGCTGTCTTTCCTAGAGGACCTACCTCCATCTCCGCTGCAACCTCAAGGTCACCCGCGGAGGTTTCTTCGATCGGGCACGCCACCGGGTTTCCTGGAAAAGGGAGTCGTTTCTTCTTATTTGGGAAGTGGCACGCACTCCGGCCGTGGGCCGCCCATGGCCGCTCCATCCACCACTCGAACCACTCGAAGCACGCGGCACCGTCCGACCCCGGACTCCGTCCCGCTCGCTCTGTGGCCGGTCGCGCAGGTCTCTGCTCAGTACCCACGCGCTGGGCACTACGACGCCGGATGCTCCGAGCACCCAGGCAAGATGATCCCCGAGCTCGTCGACCTCCCCGCTCCGCTCGCTCGCGTCAACGAGGAGGCCGGTTTGGTGTTGTTCGAGTGCAACCTCACCCTCCTCGCCGGGTTACCCGACGACCACCTCGTCTCGCGGACATCGTTCTTTGCCCTCGGCCATGCCGGGCGGGCCAGAGCCCGTGGGCCGCTCCGGTCGTTCGTGGCCCGCGAGGACTTGTTGGTCCTCCGCCGGTTGCACTCCGGTCCTGGCGCGCCGGGAAGGCCTCGATGAACGCCGGATCGTCGCAGCCGACATCGAGGTATGGTCGACCTCCCCAACAGCCCGCCGACCGATTGCGGTTCCGATTTGAGATCACCGTCGTGGGCGGGGAGGAGGGCCGAATCGTCCGGGCTGCCCAAGCTCGGGCAATAAAGGAGCTGCTCGAATGGATACACCAGCAGGATCACCCCGGCATGCAACCGGCCGGAGCTGTCGAGCACCCGGACGCTGCGCACGAGCCGGATCACCGGAGGACACGAGTTCACACCGCCGACCGATAACAGGACCTCGACCGTGACCGGGGAGCGACGAGCCGCACCAGCGAGCGGAAGCCAGCCGATCGGCCCATCGCCGGGCAAGACGTTCCCGACGGCCCCGATGTACGGCTCCCGGCCCTCCGATAGCCCACTCGTCGATCTTGCCTTTTGGGGTCGGGTGTCCGATGAGGACCTCCAAGACCCGACGCTGTCGATCCCGCGACAGCTCGCCAGCTGCCAAGCCGTGCTCCCGCCCGGCGCGCGGATCGTGGCCCACTACTGGGACGTGGAGTCCGGCCGGATCGATCCCGACCGGCGCGGCCGGAGCAGCTCCTACAAGCACTTCGAGGTAGCGGTTCCCCGAGACGGCGGCATCCGCGATCTGCTCGATACTGCCAGTAGCCGCGACCGCGGCTTTGACGCAGTGATCTGCGAGTCGATCGACCGGGTGGCCCGGCGCACCTACTACGGGGTGAAGATCGAGCACGACCTCGAGCGTGCCGGACTCGCCTTGCTCGCCGCCGACGAGGGGATCAACAATCTGCGCAAGCGGGCCACCGCGATCCTCACCCGTCGGGTCAAGCAGGCCACGTCCGAGTGGTACGTGCTCGAGACCCTGGAGAAGGCCTGGGACGGGTTCTGCGAGCACGCGACCCAAGGCTGGAACATCGGGGTCCCTCCCTACGGATACCTCGGTGATCGCATTCCTCATCCGGTTCCGGCCAAGCGAGCCGAGGGTCTGACCAAGACTCGCCTGATACTCGACCCCGTCCGCTCTCCGGTGGTCGAGGAGATGTTCGCGTGGCGAACCGGGGAACGGCTGTCCTGGCAGGCCATCGCGGACCGCCTCAACGACAACCCTGACCGCTACCCGCCGCCCACCGCCATCGGCGGGACCCGCAGCCGCGGGTCTTGGAGCGCGTTGTCGGTGCGTGCCATCCTCGGCAACCCGAAGTACACCGGGTACATGGTGTGGAACCGTCGAGCCCGCAACACCAAGTTCGGCACCTACAACCCGCCCGAGCTGTGGGTGTGGTCCCCCGAACCCACCCACGCTGCCATCGTCACCTTGGAACTGTTCCGGGCCGCCGATGCCGTCGCTGTTTCTCGCCGTCGGTCGCGCTCGGGTAGCAGCCCGAACACCCACCCCGAGACGAAGCGGACCTATGTGCTGCGGTCCTTCGTGCACTGCGCCATCTGCCGACGCCGCATGGAAGGAAGTACCCGAAAAGGCACGTTCGTGTATCTGCGGTGTCGACCTCGGGCGACCAGTAGCCACGACCCCTTCGCACGTTGGCCCGATCACCCCGCTGACGTGTACGTGCCCCAGGACAAGCTCCTAGCCGGGCTACTCGAGTTCTACGCCGAGCGGGTCTTCGGCAGCCACCGCCGCGACCTACTCGCCGTCGACCTGGACCAAGCCGATGTCGACGGCCATGCTGCCTGGCAGGACAACCTGACCGCTATCGAACGAACCATCGCTGATCTCGCCACCCGCCGCGAGCGACTCATGCACTCCCTTGAAGTGACCGACGACCCCGAGGGTGTGCTCGCCCAAGACGTCAACCGCCGGCTGGTGCAACTGGCCCACGAGCAAGACCTCAAGCGGAGCGAACTCCGTGACCTACGCAGCAACCCAGTGCCCAGCAGTGGCCGCAGCACCGAGCTGCTCGACTACCTCGGACACGTCACCTCGACTCAGCTTGAGGCTGCGCCAGAACCAGCACTGCGCCGACTCTTCGATGCCACCGCCCTCACCATCTACTACGACCCGCGTGACCGGCTCGCCGTTTGCCACGTGACTCTCGACGAGGACAACCTCCCTGCGATCAACCACGCCACGTCCGCCATCGCCACTCTCAGCCCTGACACAACCGGGTTGGAGATTTGCTGGGCGTCGTCACTGAACTCCGAAGGAAGCGTGAAAGATCCCCAACCAGACCGGTTGGGGATCTTTGGTGCGCGCTCGGAGGAACTCGAATCCCCAACCTTCTGATCCGTAGGTAGCTCAATACTGTCGCTGGTCGTGTCGAATCGTCCCACGCCGTCGCATTCTGGCTCGTCCAGACTGCCGTCCGGCGGGTCGTGCGTAACGGCGTGCGACTGCGTGCGACGCTCTGGGACGGGTTTGTTGGCTCGAATGTTGGCTTTCTGTTGCCACCGGGGGACCTCGTCTGGTCACCGGCGGGGCTCTCCTGGCGGCGGTCCCGAGCATCGAGTACTACAGTGTGTGATACAATCCAGATATGGCACGAGCGATCTCTGTCCGTTTAGACGATGAAGCGGACAAGGCCCTGCGAACGCTCGAAGCGACCGGCATGAGTCAGTCCGAAGCGATTCGAGCCGCGCTAGTTGGTGAGGTCAGGCATCTACGCAGAAGCAACGAGCTCGCAGCCGAGGTGGCCTCGTTGGAGGCCGACGACGCCGACCGCGAAGAGATGTTGGCCGTCGCCGACCTGATGGAGGCACTTCGTGCTCCGGGGTGACGTATACCGGTTCCGGCTACCCAAAGGCTTGGGGCATGAGCAGCACGGAGACCGTTACGCGGTCGTCGTGCAGGCCGACGAGTTCCTGCCGAGGTCAGTCGTGATCGTGGCGCCGACGTCCCGCAGCGCGCGCTCAGCGTCATTTCGACCAGAGGCCGAGATAGCGGGCAACACCACCCGGGTTCTTGTTGAGCAGATCGGCGCCGTAGATACTCGACGTCTGGGCGAGCTTGCCGGTCATCTAACCCACGAGGAGATGTGGGACATCGACGAAGCACTGGCCGCGGTCCTTGGGCTGCACTAGGCAATCACGAACTGGCCTGTGGCCAGTTCCACGATGCTCTAGGTGTTCGATTCAGCGCGCTCGGCAGGGCGCTCCATAGATCCCCAACCGAGTCTCGCCAGGAAGCTGCTGGTAACAGGCACATTCGTCGTTGGAGCAACGACGGACGTGCCGGTGACCGAGTAGATGGCTCTGACAACCTCAAGAAGTCCAGCCCGACGGGCCGTCGTTGAGCCTGAGCTAGAGCTGTAGGGCACCAATTCATCGATCGGACCGCTGAGCTGGCACTCTTCGGCATCGTCGAACATCCTCTGCCATGCCCATCAGCCTGTGCTACCTCGTCACGTGCCGGATCTTCGGCCTGCTGAGATCCCGCCGGAGGACAGCTTTGGACAAGGACATAGAGCTGATGGTGCTCCGCCACGAGGTCCGAGTGCTCAAGCGTCAGCTCCATGGCCGCGTCCGCTACCGGACCACGGACCGAGCGATCCTCGCGGTGCTCAGCAGGTTGCTCCCCCGATGGCGGTGGCGGTGCTTCCTCGTCACGCCCGAGACCCTGCTTCGCTGGCATCGGGAGCTCTCGGCGTCGCAAGTGGAAGCGATGGCGAGCCCTGCGAGGTGTAGGACGGTCCCCCACTTCGGGATGAGATGGTCGAGCACATCAGTCAGCGCTCTGAACTGGGAAAACTTAGGATAGTACAAGTATCAAACGTTCTCCCTGGTCATCCCGTGTATCACTTCTGTGTATCCGCGAAGCCCCGATTTGAGTCAGACACTGCCTTGCTCGCCGCACGTTACAGGCGACTGCTCCCGGATCGCCGAGAGTTGTCCGATCATCGCTCGCAAGCGGGCGCTGTCGGAGTGGGACAAAGCCAATCCCGGCGCGACCTACGACCCGGAGCTGTTCCGGCGGGAGATCCTGCCGAGGCTCGGGACCGTGCCGCTTTCCGAGATCATCGAAGCAGCGGGCTGCTCCAAGGCGTACGCATCCGACATCCGGCGAGGGAAGGGGACGCCGCACGTCTCGGCGTGGGTGGTACTCGGCGCGCTGGTCGAGCTTGACGCAGCCGGCAGGGTACGCTCGATGATAGAGAGGTCGTCCATATGGCTGAGTCCCCAAGGCTTGTCGTCGTTCCTACGAGCCCTCACCGGCGCCTTGCCGAGGCGATGGCCCCGGTCGGCACCCCCTGGGCAAGACGGTGGACAAGGCCTACGAGAAGGCGAAGAGAAGATGAACACCGACCAGCCCACTGAGGCAGGGACTGCCTACCACAAGACGGTGGACCAGGCCCAGAAGGCCTACGACGAGGTGCTGGCCCCGGTCAAAAAGGCCTACGACGAGGCGCTGGACCTGGCCGAGAAGGCCTACGACGAGGCGATGGCCCCGGTCAAAAAGGCCTATGACGAGACGGTGGCCCCGGCCGAGAAGGCCTACGAGGAGGCGGTGGCCCCGGCCAAAAAGGCGTACGACGAGGCGGTGGCCCCCGCCCGCAAGGCCTACGACAAGGCGGTGGCCCCGGCCAGCAAGGCCTACAACGAGGCGATGGCCTCGGCCGCCAAGGCCTACGACAAGGCGATGGCCCCGGCCCAGAAGGCCTACGACCAGGCGGGGTCCGAGGCCGAGAAGACCTACGACGAGGCGATGGCCCCAGACCTACAAGGCCTAGCGTGATCCCGTTCCCACCGTCTCGCCGGACCGAACCTCGCCATCCCACCTCGTCCTGACAGACCGCACCGTCGGCGACCCCTCGGCGACCGATCCCAGCACTCCCGACCGCTCACGTCCTCACGATGCATCCGCTCGCAGAATGGGAGCAGGCCAACCCGGGGACCGTGCACGACCCGGAATGGTTCCGCAGTGATGTGCTGCCCCGGCTGGCGACCGTGAAGCTCTCCGAAATCGTCGAGGCGGCCGGCTGCTCGAAGGCGTCCGCATCGGACATCAGGCGAGGGAAGTGGACGTCGCACACGTGTCGACGTGGGCGGCGCTTACTCAGTTCGCGGAGATTGTGAACGATAGTGCCGACGAATGGCGCACATGGGTTGTAAGGGCAGAGCCAAGAGGTGCAAGGGGCTCGACATTCACGGCAGGACTCCTTCTCTTGATCGAGAGGTCTGGAGGCAGCCCACCGCGAATGCACCGGGTCTGCGAGGGTGCGGTCGAAGGCTACGGCAGGGGTGTTCGCTCTTGCCGGTCAGGGAAGCTCAACTTCCGTTCGACGGGGACCCGGCAGAACCAGAACGCAGCCCACGTGCGTCCGGTTAATCGACGAGCCACACTCGCGACATGGACAAAGACGAGACGGCTGCCGTGCTCGCCGAGGCCCTCGAAGGCCGCCGCCTTAGCTGCAGTGCGGCCCGCCAGCTCGCCGCCACGCTGCCGACCTAGTCGCCTTGCTCGGCGTTGCAGTACGGGGCGAGCTCACCCTGCCTGACCCTCCCCCTCGGGAAGCCGGGCCCGTTGACCGGCTGGGGGCCAGCTTGGACGGGTCGGGCGATGAGATGGCCGTACCCGACCCGATTCCTGTCACGTCGCCGCGCCGCGGCCGCAACGCGGTAATCTTGTCTTGGTAGTTCTCCTTGGGAGAGTCGCTTCGCTTGGGCAGGACGGTCGTTTAGGACCACCGGTTATCGCCCCGTGCAGGTTCGACGCCTCGACCGAGCAACATCGAGGAGTTCCGTGCGCGTCCCAGGTCCACCCATCCCGCCGTTTGGCGGAGGGCGCTTTCGCACCCCGTCTTTCGGGATACTCAGCACCTACCCCCCGACCGCATGCGGGATGGCGACATTCAGCACAGCTCTTGCCGACGGCCTGATCGCGAACGGTGCCGAGGTGAGCATCGTGAGGGTGGCGGACGGATTGCCCGCCTCCAACAAGCGGGTCATCGGAGAGCTCGTGAATGGCTCCCCCCGCTCCGTGGCAGCGAGCTCGGAACTGCTCAACCGGTGCGACGTGGCGATCGTGCATCACGAGTACGGCCTCTATGGCGGCGCCGACGGCGACGAGGTGTTCGACGTCCTCGCCGGCCTCCAGATCCCGTCCATCGTGATCGCCCACACGATTCTCAGCGACCCCACTGCGCACCAGCGGTCCACTCTCGTCGCGGTCGCTGCGATGGCGGACCATGTGGTCGTCATGTCGGACGCGGCCCGGGAGCGGCTATGCAACCGGTTCGACGTCGACCCGGCGATCATCACGACCATCCCGCACGGGGCGGCGATCCCGACGGGCCGCGCCCCGCACGAGCCCGGAGTTCGGCCGACGATCTTGACCTGGGGCCTGATCGGACCGGGCAAAGGCATCGAGCGCGTGATCGACGCGATGCCGTCGTTGCATCGCCTTCCGGAGCAACCTCGCTACCTCGTGGTGGGCCAGACCCATCCGAAGGTGCTCGCCGCCAACGGCGAGGCTTACCGTCACGCCCGTATCGAACAGGCGGCGCGCAACGGGGTTGGAGGGTCGGTCTTCTTCGACGCCTCGTACCGGGATGTGGCGTCCCTCACGGCACTGATCCAGTCGTGCGCTGTGGTCGTACTGCCCTACGACTCCACGGACCAGGTGACCTCCGGCGTGCTCGTCGAGGCCATCGCTGCAGGAAGGCCTGTGGTTGCCACGGCCTTTCCCCACGCCGTCGAGCTGTTGGCCAGCGGGGCGGGCATAATCGTCGACCGTGACGACCCAGCAGCTCTGGTCCTAGCCCTGCGCCGGGTGCTCGTCGAGCCTGGGCTCGCCGACCGCATGGCGGCCGAAGCGTCACGACTGGCGCCGAGCATGTGCTGGTCGGTAGTCGCGGGTGCGTACGTGGACCTGGCAAATCGCCTTTTGAGCAAACGACCGGCATTGGTGTGACCGGCATGGTGGAGCCCAAGTTCGACCATCTCTTGCGAATGACGGACGACCGGGGCACCTTCGAGCACGCCCGGTACGGCGAGCCCAGGCGAGGGCACGGCTACTGCACCGATGACATGGCCCGGGTCCTCGTCGTCACCACACGAGAACCCCTCCCCGCACCGAGAGTACGCGACCTCGCCAGGACCAGCCTTCGTTTCCTGATCGACGCGCAGGGCGTCGACGGCGGTTACCGGAACCGGTTGAGCCGACGGGGTCGCTGGGAGGACCGCCCGGCGTTGGAGGACTGCTGGGGCAGGAGCATCTGGGGCCTCGGCACCGCGGCGTCGCACAGCGACGACCGTTGGCTATGCGACCTGGCCACTGCAGAGTTCGAGCGTGCGGCACGGCAGCGCTCGCCCTACCCGCGTGCGATGGCGTTCGCCGCCCTGGGAGCGGTCGAGTTGCTCGCTGTGGAGCCGCGGCATCTTGGGGCACGCGCACTGCTGAGCGATGCTGCGGACGTTATGTCGCCACCCGACGCAAATGCCGCCTGGCCATGGCCGGAGGCTCGGCTCCGCTACGCCAACGCGGTCCTGCCGGAGGCGATGATCGCCGCCGGAGCGGTACTGGACCGACCGAGACTGCTGCAACACGGCCTGGATCTCCTGGCGTGGCTACTTGACCACGAAACGGTGGACAGCCATCTGTCCGTCACGCCCGTGGGCGGTTCTGGACCCGGCGACATCCGGCCCGCGTTCGACCAGCAGCCGATTGAGGTGGCCGCGCTCGCCGACGCCTGCGCCCGCGCGGCGACCGTCGATGGCGACCGGCGTTGGGTCGACGGTCTTGGCGCCGCAGAGGCCTGGTTCCTCGGGGACAACGACGGACGGCACGTCATGTGGGACCCGGACACGGGCGGCGGCTTCGACGGCCTCACACCTGGAGGGCCCAACCTCAACCAGGGCACCGAGTCGACGCTGGCCCTGCTTTTGACGCTGCAACATGCGCGTCGGCTCGTGATGGCGCCGCGGTGAGCCCGGTGGTGACGGACAGCGTCCGGCGCAGCCCCAAGCGCCTCGTCGCGAACCCGTCCCGGGTCGTCACGATGCTGTTCGTGCCGGGGCGAGCGGGATCCGACCGACAGGAGCCTCGCACCTCAGCTGTGGTGGCTCGCATCCTGGCGCTGGACGACGACGAGGTGGAGCGGTCCTTAGGTGACGTCGCCGCCCGGTTCGAACACCGTCACCGCGACCTCATCGACACGTTCCGGCGGCACGCCGACGAGCTCACTGAACGCCTCGATCCTCGGTGCGAGCTCTCCGAGACGCGTCGGCTGCTGCTCGGTGCCACGTTCACCAACGAGTACGCAATCGAAGGCGCGGCGCTCTGCAACCCCAGCATGGTGCCCCATCCCGACCAGACCGGCGTACCAGCGGGCAGCTTGCGCTTCGTGATGAGCCTCCGGGCGATCGGGGAGGGACATCGGTCGTCCATCGAGTTCCGGACAGGAATCGTCGACGGCCGCGGCAGAGTCAACATCGATGTCGCACCACCGTTCGCGACGAGAGGAGTAACTGAGGCTGTCCCGATCGACGCCGCAGTCTTCCGGAGCGAGCTTCGTCGACTCCGCAGCGACGGGGAGAGCGCCGACTACGTGCTCGATGCGCTCGGCGCGCAATTCACCGCTGCTGAGCTCGAGGAACGGCTGGGCCGACTTCAGGGCCGGTTGGCGACCCGCAGACAAGACGAGTCGATCATCTCGCTCATGCGCAGGATCGCCGAGCGGACCTACGGCGTCCGCTTCCCAGCGAGCACGTCGCTGGCCGAGCGAGTCCTCCTGCCGGCCATGGCTGTCGAACGTAACGGCATGGAAGATGCCCGCTTCGTACGGTTCGAGGACCAGGACCGGACCGTTTCCTACTTCGCCACTTACACGGCCTTTAACGGCGTCGACATCGCTCAGCAGCTTCTGGAGACGACGGACTTCCGCGCCTTCACCTCCTCGCCCGTCGTCGGCCTCGCGGACGACAAGGGTCTCGCTTTGTTCCCTCGCCGAATAGGCGGCCGCTTCGCAGCCCTATCCAGGTCCGACAGCGAGACGAACACGGTCGTTTTTTCTGAGAACCTGCGTCGGTGGGAAGACGCGCTTGCGTGCCAGGTGCCCACCCGGACCTGGGAGGTGCTCCAGCTCGGCAACTGCGGCTCGCCGATCGAGACCGACGCTGGCTGGCTTGTGCTCACCCACGGCGTCGGCCCGATGCGCACCTACAACATCGGCGCCATACTTCTCGATCTCGAAGACCCGACCCGGATCGTCGGCCAGCTCCGCGAGCCACTGCTCAGCCCGGCGCCCGAGGAGCAGGACGGCTATGTGCCGAACGTCGTCTACTCCTGCGGCTCCCTCGTGCACGCCGGCACCCTGGTCATCCCCTACGGCATCGGCGACTCCGCCATTGGCGTGGCCACGCTGTCGTTGCCCGTGCTGCTTGATGCTCTCGCCGCCGGCTAAAAACCTTCGCCGAATACGCTGCAACCTCTGTGCTTGCGGGAGATCAACCACCGGGCGATGTCGAGGCCTCTCACAGCCCACTCGGCCCTTGGAGTCCTGCCACCAGCCAGCGGGCTTCTGCACGCATTTCGTCACCGGTGGCCTCCTCCCGCTCGCTCGGGGACGTTTGTGTCGACCAAGATCTCCAGCACCTCACCGATCGTCGGTTCTCGGCCCATGGGTTCTCGCAGTGGCAGATGGGCTTGGACCTCGTAACGGTTGCGACGGCCTTCCTTGTCCTTGAGCACGTAGCCGGCTGAGGCCAGGTCGTCGACAATGCCGCACTGCGCTCAGTGATACCGAGCATCGTGGCGATGTCGCGCAAACGCACCCCGGGGTCGTGCGCGATGCAGATGAGGGCCCGAGCATGGTTGGTGAGGAAACTCCACTTTGTCATCACCCGTAAGTCTAGTTCATATGTTCTAGAAACGAGTTGCTAGTTACAGATAACTAGAGTAGAGTGGAGTTCAGACATCGAGACCCGCCTGCCGCCGACACCCGAGTTGATCGAGAGTCAGCGAAAGGATGCAGCCATGTTGGCGCGATTCGAGCCATACCGGCCCCTCGACCGGATCACTGAGCAACTGCTCAGCGAACGTCGTTCGTGGCAGATCCCCGTGGACGCCTACCGTCGGGGCAACGAATACAAGGTGCTGCTCGACCTACCTGGCACCGATCCGGGCTCCATCGAGTTGACCGTCGAGAAGGATCTCTTCACCGTGCGAGCAAAGCGCACTTGGATACAAGCCGAGGACGATCAGATCCAGATCGCAGAACGGGGCCAAGGTGACTTCAGCCGCCAGTTGTTCCTCGGGGAGGGCCTTGATCGTGAGAAGATCACGGCTTCGTACGACAATGGCGTGCTTACCGTCACTATTCCCGTGATCGAGCAGGCCAAGCCCCGCAAGGTCGAGATCGCTTACGCGGGAGACGTGGAGCAGGTTGTCGAGGCAGTTGTGGCCGACGCTTGAGCGA
>Ga0224558_1002696_pt1 | contig 15850 bp, 13 predicted proteins | sample 714S32024metaG_FD_180682 | JGI IMG/M metagenome (GOLD analysis project Ga0224558, IMG submission 180682) | Peat soil microbial communities from Stordalen Mire, Sweden - 717 S3 20-24 | ecosystem: Environmental > Terrestrial > Soil > Wetlands > Peat | place: Sweden: Norrbotten County, Stordalen... | reverse complement strand
CAAACGGGCACCCTTGCCCGTCATGCCCGGAAATCGATTAATAAATGGCAGATTCCCCGGTTTCCCCGGTGCGAATGCGCACAGCATCATTCACGGGGTAGAGGAAGATCTTGCCGTCGCCGACCTCACCAGTGCGAGCAGCCCGGCAGATGAGCTGTACCACCTGATCGACATTCTCATCCCTGACGACCACCTCGATCTTCATCTTGGAGAGCAGCCTGATATTGGTCTCAACCCCCCGGTAGACCTCTTTCCATCCCCTCTGCAGCCCGCACCCCTTGACCTCGGAGACGGTCATGCCAGGGTTGCCAAACTGTCCGAGGGCGTCCATCACCCCATCCAGCTTTTCAGGCCTGATCACACACTCAACTTTGGTCACTGTCCTTTTCCTTCCTCTCTAAGATAAATCATATAACCTGACGATCAAAATGATCTATTCTCCCAAAGTCCTGCTTTTCCTTTTTTTTTACCAACTTGAGTTGTAAACGCTCTGCAGGTATTTCTGCCTAGCTGTATTTCTCGGAGCTTCCCGTCAGGGGCTTCAACAAGTTCTTGGCTTCAGCGGGAGATTGCCTTCCCCCACTGAAGCTTAGAACTCGTTAATACAGTGATGTAGCCGCTCTTATCCCCCCGCTTCTGAGGAAGCGGGGGCATTAGAGCGGGTAGTCATCTGTGGTCAAGAAATATAGTCGTAGGCACGCTCACCATGCATAGGCAGGTCGAGACCAGCGATCTCCTCCTCATCGCTCGCCCGGAGACCGGTGAACAGGCTGACCACCTTCAGGATGATGAAGGTCATGGCTGCAGCAAAGGCCCAGGTGGCCAACACGCCGATCAGTTGCACCCCGAGCTGACCGGGGTCACCGTAGAAGAGGCCGTTGTGGCCGTTGGCGTTGACAGCGATAGACGCAAACAAGCCGGTGGCCAGGGCGCCCCAGGTGCCGCCGATGCCGTGCACACCAAAGGTGTCCAGAGCATCGTCATAGCCCAGCTTCGCCTTCATGACACTGACTGCAAAGTAGCAGACAGCCCCGCCCACCAGACCGATCACTATTGCAGACATGGGGGTGACAAAGCCGGCAGCGGGTGTGATGGCCACCAGTCCGGCCACGACGCCGCTGGCCGCGCCAAACAAGGTCGGCTTGCCATTGTGGATCCACTCGGTGCAGACCCAGGCCAGGCCGGCGGCAGCGGCGGCAGTGTTGGTCGCCACAAAGGCGCTGGCGGCCAGGCCGTTGGCGGCCAGGGCGCTGCCGGCGTTAAACCCGAACCAGCCGAACCAGAGCAGGCCGGCGCCTAGTACGATAAACGGCACGTTGTGCGGCAGCATCGGCTCTTTCCTGTAACCGAGGCGCTTGCCCAGGACAAGCGCCGTCACCAGACCGGAAACCCCGGAGCTGATATGCACGACCGTGCCTCCGGCGAAATCCAGCACACCCAGCCTGTTGAGCCAGCCTCCGTAACCCCAGACCCAGTGCGCCAGGGGATCATAAACAATGGTCGTCCAGAGCAGGGTGAAGATCAGGAAGGCCGGAAAGCGAAACCTTTCCGCAAAGGAGCCGGAGATTAGAGCAGCGGTGATGATGGCGAACATGAGCTGGAAAGCCACGTATGCCAACTGTGGAATGGTCGCCGCATAGTTCGGGTTGGCCGCCCCGCCAACGCCGCTCAAACCCAGCCACGCAAGACTTCCGATCAGGTGCAGTTTGTCGGGGCCGAAAGCGAGGCTGTAACCAACCAGCACCCACTGCACAGAAATGAGGCAGATGATGATAAAGGAATGCATGATGGTGCTCAGTACGTTTTTGCGGCGAACCATGCCGCCGTAAAAAAATGCCAGGGCGGGAGTCATCAGTAGCACCATGGCGGCGCAGATCAGCACGAAGGCCGTGTCCCCGCTGTCGATTTTCGGGGCAGCATCCGCCGCCCAGGCGACTCCCGAGCCGGCCAACCATAACAGAGGCAGCAGGCAGGCTGCCCAGATCACTCTTTTCTTCACGACAACAACCCCTCCAGTTTTGTCATCCAGATTTATTAGAAGATACCTTAGACTCAGCTTCAAAAATAAGCTTATCTATTAGGCTTCAGTTCCCTCTCCACACCCCCCTTCCCGACAAAGACAAAGCCCCTCATCCTGGGAACGACCTTGTTCCCAAAACAGGGGGCAACACTGCCCTGCCGGAACCGCAACATCGCGGCATGCGGCCATATTCAAGATTTAACAACGGCAAAACCAGTTCAAAAAATAAAAACCCCGTTCCGTTCGGACGGGGATTCCCTATCAAACAACAACCATCATAGGAACACCCTCATCCCGTTCCTGATCCGGCAGCTTTGCCGAAAGAGAAACCAACTTACAAAATTATAAACAGATGACCGGGCATTTTGTCAACAGGATTTCTACAAGTATCCTGTATACTTTAGCACCAGTCAAAGCTACCTGGCTGGCGCATCTGCGGCCAAACTGCCGGGACCCGGGCGCACCTCCCGGGTAGGACAAAAACCCCCTCATGATTCATCCGGAATCATGAGGGGGGATGCCCATGGTTGTTAGTAATAGCTTATATTCACGAGATTTCGACGATCTGGCCGGTAGGATACCATTGAACATTTTTATTGAGCAATTGGCTGATCGCCCTGAGCGGAACCATCATCCGTCCGTCGATGATCTGCGCCGGTGTGTCCAGACTATAAGGGTTGCCGTTAAGACTGACTTGCTGGTCATTGTCGGTAATCAGGATCTGGTTCGACCCGTCGTTGATGGCAACAGAGCCGTCGGCATTCCAGGTGACATCGTTGTCGGACAAGCCCAGGGCATTGGCAATTTGTCGGATGGGAACCAGTACGCGGTCGTTCACGATCACCGGTTGCACATCAAAATTGACCTCGTTGCCGTTAACGAATACGCTGATATTGCTGACTCCCTGCTGCTGATAAATCTGCCCCAGTTGCGAGTATGCCCAGTCAGGATTTTCCATACTGATGATTGTCTTCAGGATCGTTTCTGCGCTGCCCCAGTTGCTGTCACTATAAGCATCAGTAAATTGCTCTTCCAGATTAGCAATAGTATCCTGGGCTTTCTCAAGGTGCTGAATCTGCTTCAGGATCTGCGTTGCCTGATCTATCTGGTTGTAACTCAGTGCTGTTGCAAACTCCTGCTGCAACTGATCAATCTGATCGCTGCTACTGCCGGACTGTGCCGGCGACTGGCTGCTGATCGTGAAACTTGCCACAGTCACGCTGCTCCAGCCTGATGTCGGGTCATGAACGGCTGCCTGCACCGTTTCGGACTGGCTCACGGTGAAAGCCGCGCTGTAGGTAACGGCAGTGCTGCTGGTCTCCGGGTTGGACCCGTCGGTGGTGTAGTATGCAGTGTCCCCGCTCGGGATGTTGCTGATGGTCACAGTCTGGGCCGAGGTGTAGGTGCCGCCGGCCGGATCGATCGCAGGCCCGCCGGTCGATTGGGTAGTCTGTGTGGATTGGGCTGATGTGATAAAGCTGACCACACTTCCATAGGCCGTGCCTTCCGGATTGGTGGCGTAAGCCTTGAAATAATAGTTGGTATTTATCGTAAGGCCTGTTAGGTTGTAGCTAAAAGAACCATAATGGTTGTCTGTGCCCGCGGTTACCTCGGACCATTGATTCTGATCGGTGCTGTAATAGAATCCGTATCCATTGATGATATCACCGCCGTTACTGGTGATGTCTCCATTTAGAGTGGCATAATTGCCGGCGATCGAGGCAGCATTGCCGGTCTCCGCGGTAGGCTCTGAAAGGAGCGTCACCCCTGAGCTTCCGCTGCCAATCGTAAAGGTAGCCGAGGTCACACTGCTCCAGCCTGTGGAGGTGTCATTGACGGCCTCCACCGTTTCGGACTGGCTCACGGTGAAGGTACCGGTGTAGGTAATGCGTGTGCTGCTGGTCTCCGGACTGCTGCCATCGATGGTGTAGTAGGCGGTGCCAGAGATGTTGCTAATGGTCACTGTCTGGGACGAGGTGTAGCTGCCGCCGCTCGGAGAGATGGCCGGCGCCCCGGACCCGGAGCTCGAGCTGATGTCGAAGGTAGCCGAGGTCACGCTGCTCCAGCCTGTGGAGGTGTCATTGACGGCCTCCACCGTTTCGGACTGGCTCACGGTGAAGGTACCGGTGTAGGTAATGCGTGTGCTGCTGGTCTCCGGACTGCTGCCGTCGATGGTGTAGTAGGCGGTGCCAGAGATGTTGCTGATGGTCACGGCCTGGGACGAGGTGTAGGCGCCACTGCTCGGAGAGATGGCCGGCGCCCCGGACCCGGAGCTCGAGCTGATGTCGAAGGTGGCCGAGGTCACGCTGCCCCAGCCTGATGAACTACGAATGGCGGCATTCACTGTCTCGGATTGGCTCACGGTGAAAGCTCCGCTGTAGTAAATGAGAGTGCCGCTAATCTGCGGATTGGTGCCATCGATGGTGTAGTAGGCGACGTCCCCGCTGGGAATGTTGCTGATAGTCACGCTCTGAGCCGAGGCGTAGGTGCCGCCGGCCGGGTCGATAACTGCAGCCGGGGTATCTGCAAGAGCAGGCGCGGCTTGCATCATTAGCATAACGACAAAGACCGCAGGAAAAACAAGCAGAAAAATGCCTTTAATTCTCTCAGGCAATCTAAAGAACACGTTACTCCCTCCCAGGAAACTGGCATCCTCGAGTGACCTTTCGGTAAAATGACGCGCATGGCGCTCTCCCCTTCAGGGGGTGGAGAGGAAATGCCGGACTGGCCGACCCAGAAGGACAACCCCCCTCCCTTGAGAGAAACTGGTGATTGACTATCTATTCTTTAGGCTTCAGGTTAATCGAAGCATCCTTAATGGTCGCCAGCGCACTGGCGATAGATTCATGCGCCCTCGTGAACCGCCATGCTGTCACCAGGAAAAAGACCCAACCGGCCAGCACGATCAACATGAAAATCAAGTTTACAATGATTGAGGGCGAGAAATGGGGATGCATCATAGGATATCTTGGTTGCATGCTTGAACACCTCCTTCCTGCCGAAGCGGGCCAATTTGAACTGCTATTACAATTCTATTCTTAAGTTTGGCTGGAAACCTTAAATACAAATAAGAAAAGAATGACATTATTTAATGTATACCTGAGCTTGCAACACATCAAGGGGGCGCAGGTAATCCAACCTGCGCTCCCTCCTGGTAGGGGTCGTTTGCCATATATGCCACTTGCGGGTGCGAATCAGCCAGCGTAAGCTTATAACGCCTGCGGCATTCCTGCCGCACAAAGTTTCAAAAGAATCTACCTTAAACGCCTCGGTCGGGCTTGCTGCCCGAGGATCAGAATAAAAAAATTCTTTTATTTTCATTCAGGGCGGGAATCAATGTCTATTCAAAAAGAAAAACAGCAGGGCGAGACCTACGGCAAACAAAGCCGCTACCGCTATGATCACCCAGTTTATTCCGTTATTGGTAGCCACTGAAGTGAATGGGGGGTCCGGCTCGGACAGCCATTTCAGGTCGACGTTCTGCGGCTGCCGCAAGTCATTGGCCATTTCCAGCGCCGAATCGTATCTCTCCTCTTTGCGACGTCGCAGCGCCCTTCTGATAACAGCCCAGATGCCAGGAGGCAGGTCCGGCCGGATCGCCGTCAACGGCTTGGGGTTGGCATTCATATGCTGATACATGGTGGTTAAAGGATTGTCGCTTGAAAAGGGTGGCGCACCGGCCAGAAGATGATAGATCAGGCAGCCGACAGCGTAGATATCGCTCCTGGCGCCCCCGCGCTCACCTTTTATCTGCTCAGGCGCCATATACTCGGGGGTTCCCATCAGGCCGGAAAACCCCCTCCAGGTCACCCGAGGAGCGCCTGTCATCACCGCGATGCCGAAGTCGATGATCTTCAAGCGGCCATCCGTACCCAGCAATAAGTTCTCCGGTTTGATGTCGCGGTGATAAACCCCCTGCTGATGGCAATAATAGAGGACTTCCAGCAGCCTGGACACCATATCCACCACCTGGTCCACGGGAAGAGCGCCCTTTTCCTTGATAATTGCCACCAGGGACTCTCCTTCCATGTACTTCAACACCAGGTACGGCGGATAGGGCGGATTGCCCTCTGAAAACGACAGGGCCACAGGAAGGTCGGGGTGATCGAGCAGCTTGCCGATAGCTATCTCGCGCCGGAATCGTTCATAAACCGCCGGGTCACCCAATTGAGAGAGATCCGGAAATTTGAGCACGACCTTGTCATGGGTATTGACATCTTCTGCCAGAAAGGTGCCGGCAAACCCTCCATGGCCCAGGGAACGGATCAGTTGATACCTGTTGTCGACAACGGCGCCCGCCTCAGGCGTCCACATAGTTTTACCTCCTCGCCCACGAAAATACAGCCTTGGCGCCGTGATATGAAAGGAAGGCTCCAGGCCTCTTGACGCGCACGCCTGCGCTTCAGGCCTTTTTGCAATGTAAGATATGACCCGGGATCACTCTATATGGCGCTCTCTCCGGTCTCCCCGGTGCGAATGCGGATAGCTTCTTTTATAGGGTAGGTGAAAATCTTGCCATCGCCCATCTCACCCGTACGGGCGACGTGAAGGATAACCTTGATCACCTGATCCTTCAGGCTATCTGAAACCACCATCTCGATCTTGGTCTTAGGCAGCAGGTTGATATCGAATTCGGTGTTCCAATCGAGTTCAGTGTGCCCTTTGGTCAAACCACACCCGATAGCTTCGGTGATGGTCATGCCTTTGACTCCCAATTTACCCAGAGCATCTTTAACTTCAACAAGTTTACCAGGGCGTATTATGCATTCTATTTTGGTCATCCGTGACACCGCCTTTAAAATTTTTATTTTCTGGTAATATATATCCAAACACTAACTTTGTCTATAAAAACAGCGTAAATAATTCAAAAATTGAGTCCGGTAGAACAGTGCTTTCATTGGCCACCGACTTTTACGATCAGTATGGTCATATTGTCATAGCCGCCACGCTCGTTTAACTGCTCGATCAACCCGTTCAGGGCATCAGTGGTGTGGCCTTTTTCCAGCAAATACGCCTGTAGTTCCGATTCGGTGGTATGTTCCAATATGCCGTCCGTCATCAGGCAGAACAGATCGCCCGGCAGGACATTGCCTGTGTACAGATCTGTGGGCATGAGGGGCTGTTCTCCCAGCGACCTCAGCAGCACGTGCTTGTTCGGGTGGGAGCGCGCCGCCTCCGGGGTCACAAAGCCCAGCCGCACCAGCCTCCCCACCAGGCTGTGATCCTTGGTCAACTGCACGAACTTGCCCGACCGCAGCAGAAACGCCTTGGAATCCCCCACGTGGGCGATATGGAACCGGTCCTGCCTGAGCAACAGCGCAGTCAATGTACACTGCATATTGCTGAACGACCGGTTGGTCTTGGCCAGGTCAAAAATATGCACGGCAGTATGATTAAAGGCATCTCTCAGCCGCCCGGGCAGCTTTTCCGCATAATCGCCGAAGTAATACTCCTGCAGCAGGGTGTTCACCGCCTCAGCGCTAGCCGCCTCCCCGGCCAAATTCCCGCCTACACCGTCAGAGATGGCGAAGAGGCTGCCCAGTCTATTTTTCATCTCGTGATCCGTAGGCAGGTAATACCCATAGGAATCCTCGTTATGAGGGCGCAACTGACCCTTGTCGGTACACTCGGACACTTGCAGCAGTTCTTCACTGCTATTCTGTTGTGATAATGGCTCTCCCATCCATATGCCCCCAATTGGTATCAGGGCACCCGAAAAGTACCCCGTTACCTTCAAATATTAAGAAAACAAGCATCAGCGCAACCATGGCTTCATCCTGCGCTCCTAGCTTGGCGCAAGCAGTTTTCCATATTCTTTGCCAAGCAATCTGCATCCAACTACGGTTTCAGATGCTAGGCGTTGTAGCTGGCGACGATCTTGCGTCCGGTTGCCCGGCTGTTGCTCAAGAAGTAGATGATACCCACCACCAGCCAGATCAGCGTGGTTACAATCGCCACCATGGAAGCGACCTGGGTCATGCCCCCGCCCAGGATGCCGAGGTAGAAGACACCCAGCAACATCCCGATATTCGCCAGCAAGCCGAGGACAGGCACCAGTATGTGCGTGAAGGCATTGCGTCCTGGATGGCGCAGAAAGGCGATCAGGGCGATCAGGTTGGTCATGCCGTAGAGCAGGAAGGTTCCAATGTTGGACAACAACGTGACTGCTGTTAAACCGGTGAGCGACAACACCCCGTAAGACCCGATCACGGCGGACACTATGGTCATTACCCAGACTGCGGTATGCGGTGTGGCATGCCTATGATGCAGGACATTCAGCATGCTGGGAACTTCCCCATCCTGAGCCATGGCATAGGTCACCCGGACGCCGGTATTCATGCAAGCCAGCGTCGTGCCGAACACGGCGATGGCTACCGAGACGGCGACGACAATCATCAGGGCGAAACCGGAATTGTGCAACAGGGAATCGCCGAGGATCTTGCACATATCGCCGATCGGCGCCCCTGAGGCCGCCGCTGCGGCGATGCCGCTGACGGTCGCTCCGTTGACTGTTTGCGTGTAGGCGGTGTTCAGCCAGGCATTCGCCCCGAAGTATTCGAAGAGGTAGAAGATCAACCCCTGCAAAATCAGGGAGATGATCACGCCGCGGCTAATATGCTTGGGAGACTTGGATTCCGCCCCCAGGGCGGTGGCGGACTCGAAGCCGACCAACAACAGGATGGCGATAGTTGCCTGGAACAACACATTGGGAATACTATGTACCGCCACCACCGACGACAGACTGGAATGCACGAATGTTACATGCTGCGGATTGGTAACCCGGTAGATCAGCGCCAGCACCGTGATAAATACCAGCGTTATGATCTGAATCACATTGATGACGATGCTGGTCAGGGTGGAGCCGTTGATGCCGCGGTAGGCCACGTAACCGGTAGCAAAGGAGAACACCACCGCCACCACGATCTCCCAGAAAGGCGACAGCGTCATGCCGAACTGACCGAAGATGTAGTTGATCATCACCGCCATCATCGCCACCATCACGCCGGGATAGACCCAGTAGTACAGGTGGGAGAACCAGCCGACGATCACCTTCGACAATCTCGAAAAAGCGGACAGTCTGGATGACTCGTTCAAGAAAGCCTGCTCGGTAAAGTAGTACGAACTACCGGTGCCGGCCTCGGGGTATTTCTCTGCCAGCATGGAATAAGAGATAGCGGTGAGAAAGGCCAGGATCAGCGCCAGGATCAGCCCGGCAAACATGTCCATGGCCGTGGTCTTGCCGGCCATGTCGACTTGGGCCGCCTGCACCTGGTAGGTGATCCACAAAAACGCCCCCGGAGCGATCAGGGCCATGGCGTTGACCGTTACCCCGGTAAGGTTCAAAGTCTTCCTCATTTCACCCGTTTCAGCCATAATTCCTTGACCCCCTTTAAATATTGGTAATAGAGATTTTCCATCCCATGACCTCTTGCCGTGCGCTTGGTACCTTTCACATCACCTCCTCGAGATAAACACAAAGCCCCTATCTCAGGAACAACACCGTTCCCTGAAACAGGGGCCTCTCTGCCCCGCCGGCCAGGCGTCCTTGCTGGCCGGCCACAACCCTATCCTCGCTTGAAAAGAAAAATCCCCGTCAATAGAACGGGGACATCCTTATCCCGGTTTGGCTTCTTCGCCAATAAGCTCTATATATATATTACCGGCCTCTCCAGGAAAATCAACCCCTTCGTCCGATGTATCCTGTATACTTCCCGGCTCCGGCTCGGCAGGAGCGGTTGCTTGCAGCCCACCACTCCGTTGTACGCCGAGATCATCAATGGAGAAAGGCAGCACCGAGACCACGATGTTCCGTTCGTGGAACAGGGCGTTGGCGATGAAGATACTGGTGTTGTTGTGCAGGAACATATCCCGCCACTTTTTGACGATGAACTGCGGCAGCAGCACGGTGATCATGTCGCCCGGCTGGGAGGCGTGCTCCTCGGACTCGATGTACTCGATCAGCGGCCCCACCACCTCGCGGTAGGTGGAGTGTTTGACGATCAGGGGAATATCGGTGTTCAAGAGTTCCCACTTGCGCCGCAGCTTGTCCGCCTCCCCGATGAAGGTCTCCACGTGGAAGGCTTCCACGTTGGCGCTGAGGCTCCTGGCATAGCGCAGGGCGTTGACCACCATGGCGTTCAGGCTGTCGATGGGGATGATCACGTGGTGAGAGTAACGGGCATCCAGGGAGATCTTGCCCAGGTCCTCGTTGGGGATGTCCAGCCGCTCGGCTACTGTGCAGTAGTGCCGGTGGATCCGCAGCATGATGTAAATAATCGTTGGGATGACTAGAACAACGATCCAGGCTCCGGACATGAACTTGGTGACGGCGATGATGAACACCGTGACCAGGGTCATCACCGCACCCGTCCCGTTGATCATCGCCTTCCAGTGCCAGCCCTTGGTCTTCAGTTTAAACCAGTGCACGAGCATGCCTGACTGGGAGAGGGTGAAGGCGGTGAACACTCCCACGGCGTAGAGCGGGATCAGTTTGTCGGTGTCGCCCCGGAAGATGATGATCAGGATCGAGGCCATGACCGTCAGCGCCACAATGCCGTTGTTAAAGTAGAGCCGGTGCCCGCGTAGAGCCAGTTGTCTGGGAGCATAGCGGTCATTGGCGATAATCGAAAAGAGCATCGGAAAATCGGCGAAGGCGGCATTGGCGGCCATGGCCAGAACGATCGTGGTAGTGAACTGTACCACATAGAACATCCAGCCCGTACCGAAGATGTCGTAGGCCAGTTGGGCGGTGATGGTGATCTGTTCGTTCGGCACCGTATGGTAGATCTGGGTCAGGTAGGCCACCCCGCCGAAGGTCAGTAATACCGCCGCTCCCAGCAGTAGGTAGGATTGCTGGGCGCGCTTGCTGCTTGGCGGCTTGAAGTTGGGCACTCCGTTGCTGATCGCCTCCACACCGGTCAGAGCGGCGCAGCCTGAGGAGAAGGCCCTGAGGACGAGGTACACCAATGCCGCCTGGGTCAACGTATCGTAGGGCATCACCGCCGGGAGCGGTACTAGCACGTGGCCAGTGAAGTGCCCTGTGTAGAACTTGATAATGCCGGCGCCGATCAGCGCCAGAATCGCAAAGACGAAGGCGTAGGTGGGAATGCCGAAGATCCGGGACGAATCCTTGAGGCCCCTCAAATTGCCGATCATCATGAGCAGGATGATCCCCAGGGCAATCGGAACCCGCAAATGGTAGAGCATGGGGTACTGGGGAAAGGCAGAGAAAATGGCGGCTGTACCAGAGGCAACGCTCACGGCTACCGTCAGGATGTAGTCGGTCGCCAGTGATGCCCCGGCCACCAGCCCCGCCAGACGCCCCAGATTGTCGGAGGCCACGATGTATGACCCGCCCCCGTTGGGGTAGGCGGCCACGGTCTGTCGATAGGAGATGGTCAGAATTAACAGAAGCAGGATGATGATGCCGGCGATGCGGGGAGTCCACATATACGATGCAGCGCCGATCACCGGGAACAGGATCCACAGCATCTCTTCCACGGCGTAAGCCACCGAGGAGATAGCGTCGCTGGAGAGCAGCGCCGTGCCCCAGAACACGTTGAACCTCTGCTCACCGAGCTCGGTATTGGGTAGCTTTTTACCCATAACCCAGCGTAAAAACTGCCAGAACAAGCTATGTGACCCCCTCATTACGATCTGTAGTGTGCGCGAAGAACGCTTCCTGTCAACAAGATTTTGTGGTCTTAGCAGGCGATATGCCTTAATGTCCGCCGGCATTTGACCCGAAATAGATGAGGCCATCGTCTAAAACGTGAGGACCTTCTCGTCCGGTTGTCTTCCGACGTCCTTGCCGGAACCCGCAACAATTAAATAATATTCTGTATTATGTGCACATGGAAGGTTCCGTTATGTCAACAACAGGGCAAAAAGTGGAATATCTTCCGGGAAAAGTCCACCCACTGAGCGTGCGCCCGGGCATTAAATCCGCCAATGCTTCCGATCCCGACGGGTGCCCTTTGGGCGCGCACCCGTCGCTTCTCGCTTCCCAACAACCGTAACTTGCGTCTTACAATACAAAGGAGTCCCGTACTGAACGGGACCCCTTTATCACAGATGACTACCCGCTCTAATACCCCCGTGCGGAGTACATCCGAAGCGGTGGGAAAATTGCGATTCCAATTGCGGAGCAATAGCAATTTCCCCCTAAGAGCAGCTACATCACTGTATTAACTGGCCCGGCGCCGACGCCGGATTGTTTTCTCAATCACGATCCTGATCATGATCATACTTTCCAAACACCAAAAAACAACAGCGTTCTCAAATGTATCATGTACACTTGCTTCAAATTAGCCCTTGCCCTCCAGGCAATTCCTTTTTAGCATCAGTATTGGTGATCAGGCGAAGCCTGTTCTTCTGGCCGCTAGCCTTTGACACAAAAGCAAAGGAGCGGACGATCTGCTTGATCTCCTCGACCAGTTCCGGTTCATTTTCCATCTGGACAGGATCGAGCCCGCGCACAATAATATTATAAACCCGTCCATCACGGATGAAATACTTTTGTATTTGGAAATCATGCAGTCGGTTAGAACTGGCCTGTTTAAGCCTTAACGTAACGACCTGAAATAGTTCGTCCAGATGATATGCAACTTCTATCTCATCCCTGTTGAGGGCATTTAAACGCAGATGGAAGTAGGCCATAAAATTGATGTCTCCTGTGTTTTCCACCACCAGATCTATTTCAGGCCGAAAAGTGGCGTTTCGATCCGGCAGAATGGAGATGAAGTCTGAAACGTTGACAAGATAATCGAACTGCTCCCCGGCAATTCGCCCTGTCCCCGGGTCAACAATCCAACCTGCAGGACAGAAAATTTTAAAACCCAGTCTCTCGTTATAATAAATATTAGGATGTTCTCTATAACGACGGAGCACATCCTCGATTAGAGGAACCACCACAGTGGTAGCGGGAACCCGGACTAACTCATTGTAGAATCTTTCAATCGTTGGCGGCGTATTCATGACAGCTCCCTACCCCTCTCCAGGATCTTTTGAACCTGCCTGAAACGAGTCTTATTCTGCTATGCCCGATAACAAAAAGACTATAAAAGACGGTAGCCCACTCCGGGTTCTGTGATGATATGTCCCGGCTGCGACGGATCCGCTTCGATTTTATGGCGCAACTGGCCAATATACACGCGCAGGTAACCCACATCTTCCTCGTGCAATGGCCCCCAGACAGTTCTCATAAGCTGCTGGTGGGTGAGAATACATCCGGCATTGGTTGCCAGCGCTTTTAACAGCTCGTATTCTGTAGGTGTCAACTTGACTTCCGACCCCCCAACAGTGACCCTCCGGCGGGAGAAGTCGATAGCCAGATTGCCAAATGTCAGGTTCGGATCGTCCTGAGGGCTGGCGATATGGCGGAGGGCGGTCCTGATGCGCGCCAGCAGTTCTCCCATCCTGAAGGGCTTGGTGACGTAGTCGTCAGCCCCGGCGTCTAGCGCGGCTATCTTGTCGTCTTCATGCTCTCTCACAGAAAGTACGATGACGGGTACATGCGACCACTCCCGGATGTTTCTGATCACTTCCAGTCCGTCCATGTCAGGGAGGGTCAGGTCGAGCAATACTATGTCCGTCTTGAAGACAGCAGCCTTCTCTATCCCCTCCTGCCCGTTGGCGGCCTCTCTGGTCTCGTATCCGTGGACAGTCAGGGCAATCTTCAACATACGCCTCATCTGGGGTTCATCATCGATGATCAGAATTCTGATCTTGTTTTCCAATTTCATCACCTCCGTTCGCTTCAACAGCCGTCTTCCGTGTTTCATAACCTAAGGGCAGCACGAACGAGAACACCGCGCCTCCGTTGCTATTGTTTACAGCCCATATCTTCCCGCCATGCGCCTCGATAATGGATTTGCAGATGGTCAGCCCGAGACCGGTGCCGCCGATCTGATTGGACCTTTTTAAACGGTAGAATTTATCAAAAACCAGCTCCAGGTCCTCAGCAGGAATTCCCGGGCCGCGGTCCTCTATATCCACTTGCAGGAATTTTTTCTTCCACCGTGCTCTGATAGCTATCTCGCAGTCGGGCTCGGAGTATTTGGCCGCATTGTCCAACAGATTCACCAGCACCTGCTCGATCAGCACGAAATCTATCGCCACCATTGGCAGGTTTGGTTCGATATCGATCTTCAGGGGACGCTTTCCCATAGTCTCCACCCGGCTTACGGAAACCCCGATAACATCCTGAATTTCGCACCGTTCCCTGTTCAAATGAACGAACCCGCTTTCCAGACGAGCCATGTCCAGCAAGTTGGTGACCAGGCGGTTCATGCGCAGGGCACTCTGTCTGATTGTCTGCAGTAGGCCGCGCCTGGCTGCCGGATCATAGATGTCATCCTCATCCAGCAATCCAGTGACAGACCCGATGATCGTGGTCAGGGGGGTGCGCAGTTCGTGGGAGATGGAGTTGAACAGGGCTGTGTGCAGCCGCCCTGATTCTGCCAGCACCTGGACTTTCTTCGCCTGCTCGACCAGTTGGATCCGGTTGACGGCCACCGCGGCCAGGCTGGCCAGGGCATCCAACAACCTGCGCTGCTCCGGCAACAGGTGCCTCGAGTCCTGGGGCCTGATCCCCAATACCCCGAGGATCCCCTGCTCCGTGCGCATGGGCACGTACGTGCAGTCGGCGCCGGCCAGGGTGTCCGTTCCCCGGCCCGCAGTCTGACCGTGCTCGTATACCCAGATGGCGACCGCCCTTTCATTGTCATCCGCCAGTATATCCTGGTTCCCATCGGATTTCGCCCTCACTACCAGCTTATTCTCTTCATTGGGCAGCAGGATCACCACCTGGCTCTCGACGCTCTCATAGACCTTTCTCGCCACCTGCTCCAGAACTTTCTCCAACTCGTTGGTGGCGGCGATCTCCCTGCTCAAGGCATACAGGGCGGCCATCCTCGCTTCCCGCTGTCTGGCGTTGGTGATGTGCTGGCGCAGGCGGGCTGAAATCTGGCCGGTCAATAGCGCCACCACAAGAAAGATGGCAAAACTGATCAGGTAGCGAACATCTGTTACCGCGAAGCCATATAGGGGAGGAACAAAGAAGAAGTCAAAACATAAGATGCCGAGTATTGCCGCAATGACTGCAGAGACCGGCCCCCAGGCGACGGCGCTGATCAATATAGGCAGCAGGTAGAGCATGGCGATGTTGACCGGGCCGAGATAGAACTGAACAGGCATGAGCGCCGCAGTCAGCAGGGCAACCATGACCAGAATTGCGACGACGGGCGAGAGCCTGATCGGTTCCCTGCCGAGCAGCACCTGAAAGCGGGGGTTATTATTTGACCTGTCGGAGATGACGTGGACGCTGATGCCCTCTGTCATGAGAACCCCACCCTATCTCTTAAATGTCAAGATCCCAGCTTATCCAGAGCCAGGTTGAGTTCCAGCACGTTGACCCGTGGCTCGCCCAGGAAGCCCCACTGCCGGCCCTCCACGTGACTGGCCACCAGCGCATGCACCTGATCCTCCGGCAGGTTCCTGGCCTTGGCCACCCGCGGCGCCTGCAAGAAGGCGGAGCCCGGAGAGATGTCCGGATCCAGGCCACTGGCGGAGGCAGTAACCAGGTCGGCGGGTACCTGGGCGTCGGGGGGCAGACCGTTCTCCTGCCGCACCTGCTGGGCATTCTTGTTGATGGTGTCCATCAACACCTTGCTGGTGGGGCCGAGGTTGGAGCCGGACGAGTTGGAGGCATCGTAGCCGTTCTGACCGGCTGCCGAGGGCCGCCCATGGAAGTAGCGGAGGCTGGCAAAATTCTGTCCAATCAATTCTGAACCAACGATCTTGCCGTTCTGGGTGATCAGCGATCCGTTG
>Ga0224558_1002694_pt1 | contig 15858 bp, 12 predicted proteins | sample 714S32024metaG_FD_180682 | JGI IMG/M metagenome (GOLD analysis project Ga0224558, IMG submission 180682) | Peat soil microbial communities from Stordalen Mire, Sweden - 717 S3 20-24 | ecosystem: Environmental > Terrestrial > Soil > Wetlands > Peat | place: Sweden: Norrbotten County, Stordalen... | reverse complement strand
GGTACGTGGAAGGGTTGCGGCAGGGAATGCGGGTCGAGCGTGGGGACGTCATCGGTTTTGTGGGATCGACGGGAAACGCGGACGCACGCGCGCCACACTTGCATTTTGCAATCTTCGAGTTGGGGCCGGAAAGGCTGTGGTGGAAGGGGAAGGCCGTGAACCCATATCCGGGCCTGGTAGACGCGGTGAAGCGGGCGAAATAGCGGACCATCTTTTTTGTTGGTGGCCAATCGGTTCGCCTGGCGAGGTCATCGAGACCGAGTCCGGCATTTCCATTCGACCCGACCTTATGGTGCGCCTAATGATGGGTCGCAACCCGCTTACTTCAGCGTCGCGTATTCCGCCTTGGCTTGTTTCAGGATGGGGATGTCGGGGTCGGCGTCTTTCCAGAGGTTAAGGAAATCGGCGTAAGCCGCGAGTGCCAGAACGCGGGCCGCATCGGCATTCGCTCCGTGCATGGTTCTTGCCTCCAACGCATTGGCACGAGCCACTCCCAGATGCGCTAGCGCTCCTGTCCAGCAGTTCCAGACTATGCCGCCGTGGTCGAGAATCTTCTCAAACTCGGCAGCAGCAAGATTACCCTGTCCGGCTGCTAGGTAGGCCGTTCCGCGTATATACACCGTATAGAGGCAGGAGATATTGTCCTCGAACAGAAGATCCCCCAACTCGATGGCGGAAGAGGCCTGCAAGGCATTCAGGGCGGTAGCCGGATCCTCTCTGTAGAGCGCCAATTGCGCCCGAATCGCCGGCAGCCAGAGCGAGTTCATCTGCGTGTCCAGCGGGAAGCGTTTTCCCAAGTCTTGGGCCAGGGACTCGGCTCGCGTGGCATCGCCCGCCATAGCCAACGCAAGCGCGGCTTCGGTTTCGGCTCCCAGACTCGAAGGACCAAGTCTTACAGCCTTTGCGGCTGCCTGTCGCGCTTCCACAGAATCGCCGTAAGCGGCTTGTCCGAGAGCGCTGTTTGCCTGCCAGATTGCACCATTTTCCTTGCTTTCGGCACGAAGAGCGGAGTCCACCGCCCTCTTAGTCAGTTCCCTGGACTTGCCCAGTTGACCGTAAACAGCTGAGTGGAATTGGTAATGGTCCATTTTTTGCCCCGGAGCCCGATCAAGGATCTGCCGCGTTTCTTCGAAGCGCGAATTCCCTGTATTTTTCCCTGTTAGCAGGGAATTCTCGCGGAGAAGGGTTAGCACCAGACTGCCTGCTCCGCCAGGCAGTCTGCACTGCAGAGACAATCGGCTCCTTGTGCTCCGAAATTCCGCGATAAATGCCCGTATTTCGCAATGATTGCCTACGAAACCGCACTCCAGAGAATGTCCGCACGAGGTTGCAGGCCGGCTTGGGCCGCCTTTCTCTCTGGAGGGCGGACCCGCAGTCCGGTTTCACCGACCCCACCCGGTTCCGGTTCGTAGTCTTTCCAGAGAAACGAGCCTCGATCATTCTGGAAAGCAACGAGCCGGTGGGGGAACCAGGACTTGCGCTCCGACGTTCATCGCTCCGGTAACCCTAGCTCCCGTAAACACGACTGGCGTAAGCGCCATTTTTTTTGCGATTGGCGGACAAGCGCAGCTCTCCCACCAGTTTCTCTTCTGGAAATAATCGGAATCTTGCTGGCTTGTGAGGGGATTGTGATTGAAACCACGCTCTTGGAAGTGAGGAGTAGAAAGCCCAAATTCAAAGCTACTCCAAGGAGACTACCATGAAATCCACGAAGAATTTCACCCGAATTGCCGCCACCCTGCTGTGCCTTCTCGCGTTCGCGTCAGCCAGCTTCGCCGCCAAAACCAATCCCCTGAGCTACCCCTCGGGCCTGGCCGTTGACGCGGCGGGCAACCTCTGGGTGGCCAATAACCTCGACAACAATATTCTGGTATTCGGCGCCAACTATAAGCAATTGCCGGATGAAACGATTACGCAGGGCATCAACGGCCCTACCGGGATCGCCTTCGATTCTTTCGGTAATTTGTGGGTTGCCGACAACCGCAACAACACCGTCACGGAATACACCGGTGGCGTGCAAGATACGGGTGCCACGATCACCAACGGGATCTCGCAGCCGGAAGCGATCGCGGTTGACGGGCTCAACAACGTTTGGGTCGCGAACACGTTCAATGCAGATGGAGGGGGATACGACACCTCATTTACGGTATATGCGCCGGGAACGGTCTATGGCCCGGGAAGCAACTTGCTCATGACGTTTGGCCCGTACCCAACGCTTTTATACGGCATTGTGGTTTCCGAGGGGGCATTTGTTTATGGCGACGGAAACTATCTAAACCTCACTCCAGCCAGTGTGGCGATCGCCACGGGCTCCGTTAGTGGAGTGAACGTCGGAGGCAATAACACCGCTGTCTGGGTGGCCAGCGCCGCCAATGGAACCATTTACTTCACTACCACTGACAATGCGGTCAACTATGCGAAACCGGCATCGCTGGGTTCGGCGTCCCAGTTGTTCGGACTCTCGTTCGCTCCGAGTGGCATCGCGGTTGACAGCGTCCGCGGCCGGATCTACATCTCCAACGGCCCCGGGAATGTGATCGAGGTCTACAGCACGGGAGGCACGCTGTTGAAGACCATCAACTAACGGTCGGTCCTTCTCATCGGGCGGACGGGTAAAGCCTGTCCGCCGCTTTATTCTTCGCGGAGACTGCGGCTCGCAAATGAGGCGTCAATGTTTCGGAGGCTGACGCGGGTGGCGAAAGGCCGGGCGCGGATCTTTCTTAAGATCGGACTGGCTGGCTTTGAACAACTGTTCTCCGTCGGAGGCGTGGCCAAGCGCAATGAGGCATGTGCCGAGCGCGCTTTGGGCCTCGGCGAGTTGCCACGGAAGAAGTGGATAGGGGGCGGATTGACCAGAGGATAACGCTTCACGCAGGATGGGTTCGGCTTCGGTTGGCTTGCTTTGGGCTGTGAGGGCTTCTCCGAGGCGAACTTCGGCGGCGATGACATTGGGATGTCCTGGCGAAAATTCTCTTTTACGAATGGCGAGCGCCTGACGAAGCAACGGCTCTGCGCCGGCTGGATCGCCTTGAAAAATTCTGGCTTCGGCGAGATCGATCATCGCGGAGACGGCTTGCGGATTCTCTTCACCGTGAAGCTTGTGAGCTATGTCGAGTGCCTCGCGCGCATAGCGTTCGGCGCCGGGATAGTTTCCGCGGTCGAACTCGAGGAGGCCCAGACTGGCGGTGACGCGAATGCCGGACCAGTCGAGGGGGCCGCTGGCCCTGGTAATCGTTTCGAGCGCTTGCTTATAGGTTTTTTCCGCTTCGTTGTAGTCTCCTTTTTGTTGCAAGAGACGGCCCCAATTGTTGAGGGCCAGTCCAAACAGGGGACTCTTTTCTCCGACCGTCTGACGACGAATTTCCATGCTTTCGCGGAAGAGAGGTTCCGCCGCCTGCCAATCGCCCTGCATCAGGAGCAGATTGCCAAGGTTGTTCATCGGATAGGCGAGATCGGGGTGGTTGTTACCCAGGACTTTGCGTTGGATTTCGATGACCTGGCGTTCGGTACTTTCGGCGCCTGAAAAATCGCCAGCATCGATCAAGGCCCCGCCTAGATTGTGCAGAGCGAGAGCAAACTCCGGATTGTCTGTGCCCTTATGCTGTCGCAGGTAGTCAACCTGCTCGCGGAGCAACGGCAGAGCGTCGGGGTAATCGCCCTTGCGCTTCAAGAGCAAGGCGAGATAATTCCTGGAAAAAGTATCTGTATTGAGTTTTCGGTCGAGAGCCACGGCGCGCCTTAGTATTGGTTCGGCCTCGATGTCGCGATTCTCGAGATAAAGGCACTCGCCGAGTTGAGAGAGACTCTGGGCGACGGCGAAGTTGTGCTCCCCGAGCTTTCGTTCCTGAATGGCGAGAGCCTGGCGATAGATCGGTTCTGCTTTTGAGTACTTGCCTTGCTGCCGGATCGCTATTGCCAGACTGAAAAGAGTGGCGGCGACATCGATGTTGTTTTCGCCAAGCGTTTTCCTGCGCACCGCATAGGCGCGCGCAAGCAAGATTTCGGCCTGATCGTAAACACCAATTGCTGAGTAAGCTTTCCCGATGGCATCCAGCAAGTTGCCCTGCAGCTCGGGATCTTCGCCCAGCTCCTGATTCACGCGCTCAACTCCCTGATCGAGCAAGTCGCGCGGAGTGATCGGCCTTCCGTGAGTGCGATCAGGCGTCGCCGCTTCAAAAATTCCTTGAAGGAATTGCGATTCGCGTTGTGCCGCGAGCCGCTCCCGCGTAGCGCGCTTGGCCAGCATGCCCATGGCAATGCTAAAGCCGATCAAAGCCAATGCGACTACAACAGCAGCCGAGACGCCGGCTTTATGCCGACGAATGAACTTGCCGGACCGGTACTGCCAGTTGTCGGTGCGGGCGTGGACAGGATAGCCGGTGAGATAAGAGGTTATATCGGAAGCGAGCGCAGAAGCCGAGACATATCTGCGAGCAGGTTCCTTACGCATCGCCATGAGAACAACGTTGTCCAGATCGCCGCTTAGCTTTCGGGAGGCATCGGGCGGGGCCAAATCCGCATTTTTTGTGCTCGCCACGCTGGGCAATTCCGGATCTTGCTCGCAAATGATGCTGGCCGTCTCAAAAGGACTGGTGGAGCTCAGTTCAAATGGGCGCTTTCCGGCCAGAAGTTCGTAAAGCACGACGCCCAACGCATAAACGTCGGTGGAGGTGGTCACCTGGTCGCCGCGTATCTGCTCCGGACTGGCATATTCCGGGGTCATCATCCGTTCGGCGGTCAGCGTCTGCGCGGGCTGCCCGCCCTCCGGATCGAGAAGCTTGCCGATACCAAAATCCAACAGTTTCGGGATTCCCTCCGCCGTAACAAGAATGTTGGCGGGTTTGATGTCGCGATGGACGACGAGATGCTTGTGGGCATACTCTACCGCCGAGCACGCAGCACAAAACAGCTTTAAGCGCTGTGTCGTTCCCAGCTTGTTAATCCTGCAATATTCATCGACACGAATGCCGTCCACGTACTCCATCACGAGATAGGGCAACCCCTCTTCGGTAATTCCGCCATCGAGCAGGCGCGCGATGTTGGGATGATCGAGATTCGCGAGAATCTGCCGCTCCCTGCCGAAGCGAAGCAGCATTGCCCGGCTTTGCCCGAGCCCGCCCTGCACAGTTTTAATGGCCACCTGTTTGTGGTAGAGATCGTCGGCACGAGCCGCCAGATACACCTTTCCCATCCCGCCTTCGCCAACCAACCGCAACAACTGGTAAGCACCGATGTGTTTGCCGGAGAGATCATCTCTTGCCGCGATTTGCTGGGCTGCGTCGAGCACCGGCTTCCGGAGAAAACCAATGGTCTGACGATCCGACTGGAGCAGGGATTCTACCTCGCAGCGCAAATCCGCATCGTCGCGGCACGCTTGATCGAGGAATAGGGATCTGCTTTCCGGTTCTAGTTCCACAGCCGCATAAAAGAGGGATTCAATGCGGATCCACCGGTCGGATCGTGGAGACGTTGCCATGGTTGGGCGCGCTCCTAGGCTGAGGCTGAGTCTTGGGTAAGTTCGCGGTGCAACCATGCTTTGGCCATTCGGAACTCACGGTGCACGGTGGCCGGAGAGATGGTTAGAGCGGCAGCGGCTTCGTCGTACGTGAGGCCACCGAAGGACAGCAACTCGACGATCTCACTCTTGCGCTGGTCGTGCGCGGCAAGGCGCTGCAAGGCCTCATCCAGCGCCACTATTTCCCCCGCTTTGTCCGGTCCAATCATGACAGCCTCGTCCAGCGAAATCATCTCCACCCCGCCCCCGCGTTTCTGCCGGTGATGGGCTCTCGCATGATCCACCAGGATGCGACGCAAGAGACGGGCTGAAACCGCAAAAAAATGAATTCGATCCTCCCAGGCGACGTCCGCATTCACCAGCCTTAGATAGGCCTCATGGACAAGAGCGGTGGCACGCAGTGTGTGGTCGGGACGCTCGGAACTCAGGCAGATTGACGCCAGTTTACGAAGTTGCTCATAGACGAGCGGCATTAGTTCGTCAAGCGCCGCTTTGTTTCCGCTGCCCCACTGTTTCAGCAGGCGCGTAACCAACTGCTGCTCCGAAGAACCTTCCGTCATGTGCGCCTCAAGTCGTCCCGATTGCCCTAGCTGCGTTTCAAAGAGCACCTGACAATTGCCAGCGTCCAAGAACCATGTGGATGCAAGAAACGGGGATCTGGATTCTACTAGTCGAGCGAGAAGAGTACGGCTGTCATATCTATGTTTCCGAAGGGTGAATTATAACGCAGATTGTTGGATGGTCGTCCGTTTGTTCCCTTGCGGTCTAAGCCTCCATCGTCCAAGCCGCACAACTATTGCTGACCTTTCCCAATCGGGGTTCATTAACCGAGGCGACCGCCCGTTCTCAACTAACGCATGGTACGAAGGGGGTATCGCGCGAACACATTCAAACCTGTACTGAGGGTTCGAATTCCTTTCCCTCCGCCACGCAGTCTGCAGCGGCGCGAACGCTCGCCGTTGTTCGGTGAAATCCTCGCGTAAAGCCCGCCAAACAGCGATTTCCCTTGATCAAACCGGACTGTAGAGACGGACTGATCGTGCACCCCTCGCCGTTCGGCCTTCAATTTCTCTGAGCGATGAATTGGCAGTCCGGTTTCAATCATTCTTTGAGGGCGAATGGAATGCGATCACAAACCGATCAATCTGCGAAAGCCACTTGACTTCCGGGGCGTACTACTGAGCCTGCCATTCGAGATTTTGAGTGAAATCGCTTGATCAAAGTCGGCGTCCCGGCCCATAAATGGGGAAATCGTCTGCAGTTCGGCGTTGAGTTCTATCGTCGCCGATAGTCGAGCTTCCTGCCAGCGGCCTTGATTTATTTGAATGGGGAGCGTGAACGAACCGGCGCGCCGAGAGCGGCTCCTTCTGCGGATGAGGAGTAATGTCGAGTGGCCACGTCTAGCGGTGAGGTGAGTCCAGTCACGCGATACGTGAAACAACCTTCCCGTGGGCAAGTTAGGATCTACTGGAGCTTTTGGGCTGGGGCACTTGGATACTGGTTGCGATCGCGACCTTGCGCAGCATGTAATACAAAGTTGCCAGCCCGGCTACTAATAAACTCACAAAGAGCACAATGATGTTCCACTGTGGCGCGACCGGCAGTTGATTGGGGCTGAAGTAGGGTGCGAGGGCGAAGCTCCGCAGCAGGTCGCGCATGGCGACCATCACTGCCACGGCCAGCAGGCCGCAGCCTACTCCGATCACGAGTTGCCTCTTCGGAGCCCTGCTGGATTTCGCCATGACCAGATGCGCAACCGCGGCCAGCGGCAGAAGCAGTCCAATCCCTAACAATGCGGTCCCCAGGCCGTTGCCGCCGACAAAGACAAGCCGGGCCGGACCTTGCAATTTCACTAAGAACCAGAATCCCACGCCAAAATTGAGGAGGGTAGCGCCGGTAAACAGGAAGGATCCTTGTTCGATGACCCACTGGCGATACTCGTCTTCTTGCCTGCGCAGACCCATCACCACCAAACCCAGCCCGGAGATGGCCAATGCGCCCAATACAAAATGAAGGTAGCGAGGCAGGAGGGAAGGTTCGGACCAGTTCAGGTTCCAGCCGTTGGCTCCGTTGTGGTAAATCTCGACCCAGCGCTCGGGCGACAGCATCAGGGTGAAATTATTGCTGTAGATGAAGGCAACGCATGCCAGCAGAAACACCACTATCGCCAGAACTGCCGGTATCCCGCCGTGCTCGCCCTTCATGGAAAAGAAGTAAACGCCATAGTAGGCAAGAATCACGACTCCAATAATGGCTAGCCAGGGCACGCCGATCAGGATTGAACTGGCGTAAAGAAACTGCCCATACATCACCTGGAGGAAGAGCAACGGTGCTACGCCCAGGGTGATAGTAAAGGCAAAAATCGAGGGCAGCAGGCGGCCAAGATCGCCCGCAAGCCGCGCGGAAAATGTCGAACTCCTGCGCCGCAGCACGCAGACCAGGGCGACGGTTGTGCCTCCGAACAGACAGTTCATGAAGATGACGTGGAGAAAGAATGTCAGCAGGAGCAACGTGCGCAGAAGCCAGACTGGCGCTGGCAGCGGCATGGGATCGGGATAAGGAATAGGCAAGTTCATGATGATGAATCCTCCTGCTGACTACTTTCCGGGATTGCTGAGATAAACGGCCAGGGCGTGGCCTTCCGCTTCCGTGCCGGTAAAAGGCGGCATGTCGGAACTGATGTCGTTGAGTGTTCCGAGCATTCCAGCGATGGAGTCGGCGTCGGTTCCTTTGAGGTCCAGCGGACGCCGCTCGCCGCCAACGCTGTGACACAGGGCACAATGGATCGCGAAGACCTGCTGTCCGAGTTCCTTTTCGTTTGCGCCCGAGGGCGTTGCGGGCGCGAGCGAGGCTAGATAGCTGCCCAAGGCTGCTCGATCCTTCGCGTCGCCGGCGAAGGGCGGCATGGTTTCACGAATTACCGGCAGATGCAGCAGAACCTCGCTGCCGAACTTTGCGTCCCATCCGCGCGCGAACTTGCGCACCGCGCGATAGCCATCGACGGAATGGCAAGAGCCGCACTCGATCACAAAAAGTTGCCGACCATAGGCCTGCGGGTTGTCGGCGCTGGCTTCAACCCACGGTGAAGTCTTGGCCACACCATTGGTGGTAATACCCTCCATCTGACCCACCCTCACATCGTTGGCATAGATGTAGCTGTTGATCACATAGGGATACCGGCTGAACTCGCGCAGATATTCGCCGGAACCCATGACGCCAAACCCGGCAATCAGTAGCACCGCCACGACGGCTGGGTTCATCATCTTTGGCCGCAAAAGCGCGAACACCAGGGTTAGTAGCAGGGCGAGGCAAGCGCACACGGCCGCGCCGCGCAAGGAATGGCGGACGGCTATGTAGGGTGCGTTGAAGGCTCCGTCAAAGTACGCTCGCGAGTACGAAGGAAGGTTGTGGAAATACCAGCGACTCAGAGGAAGCAGAGATGCAATTCCCAGCACCAGCCACCAGCCCGCCCAACGCACAACCCGCTCCCGCAAAGCAGAAGGTTCCCACATCGCGGTTACCAGCCCGAAGATTCCCGCCAGAGCCACTGCCATGGCGGTGCGAATGCACAACGACGGCCAGTAAGTAGGGTTAAAGAAGCCGTCCCAGAATTTGCCGGTTTCGAGCCAGCGTCCGGGCGTAAGCATGTAGGTGATAATGCCGTTGATGATCACCAGGCTCGCCCAAGCGGCAATGAAATAGATCCAGCCGATGATGAGATGGGTTTGCCGGTCGAGGGTATCCCATTGGTAGGCGTAGATGAGGGCGGCAGCAATCTCGACGAAGAAGAAGACCCATTCGATCGCCCATCCCCAAACGAAGGTGTGAATGAGTGAAGAAGTTGCTTCAGGGCTGACCAATCCGATGGTGAACCAGATGCCCACACCGGTGACGGCTCCGAGGACCACAGTCAGCAGCGCGAAGAATTTGGAGTGATGCCGCACGTAGCCAAGCAGTTCCGAATCGTTGCGGGCGTAGGCGCGGCGCTCGGTTAGAACCAGGTAAGCGCCACCGCCGACCGCGAAGTGAGAAATGAAGACGTGAAACACGGCTATAGCCGCGATCAGCAGTCCGCCCGGAAAGCCAAGCTGCCAAATTGGATAGTTCATCGTGTCCCCTGCGTTATCCGTTTAGCATGAGGGGAGTTCATGCTAAAGGGCTGTGACTAGGCTCACGCGAGCGCGTGAGCCTTAGGCGGCGGCGCTAAATGCGCAGATGAAGCAAGCGCGGTCCGAGAATCTGCGGTAGAAGTAGCGCAACACGGAAGTTGGACGACAGTTACGTGACCGGCGATTCTTGTACCAGGGGGAATGAGAAAAAATCCACTTGGAGCCGTCCGCCCAAAGTCAGCGAGTCCCGCCCGTTGTCAAGGAAACAGCGGTTGATTTCAAATCTTCCAATAACTTATCCATGCTGTAACTGTCGACTGTTAGCCAAGGACAAGTGTCTGGCTTCCACTTATCGTCAGAGGAAGCCGCCAGAAGTGTTTCGACGAATGCCCTGACCGCGTCTTCATCGGAGAACCCTAAGGCCTGCAATTGGTTGTGCGCAACGGACGTTACAGCGACCTCGATGCGAAGGCGGCTGGAACAACCGATCAATCCCACATCGAAAGACGTGCCATTGATCGCGGGCCGTCCCGTTGCATCGTTGATTGGGCCCATTCTGTAAATCTGGTCCACCCTGAAATCCTCGCTGAACATAACGCCTCCAAAATGACTTGCTCCAGTGGTTTCATTCACTGTGCCACTTGCTGGAGCCGATTCTGGTTCTTAGACTGATGCTCACGTGCCCACTGTGCGATGTCCGCGACGGCCGCGACGGCCGCGGCGATATCCGCCTCGGTGTTGAACGCTCCCACAGAGAACCTGACTCCGCCGTCTGTTTCCTCGATTCCGAGCTGCCTGTGTACAAGCGGCGCGCAATGCAGGCCGGTGCGCGTCGCAATGCTGTAGTCGACGTCGAGCATGACTCCCACATTAGCTGGGTCGACACCTTCCAGGTTCATGAGAATGGTCGAGAGATGGTTGTCGAGACTGTCGCAACAATAGAGCTTAACGCCCTCGATGGTGCGCAAGCCGTCGACGAGCTTTCTGGCGAGCGCCATTTCCTGCCGGTGGATGTTCGCGACTCCATGCCCATCGAGCCAATCCTGCCCGGCCCACAACGACGCCACTCCCATCATGTTTGGCGTTCCGTATTCCAGGCGCCATGGATAGTCGGTCAGGTGATACGGGTCCGCCGAGTGCACGCCCGTGCCGCCGCTGCGCACCTGGCGAATCTCGACGTGCTTGCGCACCGAGAGTCCGCCGATTCCCATGCTTCCCATCAAGGCCTTGTGCCCGGTGAACGCGAGCACGTCGATGTTCATCTCTTTCATGTTGATGGGAATGACGCCGGCGGTTTGGGCGGTATCCACGACGAAGGTGAGATCGTGTTCGCGGCAAATCGCGCCAATTTCTTTGATCGGCTGAATCGTGCCGATGACGTTCGACCCGTGGTTCACGATGACGACGCGCGTGTTTGGGCGGATCGCCCTGCGAACGGATTCGGGCTCAATGAATCCCTCAGCGTTGAATGGCAAGTAAGTGGCTTCGGCCCCATGATCGCGAACCATGTGATTGACGGGCCGGATCACGGAATTGTGTTCCAGGTTGGTGGTGATAACATGGTCGCCCTCGCCGACCAACCCGGGAATCGCAAGGTTGAGCGCGTCGGTCACGTTGTAGCCGAACACCAGGCGCTCGGGTGCGTCCTCATCGCCACCAAAGAATTTCGTGAGCCGCTTACGAGTTTTGTCCAGGAGCGAGCCCGCCTCGAGCGCCAGATCGTAGCCGCTACGGCCGGGATTCACGCCGTGCGTCCGAAAAAACTCGTCCATAAATTTGTATACGCCCTCTGGCTTGGGCCAGACGGTGGCAGCGTTGTCGAAGTAGATCAGTCGTTCTTCCATGTTCGCTCCATGAGAAAGCGGATAGATACTCGAACTCAGTGCGACTCCCAGTTGATGTAGGGTTTCTGTAAGTCGGTCATCGCGTTCACAATCAACTCTGCGAGACCGCCGTAGAGGATGCCCGATTTTTCCCAAACTTTGTAGTAGTTAAAAAGGTCGCGAAACTGTCCTTTGCAATTCGAGCACGGGGCGCATACATATTTCTTTGTCTCGGGTTCGGGACAGTCGGCGAAGGCTTCCAGAATCTGCTTCAGTTTGATTCGGCCGGCGACCAGAAATCGCCAATCTTCGAAGTTGAAGGCCGACATGATGGCAAAGCCGGAACCGCCGCCGCAGCAATAATTCTCCACGCCGTGGGGCGCCATTTCGCGAAACTGCGGGCAAATCGCCTTCAGGATGTCGCGCTGCGGCTTCACAATACCCATCATGCGGACCATATTGCACGGGTCATGCAATGTGACCGGGAAAGCGTTTCGCGCGGGATCGAGTTTGAGCCGGCCGCTCAGCACAATGTCGCGCAAGAAGGTCATGGAGCTTTCGCGAGGGATGTCGAGATCCTTCGACAAGAGCCGGTCGGCGGTGACCATCGACGCCTTATGCGCGTGCCCGCATTCCCCCATGACGATCTTCTTCACGCCGAGCTTCTTGGCCGCTTGCACCTGCCGAACGGCGACTCGCGCAAACTGGGCGTCGTCGTACCACAGACCGTAATTCACGCTGTCGTAGCCGGCGAGATCGCTCGACATCGTCCAACTGATTCCCGCAGCTTCCAGGATGATGGCAAATGCCATGGGGTTTTCCGGCCAGGCATTGATTTCTCCGGCATTGTGGATCAGGAGAACATCCGCTCCTGGCTTGTCCCACGGCGTATGGATGTTGAGACCTGTCTGCTCGCGGATCTCATCGTCGAGAAACTCGATGGTGTCCCTCACCACGCGCGGTTTCAAGCCGGTGCTTGACCCCACGCGGAGTTGCAGGACCGATCCCTGCTCATGAAGTTCCTTGGGTGCGATGCCCAATTCCATGCTGAACAGCTTGCGGATCTCGCGCGTGAGCAGCGCGTTGTCCACGCCCATGGGGCAGGCCTGGGCGCAGCGGCGGCAAAGGGTACACCGGTAGGCCGATTCGAGCAGCCGGAGAATCGTGGTGACGTTGAGTTGGATATCCTCACCCTTCAGCTTCGCCAGTAATTTACCGCCGCTCTTGGCGTACTTATTCACGATGCGACGAAAAATTTCACTGCGAAATGTCGGGCGATACACCTCTTCGCGGCCGCTGGCCGTGTAAATCGGGCACGACTCGACGCAAGTCTGGCAGCGGGCACAGTGGTCGAGCGACAGCGTGAGCTGCTGCAAAAACGTCCAGTTGTCTTCGGGCGAGAGCAACCGCTCCAACCCGGTGATGAAGCGCTCGATGAGTTGTTGTTCTTCAGCTTCGGTCTGTGGCCGGGTCATGCCGACGGCGAGAAAACCGTCGAGCGAGCAATCACAGTTCGCACAAGCCCTATCGGTGAGACGCTTGCGCGGCGGTAGCGCGTCAACTCCGTCGTAGGGATGGGGAAGCGGAACCAGGCGCTCCGGGACAATCTCGGTGAGCCGGTCGGCTGGACGCGCAATGTCTTCGATCTTAAGCATGATCGGTTTTTCCCGGTTGCCCAGTGCTCGATGCCACGTTGGCCCACGATTGCTCCGTCGCTTCGTGGATGTGAGGAGCTCGCCAGGACACCGGCCGTGCCAGATTCTTTGCAATCGCTTTCCGTCCGTCTTCGTCGAAGCGAGCCGGCAAGTCGTCCCAGCGCACGCCATGCCACGTAAAGTACTTCATGTACATATGCGTCATGTGGGTAAACGGGAAGTAGACGAGGAAGAACGCGACCAGCGCGAAATGGCAGTAAGTGGCCTCCGAGTACGCGCCCGTCGCGTGGCGCCAATTTGCGGCATCGGCGAGGGCGGTGAGGAGGCCGCGAGTTGGATGGATCAGGGCGATGAGGCCGGTGCCAAAGATCGCCGCGAGCAGACAGAGATTAAAGATCGTCGCGCGCGTGGTGAAGCCTTTCAGCCGAGAATTGAAAATCCGCGCGGCCAGCAACCCGAGACTGCCGATACTACCGAGTACGCATGCGGCAAAGTACCCGGCGAAGCAGGCATTCAACAGAAGCGTTCGTCCGAAAACCAGATGAGCGCCGAACGCGGAAACGGCAACGGCCGTCGCAGCTGAGGCCATGTAAAGGTAGAGCCCCCAGTGCAACAGCAGCGACCAGAGCCACAGAGCGCGAAAATTCTCAAAAACCCCTCGCAGAAAAAGAACTTCCTTCAGCATGAAGGCCAACTCGCCGCCGTGGCCGGTGTCGATGGATTTCGTCCACCACTCCGTCTCCTCGAAATAGGAGCCACCGTAGCGTTGCCGGTCGCGCGGACCTTTGGGAATGGGATAGAGGTCCCATCGAAGGTGGACAGGCATGAGCATCGCCTTCACCATCCGGCAGAGGTTGCCGAGCAGGAAGACCGAAATCGCCGCGATCAGCGCAAGGGCGAGTGGGGGCATGGGACTCCTGGCTACACGCAACCTGTCGGTTTCGGCAGGCCCGCCACTCTACATGCACCCTTGGCTGGTCCGGAAGGAAAGAGGTCGAAAATCTGCCGCAAGTTCACTCCTGTTTCTTTGCAAATCCTGCGGATCATGGGTGCGACGTCGTTTTCCTTGTAATACGCGCGAATGTAGTCGATGACTTTCCAGTGGTCGGGCGTTAGCTTCTCAACGCCATCGGTCGCGGCGAGCGCGCTTGCCATATCCGGGTTCCAGCGCTCCGGCTCCTGTATGAACCCGTCGTCATCCACCGGCACTTCGACTCCCTGCCAAACAAATACGTCCATCGGATCTTTCCTCGGAAGAAGGTTGCCTCGGCGCATTCGAGGCAGGACGCATCCCAGCGTCGAGCCAATGATACGGACGCCCAATCCTCAAAATACATGCAGGAGTGACGGATGTTGGCGGAATTTACGAAACGAAATGGAAGTGAGACTTCAGAATGCTTCTAGATCATCTGGCGCTGCCATGATCCTAGCGAAACGCAGGCCGAGTCGCCGCGGCATCCTGAGACGCGCTATCGGGCTTGACGATGTTTCCCCACGCCAGGGCGGTCGAGAGAACCATCAAGGTTGTGGTGGCCACGTACGGCATCAGCGCATCCAGTAAGCGTTCCAGATGAGCAACATCGGAGACGGCTGTTTTGAGCAGAAATGAATCCGCACCGGTGACCCGATGGCACTCCAATACTTCGGGCCGACTGGCGGCGAGATTCATGAAGTGAATAAGGTTCTCGCCGCTGACCTTGACCGTGATGAACGCCAGGATCGGAAGCCCAGCTTTGGCCGGATCGATCTGCGCGCGATAACCCAGAATGATTCCAGCCTCTTCCATTTTGTGGACTCGCTCCGTAACAGCAGGCGTCGATAATCCAACCCGCCGGCCCAATTCGGCAAACGCAATGCGGGCATTCTGCTGTAGCTCGCCCAAAATCTTCCACCCAATCTCATCAAACAAATGCTCAGTTTCGTTTTCTTTCATAGGGTCACCAAAGCGGCGTGAGCCGGTCGCATGATCGGGATGTATCGCTTCTTTGAACAACGCTCCCGCAAAAACTCGACCTCGCCAATTGTAGAGTACCTCATAGTATCGGGTCAGATTCGTGCCGTGGGCCGCGGTCACGGGAGATTGTGCTCACTATCACTGTGCGCTGATGAGACGTGCGCAATACTAATTTGGTTTCCCCCAAAGTACGGGAACGGCGGTTACTTGCATCAATCTGACCACGGCCAAGGAGCCAGAAGAAAACTCATGGACACGAAACACCTGGGTATCAACAGCAAACTGATTCACGCGGGGCACAAGGCGGATGCAACTGGTTCGGTCAACGTTCCTATCTACCAAACGTCCACCTTCGCTTTCCGGAATGCGAAGCATGGCGCGGCGCTCTTTGCGGGGGAGGAAAATGGCTACATCTATACGCGCATCGGGAATCCCACCATTTGCGCTCTGGAGGACAGCGTCGCCGAACTGGAGAACGGTTGTGGTGGCATCGCCACCAGTTCCGGAATGGGTGCCGTTTGCACGGTGTATCTGGCTTTGCTTCAGGCAGGCGCACACGTCGTCAGTACAGCCTCCGTCTACGGCCCCAGCCGGGGATTGATGGAGAAAGATTTTTCACGCTTCGGAGTCGAGTCCACCTACGTTGACACTTCTGATCTGGCGCAAGTTCAGCAGGCGCTGAGGCCGAACACGAGACTCGTATATCTGGAGACCCCTGCCAACCCCACCATGCAAGTCAGCGACATCGAACGAATCTCGGAGCTTGCGCACTCTCATGGCTGCCTGGTGGTGGTCGACAACA
>Ga0224558_1002693_pt1 | contig 15860 bp, 17 predicted proteins | sample 714S32024metaG_FD_180682 | JGI IMG/M metagenome (GOLD analysis project Ga0224558, IMG submission 180682) | Peat soil microbial communities from Stordalen Mire, Sweden - 717 S3 20-24 | ecosystem: Environmental > Terrestrial > Soil > Wetlands > Peat | place: Sweden: Norrbotten County, Stordalen... | reverse complement strand
GTCGTGCCCTGGAACACGGTTTGGAATTTGGCCTCTGCTGCGGTGTAGCCGGGACTCCCCTCCGTGAGGCCCAAGGCCGTGGGGCTTAGCTGCGAGTAGGTCTTGCCGCCGCCGATCTCTTGGAGGTGCACGGCGATGAAGTGGTCGGCCCAAGCTTCGGCCTGCTGGCCGCTGAGAAGCTGCTGGCCGGCGTACTTGTCGAGGTACGGGCCAATCTTCGGGCTGGCGAGCGCGGAGCTGCCGAGCTTCGGGAAGAAGATCTGTTGAGCAGCCAGCTGGTTGTGCACGTTCGTGTTGGCGTAGCTGTAGCCCCACATGCCCAGCGAGCCTGCGGCGATCAGGACGACGACGAGGACGGCGCCGCCCGCTGTCAGGATCATGTCGAACGTCTTACGTCGCATGTTCAACTCTCTCTTGTGCCTCGATCTGAGGCATCCATTCCCCGCCGTGCGGGGTCTGGTCCCATTGGCCCACTCCGAGCACAATGATTACAGAGTCAAAACTCCCGGTTCAGCCGCCCGAAAACCTTAGTCTAAGGAGAGCCTAATCCGGGCCTGATCCACCTGGAACAATCTTCCCCGCAACTGTGGTCGCGGCTCGGCTTCAGGGGTTCGGGCTCAGAAGAGTCGGTGAAGCTCGCTGTCGTCACCCACAGGGATAGGACCGCCGAGCTCAACGACCCTGAAGATCTCGTCACCCTCGACGGAGGTATGGACGACCCCGATGGCCTAGGAGAGCCGACACGTCGCACCCGCTCTCGACATGAAGACGAAGGCGGCTGGGATCTCGACGCACCTGCGACAAGCGGCAACAAGCCTGGTGCCGATTCGACCGACTGACGAATTCCTGAGCCGAGGGTACCCGTTTCACCACTGCGAGGTGGTCACGGCGAACCGCCCGAAGATCCTGGAGTCAATGGTCTGCCCCGTCACGGCTCCGGGATTACTCTGAAAGGCCGAGGAGAGTGAAATGGCAGAAGGCATAGAACTTGATGCGCACCATCGGGCCACGGTGGAGAAGATCTTCAGCCATCCGGTTGGCCACAACATCCAGTGGCATGACGTTTTGTCACTCCTGCAGAGCGTGGCCACTGTTACCGGGGAGAACGATGACCGGTACACGGTGACCTTGGGATCTGAGACCGAGACATTCGACGCCCCGCGAGGTCACGATATCGACGAGCAGCAGGTAGTCGACCTGCGGCGGATGCTCAGGGGCGCAGGGATTACCCCGGAGCCGACGTAGCGAGCGCGCTCGAGCACTTGCGCTTCGGGCGTCCGTAGCTGCCGGTTGTGTGCTCCCCGTAAGGTGATCGGCGATGTCCTCCAGCCAGCGTGGTAACGCTTCGGGTGCCATGCCACCAGCCCCCGATGGTCGAGGTCGTTTCTCGACGTGTCGTCAGCCTTCCTCTGGTGCCGAGATCCACAAAGACATGAACACCTGCTAATGTGTTGATTGATGGTTGCGACGGCGACTGCCAGTAGGAAGCTGCACGCGTCCCCTGACCAGCTGGGAACGGCGTGCGATCTGTTACGCGCCCTCGGCACTCCCCATCGCCTGGCCATCGTGTTGGAGCTGGCGGATGGTCCCAGATGCGTGCATGAGCTTGTCGAGTCGCTCGGCATCTCCCAATCGCTTGCCTCCCAGCACCTGCGGGTGCTGCGCAGCACCGGGCTGGTTGTCGGGGTGCGTCAAGGCAAGGAGACCGCCTATTCCCTCGCCGACAACCATGTCGCGCACATCGCCCGCGACGCCCTCGCCCATGGCAACGAGTCAGCACCGTCCCCATCAGAGGAACCCGACACCACCGAGGAGCACAAGCCATGACTGCCACCCACACCGTCCACGGCAATCACACCCACACCCATGAGGAGCGCTGCGGCCATGTCGCGGTCGCCCACGATGACCACACCGATTACCTCCACGACGGGCATGTCCATGCCGCCCATAAGGGGCATTGGGACGAGTGCGCCAACGATGTCCATGTCACCCACGAGGCCCACAATCACACCCACGGAGATGGGTGCGAGCATGAAGCGGTGTCCCACGGCGATCACACCGACTACGTCCACGACGGGCACCGCCACGCTGCCCACAACGAGCACTGGGACGAACACTGATCACACTGGCCCCGACTACCCGTCTAGTGGGTGCCCCGGACTGCGGGGTCATCGGTTGGGGAGGGCACACGCCGACCCGGTAACGCTCTGACAACGAGGATCCATGTTCGTTGTGACCACAGAACGCTTCGAGCAGCTCGTTGCCGAGGCGCTCGGCTCTCTTCCATCTGAGCTTGGTTCAGCCATGGAGAACGTCGCGGTACTTATCGAGGGCCGGACCGAGGGACGCTCATTGTTTGGGCTCTACGAGGGCATCCCCCTGACCAAGCGAGGCCCGACAGCTACAAGGGAGTGATGCCCGACCGCATCACCTTGTATCAGGAGACCATCTGTCAGGTCTGCTCGACGGAGGCGGAGGTCGTTGCTCAGGTTAGGAAGACGGTGATCCACGAGGTCGCCCACCACTTCGGGATCAGTGATCCTCGGCTAAAGGAACTTGGGTGGGTGTGACGCAAACCACTGGGACCGGGTCGGCCAGACAGCCAGGCTCACGCGATCAAGCCGTCTCGCTCACGCGGCCAGTAGCGCAGGGGCAAGCTGGCGGTACTCAGCAAGTGGAAACGACCCTTGTGAAGTGGGGACGACCTGGATACAGACATGGTCGGCTCCGGCCTCGTAGTGCTTGCGCACCTTGGCGACGACGGTGTCGAGGTCTCCCCAGCACACGACCGCATCCACAAGGCGGTCACTTCCTCCTCCGGCGAGGTCATCGTCTCCGAAGCCGAGGGAGCGCAGGTTGTTGGTGTAGTTCGGCAGAGCGAGATAAGTCGCCATGAACATCCGCGCCAGGTCGCGCGCCTTGGTGGGATTCCTCTCCAGCACCACCGTCACCTGTGGGGCCAGAAGCGAACCGGACCCGAGGATCCTTCGTGCTCTCGTTGTGTGCTCGGCGGGCACGAAGTATGGGTGTGCCCCAGCGGATCGCTCGCCTGCCAGCTCAAGCATGCGAGGCCCAAGGCCAGCAAGCACCCGGCGGTCTTTGGTCACCACGCGTCTAGCCACGTCAAGGGCATCGAGGTAGCTGACCATGTGGCTATAGGGGCGGGTGTAGATCTCGACCAACGGCGCGTGACTCACTCCGAGGCCCAAGAGGAAGCGTTCGGGGTAGCGGTCGTCGAGGTCGGCCACGGCCTTTGAAAGCTCCTCGGGGGAGGTCCACCAGATGCCCACGATGCCGCTGGCCACCACCACGTGGGTCGTTGCGGCGAGCAGGTGTCCGAAAAACGTGGACAAACCGGGCTGGAAGCCACCCGAGGACCACAGCGCCGAGTAGCCGAGGGCATCCATCTCCGCTGCGACGTCCACGGAGGTGTCCTCCGTCTGTCAGGGTCTGCTCCACCAGATGCCCACCTTGCCGAGTTCCATGCGCCCAAGTTAGTGGCGAGGTCGGTGGCGTGACGGCGGCGACCGTGAGATGTCCCGACACTTCCCGCTCGGTCAGGAGGGGGTTGGTGAACCGACCGAACGAGCCAGGGCAAGATAGTCAGTCATGAACCGGCATTCGCAGCCAGCGCGTCAAAGTTCTCGTAGAGGCTCGGCTCACCAAGACGCTGCCGCTCGCGTCGCGCTGTAGGTCCGACCCGACCCCATGAGCCATCGATCCACCAGAGGTCCTGGACAAGCTCCTTGTCGAGGATTCCGTGCTTGACCAAAGTGCCGACGGTCTCACCGAAAAGCAACATTTTCCTCACCGACGGATGATCGATTGATGCCACTTCGGCGTCGAATCCATCCGCAAAGAGCGCATGCGTTGCCTCTTCTAGGCCCATCTCTGTTCCCCAGCGAACGAGTTGGACTACAAGAGCGGCATCTTCGTACGTGGCAACCATCTCACCCTCCTTTCTTGCAGGGTCGTCGAAGTGCCTAGTCAAGCACCTCAGCCGCGATCGCCACGATCCCGGACGGTCGGTCGTCGGTTTCCGGGCCGGGCTGGTGATCGGCATCGGCACTTATGCCGGTAATCCCGTCAAGTCTTCGCGGGATATGCCGGTAATCGGCGGGTGCCAGCATCACGTGGACTGGTGACACCCGCCGGGGCCGGGCTGGTCGTTCAATCAGGGTCCAGGGGCGACCTCCGGTTCCGTGCGCCGCGGACGTAACGGAGCATCGCGGACATTCGCGCAACGCCCAGCTGCTGTGCAATGGCGGTCCAGGTGTGTTCCTGGTCCCTCGCGTCGGCCACCACCCGGGGCAACCGGGCTTTGGCCTCAGCGACAAGGCTCATCATGGCGTGCAGCTGAGTCACGGCGTCTCCCTGGTGCATCGGGGCGCGCAACACCGTGAGCTTCTCAACGGCCTCGTCAAAGACGCTGGTCGAGCACTCGTCAATCGTTGCCGTGGCCGGACAGCTCCGTCGGGGGTCGAGGGCTTTCATGAGCGGACCTCCTCGAGCCCATCGATCAGACCCTCGTAGAGCACCTGGCGCTTTCGCTGACCATGAGCTGCAGCATGGTCGCGCTGGGCCGTCAAGGTGCCCTTGAACTCAACGGTGGTTGCGAAGAAACCGCAACCCTCGCACAGCGCTTCGAAGCTGCAGTCGAGCTCGGCTGGCCTCGTGCACCAGCCGTTTCCGAGCATGCGGCGGTGCTCGAGGTGTAACCGACGCATGGCAGGGGTCTCGGGCAGATCAGGAGGTTCTGCGTATAGCGCCTCCACCTTCTCGGCCACCGCCCTGTACTCGTCTGCCACCGTCTTGTTGGCGATGCGCGCATATCGGATAGTCATCCGAAGCGTGCGATGCCCGAGGAGTTCGGCGATCGACTCCAGCCGCATACCCCGGTTCACCGCCTGGGTCGCAAGCGTGTGACGGAGCTGGTGGGGATGGACATGCCCGATCCCGGCCCGTTTGGCCACCCGGTTCACCATGCGGGTGACGACATGACGGTTGAGGGGTCTGCCGTCGTTGGTGAGAAGCAGCCCCGTGCCGGCGTCGTCGTGGGTGGCCTGCCAGTCGGCGAGTAGCTCGACGAGCGGCGACAGAAGCGGAACTGTGCGGTCGTTTCGGAGCTTTCCGACCGGGACCTTCAGCCACCAGCCGCCACCGCGGCGTGACACGGCATCCTTCTCGAGCGCACACAGCTCTCCCACCCGAAGACCGGTGCGGGCGAGAAGCTCCAGCACCAGCCGGCGAAGCCGGTCTGGCTCTGCTGTCACCTCTCTCGAGAACCGCGCTGCAGCGGCGTCGTCCAAGGCCTTCGGGAGGAGCTCCTCGGGACGGGGGATGTCGCTTATGAACAGCGGTGTGCGCACCGGGGCGTCCTCGAAGCCCCACTCGATGATGCGATCGAAGAACGTCATGAGCATCCCGAGGCGGCTCCTCAAGGTGTTGACCGCCAGCGGCTTGCCTTTGGCCGTCACATGAGCTCCGAGCGCGAGCTTGTAGGACTCGACGTGGATCCGGCCCACATCGGAGAACCCCTGCACCTCCGGATGGCAAGCGACCATGTGCCGGCAGAACCGCCGCAGCGAGTCGCTCGTGCGGGCGACGGTGCCCGGGCGCAGCGACAGCTCGAGCTGGCCCAGATAGCGCCGGGCAGTCGCTGCCATTTGCGGAGCGGCGACTGCGATCTCAGCCCACTCGAGCTCGTCGGTGGATGGTCTGGTGACGACATGTGCGAGAACGACGGTCATTGGCCCACCGCCTCTAACACCGTGCTGTCGATGAGCGATATCGCCCTGGCGTACTCGTCGGCCAGCCACTCATTGGACAGGTGCAGGTAGATGCGCGTGGTCTCGATCGAGCGATGGCCTGCTTGGGCCTGTATGGCCTCTAGAGCCATGCCCGCTTCGCGAAGCCTCGTGAGACAGGTGTGGCGCAGCTCGTGGCAGGTGCCGTGTGAAAGGCCAATGCGGTCGCGCGTGTAGCGCACGATCTCGTCGAGGCCGTCCTCAGAAAGCGGTTGTCCACGACGCGGTCCCTTCAGCACGACAAACAGCTGCTCGGTCGAGGAGTCTTCGGGGCGCTCTGTTGCGAGATAGACCGCAGCCGAACGGAAGAACCTCTGCGAGATGGGAATCAGCCTCTGATGTCCGCCCTTGCCCTCGTTGACGAACACCCGTCCCTCGCCGGGGCGCAGGTCTTGGATGCGAAGGCCGAGCACCTCACAGCGTCGCAAGCCTCCGAGCATCATGGCTTCGACCATGGCCCGATCCCGCCAGTGCCGAAGAGCTGCGATGAGGGCGTCGACCTCTGTGGGTTCCAAGATCTTCGGGAGCACCCGAGGGGCACGCACCAGGGGAACAAGCGCTCCGTGGCCCTTTCGCGAACGCCTCGTGGTGAGGCCCTTCGGCACCGGGTTGGAGCCGCGCTCACCGATCATCACGAGGTAGGAGAAGAAGCCGGAGACCGAAGACAGCCGGCGTTTGATGGTGCTCGCCGACAGTCCAGGCTCGCCGTCCGATATCCGCACCACTTTGCCGTTGAACAGCGGCTTGCGCTGGGCGGTGATGAACCCGAGCACGTCGGTGACTCCTACGTGTTCGGGCTCCATGTCGACCTCGGTGAAGAACACTCGAAGGTCCGAGGCCGTTGCCAACAGTGTGTTTCGCCGAGCTCTCGCTTCTACGAACTCGAGATATCGATCGACGACGGGATGACCCAAGCGGGTCGCAGGATCAGCTCAGACGCGCGTCCAGAGCGCTGAGTTGAGAGAGACAAACCGGGCTCCTTTCAGCCTCCGCGCCTGTCGGTGTGACAGGCCACTGGAAGCATTGAGGATTACCGGCATATCTACACTTTTAGGTCGGTCGTCTCACCGGTTACTAGCCCCGTCAAGGCTTCCCCTTTGGGCGGCCCTGTGGCCGGCCGTGACTGGCGTCCGATGCAGTTTGCGTGTCCTGTGTACACACATGGGGCACGCACCCGCCCGGCTGACGACGCCCGACTTCGACGGGTGGTCTCGTGACTCCGTGACAAATCAGAGCCTCGCGTGGCTACGGTCGATCGAACCTCGACCGCCGCCGGCGCACGCTCGACAGACCCAACAGGAAAACGCCCAGAACAACCATCAGACCACCTACGAGCGGTAACCGGGGGTTGAAACCAGTGAAGGCCAGTGCAGAAGGGGTGGCCGAAGCCGGCACAACCGGCAATGAGGTCGCAGTCGCTGCCACCCCCGGTGTGTCCGTCGTGGCCCCCGGTGTGGTAGTCGTGGCCCCCGGTGTAGTCGTCGTCGATCCCGCACTGGTGGTAGTCGTGGCCCCCGGTGTAGTCGTCGTTGTGCTGGTGGTCGTCGTCGATCCTGGAGTGGTGGTCGTCGTTGCCCCCGGAGTGGTCGTCGTCGTGGTGGTGGTCGGCAGCTGCGCCGCGCACGTCGACGTCGTGATGGTGTCCGTATCCAACGTGACTGCGCCGTTGCTGGCCAGCACTCGTCCGTCGACGGTCACGCCGGTGGTGACGGTGATGGAAGTCAGGGCCAGGATGGTTCCGAGGAAGCTGGAATCGGTTCCGAGTGTCGCCGAGCTGCCGACCTGCCAGAAGACGTTGCAGGACTGGGCGTCGTTGATCAAGTTGACCTGGCTGGCCGATGCCGTGGTGAGCGTAGAGCCGGCCTGGAAGACGAAGACGGCACTCGGGTCGCCGCCGCCGTTGAGCGTGAGGGCTCCGGTAAGCCCGATCGAGGAGGCGGAGTTGTAGACGCCGGGCGTGAGCAACTGCCCGCCGAGGTCAGCCACGATCGGCGAGGTTGGCCCCTCGGCGGCGGCGTTGTTGTAGGCGGTCACGAGGTCGGTCTTGGCGCCCTGCGTGACGGCGTCGCCACCGTGGTTGGTTCCGGTCACGGTCAGCGTCCCTGCTCCGGTGATCGTCGTTGTCGGATACGTCCCGAGATCCCCGTTGATCGTCGTAGGGCCGGTGTTCGTGATCCCCGAGCCAGCCAGGACCGCGAAGCTATCGGTGGTTCCGAGGCTGACTGGCACTTGGGCAGCGTCGCCGCGGACAGGAGTGAAGAGGAGGGCGGCGCCCACGGCGATGACAGCCAACGGAGCGATCCGGGCGGTCATCCGTCGGGAACGTATGGCAGCGCCGAACGGTGACGTGATGGCGCGGTTCGACAGCATGGCTCGCTTCCTCCGTTTGGCCCGGAGAAGTCGCGTCGAGCCTCGGCAGCGGGCAACCAATTGGGCGCCCTGTCCAAACTGGCGTTTCCGCTCGCGGGGACCTTCCTTATACCTGTTCCTTATCCCTATCGGCAGTCGGCGCCCTTTACTTGAGGGACGGCAGTTGAGTCCCAGCCAGTGGTGTATGAGCAGGTGAGCTGAGGGACCATCCCCCAGACGCGACGGTCACCGCGTCAACCTCAAGAAGCAGTTCCAGACAACTACTTGAGGAGGATCACGGTGACTGTCCCCACCACTATCGACGCGGGCGCGTGGCTTGGCAAGTACCTCGAGGGCGCCGACGTCGACACGGACCTGGCCCGGGCGATGCTGCAGGCCTTCGCGGAAGCACTCATGAGCACGTAGGCCTCGATGCAGTGCAACGCCGGCTACAGCGAGCGAACAGACGAGCGGGAGAACTTCAGAAACGGCTACCGGCTACGGCCCTGGGACACCCGGGTCGGCACGATCAAACTCGCCGTGCCGAAGCTGCGCCAAGGCGTGTACTCGCCGGAGTTCTTGCTCCAACCCCGACGGCTCGCCGAGCAGGCGCTCGTGGCGGGCGTCTCCACCAGGCGGGTCGACGACCTGGTGAAGGCCTTGGGGATCGAGGGGATCTCGAAGTCCGAGGTTTCGCGCCTCGCGGCTGAGTTCGATGCCGTGGTGGCCGAGTTCCGCAAACGCCCGCTCGACCAGGGCCCCTATCGCTACCTGTGGATCGACGCGCTCACCCAGCGCGTGCGCGAGGGCGGCCGGGTGGTGAACGTCGCTGTGGTCATCGCCACGGCCTCGAATGCCGAAGGCCGGCGCACGGTCGTCGGGTTCGACATCGTCACCACCGAGGACACCGCGGCGTGGACGGCCTTCTTGCGCAGCCTGGTCGCCCGGGGGCTAAGCGGCGTGGAGCTCGTCATCTCCGACGCGCATGGTGGCATCAAGACCGCCATCGCCGCTGTGCTCGCCGAGGCCTCCTGGCAACGCTGTCGAACGCACTTCATGGCCAACCTCGCCTCACGGGTCCCCAAGGCCAGCTGGCCGATGATCGCCACCTTGGTGCGCTCGATCTTCGAGCAGCTCGACCGCGACGCCACATGGAGCCAGCTCGGCGATGTCACAGACAAGCTCACCCAGGCGGGGTTCAACGACGTGGCGGTCTACCTGCTCGATGCCGCCGACGACATCTTGGTGTTCACTGCTTTTTCGACCGAGCACTGGCCGAAGATCCGCTCCAACAATCCCCAGGAACGGCTCAACAAGGAGATCCGCCGGCGCACAGACGTGGTCGGCATCTTCCCCAACCGCCAGGCCGTCATCCGCCTCGTCGGCGCCATCTTGGCCGAACAGTCCGACGAGTGGGCCATCACCAAGCGTTATATGAGCGTCGAGTCGCTCAAGGCGCCGCGCCGAGACGAACCTTGCGAAGCGGACCCGAGGCCGGCGATCGAGGCCGCCGGCGGCTGACGGTGCACTCCGACGAAAGGAGCACGCCCATCGCCGTCACGTAGAATGAGCAGCAGAGCGAGTTGATCGACCGTTGGTCGTCAGCTCGGGTTGATGCGAGGGCTGTTGCAACTCACGACCTCGTACACCACTGCTCGGGACTCGACCGCGCCGTGCTCCGGGTGTCGTCAACGTACGCTGCGGACCATGAACCTCTGAGGTTCGGTCGAGCGCGGTCACAACGTGGTCACAGACGCTTGCGGACGGTCCCGGACGGGCCGACATGTGGTTGTCGTCTACGGGCCCGAGGATCGACCCTTTACCTGGACGTTTGCGGACAGCGTGGACGCGGCCGGATGGGGCTGGCGGGAGCTCGAGTCCTCCCCCCCGAGCCAAGCTGTCCTAGGCATTCGTTCATGCTTAAGTCGATCCTGCGATGAGGATGACAGTCGCGCAGGTATGACGGAGGTCTTGGCGGTGGTATGAGGCAGGTCCGTGAAGTAGGTCTGTGAATCGGAGGACCCCGTCCCGGCCGACAGGCCGGTAATCTTCAGGTGCGGGCTGGAGCCCGCCTGGTGATGGGACCCACCGGGGCCGATGATCTTCGGCTGAAACGCCCGCAAGTGGGCTGATGGCTCCTCCGACCGGAGCAGGGCCATGAGTAGTGCGTTCGACTCCATGAGAGAGGCCGCTGAGAGGTTGGCGGACCTCGGCGGAGAACGAGCGACTCTGGCGGCACGTGCCGGTCGCCTGGCCGAGCGGCTTGGCTTAAATGCCTTCCATCTTGCGTTGCTCGGCGAGTTCAAGCGGGGGAAGTCCACCTTGACGAACGCCCTCGTCGAGCGGTCCCTCCTTCCCACCGGTGTGATACCGCTCACCGCGTTGTCCACCGAGATCCACTATGGCTCTCCCGGCGCCGTCGTCGTGTACCTCGACGGACATAGTCAGACGGTGTCTGTCGATGGCATCGCTGACTTCGTGACCGAGCCGAAGAACCCAGGTAATTACCTCAAGATCTCCCGAGTGGAGGTCTCGATCGATGCCAAGCTGCTCCAGCCCGGGGTGGTCCTCGTGGACACCCCGGGCACCGCCTCGGTGCACGAGCACAACACAGAGGCAGCGATCGAAGCGCTGAAGGACGCCGACGGGGTGATCGTCGTACTGTCGGTAGACAGTCCGGTCTCAGAAGACGAGAAGGAGCTGTTGGGCCTGCTTGAAGAGCGCGGCACACGGACCTTCGTCGTTGCGAACAAGGTTGACCACCTGTCGAGGTCCGAGACAGCCGAGGTGCGGCTCTTCATGGAAACACAGGTGAAAGAAGTGCTCGGGGCCCAGACTCAGATGTTCTTCCTTTCCGCCAGGAGAGCACTTGATGTGATTCTCGGAGGCGGGAATCCGGGAGCCGACGCCGGAGAGTTCGCCGAGTTCCGCGAGGCACTCGAGTCCTTCGTCCGAGAAGAGCTCGTCGAGGCGCGTGTCGATGCCGCACGCAGAGAGCTCACGCGGCTCGGCAACGAGCTACAGGACTCGGTCATGCTGGAAGCGGCCGCCTCAGAGCTCGGGCTCGAGACACTTCGCGAGCGTGTGGGTGCATTCCGCTCGGCAGCCGCTCGCGAGCATCAGGCTCAGATAGAAGACCAAGTGCTGCTCGAGCACGCGGTGAGCGAGCTCAGAGCCACGCTCGCCGAACGGCTCGTGGCTCACGCCTCGGAGGCCCTGGCACGCTTCGCACCTCAGCTCCGGGCCAGGGCCGCCTCTGTGGCCAAGCGACAGCTCGAGGACGCGCTCCACGAGGAGGTCGAGCGCTTGGTGAGCGAGGGCTTCGAGGAGCTGCGTCAAGCCGAGGCGGAACAAGCTGATCGCGCGTGGCAGGAGCTCGCCACGGATTTCAGATCGCGGACTCAGGAACGTGTCGACTTGGTGCGCCGAGCGGCCGCGGACCTCTTTGAGGTCCACCTACCGGAGGTCACGGTTCCCACTGTCGCCGAGGAGCGCGAGAGGTTCTTCTACATCTTCGTACACGTCGAAGGGCTCGGGAGTGGGCTCACCCGTCTCCTACGCCTGGCCCTGCCGGGACCTGTGTACCAGCGCCGCGCGCTTTGGCGCGCCCGTCACCAGCTCGCCGAGGAGTTCGACAAGCACGCGGGGCGCGCCCGCTGGGACCTGACTCAGCGGCTCGATCAGGTCCGGCTCCGCTTTGAGGCAGCGATGCGAGCCGAGGTCGAGCAGGCCGAAGAGACGATCCTCTCCGCGGCCACGAGCGCAGAAGTGCTCCTCAGCTCGAGCGTGGCGGAGCAGGAGAGCCACCGGTCCCGGCGCGAGGCTCTTACTCAGTTGGCGCGTGATCTCACCTCGACCTTGGAGCAGACCTAGATCGGTGGTAAGTTCCGGAAGCGAACGACACGAAGATGTCCGGCCAGATGTCAGCGGCCGAATGCTGTTTCGGGGTCTGTTTGGCTGTTCGACGGTCAAGTAGTCTGAGGGGTCTGTCTAGGCCCCATCGTCTAGCGGCCAAGGACACCACCCTCTCAAGGTGGAGACACGGGTTCGAACCCCGTTGGGGCTGCTCGTATTTGTCCTACTCAGCTGGCTGACCCGTACAGCCCGAATATTCGATTGTGGCGTTGAGCAGGGACTTTCCCGGTTCTGGTTCCTCTCGGCCACCTTCCCCACGTCGCGAGGCGGACAGGCACGAAGCCAACGGTGGGTCTTTGTCTGCTTGACCGTCGGCTGTCTGCTCGAGCTCGTCGTCCTCATGGCTCGTTCGGAAGGCTCAAAGGAGATCGAGCTCACTCGCCGGAGCCAATGTCGAAGTTCGTACTTGGCATCAAGCCGGGCAGTGGACCCAGCGCAGCTCCGCGCTGCGCGAACACGAATCAGGCATTCCTGAAGGGGCGGGGCCGTGTCAAGCGATCGGCGAAGCCTTCTGAAGCATCGATCTTCTGTGGAAAGCCACGCCGAACTAGCGCCGTGGCGGCGGTTCTCAGTTGCTCGGGAGACTGGCCTGCCGTCAGGCTAGGCGCACCAACGTTCCTTGGTTCGTGGGGAAGACGACTCTTAGTCGCCAGGCATTCCTTCGCCCGCAGTTGGGTGCATGGTGCGCTTCGGGAAAGGAGTCGAGCGGACTCAATCACATACTCGGACGCGCCACCTTGGTGGGGACCATGTCTGATTTCGAGTGCGCGCTCAATTCATAGGCAGCGATCACGCTGCTCGCTCGTCGAAGCAGCGCAGGTGGTCGTCTCGAAGGCCGTAGTAGACGAAGGGTGAGCAGTTTGCGGGCCACTGCGACCCGGGCCTTGCTGACACCTCGCCTGTCGGCAATGCGACGGTAGTCGGCTTGGAATTTGGGGGGCTGTGCGGCGTGACAAACCCATAACCGTGCGCGCACGTCAGGCGCTGACCTTTAGCTCTTCTTGGGGCCTTCGGCGTTGGGCTTAGGCCCGAGGCGGAGCCTTCCCAAGATGCCCGCTGGGTTCACCTTCAGGGCCGCGGCGACCCTCTCTTCGACCTCGTCCATGGTGAGCGGCTCGGCAAGTTCATCAGGGGGAGAGCTGTCGGGATTCTCGGGCATCGCCACCCATTACTTATCGGCCTTTTCACCTGGTTCTTTATCGTCTTCGGGGTGCGGCCCGGTTTCCATCACCTTGGCGATGAACTCCTCGGGGGGTAGGTCGACTTTGACCCGCTCGTCTTGCTCCTCTGGGGTGGGGTGGTGCTGATTCTTCGGCATCTCGGCCTCCAAACTACTAGTGGAGGGTCGGGGCATCGCACCCCGTGGTCGGTCAATCCAAGTTTCCGCCAGGCGCTAGCCACCCCCCAGGGGAATACCCGGTGTCCAGCTCACGCAAGAGAAAACGACGAGCTAGGCACCGGGTTCCCGGTGGATACCGCCTGTTGTTAGCTAGCTCACGCTAGCTATGGCGGTATAATGAGAAGTAGCAGAATCAACATCGGTTTCACCTCCTTTCTGTGTGGAGACTCGCGACTTGGATTGAGGGCCCAGTGCCATCTGGGCCCTCAATCGCGTCAGGCCTCCTTTGCGTCCTCTTCTTCGCCGTTCTCTCGCTCGGTGGAGATATTTGCGTGCTTTCGAGCTCGGGCACGAGCGACCTTGCCGAGGGCAGCCCAAACGGTGTCGAACTCGGTCTCATCTAGGACCGCAATGTCTTCCTGTTACGGGTAGTACGCGATCCGCGCGAGAGTGGCCTCAGCTCGGTATGTCAAACACGAACTCTCGAAAGCAGTGGCCTTGTTCATGCATCATGCAACCCTTGACTTGCGGTGTGACCGTGTAAGTGAGTCCTAGAGCATCGAACCATCCTTCGGGCCGCTCGAAGATTCCACATTCGTAGCGGTCGATCACGCCAAGCCTGCTCACCCCGTCGTACGCGAAACAGGAATCAAACTCCCAGCGCACGACGCCCTCGGCTGGGTAGGAGATCCGGAAGTTCATAAACCTTGCCTTGATGAGGTCGCTCCCGCCATTAATAAGGCGGCGAAGATCGGCGAAGGTCTGAACTTTCTCGATCCCCAGCGCCTTCGCCACTCTCTTCACCTCGATGGCAGCCATGGAACGGACAGCCGCCTTGTTCATCTTGTTGGTCGTCTCGATCCCACACTCCTGCAGAGCTTGGAAGAACCACATCGCATCGTGTGTCATCCAGCACTTGCGCAGAAGCTCCTCCCGTTCGGCCGATGTCATCTTCTTGGCCGGTGCTGAGCCTTCATCCATGGTTGTTACCACCTCCTCAGGGCCGCTAGCCGGCGACGGCTCCGCCGGTGTGCACCAGAGCAAGTTTGTTCGTCTCGTCCAGTTTTCCAGGCTGGAAAGGATACCTCCGCGGTGGTCGCTTCATCTAGGAGTGTATCGACGCAGGCAATCCAGCGACATCTGCGCCTATCGGTCTGACAATCGATCGTAAAGGTGTGGGATCCCTCAACCCCGACCGGCGAAGGCGAAGTCCCGAATGGATAAGGGAAGTCGGCCGCGCTGAATATGATGATCGCGACGGGTCTGCAGGAGCATCTGCCAGCGATCCCAGACCATCCCCTAATGCGCGGGCCGAGTCATTGTTGAGAGTGCCACCAAACGCCGGGTCTGCTGTACATACCGACCGGCGTTCTGAGCGACATTCGATATGCGTAGCCGTGACACCTTCTAGACGCGGGTCGCCGAATGATGGCGGCACTATGTTTCGTGCATGTGATCACACTCGACAGCCGAACATAAGCTTGTACGGCTTCCTCAAACACTGAACTGCTAGGTAAGACAAGGAGACGCGATGACCGAGGTGAAGATCCCCACAGCTCCATTCGAGCTACCGGGCTACTTGGCTACGCCGTCAGGCCAGGGACCGTGGCCGGGGGTTGTCGTCATCCACGACGCCCTAGGAATGAGCAACGACGTGAAGAACCAGGCCAACTGGCTGGCTGGCGAGGGCTACCTGGCCGCGGCGCCCGACTTGTTCTATTGGGGCAACAAGATGACCTGTTTGCGTTCCATCTTCCGCGATCTGCGGGCTCGACAAGGCCGAGCGTTCAACGACGTGGAGGCAGTTCGTGCGTGGCTAGCTGGGCAGGACGACTGCACCGGAAAAATCGGCGTTATCGGTTACTGCATGGGCGGCGGGTTCGCGCTCTTGCTCGCCCCTGGCCACAGGTTTTCGGCAGCGAGCGTCAACTATGGACAGATCCCAAAGGACGCCGGCAGTTTCCTGACCGGAACCTGTCCGATTGTCGGAAGCTTTGGCGCCAAGGACCGAACGCTAAGGGGTGCAGCAGACCGACTGGAACGGGCACTGACGGTGGCTGCCGTAGACCACGACGTGAAGGAATATCCCGATGCCGGGCACTCGTTCCTCAACAACCACGACAGTGCCCTCTTTGCAGTGATGGGGAAGATAATCGGGGGCGGCTACGACGAGCTCTCGGCTCAAGACGCCCGTCGGCGGATCGTCTCCTTCTTCAACACTCACCTCAAGTCGCAGGGAATGAAACCAGCCGAGAATGCCGGTGAGGATGGATGACAACGGCACCGAGAAGTCGTTTCCCTACCCATTAGTGGGGTGCTGTGGGATCAGGCGGCTGCCTCTTCAACGGCTCGGAGCCGGCTATCGGGCGACGTGAACGTATCCCAATAACCCGGGGGCTCAACGCTCGCAAGAGTGCCACCTACCGCCGGCTCCGGGTCCAGAGTTCCAC
>Ga0224558_1002692_pt1 | contig 15869 bp, 6 predicted proteins | sample 714S32024metaG_FD_180682 | JGI IMG/M metagenome (GOLD analysis project Ga0224558, IMG submission 180682) | Peat soil microbial communities from Stordalen Mire, Sweden - 717 S3 20-24 | ecosystem: Environmental > Terrestrial > Soil > Wetlands > Peat | place: Sweden: Norrbotten County, Stordalen... | reverse complement strand
ATCGGATCAGAAGAGCGGTAGAACCCCAAACGGGACTGCTTCTCGCCTCTTCCGGAACCTATCGCGAAACCAGAATCCGATGCCGGATGGCCTGGAATTCAGCTACTTGCACCACGGGCTGCTAAGGATGAGAGGTGCGGAACGGCGAGGCCGGCAGCCCGGCTTTGTTGAATAGATTGCATACAGGATCGCCCGACCAGCCGTAACGAGCTTCAGCCGGAGATGGAACGCCCGGGTTCGTCAAGACAACTGTCACTCCATCGATATCGGCCATGGCGGGAACGAATTTTCCGTCGTCTCCGGCTATCTCAAATCCCTGAAGCTGTTTCCCTTTGATCACCAGCCCCTCGTCCGCGTGATCAAAGTATAAGCGCAATACGTTCCCCTCACGGCTCATCGAGCGGTAGAGCGGGCCCGAAGCTTCGACTGGCTCTCCATAGACCATGGCTCTGGCTGCGAGCGCAAGTCTGAACCCCACATCTTGCTTATTCGTCGGGTGGATCTTTTCCGGATCGCCGATGTCGATGGTTACGGCCATCGCTGTATTTGCCAGCGTCAGCGCCTCAAGCTGGGCCTCGCGAACCTCCGGCCAGTTATCTTTCGCTTCTGTGTGGAAGTTGGCAATCTGTACAAAAAGAAACGGAAAATCGCCTTCCGCCCAGGCAGCTCTCCAATCCTGAATGAGCGTCTGAAAGAGGCGCCCGTACACGGGATACCGTAGTGAATCCGCATTCGATTCGCCTTGATACCAGATGACTCCACGGATGGGAAAGCGCGTCAGCGGGGCTATCATGCCGTTGTAGAGGGCCGCAGGCGCCCAGGCATTGAAGACTCGATGCCATGGCAGTCTGAGATCCTCATCTCCACCCGCGCCGTATTTTTCTTCGAACTCCTTGCGCTCTTTGGCCTCCGCGCGCAAAGTAGCGGGTTCCCCGTCTGCGATGGCAGCCCAGGCCGAAAATACCGGCATCAAGGACGCATCTTGCGATAACGCGTGCATGCTGGTCCATGATTCAGCAGGTGTTCCGCCCCAGGCTGACTCAATGATGCCTATGGGAATATGTTCCCGGCGCATTAATTCCCTGGTAAAGAAGAACGCTACCGCCGAGAAGTCGCTGACTGACTCGGGGGTGCAAACACTCCAAGGCTTTGTCACGGCCAGATCTTCTTGCGGATAATCGGCGTAGCGCTGTTTTACGTTCAGAAGCCGTACTTGCGGAAAATCTGCTCCCGCGATCTCCTGTTTTGCATTCTGAGCATCTTGCAGAGAGAAGCCCATGTTCGACTGGCCCGATGCAATCCACACATCCCCTACGAGCACATCCGTTAATGTGATGGTATTCGTTCCCCGAATGATAAGAACAAATGGTCCGCCGGGACCTCCAGATGGAAGTTGTACCGCCCAGCGGCCCAGCGAATCCCCAGTCGTAATCTGCTCTTTTCCACGAAAGGCTACTGTGACTGTTTCGCCGGCCGCCGCATCTCCCCACACATGTACCGGTTCATCTCTCTGAATGACCATGTGATCTGCAAAGAGCGCAGGAAGGCGAACTGCTCCGTAAAGCGGTAAAGAAGCATACCCCAACAAGAGTAAAAGACAACTGCGTGCCAACGAACTCATCTCTTTCAACCGTCCTTTACTTGGCATTTCTTCTGCTAAAAATAATACTGCTTTGGAAATGTTCGGACAATGAGGGTATTCATCATTGCTCCGGTAAAGTCCCTTTAAAGTGAATACCCGCGCTCTGAGTCGAAATCCAATCTATTCGGATGATGCGGGTGTCAATCATATTGAAAAGGAGTCAATTATCTCTGGATTGAACAATAGATGTTCGGCTTCCACGCCCCATCGGATCAAATGTCCTGAGTCTGGCTGTTCCTGCGACCGCGACAGGCATGACATATCTTGTGGACCTTGCATTGGGTTCGCTGCCATCTGTGGTGTATCGGATAGATAATCCAGGGAAGGAGACATTGGCTTTAAGAATGCCCTTTTCGATGACTGCACCCGGAGGGGGGATACGGTACTGAAATCCACCATTTAAGTACGAGAGTCGGCGAAGCTCTCGCTGCCCCAACTGATTGGAGAATTCATTCCAATCGCGCGCGAAGGCGGCGGAATTCAGGCCGTTACAGTCGGATTCCCATGCCGGTTGCTGAGCCCATGCTCGTTCGGCCAGAGCCAGAAGCTTTGGGAACAGAGAATACTCCATTGTGGATTGGCCAAGTATATGTTCAGCCCACAGGCTTCCCTGCAACCCAACGATGTGGCTCTTTCCAGATACCTCAAGCTGTTCTCTTTCACGAAAAGCTTCGCATGGATGTACCAGTTTCCCCATCAAATCGGCTCTCTCTGAAGCGTAAAGATTTAAAGGCAGGAATTCGTATACTTGTCTGGCATCCACAAACCCGGCCCAGTAATTGCCTGGCTCCTCAGGATCCTTGCTATAAGGCATGTCGAAGTAGAGATTGGATGCCTGCGCCATGATGACGTCGTATCCACGATTGGCCAATATGTAGGCGGTGCCCATGTTCTCCTCGCCCCAAACATTGTTCCACGCGTATGCGAGTGGATGATTATCCAGAAACGAAAGGTCGGGAACAAGACTGCCCGTAGAATCCGGCCGAATCAACCCCTCTTCCCATGTCGCGGCGATCAACCCCATTTCGTGCAATATAGCGTCGATCTGTTGGAAGTAGTTGCTTCGTAATTGGGCGGCGGAATGATTGGTGATCGCCGTTCCAGCCCCAATTCCACATGCCGGAGACCCCATCCATGCACCCTGCGGCACTTCGTCGCCTCCAACATGCACCACCCTGAGCGTGCTTCCGGCCTCGGCATACATTTTGACGAGTTCTTTGAACACCTTTCTCATGAAGTTAAACGTTGAAGGCATACAAATGTTCATTACATTGTCATGCCATCCCTGTACCGATTCATAACTCGATTTATCGTCGGGATCGGTCAATAGATAGGTTTGTGCGTCTTCAGCGTTTCCCTGTCGCATGAGGCGGCGAAACCGGGCCTGCATCGATTTTATTGCGGCCCGCGCATGACCGGGAGATTCAATCTCGGGAATGACATCGATTTTCCGGCGCGATGCGTATCGCAAAATTTCTATGAAGTCTGCGCGCGAGTAATAGCCGCTACCATGGGAAATGGCCGGATCGGTGCTGGGACCTGAACCGAAGGATGGTATCAGGCGATCAGCCTCTTCTAAAGTGTGTCCACGCCGTCCGCCTACCTGTGTCAACTCTGGAAGGCCGGGGATTTCCAGGCGCCAACCCTCATCGTCCGCCAGATGTAGTTGAAGTTTGTTCAATTTGTAGAAAGCCATTGCATCCAGAAGCTTGAAGATCGTCTGCTTGGACTGGAAATTTCTGGCGACATCCAAAGTTAGTCCGCGATGGTGAAAGCGTGGCGCATCCTCGATAACTCCCGCATCGATGCGGATCGAGGGGTGAGGCAAGCGATAATACTTGACGGGAATCAGCGCGCGGAGTGTCTGAATACCGTAAAAGACGCCGGTTGCAGTGCTGGCGGAGATGGTGATCTGACCCCGCGGCGCGACCTCGACCCTGTAACCTTCCTCGTCGTCGATCTCATGCAGACTGCCGGTGGTCGGCTTGGCAAGCACGAGGCGGATCGACCCGGCAGAGACATCTTGTACGCCGATTCGCAAACGAGCGCCCAGGAGCGGCTGGAGCACGGATACGAAATAGTCGGCCTCGCTCTCGAGTTGGGGAGAACAGACGACGATTGTCCGAGAGGTGATCCTGGTTGCACCTTCCAATCGTTGCGTATACGCGGGTGTGGGGAGGACTTTTCCAACCTGATCCAGCGGGAGTTGGGTGAGCGCCCGATTTTCGGCGAATCGCACCTGCGGAGAATCGGTGGGCAATACGTCCCCCTTGCCGCGAGACGTTTGATTGGAATCTGTAAAACGTCCCACTTCGAAGTGTGTGACGGGTAATGGTTGAGATGGAGAGCCGTCCGCGCCGGTGAATACGAAGTAGAACCCCGAGGGGGCGAGAGATGCATTGATGATGGGTAACGCAAAATTCATTGGAATTGCGATCGTATGGCCGGGCTCCAGGGGAAGGAACGAAGAGGCGGGTTCCAGGCGATAGAAGTCTCCGTTAATACGGGTAATACGCACCGTGGAGGTTTGCGGAAGGGGACCGATTTCCTGGTAGAAGTTGAAGTAGAGAGCCCATCCGGTTCTTGAGAGTGTGCTCCGTCCCGAATTTGTGAGCGCGAGTTCGGATTGACACAGCGGCGATGTGCCGAGGCCGTTGTTCAAGACGCGCCAGCGTATCGAATAGCTCCGCCTCGGGACGGGACCACTGGTCCCGGCATGTATATTAACGGTCAAGAATAAAAACAAAAGCAATGCGAAGCTGGCGGATCTTCTTCGTGAGGTCATGCCGCACCTTTCCATCTCCAGGCTCAAATGAAGTCCGCCCGGAGCAGACGATTCTGGATATGCATCGCAATCCTACCTGAGGCATTCGCGCGCACCCAGTAGCGAACAGTTGCTAACGGAGTCCGGGCAGAGATAAAGACGGCGCGGGCGTCAAGGGCTGTGTTTTTTCCGCATATACAGCGGTTGGAATTCCACGCGCGCGAATGAATCGAGAGTGGGGAAACCGCTGTGGCGGCATGAGTATCAATTCCGCAACAACTGTTCGTTACGTCGATCTCTGCCTCAGCCTGCCTTGCTCGTTCCATATGATCGGTAAAAATCCTCCACGTCGCTGCTCCACAATCACCTTCGGGAGGGAGCGCCGCAAGCGACAGTTCGCCCACTTCAGCAGGGCCGTTGCTTGGCCTTTTGTCTGTAATTCACACATTATGAGTCCAACAGCCCGGCCAACTGCGGGCTCACGAAGCTTTTGAATCGGCCACTCGGCGGGGAAACACTCGCGTATTGGTGGGAATGCGCGCAAATTCTCCTGCAAGAGGGGCATTCACCGTGTTCGCCAACATAAACACCACCATTCATGAAAGCGCAACTGTTCGCTACTGGACTTGGCCATCCTGCGTATTATTATGGCGACAATCTTTATAGGGAGTGCAATTTGCAAGCGCGGAATCCATGCCGCGCAGGTTGTAGCGGGCCATGACAGAGCGTCTTTCGGGAAATTGAGACTTTCGGGAGCAAGCCGCAGTGGAATCGAGCCTAGCACCTTACGCGCGGCGACACTTCAAGAAGGTGGGGGGTGTGGGTCAGATGGCAAAATTTCAGACGGTATCGATCGGGCTTCGGCTGTCGCGCATCGGCGCTATGGAATTTTGGATTCAGAGTAAAAGATCCTTGGCGGTCTTGCGCAGGGCGCTATTGTTCGCGGCAGCCATATTCATTCTGTTCTTGTGTCCGCTCGGGTGCGGCGGTAGTTGCGCATCCAATTCCGGGCCCACTACATCCACCACGCCTATTTTCGATTCAAACCCGGCCCATTCTTTCCAAAAGGATAATGGAATTTTTCTCAATTATGGGTTCGTGACGAATCTCATGACCGACAGTCAGATCGCAGCTGTCATCTCGTGGCTGCACGCGCGGCTTTTCGTTTATCAGTTCCTCGATGTCTCCGCGTTGAACTCCGACGGAACGATGAGTTCGTCGCAGTATGCTCAACTGGCGAATTGGATCCGTGTTTCACGCGCGACCGACCCGAGTCAGAAGATCATCCTATACATCAGCGGGACTCTCGATCTTGTGAACACGCCGTCTGCCTGGCCGAACATAGCGGCTGTATGCAAGATGTTCATTACCCAGTACGGCGCGGATGGCATCAATCTCGATTTCGAGCCCTACCGCACGGACAGCGCAACGGAAGCCAACTACATAGGTATGTTCAGCGCCGTTCGCAACGCAATTGGGCCGAAGGTGAATCTGTCGCTGGACTATACCACCGACCCTGACTATACATGGTCCGCGGCGTTCTACAAGCAGGCTTCAGCGTATTTCACCTGGATGATGCCGTTGGTATACGACACTTCGTGCACAACCGTCGGTTGCTACAACACCCTGATCGACAGCGCTCTCGTTTTTCAATACAACAATCTGGCGGCGAATACCCTGCTCTATCCGATATTTCCTGCATATGCGAAGTCGGATACTCACGATCCTGCTGTCGAAAACCTCGTAACCAGCACAAGCGAACTATGGAATTTGATTGGCAACAACCATACACAGGTCTATGGCATTGGAGTCTGGTGGTACTACGACTGGGACTCCACTGCGGATACCGACTGGGCGGCATGGCTTGCGCACGATTAGTTCGAGCCCAACGCTTCGCACATAGTCCCACGCGGCGAGGGAGTGTTCTTTGGCTTGCCGCACAAACCGAACCTTGAACCCTTTTGGAGGAAGTATTATGACGCGTAATTCGACGATACCCAATTGGTTTGCAGATAGATGTGTCTCTTTCCGCAATGACCTGCCGGCGAATTTGGGAAGACATTTCTGGATTTGCCTGTCTATCATGATGTTGCTGCTCGGGTTTTCGGCAAGTCTGTCACGGCTTTCCGCTCAAACCGTCAGCGCTACACTTACCGGCAGCGTCGCCGACCCCTCAGGCGCGTTGATACCGGGCGCGAAGGTGACAGCGCACAACGATGCGACCGGCGCTGAACGCTACGCCACAGCCGGCGTGTCGGGAAACTTCGCAATTCCTGAGTTGGCAGTGGGCACCTACACCGTGACCGTGGAATTCACTGGGTTTGAACGGTACATTGCGCAGAACATCGTGCTCAACGTGGGCGATCACCGCGACCTGGCCATTCAACTCAAAGTCGGAACATCCACATCGACCGTCACAGTTACTTCGGCTATCGACACGGTGGATACGCAATCCTCCTCGCAGGACACAACGATTACCGCCAGCGAGATCGAAGATCTTGAGTTGGACGGACGCCACTTTGAAACGCTGGTTTCCCTGCAACCGGGCGTGGTGGGCAGCGGCCAAACTCTCTACGTCAATGGGAATCGCTACACCGGAAACAACTGGACCGTTGACGGCGCCGATGTAGTGGACAGCGGTTCGAATGGATCGACCGTCAGTTCGCCTGCCCTCGACTCCATCGCCGAGTTCAAGACAGCCCGCAGCAGCTATGACGCCCAATATGGACGCGGCGGCGGCGCGCAAATTAGCGTGGTCACGAAGGGGGGCACCACTTCTTACCATGGCGACGCATTCGAATACATCCGCAATACGGTTTTCGACGCCAACGACTACTTCAACAAGAATTTCGCCAATCCTCAGGATGATATTCCGCGCCAGCAGTATCACTACAACAACTTCGGCGGCACTTTCGGGGGTCCGGTTCCGTTCGAGAAAAAGAAGCTGTTCTTCTTTATCTCCGAGGAATGGAGAAAATTCAAATATCCCAGCACGGTGACGTCAAATGTTCCATCGACGGCAGAGTTAAAAGGAGATTTTAGTGACCAGGCGTCTCAAGGCCTGGTTATTGCTCCTTCGCTGATGCCCTCCGGTTGCCTTGACAATACCGGCTACGTGATCTCCTCAACTTGTTTCAGCAGCAACGCAAAGCTCTTCCTGCAGAATGTTTGGGATAAATTGCCAGCGCCCAACTCCACCTACCCTGGAGTTGCCCAATATATTTGGGATGACAGCAACTACAGCAACACCCGCCAGGATTCGGTCCGGCTGGACTACAACTCCCGCAAGTGGCAGGCGTTTGTTCGCGTTACGAACGACAATCAGCCGGCCAATCAACCGACCGGCCTCTATTCCTATGACACTGTTCCTGGCTACGACCCGACCATTACAGTAGTGGGTTCGCGCACATACCTCGGTCACCTGACAAATACGTTTACGCCTAAGGTGGTCAACGAACTTGAATATGAGTACACCAGAGGCAGTATTGATGTTCATCCAGCCGGGGGAGCGGATATAGACTCCACCTTCTTCAACGCATTGACCCCCATCACCACCGCAAATGAAGTTTATGGCCGCGTTCCCATAGCTTACATTTATGGCAACTGGGGGGATCCAGGCAGCCCGAACGTAGACAGTCTCTCGAATCCCGAGGCGCCTTATCGTGAGCGGAATCTCGATCACCAGTTTTTCGACAATCTCGTGATCGACCTAGGCAGACATTCCCTGCGCGCCGGCTTTATGGTGCAGACGCTGGAGAAGACCGAGAACTTCGACAACAACACCAACGGCATCTTCGAGTTCTATGACGATTTTGGCCTTCCGACCGAGGATTATGGCGGCGCCTACGTTCCAGCGTGGGGCAGCTTCCTGCTGGGTCAGGCGGGAGACTACCAGTACTGGAGCAGGGACATTATCCCCGATCTGCATTACAACAACATCGAAGCGTACTTCCAGGATGATTGGAAAGTTACCAAGCGACTGACGGTGAATCTTGGCGTCCGCTATAGCCTCTTCCCTCCTCCCTCGGACTCGACCGGCACCATGAGCGGATTCGATCCGGCCCTGTTCAAATCGGCCGCGGCGCCAACCTTCGCCAGCAACGGCTCTGTGACCAGCGCCAACTGGAACCCATCTACCTATCTGAACGGCATTATTATCGGCAGCCCTGGCGCGTCTCCGTATCCCGGAACCACGTCGCCGTGGGGGTATAAGGTGAACCCCACCAACAAGAAAAACTTCGGTCCCCGCGTCGGTCTGGCATGGGATCCCTTCGGCAACGGAAAGACCTCGGTTCGATCAGGCTATGGTATCTACTATGACCGCTCGTTGAACGGCATCTGGGAGCAGAACCAATCGCTCAATCCTCCGTTCATTCAAGCCCCGGTCTACTTGTATTGCCAGGGAGCGGCAAATTCGGACAGTGGAACTGGTTGCTCGCCCGGCGTAAACTCGTTCGACGCTTGGAACTCCAACGCAACTTTAGACGCCGCTGTAAATTCGCTTCACACCGTAGGCGCGCCCAATCTGCCCAACGCCTACACGCAATCCTGGAACCTGTCGGTGCAGCGGCAATGGGGTAACAACGTCTTCGAAGTGGCCTATATCGGCACCAGGGGAACCCATCTGCTGGGAGCCGTCTCCCTCAATGAGGTTCCCGCGGCGACTGCGGCGGCGAACCCCAATACCAACGCCAATGCAGAACGTCCTTATCCGGGGTATGGAAAGATCACTGCCATCGAGGGTAGATTTTCCTCCCACTACAATGGCTTCCAGGCGTCTTGGGATAGGAAAGTGGCCAAGGGACTGAACGGAGGCGCCACCTATACCTATGCCTCCTGCATCACGAACAACAACGACGACCGCTTTCAAGGCGCGGAGGACACATACAATCTCTCCTATGGGCGCGGCCTCTGCAAGTTCGGCAATCGCGAGGTTGTGACAGCCCACTACATCTACGACCTGCCCATCTTCCAGCACAACAGCGGATGGATGGGCAATGTACTCGGCGGATGGAAGTTCTCCGGAATCACGACCTTCAACACTGGGGATCCGCTGACGCCTGTCCAGTCCAGAGATCCATTCTGGACCAGCAGGAACCGCCTGGGTATCGGACTGGCGAATGGCACCACGATTATTCCGGATCGCGGTACCGGCAGCCCGTACGCCTCGCCGCGGACCGTTAATCAGTGGTTTACCAATGCCAATGGCGCGTATGTGGATGCGAAAGGGCATTTTGGCAACTCTGGCGTCAGCATCCTGACCGGACCGCACTACCTCGACTTCGATTGGGGGTTGCGCAAGACATTCAAAATCAGAGACAAAATCAACTTGCAATACTCGGCCGATGCATTCAACGTCTTCAACCATGCCAACTTCACCGATCCGAACATGAACATCGACTCCACTTTTGGCCAGATTACTTCCGATATCGCTTTTCGCGACATGCAGATGGGCCTGAAACTGAAGTTCTGAAAAATCGGGGGTGGGCTCACCAGCCCGCCCCCGCTCTTCCTCTCCAATGCAAACCATTCCCACTCGCGGCCTGACGGGTTGAGGCTCAACGATTGAAGAGCCAGGCTTTACTTAGGGGCAGCTCGCGAAACGGGACCAATCGTGCGACCAGAAGAAGTTGATATTGAAATTGAAAGATTACCGCAACGCTTCATCCGCATTGTTGTCGTGAATTGAACTTCTGCAAGCTATTGATTTCATCGTCTGAAGAATTTGTAAACGGACACTAGCTTCCGTTTTGTGAATTTACCCGATATGTCCGACTCAATCAATCGCCGTTCCGAACGGATCATCAAATTCCTTTTGGAGAACGAAACAGCCGCTATCGAAGAACTGTTCGCGATCACCGGCTCCTCGACGCTCAGCGTCCGGCGCGATCTCGCGCGGCTGGAGGGCCGGGGCCTGATCCGCCGCACGCACGACGGGGCAACCCTGGTAGGGCCGCTGCTCTACGAGCCCTTTCGCTACGACAGATCCTTTCTGGCGCACGAACAACGCAATGCCACTGCAAAGCGCCGCATCGGGCTGGCGGCTGCCGAACTGGTGCAGGCCGGCGAGACGGTGGGCCTGACTGCAGGCGCCGTCACCACCCACATCGGCCGCAACCTGCGCCACCACGACAAAATTCAGGTCGTTACGAACGCCATCAACATCGGCATGGAGCTGTACAACCAGCCAGGCATACGCATCTATCTGACCGGCGGCGTGGTTCTCTGGGCCTGGTCGTTTTCGCTTACCGGTAATGCGGCGCTTGCCTTCCTCGACAATGTCCACATGGACAAGGTCTTTTTCAGCGTGACCGGCCTGGAAGCCGAGCGGGGAGCCACCACGCTCGAAACCGACGAGGCGCTGATCTATCGCAAGATGCTCAAAAAATCAAAACAGGTCATTGTCGCTGCTGAGTCCGGCAAACTCGGCAAAGTGGGCCCGGCCTTCATCTGCCACTCCAACGAAATTAATATTCTGATTACAGACTCTGGGGCGAGCGATGAAGCTATCGCTCCATTCGCGTGCCGGAACATCCGCGTGATTCGCGCTTGAAGCGGGGATAAAATCGCAATTCGCCGGAATGATGCAAAATGAGCCTGTCGCGTGACGATCCTCCGCTCTGTCACCACACATGACTGGCGACAGCCACGGGAATTCCCGGAGAGCCGTGGACAATATTCACTCGCAGCACAATCTGAACATTCTTGTTTTGCCATCCGGCCGGAAGGCCGCGCAGGATCTCGGAAAACTGCGCCGGATTCGACACCACATTCCCGGCGGCTTCTGTCCCGAAATACGAGATACCCGCAATCTCAACCAGAACACTATGCGAATCCGGATCGAAGAAACGCGAAATCAACGCGTAATCCTGGGTCAGTTGCGGATCCGCCGGATAGGAGGAGATTTTCCACTGCGAGGGGTGTCCGTTGTCCAGAACGGCGTTGTTAATCAACGAAAAGCGGAGTTGGCGGCTGATTTCATTCCACCGCGAGTAGGAGTAGCCCACAAGAATCGCCGGGGCCGTTTGCAGGTCGTGGTAGGAAAGCTCGGTTCCCACGCGAAGGCGATAGGGATGCTTCCTCTGGACAAGCATCTCCGAGATGCGTGTCACCGCATTCAAATCGCCGATCGCAAGGAACTGGTCACGAGTGGAGACGATGTCCTCGAACGAGTTGGGCGGATCCCGCTTCTGGGTAAAGACCGGAACCGTGCTCACACAGAGCCAAACCGGGTTTTCGCTACGCACTAAAGGAGCCCAAAACTGCTCTACCAAGGGTGAACTGGCATTGCGGCGCTGGAAGATGCCAAGATAGATGAGGCAAAGCGTTAAAACTACAATCAAGCTTGCCAGGAGCCATTTCCAGCGATGCAGAAGCGCGGCCCAATGTAGCGGTGCCCGGGGCTGATCCTCCAGTGCCGCGCAAACCGGCGCATCGATCAACGATCTTTCAAGCGGAGATGCAACTCCTAAAACTCGGTCAGGATAGCGGAATAGAGGCACATAGCTTCCAGAAGGTAATTCGATCCGAACCGGATCAGCTAACCCCTCTGAAGCATAGTAGTCGTGCAAACGCTTTCGGACTTGTCCGGCCTTCACGCGAACCGTTGCGTCATCGCTTGGCTCATAGGAGGCCGGGCGGCCAAACAACTCCATCCCGATAGTGCGCTCCTTGAGTGTCTCTTCTTCTCCGCTAAGCGTGCGCGTCACGATGTAGTGCAGAAAATCGAAGCACCGCTTCGACGCTCGAAACTCCCTACTTTGCTGAATTCGGTTCAATTCCTGGTGGGCTTCGGTAAAAGACACTTCAACGCCCGGCAGATGCTCCATTGACAGCATGTGGTCTGCTGAATTTCCGTCATTTTCCAATGTCAACCCCGCATTCCGTGTCGTGTAAATGATAGGGCCGGCAACCCACAAGAGCAATATCCGAATCATCGAAGCTGTTTCCGATCCTTCGCTCCACGAAAAACGCACGCAAGTATCTTGCTGTAGTCGAATTTGTAACTGTCAAAGCACCCCAAAGCAACAAAAATCTACAGGGATCGGCAGGCATAAGGTAAATAATTCAATCGAAAGCACTTAATTTCACCCAATTTCAACAGGTTTCCATAAGCGGTATGATCTGTTTTGGGACAGATGGAGTGCCTAGCGGTAAGACATTCAAAATCATCATGTTACAGAACTGCCGGGTTTGAGAGAGCATTTCGCCAGTCATTCTTGTGAGTACGGCCCACGTAAGTAATCTTTCTTCATCGACCTGCAGCACATCAAACGCTCTGTTTTCAAGACAGATGGAGCCACCAGATGTGCCTCGCTCTATTGGAACATCCCGCCGCTCCAAAGAGTCATTGGATCTTCAACCAAGGCCAGAGTCTTGGACCAAGTCGTACTCCAAATTGGACGAACCCAAGGGGTCACTCCGGCTGGTACTTCTTCCCTCGTGCCATACGCTCTCCCTGTCCAGTTCTCCCTTATCCACTGGCACAAATCAAGCCGGGCACTCCAGTATGGGACTGTGCTCGCATAGAGCTTGCACGCTTCTTTGAAAGCGCACTTGCAGGAGGCGGACTCGCACGCGCTATGCGCGTCTCTTCTCAACGAGTGGCCAGTTGGCCAACATAATTATTGGGATATCATATTGGAGTATGCCGCCGCGCTTATCGGCCATGTACGCGGATAGACTGGAAGGGTCCGACGCTGATGTCTCTGGCTTACTCTCTTCCGTGACTTCTCTACAATCCACTTGGCAAGCCGGTTTGGATCGCGTGGACGTTTGCCCTTGCCGACTGTCATAGATCAATCATTCCACATCCCTAGATGCTAAAGCGAGGCTATGGAAATCCAAACTGACCCAGTATCTGTTATCGTTATCTGTCGCGGTTTTCTCTTGAGTCTCCTGCGTGTAGCGTGAGATTGTTGGCATCGCCAACTTATCCCGCCTGACGGTCAGGCTGAAAGGGAAAAGATGAGCAGTCATGTACTTGAGGCCACAGTCCGTCTGGCGCTAACGGATGGACTGCAAGTGCTGTCGGTGAGTGAAGGGATCGAAGCTTTGCTCGGCTTCACCCCAGAAGATTTTCTTTTCTCCAAGGTGAGCCTGAAGGAGCGGATTCACCCCCACGATTCCGATACTTCCGGCGCTCTATTTTCCCTCGAAATCCACAGCGGCTCCGGCACGTTTAATATCCGGCTCAGGCACGCCGATGGCCGGATTCGATGCATCAAGGGGCATTGCACAAAGGAAGCCGGTGCCGAAGGCCAGGTCATTCTCGAGCTGCTTCTACAGGATGCGACGAGCCTTGCAGAGGATGTGGACGAGTTGCCCATGATGGCCAACTTCAGGGCCATGATGGAAAACTCCGAGGATTATATCTATTTCAAGGATCGCAACCATGTTTTCACCGCCGTTAGTCAGACCGGAATTCCTTCCGACGGCAAATGCAGTGCCGATGTGGTCGGTAAGACCGACTACGATTTATTGCGGGAAGAATCCGCGGATGCGCTATACCTGCAGGAAGAGCAGATCTTCGCCGGATTGCCCATGGTGCAGAAGATTCATGAACTTCAGATCGTGCCCGGTAAGAGAAGCTGGCTGGATAACCGCATGTACCCGATCAAGACCTCGAGCGGGGAGATCACTGGCGTATGGGGCATGGCGCGAGACATTACCAAGAGGATGCAGACAGAGGAAACGCTGCGCGAGAGCGAGGAGATTTTAAGAGAGTCACAGCGTGTCGCGGGTCTTGGCAGTTACGTCCTGGATATTCGCACGGGGGAGTGGAAGAGTTCGGATGTACTCGATGAGATATACGGAATAGACGAAAGCTATGAGCGCACCGTGGACAGATGGGCAGCTCTGGTACATCTCGACGACCGCACGATGATGGTCTCCCATTTCAAGGACGAAGTCCTTGGCCGGGGCGGGGCTTTCAACAAGGAATATCGCATTGTCCGTCCGGCAGACCAGGCCGTGCGCTGGGTGCATGGATTGGGCAGACTAGAGTTCGATGTCCAAGGGCAGCCGGTGAAGATGCGCGGCACGATTCAGGACATCACCGAGCGCAGGCAGGCCGAAGAGAGGCTGCGCCTTGCCGCCCGTGTTTTCACCCATGCCCGCGAAGGCATCCTGATTACCGCCGCCGACGGTGCGATCATCGATGTCAACGATATGTTCACCCAGATCACCGGCTACACGCGCGAGGAGGTTCTGGGCCGCAATCCGAGTCTGCTCAAGTCGGGCCGCCAGGGCAAGGATTTCTACACCAAGATGTGGCGCGCTCTGCTCGAGAAAGGCTATTGGTCCGGAGAGATCTGGAACCGGGGCAAGGACGGGCACATATACGCCGAGATGCTCACCATCAGCGCGCTGCGGAATGAAGGCGGCGGGATCCAGCAATACGTGGCGCTGTTCTCCGATATCACCAGGGTCAAGGAGTACGAGCGGCAGCTCAAACATATCGCCAATTACGATGTGCTGACCGGCCTGCCCAACCGGGTTTTGCTGGCCGATCGCATGAATCAGGCCATGGTCCAGTTCCCTCGGCTGAATCGGGCCATGGTCCAGTCCCGTCGGCGCGGACAACTGGTGGCCGTGGCGTATCTTGACCTGAATGGCTTCAAAGTGGTTAACGACCGGCACGGGCATGATGTCGGCGAGCGGTTGCTGGCAGTGGTGGCCAGCCGCATGAAGAAGGTGCTGCGCAAAGGCGATACGCTGGCCCGGCTGGGCGGCGAAGAGTTCGTCGCCGTGCTGCTCGACCTGGAGAACACGGAAGCCAGCATACCGATGCTTAACCGCATGCTCAAGGCCGCTTCCCAACCGGTGCAAATTGGCAATCTCGATCTTCAGGTCTCGGTGAGCATAGGCGTCACCTTTTATCCGCAGGAAGAGGAGGCGACTGCGGATCAACTGCTGCGTCAGGCCGATCAGGCCATGTATCAGGCCAAGCTGGCCGGCAAGAACCGCTACCACCTCTTCGATTTCAACCAAGATCGCACTGTCCGCGGTCGTCTGGCAGGCCTCGATCGTATCCGTCAGGCCTTGGCGGCAGGGGAATTCGTCCTCTACTTCCAGCCCAAGGTGAACATGCGCAAGGGGACGGTCGTGGGCGCCGAGGCGCTGATCCGTTGGCAGCATCCGGAACAAGGGCTGTTGCTGCCGGGGGTGTTTCTGCCAGTAATTGAAGATCATCCTCTGGCCGTTGAACTCGGCGAGTGGGTCATCGATACTGCCTTGACCCAGATGGAACGCTGGCGCGCGGCCGGACTGGATATTCCGGTCAGCGTGAATGTGGGGGCGCGGCAATTGCACGAATCCAACTTCGTCAATCGTCTGGCCACGCTGCTGGCGGCGCACCCTCGTGTCAAGCCGTCGTCTCTGGAACTGGAGATTTTGGAAACCAGCGCGCTGGAAGACATGGCCCAGGTCTCGCAGCTGCTGGAAGGCTGCCGCAAGATCGGC
>Ga0224558_1002691_pt1 | contig 15870 bp, 8 predicted proteins | sample 714S32024metaG_FD_180682 | JGI IMG/M metagenome (GOLD analysis project Ga0224558, IMG submission 180682) | Peat soil microbial communities from Stordalen Mire, Sweden - 717 S3 20-24 | ecosystem: Environmental > Terrestrial > Soil > Wetlands > Peat | place: Sweden: Norrbotten County, Stordalen... | reverse complement strand
GACGCGTATCCAGAGAGCCGCCGGCGGTCAGCGTGACGATGGTGCGCGGGTTGGCTGCGGTCACGGCCTCAATCAGCGCGTCCTGTCCCCAGGGCAGCGCGAAGGTGCGGTCGTAGCCCTCGCCCTCGGTGGCGGGGCTGAAGCCGACAGACACAACAACCACATCGGCTTTGGCAGCCATCAGACGGGCTTCGGTGGAGACCAGCTCCGGCTCGTACGCAAGTCCAAGGCCAAAGCGAGGACCGGGCGAGTGAGGCAGATACTCGGCGACAACATTGACGGTTTGGCCGGCGCTCAGTTCAATCGTCGTCGAGAGCGGAACCTGGCCCTCGGCGTGGGTGTGAGGCAAGACCTCTTTGCCGTCCAGCAGAACTTTGTACGCGTCTTCTCCGGTGCCGCCAGCGAGCAGCATATACTTGCCGGCTTTGGTTGCCGTGAAGGCCGTGGTGTAGCGAATGCTGCGGGGAGACTTGTCTTCCGCTCCCCACATTTCAGCCTTCCAATCGGCGATAACCTTCATCGTGCTGGTTTCCGGCGTTCCGGTGAAGTTCTTGCCGGTGTAGATGGCCACCTTGACGCCGCCGCTCCATTTTGTCTGCCGGAAGACATCGCCGATATCAGGCAGGCCGCGGGCATAGAGCACGCGCATGCCGGGGCCTAGTAGGTTGGCGATGCCGGTGACGATACTGATCGGCTCAAAGGCCTGCGCCTGCGAGGAGCCTCCTCCGCCGGTCACCGCCGGCCAGGCGTCGGGTCCGATGACGGCGATAGTCTTGATCTTATTCGCATCCAGCGGCAGCAAGTGGCCGTCGTTCTTGAGCAAAGTCAGACTCTCGCGTGCGCCATCCAAAGCAACAGCGCGATCGGCCACTGAATAAGTCGAGTCGGAAAGGTCAAGCTGTGGGCGGTCCAGGAAGCCATAGCGCAGCTCGGTTCTCAACAGCCGCAGCACTTTGTCGTCGATGGTGGTTTCCTTCACCTTGCCGTCTTTGACCGCGGCCAGCAGGACTTCGGCGGTCATGAAGCGCGCCGAGGGCATCTCCAGGTCAAGGCCGTTGTTGGCCGCCGCCACGCCGTCATAGGTGGCGACCCAGTCCGACATGAGAATCCCCTGGAAGCCCCACTCGCCCTTGAGCACCTTCAGGTTCAGGTACTCGTTCTGGGTGGCGTGGACGCCATTGACCAGGTTGTAGGAGTCCATCACCGCGTCCACGTGAGCCTGGGTGACGGCAGCCTCGAAGGCTGGCAGGTAGATCTCGCGCATGGTCCGCTCGTCCACCTCCACATTCACGTTGTGCCGGTTGTACTCCTGATTGTTCAGTGCGTAGTGCTTAACAGTGGCAATTACGCCCTGTGACTGCACGCCCTCGATGTAAGGAATCACCATGGCAGCGTTCAGAAAAGGGTCTTCGGAAAAATATTCAAAATTGCGTCCAGCCAGCGGAGAGCGAGCAATGTTGACGCCCGGGCCGAGCAGAAAATGGACGCCGCGCGCGCGGGCATCGCGGCCCAGTCCCTCGCCCAGTCTGTGGGCTAACTCCTTATCCCACGTTGCGGCCAGCGCCACGCCTCCCGCATAGGCGGTAGTCGGTCCCCAGGTGCGCACGCCCACTGAGGCGTCGGACATCTTGAAGCGCGGCAGATCGATTGCCGGAGCGGGTCGCGTGAACATGTTATCGACGCCGCCCAGCAGCTCGATCTTCTGCTCCAGAGTGAGTTTGGCCAGCAGAGCTTGGGCTTTGGCCTCGATGGCGGGTGAATCCGGCGCGGGCACCTGTGCCGCGGCTTGCACGGCCGTGACCAGGGCGCAACTGAGCAGGATCGGCAGCAGGCATGCGATGCCCAAAGAGACAAACGGTTGTGTAGAGGGTTTCAGTGATATTTTCATGACAGGAAAGGATACCTCAATGGCCCTTAAAATGTATACAGGAGTCTCCTTTTTTTCTCCAGTTTGACGGCATCAGCAACGCAGCCAACTCGCACCGCAAGGTAGGCAACCTCTTTGATGTGAAACGGCAGGCCATCAACAACCTGCACGAGACCGGCGTCGAGATTGTGCTGGTGACCGACATCATCAACGGCATCAATAACATGCAGTTGGGCCGCATCCGTTCGGATGCGGCCTTTCACTTGCAGCCTATATTGATGCTTTTTGAATAGTTATCAGTAACACCCCAGGTTTATGATGTGTTCTAATAGGATTTTATTTGCTGGCGAGGAGGTCGTATGAGCGAAAATCAACCGGCTGTGGCGTGGAAGCAGGGTCGCCGTGAATTCCTGAAGGCGGGCGGAGCGGTAACGGCCGCATTGCTGGCGCCATCGGCGTTGGCCGAAACACCGAAGGCTCTCCCCGGCCTTCCATCGAACCCCAAGACTCCCGCGTCCATGCCGACGCGGAACCTGGGCAAAACCGGCTACAAGGTCGGCATCTTCTCGCTGGGCGGGCAGGGCTCCCTGGAGAAGGCGAATAACTTCGACGTGGCTGTGCCGATTATCGAGCGGGCGCTCGACCTAGGCGTCAACTACATCGACACTTCGTCGATCTACGGCGGACCCGAGCGCTGGAGCGAGCAGTACGTGGGCAAGGTGATGGCGCACCGGCGCAACGAGGCATTCCTTGCCACCAAGACCATCGAGCGGAGCCGCGAAGGCTCGCTGCGTATGATAGAAAAATCGCTCCAACTGCTGCAGACCGACCATGTGGACCTGTGGCAGTTGCACGACATCGGCACCATGGCCAATGTAGATGCGATCTTTGCCAAGGGCGGCGCGATGGAGGCGCTGCTGGAGATGCAACAGCAGAAGGTGGTGCGCTTTCTCGGCATCACCGGGCACTACCGGCCCGAAGCACTGATTGAGTGCATCCGACGCCACCCCTTCGACACCATCCTGATGGCCATCAACGCCGCCGACCCGCACCACTTCAGCTTCAACGAGCAGTTGCTGCCGCTGGCCGTCGAGCGGCAAATGGGCATCATCGGCATGAAGATTCCGGGCCGCGGCCGGATTCTCTCCACCTGGACGCCGCCGCCCATCGAGGATCAGAAGCATATGTGGGAGGGCATGGTGCTGGCGCCCACGCCGGGCACGATCACCATGCGCGAGGCCATGTACTACGCGCTCACCCGCCCGGTGAGCACGGTGATCGTCGGCTGCGACACCATCGCGCAACTCGAAGAAAACGTGCAGCTGGCGCGGGAGTTTACGCCCTTGAGCGACAGCCAATTGGCGGAGCTGGTGAAGCGCGTCGAGCCGGTCTCCAGGCAGTCGCTCTTCTTCCGCTTCTACGACCATACGTAAGAGCAAGTCAGCGGCGAGTGTACTGCATTGGCGCCCCATCCTGACGACAGAACAATACGTCGCAAGGATCGGGCGCCCGGATTTTTCGCGTAACGAGCGATTCGGAACTGTCCCGCTATCCTGACTGGCTGACCTTCACCGCCAACTTCTCGACCTCAACCTCAAGAAAATCCTGGACCAATACAGACGCCCCGATATTCCCTTGGATACAAGCCAAATGGCAGCGTGAACGATGGATTGAACTCAGCACTCTCCAGTTATAGTTGTGGATATGGTCTGGAGTCGATTCCATTTATTCCTGGCAGTTACCTATATTGCAGGATTGCTGCTAGTGGGGTTCCTGGCTGGGCGGACGAAACGGGATTCGAACCAATTTTTGAACGCCTCCGGCGCGTTGCCGCTGTGGGTCTGCATCGCGGCCTGCATCGCGGCCAATTGTGGCTCTCTGGATGTGATCGCGATGATGGCGCTGGGCGCGCAGTATGGGATGCTGGCCTGCCATTTTTTCTGGATCGGCGCGGTTCCCGCATTGGTCGTATTGGCCTTCTGGCTGTTACCGGCCTACGCCCAGGGCCGCTACCCAACTGTTCTCGACTTCATTGCCCGCTATTACGGGCAAGAGACGCGGTCGGTGGTTGCGCTGTGCTTTTCGGCCATGATGCTGCTGCTGGCCGGAGTCTGCCTATGCGCCGTTGCGCAGGTTTTGGTGACCTTCCTGGGTTGGACCTTCTTCCAGGGCATCTTGCTGACGGCGCCGGTGGTGCTGTTTTACACCTGGGTTGGCGGCCTGCGCGCAACAGTTTACGCCGAGTTGCTTCACTTTGCCATTGTACTGGCGGCAGTTGTGCCGCTCGTCTTCCTGGTGGTCCACGATTTTGGCGGGATTCGCATTCTGCTTGCAAGTATTCCGGCTGGCCGGTTTCATGCCTGGCAGACACTGCCGTATTTTAATCCGCAAGCAACGATGGACCGCTTCGGTCTGGTCGTCGGGTTGGGGCTGGTGATGAGTTTTGGGTTCTGGAGCACGGACTTTGTGCAGATGCAGCGGGCTCTTGCGGTGCGGCGCGAGAAGGATGTGCCGTATGTGCCGCTAGCCATGGCGGCGGCCAAGCTGATCTTCGCATTTCTCATCGTCCTTCCGGGAGTGGTTGCTCCGCTGGTGCTGCACACGCGGGGTACGGAGAACTGGAATGCAACCATGTCGTCGATGATGCTTCATTACTACAGCCCATTCTGGGTGGTAATCGGAATCATGGGACTGGCGGCGAGCCTGGTATCCACATTTGCCAACAATGTTTCTGGATTCACCTCTGCGTGGGTGCAGTCCATTTACCGGCCGTGGATTCGGCCGGGAGTGGGGGAAGCGCACTACGTGTGGATAAGCCGCATGACCAACGCGGCAGCCGTCCTGCTGTCCATCGGCGCGGCCTATGTGGCTCTCAGCTATCAAAGCCTGATGGACTACATCCAGATGGTTCTTTCCATATTCAATGCGCCGTTGTTTGCGCTGGTGGCGCTGGCTGCTCTGGTTCCGCGCAGAGTGGTAAATGGCGGCCTGGGAGGCTTGACCCTGGGGGTGACGAGCACGATTTTGCACCAGGTGATGGTGCGTGCGGGCCTGCTCCATTATGGGAGCCAGATGAGCGCTAACTTCTATGCTGCGATTCTGGGCTTCAGTGTTGCTGCGGCTGGTACTCTGGCGATTAGCCGCATTCGCGGCCAGATAGCACCAAGGCCAACTCTGGGTGAGGAGCCTGTTCGTTTGCCGCTCCGGTTCTCTTTGCCGACGATATTGATGGCCATCGGGATTGTTGGAGTATGCGTTGTCATCAACATTCGATTCTGGTAGCTTCCCTGGTCGCCGCGCCCCGGCTAACCTGCGGCTGTGAACCGGCGCCGGACCGGTCGATCGACGAAACCGCGATCCCGGACGGAGCGTTCAGGCAGCCGGTGGGGGATTTCTGGTTGGTTATCATAACCGGTTCTGTGCCGCCACGGACGGCACTGGCTAAGACAATCGCTTTCCCAATGAATTTATCATTTTTAGGAAAAGCCGTATCGAAAGGGCGAACCCGTTCCCTGGACAAATTCGCCCGCCGGGAAAGCACGGCCCAGATTCTATAATAATTGCAGGTAATCGATTGTCTAAGCGGCATGGAGTGATATAAAATATTGTACGATTCAATCGCCTGATGCAAGGATTCATCATGATCTTGAAGACTCGACGCGATTTCCTGCAGAATTTCGCTCGGGCAGCCGCCGCGGCCGCGCTTGCCCGAGAGCCCCTGCTGTGGAGCCGGCCAATCGAAACCCTGCGGCCGGTCCGTGCCTGGGTAACCTCTGGCAAGCAGAGGTTTGTGGGATTCGAAGCGCCACGGTGGCAAAGGGCCGCGGTGAGCGCCAGCCTGGACATTCGGATTGATTCGGCCAGCAGGCGCCAGACGGTTCTAGGGTTTGGCGCGGCCTTTACAGACGCCGCCTGTTATCTGTTCAGTCAGTTGCCTGCTCAGGGGCGCCAGGAACTGATCGGCGAGTTTTTTGGGCTGGATGGCCTGCGCCTTTCCGTGGCCCGTACATGTATCGGGTCCAGCGACTATTCCAGAGGCGTGTACAGCTACGACGATACCCCGGAGCCGGACCCGGAACTAAAGCACTTCAGCATTGAACACGACCGCGCATACATTCTTCCCTCGCTGCGTGCGGCGCGCGAGCTGAATCCGGAGCTGTTTCTCTTCGCCTCGCCGTGGAGCCCGCCCGGATGGATGAAGGCCGGAGGATCCATGCTGGGCGGCTCGATGCGCAAGGCATATTTCGCCGCGTACGCGCAGTATTTTGTCCGTTTCCTGGAGGCGTATACGGCCGAGGGCGTCAAGATCGATGCTGTCACCATCCAGAATGAGACCGACACCGACCAGGATGGGAAAATGCCAGCGTGTTTGTGGGGTCAGGAGTATGAGATCGATTTCATAAAAACCTACCTGGGACCGGCCCTGGAACATGCTTCTCTCGACACAAAGATCTGGATCCTCGACCATAACTACAACCTGTGGGGCCGTGCGCTGGACGAACTGAGCGACCCTGGAGTGAACAAAGATGTGGATGGGGTTGCCTGGCACGGTTACGTGGGTACCGCGGATGCCATGACGCGAGTGCACCAGGCATTCCCCGGAAAGAGCGCTTATTGGACCGAGGGCGGTCCCAAATATACAAGTCCGGACTACACCACCGACTGGAGCACCTGGTCGCAAACGTTTTCCAGTGTACTGCGGAACTGGGGCCGCTGCCTGGTGGGATGGAATCTGGCGCTGGACGAAGAGGGCAAACCCAATGTAGGCCCCTTCTCGTGCGGTGGCATGGTGACCATCGACTCGCGTACACAGCGTATCACGCGCAGCGGTCAGTACTGGGCGTTTGCCCACTACTCGAAGGCAATCCGGCGCAACGCGCGCGTACTTGCGTCGCATGGGCAGCTCGCCGGCGTGGAGCATGTGGCACTGGAAAATCCGGATGGCAGCCGCGTGCTGATTATCACCAACCGGGGCGAGGCGCGCACGGTGGACTGTGGCCTCGATTCGTCCACGCTTCAGGTCCGGATGCCTGAGGACTCGGTGGTAACTCTAGTGTGGTAAGAAGTGATATATTGGATGATTCCGGTCCGCCATGTCAGCTGTTTCGCTTGATAGGCTGGCGCCGCGGCTGGCCGTTGTTGTACAGGGGGCTTGCTGAGGGAAAGTCGCGCTGGATCGTATTTCTTGCAGAGAGAACCTGCCGGATGCCACTGTGCGAGCCCGGTAGGATGGATTCCAAAAACGTAATTCAGCGGAAAGTGTGAAATGCCTCAATGAAAGATTCTGTAAACTCTGAACAGCGTAAGCCGGCCGCAAAACCTGCGGCCCGGCACCCGGTAAACCTGAAGCAACTGGCGGCCTATCTGAAGCTGAATCCGGCGACAGTATCCGTGGTTCTCAACGATGTGCCGGGCCGCTCGATTCCGCAAGCCACACGAGATCGCATCAAGGCTGCCGCCGAGGAGATGAATTACTACCCCAGCCAGCTGGCGCGTTCCCTGCGCAACCGGCGTACTCTGACGATCGGCATCCTTGTGCCCGAACTGGGCGGTGGCTATCACACTGAGGTGATGAGCGGCATCGGCGATCAACTCATCAATGCGGGATATTTCTACTTTACGACGCACCACTGGCATCGCAAGAACCTGGTGGAAGATTATACGCGCATGATGATTAGCCGCGGCGCGCAAGGCATCATTGCCATCGATACTGCGCTTGAGCATCCCATTACCGTTCCTGTAGTCGCCATCGCGGGCCATCGCCAGATCAAAGGCGTGACCAATGTCATACTCGACCACTTCCGCGCCGCAGAACTAACCCTGAATCACTTGTACGCTCTTGGGCACAGGCAGATCGCGTTCATGCGTGGGCAGCCGCTCAGCACCGACTCGGATGCGCGCTGGGATGGGATCCTGGCAGTTGCGCAGCGACTGGGTCTGGAGGTCAAGCCGGAACTGGTCGTCAGCCTCAACCGCGACATGAGCTCCCCGGAGCTGGGCTATCCGGTCATACAGCAACTGCTGGCTACCAAGCTGCCTTTTACTGCGCTGGTCGCCTTCAACGACATCTACGCGATCGGTTCCATCCGCGCGCTTCAAGACTTCAATCTGCGTGTGCCGGCCGATGTTTCGGTGATTGGCTTTGACGACATCATGGCGGCTGAATACACCCTGCCGCGCCTTACAACGATTCGCCAGCCACTGGCCGAGATTGGCAGAATTGCGACCCAGAGCCTGCTCAACCTCATCCATGGCACGCTCGCGCCGCGCGAGGAGATTGTCGTGGAACCGAAGCTTATCGTCCGGGAATCCACCGGCCCGGTCAGGCTGACACCGTAAGGCATATCAGAAACCGTGCAGAGTTTTGGCACTGTGCAAGGCCGGGTAGCGGCCACAATGCAACGAATATTAAGGGTCATCCGCACATTGAGTGATACTCCCCACGGAGAGCCGGAAGGCGTAATCGTTCGGTGTTCCCCTCTTGATTGGCGCTGAGGGTATCCCGCGAGTAGTTGACGGGAATCCCCAGACTCAGAATTGCAGGAGAAATTACGTGAAAGTCATCTTGGGCAACGAACGCGGGCAGAGCGGTTCAAAGGCGAAATGCAATGTAATGCGTTTCTGGGTTCTGTTGCTTTCTCTACTGCTTATCTCAATGGTAGGAGCATGGGCGCAAACGGCGGTTCAACCAGTCTGGCAAGGAGTTCTGCGCAACCCCGCTGGCGCGCCCATTCCCGCCGCCAAGGTACGGCTTGCTTCCACCACCGCCAAGGCCGAAGCGGTCACCGGGGCCGATGGCCACTTCCGGCTATCCGCTCTGCCCCCGGGGCAATACCGGCTCTCGGTTGAATCGAATGGCCGCAAGTTCGACTATGCCCAGTCCATTGACTTGGATGCGGCGGCTACTGCGGTTGCGCTCACCCTCTCCAACCGCGGCGAACTGACCGTGGCCGCCCTCAAGAGCCAGACCGCAACCGGAGGCGAGGAGCTGTCCAGCCAGGCGGTCAGCGAACTGCCACTCAACAAGCGCGACTTCAGCTCCCTCCTGCTTCTTGCCGCCGGCACCATGACCGATGCCAACGGCGCCACCAACTTTACCGCACAGTTCGCCATCAACGGCCAGCGCGGTGTGGAAGCCACCTTCGCCATGGACGGCGCCGACATCAGCGATCCCGAGATGGGCGGCTCAACATTCTCCAACTTCAACGTGGACGCGGTGGAAGGCATCGACTCCAGCTCCGGCTGGATGCCTGCGGAGATTGGCCGCGGCGCGGCTGGCTTTACCAACATTCACACCCGCTCCGGCGCCAGCGGCTTTCATGGTTCCGTCTTCGAGTTTGTCCGCAACTCCGCCTTTGATGCGCGCAATTACTTTGATCACCCCACTCCCGCCTATCCCGGCCGCATTCCGCCCTTCCGGCGCAACGAATTCGGCTTCACCAACGGCGGCCCCATCTACCTGCCCCACGTCTACGACGGTCGCAAGGGAACCTTCTACTTCTTTGAGTACCAGGGATTCCGCCAGGTTCTCGGAACCACGCAGGTGATGCCCGTGCCTGCACTCTCCGAGCGCCCATCAACCAGCAGCATCACCTGCGGCCAAGCCCAGTACCCCGGCAACTATGTTTGTGACACTGTCAACTACCCGGATCCAAACGACCACACGAAGACGATTCCTGACACGTTGGCTGTGCCGGTTGATCCTCAGATCGCCTCCATTATTGCTCGCTATCCGAAGCCCAACGACCCTTCTGGCCCCTACGGAGCGCGCACCTACGCCACTGCGTCAAAGGTAGCCACGGATGCAGATCAGTTCGAAGTCCGGCTGGATCATAGAATCTCAGCGAAGGATCGGTTTTTTGCGCGCTTCAACTTCGACAACCTCACCGGTCCCACCACCAATCCTGATCAGACGGCCGTCGATCCCACCTTCGGTGTCGAATACATCGACCGCCAGCGCAACATAGTGGGCACTTGGACGCGCATGGCCACGCTACGGCTGACATTCGAGTCGTCGATCAGCATCACGCGCTCCACACCGGGTTTTCCCACGCCCAACCAAACCGATCCCGCGGTCAAATTCAACGACGGCCTCTATGAGGCCTTCAATTCCGCCGCTGGCTCTGTGATGCAGGCCTACGGCAATCTCTTCCAAGGCCGCGAAAACGTGGCATACGTGACCCCGAGGCACGCATTCAAGTTTGGTGCGGAGTTTCGCGGCAATCGCGACACGACCTACTTCGGCATCAGTCCCAATGGCGAATACGACTTTGGCGGTGGCACCGCTTACGTGCCATTCGCGGCCAACCAACAAATCATCACATTCAAATCGGGTAGTGGAACACACGACATAAGTTCCGGCGATCCGCTGCCCGATACGCTCTCCGGTTTTCTTTCCGGCAGCTCGTTTGCGTACACGGTTGCGCTGGCGCCGAAGTTCATCTCCGGCGGCCAGCACATCGGTCCCGCCGCCATCAGCCGCAACAACGTCAACGCATACTTCCAGGACACCTGGAAGCCGACGCCGAAGTTCACGCTGAACTACGGCATCCGCTGGGAACTTTACACACCGATTACAGAACGCGCCAAGCGTACGTCATCGTTCCAGATGATCGACGGCGTGCAGCAATTCGTGGTTAATCCGCAGCCAGGCTATCGCACAGAGTGGAAGGCGTGGGCGCCGCGAGTACAGGCGTCGTGGCAAGTGACGAGCAATTTCTCAGCCCAAGCGGGCGGCGCGGTGACTACTATTCAGCCCAATATCTGGCAGGACAACTTTCTTACCGGCGCTACGCCGTTTGCCATCTATCCGCGCCTGGTTTCCGCCGGAGTCTTTCCCGTTCATTACGGCTTCCAGTTGACGCCTTCGCAATTGCCCAATACTTACACGCCGCAGGGGACGAACATCTTTGCCTCGGGGAATACGAAGGGCGTTCCCGCCAACACCATCATGGACGTGAACCGTTTCGAGAAGGACATGGCCGCGCTGACGCCGGGCGGTGTGGTGAGCGCTCTCAACCTCAGCGGCATCAATCCGTCCTTCGGCAATGGCACGCTCTTCACCTGGACGCTGGGCCTGGAGCGCAAACTCGGCAACCTCACCGCCGACGTAGCCTATGTGGGCACCGCTGCGGAAAAGCTGCCCCGCTACAGCTTCCCCAACGCGTTTGCGGGAGCGAGCCCGGCCTTTGCGCCGCACACGCAATTTGACAACGCTGGCAACGTCATTGGTGGATTTGGCGTCGAGAACGTGATCACCAACGACTCGCACTCCACGTACCACTCGCTGCAGACATCTCTTGCCGGCTCGGTGGGTCATGGCGGCCCGGGCATTCGAGCCAGCTACACGTGGAGCAAGTCGATCGACGTGACGAGCGAAGTGATCGGCGGTACCGGCTCCACCGGCGCGGTGGCTTCGGGTTTCTCGCAGAATCCCTACGACACGCACCCGGAAAAGGGACCGTCCGCCTTCGACGTCACTCATAGTTTTAATCTCAGTCTGGCGCAGGATTTGCATCTGGAGAGCGCGCAGTTTCTTCGCCCCGTGAGCCGCAAGGTGACCTACGGATGGGAGTTGCTGAGCATCTCGAGCATCAGCTCTGGCGCGCCGTTTACGGTCTTCAGCGGCATTCAGCAGACGGGCGCGGGTGATGCCGGCGTGGATCGGCCTGACCAGATTGCAATACCGCATCTGTCTACCGCGCGGCAAGTCCGCCAGGACTACTTCGGCGAAGGCGCCAGCAACGCCGCCGATTACTTCTCCATTCCCATCCACGTCGCCGGCGGCAGCGGACCCAACCAGGGCTTCTTCGGTACGCTGGGTCGCAACAGCTTCCGCGGTCCCGCCTTTTACGACTACGATTTCGCGCTCATCAAGGACACGCCCTTCGGCCACCGCAAGAGCGGAGCCGAGCGCGTGGACCTGCAGTTCCGCTCAGAGTTTTTCAACCTGTTCAACATCGTTAACATGGGGCTGCCTGCCAACATCCTCAACGGCTCAGGGTTCGGCGAGATTTCGAAGACGGCAGGCAACTCGCGGCAGATTCAGTTCTCGCTCAAGCTGATTTATTAGCCGTGGGTTCCTGTTCCTGTTATCTGGAGGCCGTGGTCAATCTCAAATTGTAAGATCGGCATTGGCCATCTACCGCAGCACCACCGCCAGCAGCAGTGCCATTCCCAGTCCCGCCACCGAGAGTACCGTCTCCAGCACCGTCCAGGTGGAGAGGGTTTCCTTCAACTCCAGCTTGAAGAAGGACTGGATCATCCAGAAGCCGGGATCGTTTACGTGCGACAACATCAGCGAGCCGGTGCCGGTGGCCAGCACCAGCAGCTCGGGCCGTACGCCGAAATGGCCGGCCATGGGGGCCAGAATCCCCGAGGCCACTGCCATGGCCACGGTGGCCGAGCCCATGGAGACGCGGACCACGGCCGCTAAGAGCCAAGCCAGAACAAGCGGCGGAATATGCGCGCCCAGAGCCAGGCCAACTGTGGCCTGGGCGGCGCCGGAGTCGCGCAAAATTCCGCTCAGGCCCCCAGCTGCGGCCAGAATCACCAGCACCCCTGCGATGGGTTCAAAGGCCTCGCCGGTAAGCCGCCGCAACAGTTCGATGCCGTGGTGCCGGCCGGTTTGAATATGGCTGCCCAGGGTGGCCAAAGCCACCAGCACGCCGATCAGCAGCGCCACCTCAGCCGTGCCGGTAAAGTGCAGGATCTGGCTGGCCAGGCTGCCCGGCGCGGTGATCAGGTCGGCCCAGCTTCCAAGGAAGATCAGCGCCACAGGCAGCAGAATGGCCGCGGCCGCCCGGAGGGGGCCGGCGGGCGCGGGAACCAGCTCCAGATGGGGCGCGGCTTTGGCAGCGGCGGTCTCTTGAACCCCGATTCGGTCTGCGTTCCCTGCCTCTTTGGCCGCCTTCGCCTCTGCGGCGACGGTGAACAGGGTCGTGTCTTCCTCGGCTGCCGCCACTTCGCCTTTGGCTCTGTGGCATTCCCAGCGGCGCATCAGGAACCAGCCCAGTCCCGGTCCGGCCAGCGCCGCGGCGGGCAGACCGGCAGCCAAGCCCCATAGAATCGTACGGCCCAGATCGGCGTGGTACTCGGTGACCGCCAGCATGGCCGCCGGATGGGGCGGCAGCGTGCCATGGACGATGGAAAGCCCGGCCAGCACCGGCAGAGCCACCAAAATAGGCGGCCGATGGCTGCGCCGGGCCGCTTCGGCCACAATCGGCAACAGCAGCACCAGCCCCACCTCGAAGAAGACAGGCAGGCCGACCAGGATTCCCAGCCCCAGCAGCGCCCAGGGCAGGCCCTGCGGGCCACAGTTGTCGACAAATAGGTTGCCCAACGCAGTTGCCCCACCGCTGGTGACCAGCAGACGGCCCAGAATCGCGCCCAGCCCCAGCACGATGGCGATGTGCCCTAGCAGGTTGCCCACGCCGCCGGTGAAGGAGAGCGGAACCTGCGCGAGCGGCATTCCCGAGGCCACGCCCAGCGTCAGCGCCGCCACGCACAGGGCCAGCGCCGGATGCAAACGCGCACGGGCGATCAGCAACAGAATCAGCAGGACAGTTCCGGCGGCGCAAGCTAGCAAAAAGTAGTTGTGCGCGGAAACGACGGCAAGGCTCACTGGCAGATTATTCCATACGGGGCCAGGGAACGAAGAGATACCGATTGCCGGGGAGTGGGTCTCCTCCCGGTTTTCCCGTCGCTCGGCCGCAACTCAAAATTTGTGTTCTCGTCAATAACGCATTTCTGGACCTCTCCACAAGTGGGAAGGAGATTTTTCGTCAAGTGAACGCCGTTATCGATGAATTCGCCTCAGAATAAGGCAAATCGTGGCTTTTGCTCTTGGTAACGGCCCTACCCGGCAAGTACGGGGCTTTGGCCTTGGAACAAATGCAAGAAAGATCGCCAACAGGGGCAACTGGATGTATATTGGTTGGCAGCCGAGAAGACAAAATGGAAATCCTGGGTGAATTCGTCGGCCAAAAGCCAGCCGGCTGTTCCGCGTATTCCTTGTGCTCGGAATGTGCGGATAACCCGAACCTGGCGAATTTTGAGAAAGCGGAGAACGACCTCTTATGGCAGCTCCATCCAAGCAAACGGCGGCTTTGACGTCGCCTGGGTACCTTGTCCCGTTTATCACGGTCACCGCGCTGTTTTTCATCTTCGGGTTCATCACCAACCTGAACATGGCGCTGGTGCCGCACTTGCGGTCGATCTTCGATCTTCCCTACGCATGGGCCATGCTGGCCGAGTCGGCGTTCTTTCTGGCCTATCTGGTCTTTTCGTCCCCAACTTCCAAGCTGATTGAGACCATCGGCTACAAGCGAACGATGGTGGTTTCGCTCTTTATCCAAGTGGTGGGCTGCCTGATGTTCGTTCCCGCCGCTAAACTGGTCAGTTTCCCGCTCTTTCTGACCGCGGTCTTCGTGGTGGGGGCGGGCGTTACCGCGCTGCAAACCTCGGCCAACCCCTATGTTTCCATCCTCGGACCCGAGCATAGCGCCCCGGTCCGCCTGACCCTGGCGCAGGCCTTCAACTCCATCGGCGGCACTATCGCCCCGTTGATTGCCGGCGCCTATATCCTCACCGACCCCGCTAAGCTGGCTACCAAGGCCAGCGTTGCCGACACGGTGCGGCTGCCCTATATCCTCATTGCCGCCGGGCTGCTTCTCCTGGGGCTTGCCGTGGCGTTTTCGCGCTTGCCCGCGGTTACCCGGACCGAGTCCTTCCGCCCTGGCAAGGAAGGCGACGGAGTACTGGGCACCAGCATCTGGAGCTACAAGCACACGGTGCTCGGCGCCCTGGGCATCTTCTTCTACGTGGGTGTTGAAGTGGGTCTGGCATCGATCGGAGTCAACTACTTTTTGACCCAGGGAGTGAACAGCGCGAAGGTAGCCTCTTTCTTTGTATCGCTTGGCTGGTTCGGCGCATTCGTTACCCGTTGGCTCGGCCCCTGGACCAACGTGGAGATCGCCGCTATTCTTGTCTCCCTCTACTGGTTCGGCGCGCTGGTGGGCCGCCTGCTCGGCTCCTGGATTCTGACCAAAGTGAAGTCCGGAAAGCTGCTGGGCATCTTCGGCTTTGCCGCCGCCGCAATGGTGCTCCTATCCATGGCTACCAGCGGACAGATCGCCATCTGGAGCCTGGTGCTGTGCGGATTCTTCAACTCCATCATGTTCCCCAACATCTTCACGCTGGGCATCGCCGGCCTGGGGCCGATGACCAGCAAAGGCTCGGGGCTCATCATGACCGCGGTCGTCGGCGGCGCGGTGATTCCCCCGCTGCTGGGCGCGCTGGCCGACAAGGTGGGCATTCAGCACGCCTTCGTCCTTCCCATCCTCTGCTACCTCTTCATTGCCTACTACGGCCTGTGGGGATCTAAACCTGCGCGGACTGCGGCGGCGTAGGTTGGTTTGTTGTTGACTGAAGGCCCTTTGACGCGAGCCAAAGGGCCTTCGCGTCTCCGCCATTTTGGATTCCCCATCCGCGGCGGGTTTGGAAAACCCGGACGACTCGTCGCCGCAGTCGGTGACCATTACTCAGATACAATTTCAATGCTTCAAGTGACATACGGCTCCCATGTAAAGTGATATTTATAGTGAATGCTACGCCATTGACGGATGCATAAATGTGACTACTGCTACTTCTGTTACGCCGCAGATGAACCGGTTTAAAGGCAGCATGCCCTCTGCTGCCTATGAATTCTTGGCGGGGGCCATCCTAGTGCTTATCCAGAGCAGTCATAGCGTGAAGCATCGCTGTCGTGTACTGCCTTTCGTTGCGAGCTGATAGTGTCCCATGTCTGACTGAGCTACCGAAACAGATGTCGGAGATACAAACAAAGGTACATTTGCATCGCTCCTATGCTCTCTAAGAACTTGTTGAAATTCGCCTGATGCACCGTCATTCATTGACGTTTCAAGCGATTGTTAAGTGAAAAATCGGTTTGAAATGCGGGTTTGTGCTGTGTTGATTCGGCTTTTACGGCCTCATGGAGGCTA
>Ga0224558_1002688_pt1 | contig 15878 bp, 9 predicted proteins | sample 714S32024metaG_FD_180682 | JGI IMG/M metagenome (GOLD analysis project Ga0224558, IMG submission 180682) | Peat soil microbial communities from Stordalen Mire, Sweden - 717 S3 20-24 | ecosystem: Environmental > Terrestrial > Soil > Wetlands > Peat | place: Sweden: Norrbotten County, Stordalen... | reverse complement strand
TTATTGGTGGCGCTTGGCGCTCGTTCCCGCAAGCCTCCTGATCGCCTTCGCCGCCAATGTCGGGCGCACCTCCTTCCTGACCTGGAGCGCCGCCCGGCTGGGCATGGCCCGGATGGAGTCTTTGCACGGTTCAGCCGGTTTGGCGGTGGTCGTGATCGTGTTCGGGCTGCTCTGGCTTGCTGCGAGGCTACTGACTAAGGACCAAGGACCGTGGACCACGTCTGAAGCAAAGCAGAAAGCAGAAAGCAGAAAGCAGAAATGGGATCAGGACAACGGACGACGGACGACGGACGACGGGTCGACTCTCAACTATCAACCATCAACTCTCAACTCTCCTCCACCATTACCGACCACTGACCACGGACTACGGACTACGGACCAAGGACCAGAGACCACATCTGAAGCAAAGCAGAAAGCAGAAAACAGAAATGGGATGAGGACGACGGACGACGGGTCAACTCTCAACTATCAACCATCAACTCTCAACTCTCCACCACCCCCCCCGCCCACCGCCCCACCGTCCTCCGATTTCAGCTTTCAGCCTTCAGCCTTCAGCCCTCCCGATGCCCCCCATCCTCCGTCCTCCGATTTCAGCTTTCAGCTTTCAGCTTTCAGCATTTTCCGCCCGTCCTCTGTCCTCTGTCTCTCTGCTGCCCTGACCTGGCTCCTCTGCATCGAGGGGGCGGCGGTGGTGTGGTTCCGCATCGGGGACAAACGATCTGAAACCAACCAGGCCTGGTCTATTAACTGGCCGACCGCGGCGCCGGGCTATCGGGAAGAGCAGCTTTCGAAGCTGGTGTTCGACATGCTCCGGTACGATACGGCGAAAAGTGTCACCTGGCAGGACGAAGCCGGGAACCGCTGGGGCTTTAGCGCGCTGCGATGGGGGCCGGATAACAAGAATTCCTTCATCGGCCGCGGCCATACGCCCGACCTCTGCTTCGGGGGGGCCGGGTGGAAGCTGGTGTCCGAGCCAGCGCCAGCGCGGGTGACCATAAATGGCATTGAATTGCCTTTCCGGCGCTATGTATTCGAGGAAGGTGGAGTGACGTCGTACGCCTTTCTGGCGCTGTGGGACGAGCGCTCCCCGGGTGGGCGGCAGGAAACGCCCTTTGCATACGGAATCACCCGAAGGCTCAAAGCCGCGATGCAAGGCAAGCGTCACCAGGGACTGAAGAAGCTGGAGATCTCGATCATTGGCCCCACCAGCGCCGATGCCGCAGTGGATGTGCTGACAAAAGGCCTGAAGGAATTGGTCGAGGTCCAGAATCCAACTCAGACACTGACCCCAAAGTAATCCGAAATTGAACATGACTTATTGCAACGCATTGCTCGCGTCTCTGATTAGTAGGTCTCGGTGCTGGCTCGTGACGGGAGCCGCCGGCTTTATCGGCTCGAACCTAGTGGAGGCGCTGCTCAGCCTTGACCAGGAGGTGGTGGGACTGGATAACTTCAGCACAGGGCACCCTCGAAACCTGGAGGAGGTGCAGGACCAGGTGTCAAAGGAGCAGTGGAAGCGTTTCAGGATGCTCTGCGCCGATATCCGGGACACACAGGACTGCCAGAGCGCGTGCAAAGGCGTCCACTATGTGCTCCACCAGGCGGCGCTCGGGTCCGTCCCGCGGTCGATCAGAGAACCCGCCGCTGCGCATGCCAGCAATGTTACCGGTTTCTTGAACATGCTCGTGGCGGCGCGCGAGGCGGGCGTGAAACGTTTTGTTTATGCTTCCAGCAGTTCCGTCTATGGAGATTCGCCGGAGCTCCCGAAGGTCGAAGACCGCACCGGCCGGTGCCTCTCCCCTTACGCTGCAACCAAACGCGCGGACGAGCTTTATGCGGATGTATTTGCCAGGTGCTACGACCTGCAGACCATCGGCTTGCGCTATTTCAACGTGTTTGGCCCCAGGCAGGATCCCGAAGGTCCTTATGCTGCGGTTATCCCCAAGTGGATATCAGCGCTGCTGCACTCGGAATCGGCGTTTATTAACGGCGACGGCACGACGAGTCGGGACTTTTGTTACGTCGCCAATGTGGTTCAGGCCAACCTGCTTGCTGCGACGACCAATAACGCAGAGGGCGTGAACCAGGTGTATAACGTGGCGGTCAACGAGCGGACAAGCCTCAATCAGCTCTTCGAAATGCTGCGGCAGCGCCTGGCCGCGCGTTACCCTAACCTGCGAGACCGCAGGCCAGTTTACCGCGAGCCCAGGCTGGGCGACATCGCGCACTCGGAGGCAGACATCAGCAGGGCGAGGCGGCTCCTGGGCTACAAACCGACTCATCGTGTCGAACAAGGTCTGGATGAGGCGCTGGGTTGGTACATCAGCCATGATGCGCTCCGCACCACGCCTATTCTGTCATCAAGGACTCTGTAAAGGCCAGACCTGGTTGCCCCGCTGGCACAGTAAAAGCACGCTCTCGCTCCACTCCTCACATTCGACGCTTGTCCGATTTCTGCTTTCTGCTTTCTCAATTTCTGCTTTTCCAACAGTCCGCAGTCCCATAATCCGGTGTCCCCTCCCTGTCGGTTGCCCTCCGGTTTCAGCTTTCAGCTTTCAGCATTTCAGCATTTTCCCCAAGTCCCGTAGTCCCTCCTTATTGTTATGAAAAAACTCCTCATCGTCTTCCTCTGCCTGGCCGTGGTGTTCGCGGTCGGGTTCGGCAGCTACCGCGGCTACAAGATATGGAAACAGAAGCATTTGATCGCGCAGGCGCGCGAGTTCATCGCCAAAGGCGACGGTCCAAACGCGATGCTGTGCCTGCGGGGCGCGCTGAAGTCCAATTCCAGGAATGTCGAGGCCTGCCGCCTGATGGCTGATTTTGCTCAACAGGCGAGATCGCCCCAGGCGGTTTTCTGGCGCAGTCGCCTGGTCGAGCTGGAGCCCCACTCGTTGAGCAACCGCGTCGCCCTGGCCGGAATCGCCCTGGCGGTCGGCGATGCCACCCTGGGTCAAAGCGCGCTGGACGGCGCGGGTGACGCCGACAAGAAGACCGCCCTCTATCACAGGGCCGCGGGGGCTTTGGATATCGGCCGCCGGCTCTACCCGGAGGCCGAAGCGCATTTCGCGGAAGCGGCGCGGCTGGAGCCGGCCAACCCGGTCTCCCAACTCAACTTAGCGTCGCTACGCGTGCAAATGAACGAGCCGCAGACCGCCGCCCAGGGACGGGCGGCCTTGCAGGGGCTCTGCACCAACCTGGCCGTGCGCTGTGAAGCCTTGCGCCAGCTCACCCTCGACTCGCTCCGCCACACCAACCTGAACGGCGCTCTGGCCTGGTCACAGCGATTACTCCAGGACACCAATTCGGTGTTTGGGGACCGGATGCGTCATTTGGGCATTCTCCGCGCCGCGACCAACGCCCAGCAGGCGGCCTTCCTGGGGGGGCTGCAAGCGGAGGCCACTAGCAATCCGGCCAAAACCTATGAGGTGGCCAAATGGATGCTGACGGCGACCGGCCAGCCGCGGGCGGCGCTGGCCTGGATGAAGAGCCTCCCACCGGCCACACGCACCAATCTTCCCGTGCCGATGATCGAGGCGGACTGCTATGTGGCAGCGAAGGAATGGACCATCCTCCAAACGAACCTGGTCGCACAAAACTGGGCCGATTTGGACTGTCTCCGCCGGGCCTGTCTGGCCCGCGCCGACCGGGAGCTGGGACTGGCCGCCTCCGGGAAGACCGAGTGGTTCGCGGCCATGAAAGGGGCCGAAAACCGCCGTGAGCTGCTGGTCCAACTCCTGGCCGCCACGCGTGTGTGGAACTGGCCGCAGGAGCAGGAGGATGTCCTTTGGGCCATCGCCAACCGGTTCCCGAAAGACCAACTCGCGGTGCAGGCCCTGACCAGTCGGCTCTATTCCACGGGCAAGACTCGCTCGTTGCTGACGCTTTTCAGCCTCGAGTTGCAAAACAATCGGACCAATCTGGCTTTCATGAACAACCTGGCCCTGACGGCCATGTTGCTGGAGGCATGGGAGAAAAAGCCGCACGAGCTGGCCCGCACGTTGTACCAGCAAGGCTCGACAAACTCCGTCTTCGTTTCCACTTATGCCTACTCCCTGCTGGTCCAGCAGAAGGCCGGCGAAGCCCTCAAGATCATTGAGCAGCTCAGCGTCCAGCAACTCGATGATCCCGCCATCGCCGGCTACTACGGGCTTATTCTCCAGGCCAATGGCCAGCGCGAGAAGGCGAAGAAATACTTCGACCTGGGATTGAAGGCGAAACTCCTGCCCGAGGAACAGAAGCTCTTCGACCGCGCCCGGGCGGGTGCGTGACTGGGGAAAAGCAGAAAGTTGAAAGCAGAAAGCAGAAATCGGAATCAGCTTAGCCACAGGTGAACAATGGGGAAAAGCAGAAAGTTGAAAGCAGAAAGCAGAAATCGGAATCAGTTTAGCCACAGGTGGACGCAGATGAGAACCACTCTGAATCGTATTTCCCCACGTAGAGAATCCCTTCACCGAATAGTGACTTGGGACCAGGTGAACCCGAGCCGCAGCCTAGCCAGCAGAATCTGTGTTGATCTGTGTTCATCTGTGGTTTTTCTCTGCATGGATACGGTTTAGCGTCTTTTCGTGGGTTTAGCGGGCTCTCCAGGCCGACCATTGGGTCGGCCTTTTTGTTTGCACTTTCCTGTCTCAAATTCTTCTGTCTGCTTTCTCTTTGGGTCCTCTGTACTGCAATAGTGGAAGTTGTTCGCAGGCTGCGACGAATCATCGGGAAAGACTTAAACCGCGGAACACGCGGAATACGCGGAAGGCGAACCGGGAGAAAGTCTGTTTTCCGCGTATTCCGCCCGTCCTCCGGAGCCCTGCGGAGGGTGGACGTATTCCGCGGTTAGTCCTTCCTGCCTTCGGTTGCGGCTTTGCCGCGCTATGCCTTTGCTTTGGTTCAACTGCAATTTTCAGTTTCAAAGCAAGCCCATTTCTGCTTTCTGCTTTCTGCTTTCTGCTTTTGAGTCAGCGCTTTCTGCTTTCCCCCTGGCTGTACTTTATGTTAGAACACTTTTGTGTTCTTACGAGATACACTTTTGGGTGTCCTGAGAGACCAGCGGCTGCCAGCCCCGCCTGAACCGGAAGTCGCCCGCGAGATGGTCTTGGCCATTCGTGGCCAAGCCTCGCACGCGCTCGTTTTGAAAGGGGTGAGGCGTTGTGGCAAGAGCGTCCTCCAGTCCCAGTTGATGCGCCGCAGCGAAACCGCCTTCTACTGCAATCTCGAAGACACCCGTCTCTTCGGCCTGTCGCCGGCGGACTTTCCCACCGTGCTCTCGATCATTGACGAACTCGCCCCCGGCGGCATCCCCGTGTTCCTTGACGAGGTGCAGGAAGTGCCAGAGTGGGAGCGCCTGGTTCGCTCATTGCTCGACCGGGGCCGCACCGTCTGCGTCACAGGCTCAAACGCCTCCCTGCTGAGCCGTGAATTGGGGGCAAAGCTTACCGGCCGACACCTGTCGCTCGAGGTGTTTCCGTTCAGCTACACGGAGTACCTCGCCTACAGTGGCGGCAGTGCTGGCGAAGATTCGTTGCTCTCTTATTTGGACGACGGCGGTTTTCCTGGCTATCTCCGGGAGCATTCCCCCCAGGTCCTTCAGCACTTGCTGCGCGACATCGTCCAGCGGGACATTACCATGCGGCATGGCCTCCGCGAGACCCGGCATGTGATGAACCTCGCCTTGTTCTTGCTCGCGAACACCGGCCAGGCCCTCTCCCTGCAAAACCTCACCCAGTCCCTCGCCATTCCCGCTGTTGCCCAGACCGCCCGCTACCTCGAATACTTGCAGGACGCCTACGTGCTGTTTTCCGTCCCCAAGTTCAGTCCATCGTTCAAGCGCCGCGTCGTCGCGCCGAATAAATACTACGCCATAGATAGCGGCTTCCGCCGCGTCAACTCCCCGCAAGCTGGTCCCGACCGCGGGCACCGGCTGGAGAACCTGGCCTTTCTGGCGCTGCGGCGCCACGGAGCGCCAATCTGTTACGCCGGGGAGCGAAACCAGTGGGAATGTGATTTCGTCACCGAGGCCTTCGCCATCCAGGTTTGTGCTGAGCTGACGCCGTATAACCGGGGACGCGAGTTGGAGGGATTGCTTCAAGGATGCCGGCTACCCGGGAAACGCCGCGCTCTGATCCTGACCCTGAACCAGCGCGACCGCATCACTGAGCAGGGAATGACCGTCGAAGTGCGGCCAATCTGGGAGTGGCTGCTGCGTGACCTTTGACCGCCTTATTTCTGCTTTCTGCTTTCTACTTTCTGCTTTCTGCTTTTCCCCAACGCGCCCCTCAAAAAGTTCAGGCCGGCCCTTTCGAGCCGGCCTGTCAACTGAAGTCGAATTCTTGTGTGGAAGACTTATTTCCCAATCCGGACCACACTGGAGCGGCGAGCGCGGCCAATTCCGAGCAGAGCCAGTCCCAGCGCGCCAGCGCCCGCAACCATCGTCGTGGGCTCGGGCACCGGGGCGACGCCGAGGCTGATCGACGCGCTGCCAGCGGCCTCCGGACTATAGCCAGTAGAGGCGGTCCATCCATCGAGGTTATAAATATTGTTACCGCCTGCTGCCGTTAAGTTCCAAAAGAGGTTCATCTCTCTGGTGCCGTTGCTGAACAACAGGCCCGCATTGTCGAGGAAAGGAACAGCAGGAAGAGTCCCTGAGCCATACACCACGTTGTCGTAGTTGAATACCCCAAGTGGGGATGTGGTCACACCAGGTCCCCCAGCGACCAAGTTGTAGGTTTGGCCGGCATCGAGGCCGATTAGAATTTTCATGGAGCCCGAGGTGGCAATGCCGTTGAGGACTTGTACTTGGGCAACCACCGAGGCAACGTTGGCGGCGGTCGGGTCCGAAAACGTTATGTCATACCATGCGGCGCGAGCCTGAGCCGCGATAAGCAACGCGGCTGTGAATATTGCTATTTGTAATTTTCTCATTTGTTTTCTTTCTGTTGTTGACCTTCGCAGAAGGCGACTTCTGGCTCGACGTCCAAGCCAGAACTCATTCCCTCACGCGATTGTCTTTATTGTTTTCATTGTTAAACCGAGCTACTACAGCGCGCATTTTCACAGAACAAGGCAGGTGCCACTATCCCATTCTCGGACATAGTGTGTTCACAATCAGGACATCACCAAGCGGACATCCATTCTTCACTTTTGGGACATGTGTGGAATCGCTGAGCTGTATCCATCCAGTTGCCTTGGGGGACCGCGCCCGCCTCGGGCGTTCTCAGCCGGCGCCCTCGCCGGGTGGGCAAGGCTCGCGCGGAGTCACTAAATGGTGTGCCGTCTTAGCCACCGCCAAAGGTGGCTGGCGAAGGCGCCAGCCACGGCGCCCGAGGCGGGCGCGCTCCCCTGCTGCTGAATCCTTGCGTCTTGGCACCTTTGCGCCTTTGCGTTGTCCTGGAAACGGCACTTAACGCAAAGACGCGAAGAAGCAAAGACGCAGAGGGCAGGGAGATCGGAAAGGCACAAGAAAAAGGCCGGTCTCAAAGACCGGCCTGACAGGAAACAGAACTGTGTGGAAAACCTATTTCCCAATGCGGACCACACTGGAGCGGCGAGCGCGGCCAATTCCGAGCAGCGCCAATCCCAGCGCCCCAGCGCCCGCGAGCATCGTCGTGGGTTCCGGGACCGGGGTAAGACTCGCTGTTGCCACTCCCCCTTGGTTGTTGAAGCCACCGCCTGGATATAGGTTCACTTGGCTACCATTATACGCATAGAGTGCATAATTGCCAGGGGCAGTGCCAAAAAGATTAAGCTCGACGCCCGGACTGCTTGTGAACGCCAGAACTCCCGAAAAGTCCACAATCGGGTCCCCGGGGTAGTACAACACGTTGTTGTAAAGAAACTGACCCGATGGAGACGTAAGAGTGCCAGGGCCCCCCGCCAACAAGGTATAGGTTCCGTTGAGGCCTGGATTACTCGACGATGTAAGGGTGATGCTCCCACTCACCGCCAAGTATTCATTACCACCAAGGGGGTTGGCCGTGAGCAAACCGCTGAGAACATTCCCGGAGGGATCCGAATATTGAAGGTCAAAGGTGCTCATAGCCGCCTGAGCCTGAACCGCCATAACCAAAGCGGCCGCCATTATTGCTATTTGTATTGTTTTCATGTTTATTATCTTTCTGTTGTTGATCTTCGAAGAAAGCGCCTTGTGGCTCCGCGTCCACGCCACTACTCTTTCTTTTACGCGAGCGTCTTCATTGTTGTTCATTGTTAACCGACTTACTACGGTGCGCATTATTGTAGAACAAGCCATTTGCCACTATCCCATTCTGGGACATAGTTTGTTCGCAATCAGGACACCCATGACCTACACGAATCGGACATCCGGTATGCGGTAATAGGATACGACACAGGGAAAGCAGAAAACAGAAATCGGAAGACGGAAGACGGAAGACGGAAGACGGAGGACGGAGGACGGAGGACGGAGGACGGAGGACGGCCAAATCGAAAGCTGAAATTGGGAAAGCAGAAAGCAGAAAGTAAAGGACGGAGGCTACGCGTTAGGCAAGAAGCAGACTTTCAGGCCGCGGACTTTGTGCAACGGTTTGCCGGGGCGCTCCGCGGTGATGAGTTCATCGGCGTTCAGTCGCTTGGCTGCCGCCACGTGGATGGCGTCCACCGCCGACAACGGCACCGCGCCAGCTTCCGCCAGGGCCGCCGCCACGAGGTCTTCCGACGCCTCGCACCAGTCCACCACTCGGGCGAAGAAGTCCTCCAGAAACGCCAGTTCCGCCTTGCGCTTGTGAAATGTCGGTTGCGGAAGCAACTCCAACTTCAGGAAACTGGCCGCCACAAATTCGCGCTCCGGGTCCTCCAGCAAGGCCACAGTCTTGTCGCCGTCCACGCCCTGAACCGCCTGGATGAGGACCGAACTGTCCAGATAGGTCCGTTTCATCGCTCGCCCCGCCGGTGTGCCACTTCCTGCCGCACCTCCTCCAGGGACAACGCGCGCCCACCAGACCGCGCATACTCGGCGCGCGCCGCCAGCAGCCTGCGCCCCAACACGCTCCGGGGCCGCACTGGCCGCGCCGCTTCCCGCTCCAACTTCTCGCTGATGGCATTTCGCACCCAGGCACTACGGTTTGACTTCGCGCACACCGCCGAATGATCCTCCGGCGGCAACTTCACCGTCAGGGACAGGAGCCCAGTATTACTCATACGGTAAGACTACCTCACCATTCCTCTTTGGCAAGCCCGGCTTCTAGCAGAAGTCAGTGGTCCCTGGTCAGTAGTCCGTGGTCCCGTGGTCCGTGGTCTGCTCCGCGGTAGTCAGTGGTCAGTGGTCAGTGGTCAGTGGTCAGTGGTCAGTGGTCCGTGATCAGAGTACGGTTTCAGGACAGGAGGGGCAGTTATGAGACAAGGTGCGCCAATGCCATCTTCTGAGCGCAGGCCAGGCCAAGGGGCAGGAGAGGTTTCTTTGAACCCAAAAACAGCAGTGGACCAACCACAAAGAGCGCAAAGAACGCAAGGAAACTTGGGAAAGGGATAGCCTTCACGCGCCAGGTGATCGCGCCCGTTTGCGCAACTGCCTGCGTGTCTTTGGGTTCTCTGCGGGCTCTGTGGTTAAGCTGTTCCGTTCAGGATGAACGCCAAACTGAGTAATGGCAAGGGGGGCGCCAGCGAGCGCACGCCCGTCGCGCCAGCCAGCCTGAGCCGGAAGGTTGGCATCGTTCCTGCGCGACACAGCTCTTGTCGTGGTGAAGTTGTCTGCCCGGTTGAATTGGTTGTGTTGCGCGGTTCTGGTGGCCTGCGTACAAGTTCAGGCGCGCGCCCAGCTCTATGTGGTTGCCGACCGCTCCGCCACCAATTCACCCGCCCCCGGCCTGGTGGCCCTGGCATGGAATCCCAGCCCGGACCCCAATGCGACCGGCTACTTCCTTTGTTGGGGGCTCGACAGCAGCGCTTGCACGAACTTCCTGGATGTTGGCAACGTGACCAACGACATGGTTGCCGGCATGGTGCCCAACGTGGGCTATTACTTCACCATCGTAACTTATGACGCGGCGGGCGACCAAAGCCCACCCTCGAATCAGATCACTGCTACCGTCACACCGGCCGACCCGGTGGTCACGACTTGGCCCGCGGCGAGCGCCATCACCTACGGCCAGACCCTGGCCGCCTCGACTTTGAGCGGCGGCTCGGCGACTCCCCCCGGCAGCTTCGCCTTCACCCTCCCTTCGATCGCCCCCAGCGCCGGGACAGCCCTGCAGAGCGTGACCTATACGCCGACCGACACGGTGAACTACAACACGGCCAGCAGCACGGTCAGCGTGACGGTGAACAAGGCCAACCCGAGTGTGACCGCCTGGCCGGTCGCCAGCACAATCACCTGCGGTCAGACCCTGGCCGCCTCGACTTTGAGCGGCGGTTCGGCGACTCCGACCGGCAGCTTCGCCTTCACTACGCCTTCGACCGCCCCCAACGCCGGGACGGCCCTGCAGAGCGTGACCTATGCGCCGACCGACACGGCCGACTACAACACCGCCAGCAGCACCGTGAGCGTGACGGTGAACAAGGCCAACCCGAGCGTGACGGCTTGGCCGGTCGCCGGTGCGATCACCTACGGCCAGACCCTGGCCGCCTCCACCTTGAGCGGCGGCTCGGCGACCCCGGCCGGCACTTTCGCCTTCACCACGCCTTCCACCGCGCCCAACGCCGGGACGCCCCTGCAGAGCGTGACCTACATGCCGACCGACACGGCCGATTACAACACCGCCAGCAGCACCGTGAGCGTGACCGTGAACAAGGCTGCTCCGAGCGTGAGCGCTTGGCCGGTCGCCAGCGCGATTACCTACGGCCAGACCCTGGCCGCCTCGACCTTGAGCGGCGGTTCGGCGACTCCGACCGGCAGCTTCGCCTTCACCACACCTTCGACCGCTCCCAACGCCGGGACGGCCCCGCAGAGCGTGACGTATACCCCAACCGACACCACCAACTATAACAGCGCCAGCAGCACGGTGAGCGTGACCGTGAACAAGGCCGGCCCGAGCGTGACCGTCTGGCCGGTCGCCAGCACAATCACCTGCGGTCAGACCTTGGCCGCCTCAACCTTGAGCGGCGGTTCGGCGACCCCGGCCGGCACCTTCGCTTTCACCACACCTTCCACCGCGCCCAACGCCGGGACAGCCCCGCAGAGCGTCACCTACACGCCGACCGACACGGTCAACTACAATACCGCCAGCAGCACCGTGAGCGTGACAGTGAACAAGGCTGCTCCGAGCGTGAGCGCTTGGCCGGTCGCCAGCGCGATTACCTACGGGCAGACCCTGGCCGCCTCGACCTTGAGCGGCGGTTCGGCGACCCCGGCCGGCACCTTCGCCTTCACCATGCCTTCCACCGCCCCCAACGCCCGGACGGCCCTGCAGAGCGTCATCTACACGCCGACCGACGCGGCGAACTACAACAATGCCAGCGGCACCGTGAGCGTGACAGTCAATCCCAAGGCACTAACGGTGATGGGCATCACGGCAAACGACAAGGCCTATGACGGCAACACGACCGCCGCGCTGAACAGCAGCGGTGCGACCCTGGTGGGCACAGTGTCCCCGGACGCCGTAAACTTGAACACCGCCAGTGCGACGGGTACCTTTACCGATCCCAACGTGGGGACCAGCAAGATCGTGCTGGTCAGTGGCTTGACGCTCAGCGGAGCGGACTCCGGGAACTACACGTTGATCCAGCCGACCACGACCGCCAACATCACCCCGGCGGGGTTAACCGTGGCCGCGATCGAGGCCCAGAACAAGGTGTATGACGGCACGAACAGCGCGACGCTGATCGTGAGCAACGCCGTGCTGGTAGGGGTGGTGAGCGGGGACACGGTGACGCTGGACGCGACCAACGCGGTGGGTGTATTTGCTGACAAGAATGTGGGCACGGGCAAGCTGGTAACGGTGAGTGGCCTGACGCTGCTGGGCCCTGATGCGGCGAAATACACGCTGACACAGCCGACGCTCACTGCCACCATCACGCCGGCCAACGCGGTGGTGACGGTTTGGCCGGTCGCCAGCGCGATCACTTACGGTCAGACCCTGGCCGCCTCGACCTTGAGCGGCGGTTCGGCGACCCCGGCCGGCAGTTTCGCCTTCACCATACCTTCCACAAGGCCCAATGCCGGGACGGCCCCGCAGAGCGTGACGTATACCCCAACCGACACGACCAACTACAACAATGCCAGCGGCACCGTGAGCGTGACCGTGAACAAGGCGGCTCCGAGCGTGACCGTCTGGCCGGTCGCCAGCGCCATAACCTACGGCCAGACCCTGGCCGCCTCGACCTTGAGCGGCGGTTCGGCGACTCCGAGCGGCAGCTTCGCTTTCACCACGCCTTCCACCGCCCCCAACGCCGGGTCAGCTTTGCAGAGCGTGACCTATACGCCGACCGACATGACCAACTATGACACCGTCAGCAGCACCGTGAGCGTGACGGTCAATCCCAAGCCACTAACGGTGATGGGCATCACGGCAAACGACAAGGCCTATGACGGCAACACGACCGCCGCGCTGAACAGCAGCGGTGCGACCCTGGTGGGCACAGTGTCCCCGGACGCCGTAAACGTGAACACTGCCAGTGCGACGGGTACCTTTACCGATCCCAACGTGGGGACCAGCAAGATCGTGCTGGTCAGTGGCTTGACCCTCAGCGGAGCGGACTCCGGGAACTACACGTTGATGCAGCCGACCACGACCGCCAACATCACCCCGGCGGGGTTAACCGTGGCCGCGATCGAGGTCCAGAACAAGGTGTATGACGGCACGAACAGCGCGACGCTGATCGTGAGCAACGCCGTGCTGATGGGCGTGCTGACTGGTGACACGGTGACGCTGGACATGACCAACGCGATGGGTGTGTTTGCGGATAAGAATGTGGGCACGGGCAAGCTGGTAACGGTGAGTGGCCTGACGCTGCTGGGCCCTGATGCGGCCAAGTATACGCTGACGCAGCCAACGACCAACGCTGATATCACGCCGGCCAGCCTGACGGTGACGGGGGTGACGGCCGGCGACAAAGTATATGACGGGACCACGAGCGCGATGCTCGACGCTAGCAGCGCGGCCCTGGACGGGCTGATAGGCGAGGACCAGGTTACGCTAGACGTGAGCGGGGCCACGGCTGTGTTTGGTGATGCGGCGGTAGGCGCGGGCAAGGCAGCGACGGTGAGCGGATTAGCCATCAATGGCCCGGGCGCCGTCAACTATGCGCTGACCCAGCCGGTGGCGCATGCCAGCATCACCGCGGCCACAGTGACACCCAGCGTGACGGTGTCGGGCAAGGTCTATGATGGCGGCACGGCGGCGACGATCACCGGCCGCTCGTTGAACGGAGTGATTGGCAACGAAGACGTCAGTCTGGGCCTCAGCGGCACGGCGGCGTTCGCGGACAAGAACGTAGGGACGGACAAGCTGGCGACGGTGAGCGGCCTTTCGATCAGCGGGCCGGATGCAGCCAACTACACGCTGGCCAGCAGTGTAGCCAGCGCGACGGCGGATATCCTGGCGCGAGCTATCACCGTGACGGCGGTGGCCGACAGCAAGGTTTATGACGGCACGTCAGCTTCCGCAGGCGTGTCGGCCATCATCGCGGGCAGTCTAGCCGGCACGGACGGCGCGGTCTGGACGCAGACCTTCGACAGCAAGATTGCGGGCGCAGGCAAGACCCTCACGCCCGGCGGAGCGGTGGCGGACGGCAACGGCGGCCATAACTACACCGTGACCTTCCTCAACAACACCAGCGGTATAATCACCGCCAAGGGCCTGACGGTGACTGGCATCACGGCCAGCAACAAAGCCTATGATGGCAACACAGCCGCCACGCTCAACACCACGGGTGCGACGCTAGTGGGCATGATGCCCGGGGATGCGGTGACCTTGACCACCGTCGGTGCGACGGGTGCCTTTACCGATCCGGACGTGGGGACAGCCAAGACAGTGTTGGTCAGTGGCTTGACCCTCAGCGGCATGGACGGCGGGAACTACACGCTGATCCAGCCGACCACGACCGCCAACATCACGCAGGCCAGCTCGGCCACGGCCTTGGTTTCATCAGCGAATCCGTCGCTGCAAGGCTCCAGCATGAGCTTTACGGCCACGGCGACACCGGTGGACCCGGCCTCGACGTCTCCGACCGGCAACGTGCAGTTTTACACCAACGGTGTGGCGTTGGGCAGCCCTGTGGCCCTCACCGATGGCGTGGGCAGTCTCAGCGCCGACGACTTGCCGGCGGGCACCAACACCGTCCTGGCAGCCTACCTAGGCGACAGCAACTTCCTCGGCAGCAGCAACAGCCTGGCCCAATTGGTGGTTGTGGTAGCGGGCAGGCCGAGCACGCCGAGCACGATTGGCATCCAGAACAATGCCGACGGCACGGTGACCGTCACCTTCGCAGGGACGCCGGATGCACAGTATGTGGTGCAGGCCTCCGACAACCTGGCCCCGCCGGCCTGGGAGAACGTCTCAACCAACACGGCGGGAACCGACGGGCAGTGGACCTTCACCGAATCCACCGCGCACCGCCCCGTGCGGTTCTACCGCTCGGCCAAACCGTAAGCAGCCCACACAGGGCGCGCTCCTGGCGCAGACCGGCGCGGTGCATGCCGCTGCGCAATCGAGATAAGGGAGAGGCTTGAGCCTCCCACCCTCTCACACCACCCGGCGTCCTTGCTCGGCGATGGATCGGCTTCCCGCTACCCTCATCTGCTCATGGTTACCTCGCCGCATCCCAATTCATGCCGCGCAGCGGTTTTGGTAATACATTGCGGTGGGTGTGCGGTTTTGGTAACAGGACGGGCCATTTGCACCAGTATTAAACATGAAGAAAGATATGACTAAAGCGCCCGAGGCGCAGTTGTTGGATTTGTTGAAGAAAATTCTGCCCAAAGCCACCCAGGATGCCCAGTTGGCCGGGAGGATTTACCACGCCGTTGAACTCGAACTCAAAGCCAAAGCCAAAGTAACGGCGTTTGAAAAGTTCTGCAGCAAGGTCGAGTTGCCCGACCTCGCGCCCAAGAGCATCGAAGAGGTGAAGGAACAGTTGGCTGCTTCATTTGGGAACGGAGATGTGACGCTCAAACCGAATCGCAAGGAGAATACCCTGGCGGTCGAAGTGGCGTTACCCGACGGCAGCCAGTTCAGCGGAGAGATCAACGTCAATAGGAACGCGGGGGGCGAAGCGAGCGAGGAGCAGGAAATCACTCTCAAATTCGTGCCCTTTCCCGTCTGCCTGCCCGGCGACAAGGAGTTGGTGTGGCTATTGGCCAAGCGCGAGAATATGTCGCCCGAGGAAGCCGGCATCGCGCTGTCGAAGCTGGAGGAAGAGTTCTGGGCATCCAAAACCGGACAGAAGATGCTGCGTGACCGGGTGGAGCGGAGTTTTCCGGAGTTCATCGCCCGGGTACCGGGCGGGATGCTCGGTGAAGCCGGTCTGAAGCGGCATTATAAGACGCCGGAACCAGTGAAGCTTCTGCATGCTGGCAAACGCAAATGATTTGGGGCAGAGATGCGTCAAAGCACCGCGGTTCGTCGCGGTCCATAATCGAACGCCAGAACCACAGCTATTCAAACGCTGTGGTTAGCTTTGACACCAGGCAATGAGTGAGACCGCACCCACCGCCCTGCCAGTCCCGGCGAAGTCCTTCTGCCACCCGGTGCTCAACGAAGACTGGCTGGCGCTCGCGCTTGGCCTGGGGTTGTTTGTGGTCGCCCTCCTGGGAGTGACGGGTCATGAACCGTTCGGTTGTGGGATCAAGACCAGCGTATGGCTTGAGCCGGGCAAGATCCTGACGCCCATGTCTGCCAAATTCGCCAAGGTGTCAGGGTTGGCGTCGTTGGGCCTGACGTACATCGTTATGGCGCTGGTGCTGGGGATCGGCGCCGGGCTGTTAGGGGCGCGCATCG
>Ga0224558_1002687_pt1 | contig 15881 bp, 12 predicted proteins | sample 714S32024metaG_FD_180682 | JGI IMG/M metagenome (GOLD analysis project Ga0224558, IMG submission 180682) | Peat soil microbial communities from Stordalen Mire, Sweden - 717 S3 20-24 | ecosystem: Environmental > Terrestrial > Soil > Wetlands > Peat | place: Sweden: Norrbotten County, Stordalen... | reverse complement strand
CACGGTGCTCTCGGTGCGCGAGGAGCCGTACGTCGAAGCCGGCCGCGCGCTCGGCGCCAAGCCGAGAACCGTCATCCGCCGCTATGTGTTCGCCAACGTGGTCCACTCGGTCCCCGTCGTCGCGTCTCTGAACGCGGCCGATGCGATCCTTACCCTGGCAGGACTGTCGTTCCTCGGCATCGGGATGGACCCTTCGGTCGCCGCCGAGTGGGGCTACGACATCTCTCGCGGGGTCTCCGACGCTCAGGCCGGCTTCTGGTGGACCGGTCTCTTTCCTGGGCTCGCCGTCATCCTCCTCGTCACGGGCCTCACGCTCGTCGGCGAGGGGATCAACGACACCTTCAACCCACTACTGCGCCGGCCGAACCATCGCCGGTTCGCGATGCCCAAAGATGTCCGGGAGGTCACCACCGTGGCCGTCGAGACGGAACACGCCGTCGTGCGCGTCCGGGACCTCAGGGTGTGGTACGCGACGGACCGGGGCCCGGTGCGCGCCGTCGACGGGGTGAGCTTCGAGATCCAAGAGCGCGAGACACTCGGCCTGGTCGGCGAGTCCGGCAGCGGCAAGTCGACCCTGGGTCGCGGGATTATGGGCCTGTTGCCGGTGGGCGCCATCCGGGACGGGTCCGTCGATTTCGAAGGGCGCGATCTCGTGAAGGCCACGCCGCAGGAGATGCGACGCCTTCGCGGACCCTCGATCGGCCTGGTGTTCCAGGAGCCGATGACCAGACTCGACCCGCTCATGCGGATCTCGGATCACTTCGCCGAAGCCCTGCACACCCACGAGCCCGACATCTCCGACGCCGAGATCCGCCGGCGCTCACTCGAGGCGCTCGGCGGAGTGCGCATCCCGCCAACGCGCTTTCGCAACTATCCGTACGAGTTCTCGGGCGGCATGCGACAGCGGATCATGATCGCCCTAGCTCTGGTGCTGAAGCCGCGCTTTGTGATCGCCGACGAACCGACGACTGCTCTCGACGTATTGGTTGAGGCCCAGATCCTCTCGATCATCGCCGACCTGAAGAACAACTTCGACACGGCGTTGCTGCTCATCACGCACAACCTCGGTATCGTCGCCGAGTCGTGCGACCGGGTCGCGGTCATGTACGCGGGGCGCATCGTCGAACAGGGCGCCGTCGTCGATATCTTCTCCCGCCCCGAGCACCCTTACACCCAGGAGCTCATGCGCTCGACGATCTCGCTGTCGACGCGGAAGCTCCACTACATCCCGGGTGCGCCACCCGATCTGGTGGCGCCGCCCTCCGGTTGCCGGTTCCACCCACGCTGCCCGTACGCGATGGAGGTCTGCCGGGCGAAGGAGCCGGTGGGTGTCGAAGTGAGGCCGAGCCACCTCGCCGAGTGCTGGCTCCATGGTCCCGAGAACGAGATCCCACCCGACGGTCGTCGCCCACTAGAGCGCGAGGAGATCGGCATTGCAGACGAAGCCTGATCCTGCGGCTCCCGCTCTCCTCGACGTCCGCAATCTCAAGGTTCATTTCTCGCTCCGGGGGAGCTTTTTGCAGCGGATGCTCGGCCATGACACGGGGTCGGTGAAGGCGGTCGATGGCGTCACCTTCACGCTGCAGCGTGGCGAGGTGTTGGGCCTCGTCGGCGAGTCCGGGAGCGGGAAGACGACGCTTTCGCGTGCCGTGCTCTCGCTCGTCAAGGTCACGGGTGGGTCGATCGCCCTGAACGGACAGACGATTTCCGGGCTGTCCGAGCGGCAATTCCGGCCGCTGCGCAAGCGGCTCCAGCTCATCTTCCAGGACCCGCATGCCTCGCTCAACCCGGCGATGCCGATTCTCGACGCCGTCGGCCACCCGCTGCGGATCCACCACATCGCGAAGAGCGACGACGAGGTCCGTCGTCTCGTATCCGAGTCTCTCGAACGGGTTGGCCTCGTGCCCGTTGAGCGGTTCCTGCGCAAGTACCCGAGCGACCTCTCGGGTGGCCAGAAGCAGCGCGCCGTTCTAGCCCGCGCCATCATCCTTGGACCGGAGCTCGTCATCGCCGATGAGCCGGTCTCGATGCTCGACATGAGCGTACGCGCCAAGGTTCTCGAGTTGATGGGGGACCTGAAGCGCGATCTCGGCCTTACCTATCTCTACGTCACTCATGACCTCGCGACCGCACGATACTTCTGCGACCGCATAGCGATCATGTACCTCGGGCGAATCATCGAGATCGGCTCGGCGGCCGAGATCTACACAAATCCACGTCACCCGTACACCAAGGCGCTGCTCGAGGCGATCCCCGAGCCCGACCCGAGCCACCACGTGCCGCATGACCTTCCCAGGGGCGAGGTGCCTGACGCTGCGGTCCCGCCGCTCGGCTGCTCGTTCCACCCGCGCTGCCCGAGAGCCTTCTCGCCGTGCGGCTGGGAGAGCCGCGACCTGCGCTTGATGCTCGACGAGCGGTGGGCGACGCTGACTCCCGACGAGTACCTGCGCGAACGCGCGATCGTCGGCGATCTCAAGGCACTCGACTCGCCATCGACTGAGGCCCACATCCCCGCGGCGAAGGGGCACGCAGCGACCGAGTTGACCGCCCTCCTTGCCGAGCTACGGAAGTCGACGCCCGAGGACCCGTTCTGGCGAGGGGTCGTGTCGGTTGAGCCGCAGGCCAATGGCGTCACGGTTCGGTTCCACGACCATGTCACGCCCGAGCTGCAGCCCGTTGTCGATGTCGTCGATCCGGTCGAGGTCGCCTGCCATCTCTATCGCCGGACCTCGTGACACATTGACGGGAGCCGTTCGGCAAGCCGAACGATTCGCGCTGCAGTTGGACACCCTGTCGCCCGGGTTGCGGATCCGGACGAGCAAGCATGCTTCCGGACTGTTGGGACGGCTGTTGAGACAGGGCGTAGCGGACTGCGGTCGCTAGCTTTGGGGAATCCTGCGAAATGCAAGTTCCTAGTGTATAAACACCTCTGTGTGATCCGCCTCGACGGAATCATGTAGCAGTCAGACCGACTGCAACTGCTCTTGGCCGCAGAAGGGGCACAATTGCCTGGCCGAATCGGACTGGGCCTGCACCGGGGGCGTGCTGCAGTCAGCTCACCGAGGAACGACTGGAGTTCCTTGTGGGAGAAGAATCGGAGCGGGGGGGGGCAGCTTGAAGGCGAGTCCACTCAGGAACCAGAGATGTCAATTTACTGTCGCCCGTCAAGGCTCTCGGCTTTAGTACTAGCGCGCTATCGTCGATGATCTTAATATGGCCTCTGAGCGATTGGCCCGTATCCTTGCCCAGCTGTCGGCTGGCGGTGTCACCGATCCTGGAGTCGCGCGACTGTGCGAGGTCTGCGCGTCGGTCACGATGACGAGCGGAGCGGCGATCATGCTCGTGCCCGCCGACGCGCCGCCGGTGTCGTTGTACACCACCAACGATGTATCCCGCCTGGTAGAGGAGGCTCAATTCACGCTCGGCGAAGGGCCAAGCGTCGATGCGTACCAACTGGAGCGCCCCGTCATCGAACCCGACCTGGCCAACCCGGAAACCGTACGGTGGCCGGCATTCTCGCCCGTTGTGCTTCGAGCCGGAGTGCGGTCCGTGTTCGGCCTCCCACTTCGGATCGGCGCAGTCCGCCTGGGCGCGCTGGGTTTTTACCGTGACATGGCGGGACCGCTCACGAACGACCAGCACGCGGACGCACTCGTCCTAGCCGATGTCGCCACCCGGGCCGTCCTTGCCATTCAGGCGAACGCATCGGCTGGTGAGATCGCCGTCGAGCTTGAGTCCGGTGCCAACCTGCGGTTCGTAGTCCACCAAGCGTCCGGGATGGTGGCGGTCCAACTCGGCGTCAGTATTACTGAGGCTCTGGTCCGACTCCGTGCCTACGCTTTCGCCAACGACCGTGCCATCTCCGAAATCGCCGAAGAGGTCGTCGCCCGGCACCTCCATTTCCATTCTGATTCTGTCGAGGTCCATGAGCAGTGAAGGCCACCTCGTCGTTGTTCGCAGTTCTCCTGTCGATGCGCCCGTGACCCAATGAATAGGTGGCCAAGTTGGCTGGAAGTCTCGCGCCTGGAGAAGTCCTGCTGACCCAAACTCTGGTCAGCTAGCCGACACTAGGTCTCCGTGACGTCGCCTCTGCGGGGCTGATGCTCCTCCAGACAAACGGCGAGCTCGGCATTGTCGCCGTTTCCAGCAAGGCGCTGTCAGCTCCAGAGGGTGGCGAGGCTGCTCGAGTGCCTGCTTTTGGCGGGGATCGCTGCCCTTCAAGTTGCTGTCTACTGCGCGCCTCGTGCCGTCGGCACGGGCGAGACCGGAGTGCACGGTGGCCGTGGCCTGTGCCTCGATCTGGGCGACGTTCGCTACCAACTGCGGTTTCGACGACGCGCCGTGACGGTCCTGCGCCCCGGTGATGCGGGGGCGGCCTGGACGCGGGACGCCTCGCTCCCGTCGTGGCCGTTTGCCGGACGCGATTCGCCCAGTTGGGGAGCCGAAATGGGCAGTTGTCGTTCCCTGACCCTTGGTTCTCTGTGACCGACGTTGTTGGGACCCTGGCGCGTGCCGTTCCGTCCGATGCAGTACGCCACGCGGAGCCGTAGTCGCCTTCATGTGGCGACTCGCAGCAGAGCTTCTGGCCACCTGACGTGACTTGTGGCTACGGCTCTTGGCTCCCGAGGGATGGTTGGATCGAAATCAACCTTGACTTCCAAACTTACTATGTTAATTTAACACAGTAAGTCTGATGCGACGGCGCAACGCGTTGAGAGGGGAGGCACGAGGCAGATGCGGGCCAAGGATCGCTCCCCGGCGGCGCGTTCATCCGTGAGGGGCCTCGACCCGGACGGCCCCGGGAACTCCGCCGTGGAGTCCCCGATGCAGCGGGGCTCCCGATCATTGCTGCGGGATATCAACGTCAGTCTGCTTATCGAGCTCGTCCGCCGCTCCGGTCCCATCTCTCGAGCGGAACTCGCTCGCCAAAGTGGGCTCAGTGCGCCAACGGTTTCTACGATCGTTGGCCAACTGCTTGAGCGTGGGATCTTCATCGAGGTTGCAACGGCACCCTCAAATGGCGGTCGCCCGCCCGTGCTGCTCAGTATTGACCCGAGCGCCGGCTACGTGATCGGGATCAAGCTGCGCGGCGACGGCCTGACGACGGTGGTCTGCGATCTCGACGCCCAGGTCTTAGCGACCGAGGAGGCGTCAGTTTCGCTGGTCGGCGATCCTGCGGCCGCCATCCAGGCAATCGAGCAGGAGACTCGAAGAGCGCTGCGGGCTGCCGCAGTACCACGATCGAAGGTCCTCGGTGTGGGAATCGGCCTGTCTGGGGTCATCGACTCCAGTCGAGGCGTGTGCAACTTTTCCCACCTGCTCCAGTGGCGCAACGCGGATCTCGCAAAACCCCTCCAGCGCCGTTTGCGCTTGCCCGTTTGGGTCGACAACGACGTGAAGACACTCGCCGTCGCGGAGAAGTGGTCTGGTGATGCGCTCAGTGCTCGCGACTTCGTCACTTTGAGCGTCGGACGAGGCATTGGGCTCGGGATCGTCATCAACCGTTCGCTCTACCGCGGCGCGACTGGGGGAAGCGGCGAGTTCGGACACATGATCGTAGAGCCGGGCGGTCCAAAGTGTGAATGTGGCCGATTCGGCTGCCTCGAGGCGCTAGTCGGTGAGGACGCATTGCGTCGCCGTGTTGGAGAACGCCACGGGCGTGACGTGACGAGGGACCAGCTCATCGCACTTGCCACGGCTGGCGACGGGGCGACGCTCGAAGTGCTTGACAGCGCCGGCCGGAAGCTGGGTTTGGCGGTCGCCAACATGGTCACCCTGCTCAATCCAGAGCTGTTGATCATCTGTGGTGAGGGGACTGACCTCGGCAACCCATTTCTCGACCCGGTCGTAACCGCCGTACGAGAGCAGACATTTGCTGACTTGGGTCGCCAAGTTGAGGTGAAGGTACAGCGCTGGGGCAATGACGTGTGGGCTGTCGGAGCCGCGACGCTCGTGTTGCGCGAGTCGTTCAGCCTTCCTGGACCTGACGAGAAGAGCCATGCCATCTGGCACAGGCCCGGCCCAGAGCGGTGAGAGAAGCGGACGTGGACACGGCTTGGGCTAGGCAGCGGATCAAGTGAACGAGAGTAAGCCAAGAACGACGATGCGGTCGAGCGTTGCGTCCATACTGCGCAACCAGGAGGAGAACGGGGCGTTCGTCGCGTCGCCGGACTTCGCTGAGTATCGCTACTGCTGGCTACGTGACGGTTCATTTATCGCATACGCACTCGACCAGGTCGGTGAGCATGGCGCGTCAGCTCGATACCACGAGTGGGCCAACCGGGCGGTTGGGGGCATCAGCGCTCTAATCGACCGGGCGATCGACTGGCATCGCGAAGGCAAGGCATTGCATCCAGACCATATGCCGCCTGCCCGATTCGCTCTCGATGGTTCGAATGTCGTGGACGACTGGCCGAACTTTCAGATCGACGGTTACGGCACCTGGTTGTGGGCTTTGGGACAGCACCTGCTCAGCACCGGCCAGGATGGTGTTCCAGAGGAACTTCGTACTTCCGTCGAGCGGGTCGGGCGTTATCTCGACGAGTTTGCTCTCAGCCCCTGTTTCGACGTCTGGGAAGAGAGCGGGTCCGCGCTGCATACTTCCACGCTGGCGTGTGTTTACGGAGGCCTGACAGCCGCTGCGCGATTGCTGGATGACAAGGAGCTTCTCGAGCGCGCGGAATCTGTCCAATCCCGCGTTCGCGACAGCGCGCTTCGCCTCGGGCACTATGTGAAGTCAAGTGAGAGCGACGACGTAGACGCAAGTGTCCTTTGGCTTTCGACGCCGTTTTGGGTCGTCGAGCCAGGAGATCACTACTTCGCCCAGACAGTTCGGGCGATCGAGGCACGGCTCAGCCTCGATGGCGGACTTCGTCGGTACCCGACCGACACGTACTTCGGAAGCGGAGCGTGGCCGGTGCTCACGGCGTCGCTCGGTTGGCACTATCTGGCAGTCGGCGACGTTGACGCAGCACGTCGCTGTGGGGACTGGGTGGCCGGCCATTTCGATGACGAGGGATGCCTCGGCGAGCAATTCGGCGGGGAACGACGCGACCCAGAGCACTACCGCGAGTGGGTTGATCGGTGGGGTCTACCCGCGAAGGACCTCACATGGTCACACGCCATGTACGTAGTGCTCTGTGCCGCGCTCGACGATCTCGACGGATCGTACGCGGGAAGCGCGCGGATTCACCCGACCAGGAATCAGGGGGAGCTGGAGAAGTGACTCGGAGGGCACGCACGTGGTCAGCGCGGCAAGGCGGGTCGATCAACGGCGATTGAGTGAGTTGTCCGCGGGCGTTGCCCGCAAGTCTGAGAAGACAAGCGATCACGAGGAGGAGAAGGAGGGAAGGAGCAGGGCTACGCGGCCCAGGACCATCAGAAATCAATCAGAAAAGGGAAAGTGATCATGAAAGCAAGAAATCCATCAAGGTGGAGGACCAGGACGGCGGTGCGACTGCTTGTCGCGGTCGCCACGATCGGGGCTGGTGGCACATTGGTTGGTCTCACCGGGGCAGCGAGCTCGGCGTCGACCGTGGCGCACAGTACGTCAGTAGTGACGCTCCAGTTCTGGAACGCCTACAACGATGTAACAGAGACACCCGTGATGAATGGCGTCGTCATTCCTAGTTTCGAATCTCAGAACCCGGGGATCAAGGTAGTTGACGACACCCTTCCGTACGCCGGGCTCCTGGAGAAGTTCATCGCGTCGTCCGCCGCGGGGGACCCACCAGACTTGATGCGTTCTGACATCGCCTGGGTGCCCCAACTCGCATCCGAGGGCACACTGCTCGAAACCTCGACCCAGCCGTGGTTCAAACCGATCAAGGCAGCGGCTGATCCCGGCCCGCTTTCCACGAACTATTGGAACGGCGGCTACTACGGGCTCCCTGACGACACGAACACCCAGGTCTTCTTCTGGAACAGGGCGGACTTCGCCGCGGCCCACCTCTCCCCCCCGACGACATGGGGCCAGATGATCGCGGACGCGAAGTTGTTGACCATTCCGTCTAAGCAGCAACACGGTCTCGGCGTCGACAGCACCGACATCTGGAACGTCGGTCCGTACGTATGGACCGACGGCGGCAACTTCACGAACAAGGCGCTGACGCAGGCGACCGGTTACATGAACAGCCCCAAGACCGAAGCTGCGGTCCAGACGCTCGTGACCCTCTACAAGGAAGGGGTCATCGGCAGTGACTTCGTCGGCGGCTCAGGGTCGATCAGCGGGGAAACGGGCTTCCCGACTGGTGCGTACGCGATGTACTTCGACGGCCCGTGGGCTCCGACGAGCTACAAGGCTGCAAAGTTCACCGGCTACGGCACGTCGTTGATCCCGAGGGGCGCAGGGGGCTCGACTTCGGTCGTCGGTGGCGAGGACCTGGTCATAGCCAAGGGTGGCAAGCACCTCGCCGACACGATCAAGTTCGTCCAGTTCCTCCAGTCGCCATTTGCGCAGCTCGCGATGGCCGGTGCAGGCGACATGGCTGCGTACAAGACGGACTCCGCAGCCGAGGCGATTGAGAATCCCGCCCTCAAGATCTTCGCCCTGGAGCTCCTGACTGCGAGGGCTCGGCCGGTGACCCAGGGCTACGCCCAGCTTGACACCGACTTCTCCAACCAGCTGGCTCTGATGCTTGCCGGCAAGGTCGGAGTTGACCAAGGCCTGAACACCGCGGCCCAGGAAGCGAATAAAGCACTCGCCGGAAGTTGAGCGAAGCAAGTATCTCCGAGCGGCACCCGGCGACAGTCTCGCCGGGTGCCGCCTCGCGGCGATCCACCCGTTCGCATCGCGTCCGCCGGATCGCGACCCCCTATCTCCTGTTAGCACCGGCGGTGGTCGTCTACGCGGTCTTTACCGTCTACCCGATCTTCCGCCAGTTCGACATCAGCTTCTACAACTGGCACATCTTTCCCGGCGTGTCGAACCCCTTCGTCGGCTGGTCGAACTACACCGCGATCTTCCGCGACCCCGTCGTGCGCACGGCGTCGTTCAACTCGTTCCTCTTCATCGTCATCACGGTACCGGTCCAGATGGCGATCGGACTGTTTGCTGCAGCAGTCCTCACCGACCGCCTACCCGGATCGATGTTCTGGCGAGCGGCCGTGTACATCCCGGTCGTCACCTCGTGGGTTGTGGTGAGCTGGGTCTTCTCCTACATCTTCGCCTCGCAAGGCGGCATCATGAACGCCGTCGTCGGCTTCTTCGCCGGCCACAGCGTGAGCATCGACTGGACGGCGCAGACCTGGACGGGCAACGCGGTCATCTGGCTCCTCAGCATCTGGAAGGGTGTCGGCTGGTCGTTCATCATCTTCCTCGCAGCGCTCGATGGCATTCCCCGGCAGTTGCTCGAGGCAGCCCGGATCGACGGAGCCTCGGAGGCGCGGGTCTGGCGCCACGTCGTCCTCCCGTCGATTCGCGCCGCGGTCACCTTCGTCCTCGTGCTTCTCGTCATCGGCGCCGCGCAAGTGTTCACCCAGATCTACGAGATCACCAAAGGTGGTCCCTACAACTCGACGCAATCGCTCATGACCTACATGTACCAGCAGGCGTTTTCTTACTTCGCCTTCGGTTACGCGGCAGCCCTTGCGTCGCTGCTCGCTGTGGTGCTGTTCGGGTTCAGCGCGGCCGAGATCCGCATTCTCCGACAGCAAGACGTCTGAGGGAAGCGGAACGTGGCACCCTCAGGCGAGCCCAACCGGAGCAAGTCGGTGACGCCCATCGCAGGAACAGGGCCCGGACTCTTCGGCATCCGCAAGCGGAACCGTTCACGACTTGTCATCGCGGTGCTTCTGGCGCTGGTCTCCCTGGGCCCCCTCCTCTACATGCTCTCGTTGTCGTTCCAGCCGAACGGCGGCCTCCTCGGGGCGACGGTGCTCATCCCGACCCACCCGACGGTGCAGAACTACGTGCAGGCGTGGACCGAGAACAGCTTCAGCCACTACTTCTTCAACAGCCTCTTCGTCGCCGTCGCGACCGTTGCCATCACGGTCACGATCGCCTCGCTCGCCGCATTCGCGTTCGCGCGCTACAGGTTCCCGATGAAACAGGTGATCTTCTACATTTTCCTTGCCAGCCTCGCAGTGCCGAACCTGTTGCTTCTCATCCCCCAGTTCCTCCTCATGGACCGGCTTCACCTGCTCAACTCACTCGAGGGGCTCACCCTTCTCTACGTGGCCTCCAATCTGCCCTTCACGATCTTCTTGTTGCGCGGCTTCTTCGAGGCGATACCTCGCGAGTACGAGGAAGCGATCCGCCTGGAAGGGGCCGGGACGCTGCGGGTCCTCGTCAGCCTGATCGTGCCGCTCTCACTGCCAGCGGTCGCCGTGGTCTCGATGTTCATCTTCAGCGCCGCCTGGGACGAGTTCCCGGTCGCGCTGACGATGATCAATTCGGCGTCGCGATACACGCTCCCCGTCGGTCTAGCCGACTTCATCGGTGTGCACACGATTGCGTGGGGGCCGTTCTTCGCGGCGTCGGTCATCGCTACGGTGCCCGTCATCGTCGTCTTTCTTGTTTCCTTGCGCTGGTTCCGTAGCGGGGTGTCTCTCGGTGCCATCCGCTGAGCTGAAGCGCTTAGGTCGCGGATGCACGACGCCTCCGAACTTGAGCGGAACGACCGCGATGACGACCAGACTGACGAACCCAGCTGACTATCCCTGGGCGATGAGAGGGGCCTGAGATGGAGAACAAGGGCATTCTGGTCAGGGAGGGAGGCGGTCGCGAGCGCCCGTTCGGCGACGTGCGCGCGTTCTACCGGACCGGTGAGGAAGTTGTAGTAGCGATGTTGCCGGTGGGCACGTCCCGCGTCGTAGCGTGCCGCGCCACCGGCGAGGTGTTCGAGGCCGAGCTAGGCACCGGCGCCCGATTCGCGGAGCTCGGCTCCGGGACGTACACCGTCGAGGCGCTCGACGCCAGCGGCGACCTCCTCGCTGAGGAGCTGACGACGGTCGGCGCGCACCCCGGCGAGCGCCCGGTGCACGGTTTTGCCACCTCGTTCGAGGACGAGGACATCCCGGGCGTGCTCAGTTGGCACCGGGCGCTGCGCTCCACGGTTGTCCAGGTCTACGACTGGATGGCGAGCTACACAGAGCCGCTAGGCCCGGAGAGTGGCTGGAAGGATCCCTCGAACCGTCCGGTCTCCTTCGGGGCATTGCGTGCCCTCGCCGCGGGGCTCAAGGCACTCGGCGCCGTCGCCCACGCCTACGCACCGGTGTACGCCGTCGGCAACGCATTCGCCGCTGAGCACCCCGAGATGCTCATGTACCAGGGGGACGGGGAGCCCATTCGGTTCCTCGACCAGATAGTGCTGGCCAATCCCGCCAACGTGGACTGGCAGCGCCACTTCGTGGCCGCCTACGGATCGGCTGCCGACGCGATCGGCTTCGACGGCTTCCACATCGACACCTACGGCTACCCGCGGGTCGGGCACGACTTGGAGGGCAACGCCATCGACATGCGTACTGCCTACGAATCGTTCCTGAGGTTCGTGCGCGCCGCCTGGCCGTCCACCATGATCAGCTTCAACCAGGTCAACGGTGTGCCGTCGGCGACGAGCCTGCCCGGAGGGCCGGGCTTTCGCTACTGCGAGGTATGGTCCCCGAACGACGACTGGCGCCATCTGGAGGGACTGTTGGACCGCAGCTCCGGGCTCGCGGGGCTCCTCGCTCCGTCGACGTCGCGAGATTCCCTTATGCGTGGATCGATAGCCTGCTACCCGCCGGTGTGGGGGATCGACCGCCCGACCGGGCTTGTGGAAGGCGCAGCGCGTGAGGCGTCGCTGCGGACGGTCGTCTCCACCGAGGCGGTCGCCACCTGCCTCGGGGCAAGCGCGCTGATTTACGGTGACCAGACCGCAGCGCTTTGCGACCCCTACTACCCCAAGCACGCCCGCCTAACCGCGGACGAGGCGGCGACGGTGATCGCTTGGCGCCGCTTCGCGCTGCGGTGTCGAGACCTGTTCCTCGAGGGCGAGGACACGAGCTGGTACGAGATCGACGACGAGAACGGCGCTGTCGTCGCGGAGGCGGCCGCGCCGGTGCGGCCAGAGCCCGTCGGTGGGGCGCTCTTCGCCAGGGTGGTTCACGGCGAGGGCCGGGTGACGGTCGGCATTGTCGACCTAACCGGGAGCCAGAATGGGCGGTGGTCGGAGCCGACCGCAAAGAGGAACGTCTCCTCGGTTACGGTCAGGGTGCTGCTGGACCACCCGGAGAAGTGGCGGGCCGAGGCCGCCGTGCTCGGTGCCGGTGGCGATCGCTTCGCCCCCCTCTCCGTCCGGGACCTGCCACACCGCCGGGGTCGCGCGGTCGAGGTGAATCTCCCCCTGGTTAGCGGATGGTCCGTACTGCGTCTCGAGATGCGGGGACGCAGTCGCGTCAAGTGAGCATGAGTGGCTGTCTGTCGATCTGTGTCGATCGGCTTGGCTGCCAACTTGGCGGCCAAAGGAGGGTCCGTCTCAAGCGATACTTGGCCATCGAACTGGACTTATCCAGTGCGCTCCCCTGTGGCGGACAAGCGCTGGTTGAGGCGTGGTCAGCTGTCTTGGATCAGAGCCGAGGCTAGACCCCTCGCGAGTCGCCGAGCCGGAGCCGACGCTCACCCCACGACTGATCGAGGTTCCGAACTCGCCCTTGAGCGTGCGCGGATATACCGTGCAGGTCGATTACGGGCGCCTCCTCTGTTCGCCATGGAGTCAGTACCACGGTCGTTCTGTACTGCCTTCAGGATGGGCTGTCACCACCGCCGGTGTGATGCGACTCGGCACGCCTTTCAGACAGCTGCTCCGTCCATCAGCACCGTTGGTTCTGCTTCTGCGATTCTCGTCATATCGGAGTCCATTTCGCCGACCGGTGTCGATCGTGGCAGGAGCCAGACGAGTCCGAGGCAGACAACGACGACAATGGCTACGACGAGAACGCTGGCGGTCATCGCTTTTGCGCCGCCACTGTTACGCAGGACGCTGAAGAAGACGGTAGTAACGATGGCCGACCCAATGGCTGTGGCCAGTTGCTGTACCGCACTCAGGGAACCGCTCGCGCTTCCGGCTTCCTCGTGGGTGACGTCGCCGAGGGCGACTTCGTAGATGGTGCTGAAGCAGGCACCCATCCCGACGCCGAGAACGAGTAGTGACGGAGCAGTGAGCCATGGGGTCACCGACGTGCCCTTGGCAAGGACTGTAAGCCAGAGACCTAGCGTACCGAGCAACGTCGTCACCAGGCCGATGACGACGAGTCTGCGTCCGAGCGAAGTCAGCAGCGGTCGGCAGACGATTGACGCAGCAATGATGCCTACCATCACCGGTGCCAAACCGAGGGCTGCACTCGACGGGCTGAGGTGGAGCACGAGCTGGAAGAACAACGAGATCACGTAGGCGAGACCGCTCACGGCGGCAAAGAAGCCCAGGCCGAGGACCAGTCCCGAGGTGAACCCCCTGTTCTTGAGGAGCGACGGTGTAATCAGCGGATTGGGCGTCTGCCGCTGGCGCACGGCGAAGCCGGTGAAAAAGAGGACGCCGCCGACCAGGCTGATGATCGGAAGGGCCGTCCATCCACTGCTCGAGCCCTGGATGAGCCCGAAGATGAGGGTGAGCATGGTCGCGCCGAGAAGCGCTGCACCGACGGCGTCGATGGGCTCGTGGGAGACCGGCTGGTCGTGGGGCAGCAGCCTGATGGCCGCGACTAACCCGATCAGACCGAGAACGATGTTGATCAGGAACACCGGACGCCAGTCCAAGCCGGCGATGTTGGCAGAAATGATGAAACCGGCCGCGATCGGTCCGAGAACCGCGGACACGCCCATGGCCGGACCAAACGCGCTGACGGCTCGCGGCAGCTGCGCACGCGTGAAGGTCGCCATGAGGATACTGATTCCCTGGGGGATCATGAGGGCTCCAAAGCCACCCTGGACGAGCCGGCCCACGATGATCATCGCCGGGTCGACCGACAGCCCGCACAAGGTCGACGCAACCGTGAACCCGGTGACGCCGATCAGGAAGATCCGTCGTTTGCCGTAGCGGTCGCCGAGGCGGCCGCCGACGACGAGGAGCACCCCGATTGCCAGGGCATAGCCGGCACCGAGCCATTTGATCAGCGACTCGCCGCCCCCGAGGTCGCGGGCGATCGAGGGTGCAGCGATGTTCGTGATGGTCGAGTCCATGAGGTCGAGGATGTCGGCGATGAGCACGACGACGAGGATTGCCCGCAGGCGGGGTGTCAGACGTGTCGGGTCAATTGGCCCGTCTGCTGTCGGCGTCTCAATCGGGTCTGCTGCGTCCAACGAGGCCGGGGTCACGACCGTCCGAGTCCTTCATGCTCGCTTTCAAGGGGCGGACGCGGTGTCATAGCCATACCGTTGAGCAGCACCCGGACGTGCCACCCGAAGCGGGCTTCCGGCGTTCCGGAAAGCAAGTCACCGCCCAATGCGGCGATCGTTGGATAGTTGCTGGTGGTGGCCTGATGGATCGCGTGCTCCAGCGCCTCTTCGTCCTCATCGGCATCCATGACCTGGCGACGGGTGCCATGCTCCAGCGCGATCGAGGTAGCGAAGAGGAGCAGGATATCCACCCCCCACGCCGACTGGGCATCGGGAATGCCGCCCTCCCGAAGGAGGGTCAGCAAGCCTTCCACCAGCGCTAGGTAGTTCGGCCCCGCCGGTCTCGTGACCAGTGCCGACCGGGCCAGGCCGGGATGCCCGCTCAGGATGCCGTTGTAGGACCACAACATCCGAACGATGGTGTCGGCCCAGTGTGCGGACCGATCAGGCACCAACCCCACGAACCCGAGAAGCTCGTCGAGCACGGCGGCATGAAGCTCAGCCGTATTGCGGAGGTAGACGTACAGGGACGCGGGGCCGGTGTCGAGTTCGGCCGCTAGTCGCCGCATGGTGACGTGCTCCAAGCCCTCCGCCCGCATCACCGCAACGGCGGTCGCGATGATCCCTGCCCGGCTCAAGGCCGGCTTGGCTGGACGTTCGCGGCGGCTGCGGGAAGTCGTGGACTGCATGCCACCACTATAGCGAACACGTTCGTTACGAACACGTTCGTACCTAATCAACTCACGGGACGCCATTTCGGCCGCGATCAGCCGCGCCGCCTGAGTGCGGCACCTACCAGGGTCACGCCCCACCGGTCAACAAGTTCCCGTCTTTGCCACTCGGCGAACTCGGCATCGCCGTGGAAAGTGAACGACCGCTGAGAGCTTCGCCTATCGCCCGGGTCGCAACCGACCACGACCCGGATCTCCCAGACCCCCCGGGACCGCTCTCGGACAAACCCGGTACCGCGCCTCGGTCGGCTCGGGCAGAGGTTGCATCCCTACAATTTCGCCGGATCCGCGGCGTCGTAAGAGTCGAGAATCGTGGTTGCTCGGGCGTACTTCGACCGCAATCGGGCAGCTTGACCGGCCGACAACAAAGCCAGACGCGCTTCACTGGCGTTGTCGGCCACATCGGCCCTCTTGACGGCCCGAGCGATGGGATCTTGCGCGGCCCGGCGTACGAAGTCCTCGTAGCTCTCGTCATTCCCGCGGGAAAGCGCCTCCACTACCCTGACGATCTCGGGCGGGCAGCCTTCGGCGAGAAGTTTGTCTGCTGTCATATCGGAGTCCTCTAAGAGGTCGTGGAGGGCAGCGGCGAGCTTCTCCTCCGGTTTGTCCACCGCGCCGACGACCCGACGGATGTGGCTGATATAGGGCCGTCCAGCCTTATCGACTTGCCCGCTATGGTGAAGTTCAGCCAACTCCAGAGCCTGATCTAAGTTCACAGGGACTTCTGTTTCGGCTTAAACGCGGCATCCGGCACTACGCACGACCTTATCGAAATGTCCTGTGGCGGCGGGTGCGAACGCCGAGACCCCATGAGTCGCATATCGATTTGCTCGACTACG
>Ga0224558_1002686_pt1 | contig 15898 bp, 13 predicted proteins | sample 714S32024metaG_FD_180682 | JGI IMG/M metagenome (GOLD analysis project Ga0224558, IMG submission 180682) | Peat soil microbial communities from Stordalen Mire, Sweden - 717 S3 20-24 | ecosystem: Environmental > Terrestrial > Soil > Wetlands > Peat | place: Sweden: Norrbotten County, Stordalen... | reverse complement strand
TCCACGTCCGCGTCCGCAACCTCAAGACCGGCAACGTCATTGAACGCACCTTTGCCGAGAATGAGCGGGTGCCCGTTGGCGAACTTGAGCACCGCCTGGTCCAGTTCAGCTACAAACAGGGCGATACCTACGCATTCGTGGACACGAAGTCCTTCGAGGAGATCAACCTTCCAGCCGAGCTGGCGGGCGAGCGCCGGTGGTTTATCAAGGAGAACGAGGAATACAAGGCCCTGTTTCTCGAAGGCAACCTCATTGACATCGTCCTGCCGCCGCAAGTGGTCTTGCAGGTGGTGGATACCGCCGCCCCCATCCGCGGCGGCGTTGACACCGCCTGGAAGACCGCCAAGCTGGAGACCGGCCTCGAGCTCATGGTGCCGCTCTTCATCTCCAAGGGCGAAATGATCCGCGTGGACACCCAGGAGCGGAAATACGCCGGCAAAAGTAATTAATCCCAAAGAGGGCAGTTAACGCAGAGACGGCTAGAGGCAATGACGCAAAGAGCCGGGAGATGACGAGGGGAAGGCAGGCTTAAGAGGTCCACCCACCGTGGGGCCGGGCCCAGCAGCCGAAATCCTTGCGTCTTTGCACCTTTGCGCCTTTGCGTTGATCACGGGGCTACGTTCGTAAGCCCCAATTCTCCCGTCCGATCCAGCCTTATGAGTTCTGCCGTGTAGCCCTGGCGAAAGGTGGGATACTTGAACTGGTAACCCAATTCCATTCTGAGCCGGCGATTGGAGACCTTCTTATTCGTTACGCCCCGTTTGCGCACGACCTCCGCGTCCTCGGGCGCATACGGCGGCAGCTCCTTTCCCAGCGGCCCGGATAGCCACTGGAAGAAACCAAGCTGGGTGACGGGCTCGTCATCCACCGCGTTATAGACCTCACCGGCCCGGCCGCTCTTCAGCGCCGCGATGATCGCCCCGGCCACGTCGTCGCGATGAATCATGTTCAGGATGCGGCCGCCGTTGCCTTCGATCCGAGCCTCGTTGCTCATATACTGCTTGAGCCAGTAACCGCGGTCCGGACCGTAAATGCCCGCCAGGCGCAGGATCACCGCCGGGAACTTCCTCTCCCGCACCGCTCCGAGCAGCACTCGTTCCGTCTCCACCAGAATCTGCGCCGTCTCCGCCGCCGGTTCCGTGGAGCTGTTCTCCTTGACCAGCGAGCCGTCATCCTGGCCATAAACGCTGGTGCTGCTGGTATAGACAAACTTCTTCGGCGGCGCGGCCCCCAGCCACTCGATCAGGTTCCGCGTCCCCTGCAAATAGACCTCCCGATACTCCTCCGCTCCGCCGCCGGACGCGGCCACGCAATTGACCACCCAGTCATACGCCCCGGGCAACTGGGCCAACTGCTCCGCCTTGGTGATGTCAGCCGTGACCGGTTTGATCCCAGCCGATTTGAAATCAGCCCCACCCCCCAAGCTCCGGCGCAGCCCAAAGACCTCGTAGCCCTGCTTAACCAATTCCGCCCCGAGCGGCATCCCAACGTAACCGCAGCCGACAATCAAAACGCGCATGGTAGAACAATAGACCCCAACCGCACAAAACGAAAGCCGCAGTGGGGGAACTTGTGGCGCATTCGGGCACTGCCCCCGGAACGCCGCATTTATGCGGCAGTCGCGCGCGAAATGTCACCCCTGCCGCATAAATGCGGACTTCCAACCCACGATCGCCCTGAATTTGTGGGCAGCGCTAGGGTGCGCCGCTGAACTTGCGCCGCAAAAGTTCTGTAACCTCTTCAGGCGCGGCAGCGTCTATACAATATGGAGAGCTGTGGTGTGTGCAGTGCGGTGTGCGCAGTGGGAATGAGAAGCTAGGGAGATGGAAGAAACCCAGCAAACCATAGCGAAACCATAGCGAAACCATAGCGAAGCCCGAGCGAACAACACGCTGTCGCTCCCGGACCCCCACCCTATCACCACGCTGTTAACAGGCTCAAGGGTGGCTTACAGTGCCGGGGTTGGAGGGGACTGAGGGAGTCCCTCATTGGGTGGGGCACGACCGGAAGGAGGAAGCGAACGCCAACGTCCCGGCTCGATTGATCAACCGGCCACAGCACAGCATTGCACGCATATTCTCCCCTGATGAACCCCTCTGAGCGGAATGCAATCAGAATCCAACCGAGCGCCACGCCAGGCCCACGCCAACAGCAGGCTCGGTACTGGTTAAGATTGCAGGGACCGGACGGTGGGGGCTTGGAGAGTTGGCAGAGTTGAAACGCTTACTCGCTGCGCTGGCTCTAACGCCTCGCGCCCTTTCCGAATGCGGAAAGGAGTTAGAGGCCACTCAACTTCCGTGGTCAAATCCAATACGTCCTGTAAAAAGGTTCTGAGAATGCAGGCGGTCTTGGGTGCGTCTTACCCGCCTTGGGCCAGCAAAGGCCCGGAGCTTTCGCGGAGACTCCGCTTCGCTACTCACACCGGGCCTTGTTCCACCGTGGTTTGCCCCGGAACACCGTATTCCGGGGACAGGATGGCGGCCGGGTCAGCCGGAGCGTCATCCAACGCCCCGGATGAACTGGGGCCAGCACAACCCGGAAACCGATGTTGTTGTTCCGGTTGTCCGGGTTGTTGTTGTTGCGGTTCGCCGACCGGCAGTTCCTGGCGTTGTTGTTCCAGTTGCCGCCGCGAATCACGCGGTTCGAGCCCGTTGGCCACCACCCCAAATCGCTGCAGCACGTGCCGCCGCCAGGGCCGGCTGCGGGCCGGCAGGGTGAACGCCACCAGCGCCTGCATCCGCTGCTGCAACTGCACGTCCGTCCACCGCCCGGCCACCCACTCGCCTTCATACCGGCGGAACTTGCGGGCAAAGCGCAGCTTCCTCCGCCGGGCCAGCCGCAGCCCCTGCGGAAAGACGCGATAGCCCAGAAGAAGCTCCAGAACGAGTTCTCGCCATCCGCCACGAATTCCTTCTTCACCGCCAGCACCCGGTGCCCGCGCAGGAATGCGTTCATCTCAGCTTCCGCTGCACCCAGATTCTTAATCGGCAGAACAAAGAGCTTCAGTTGCATTCAGATGGGCGGGTTGGTCGGTTCTTCAGAAAATATCGCGACCGCTGCGCGGGGCTTCTTTTCTGCGCAAACTCGCACGCTCCAAACTAACTCCCGGCTCCGCCGGCCCTCCGCAGGCACGGCTCCGGTCGTCCCTCCCTCCGCCAGCCTGCTCCGCGCAGCTCCGCCAACCGTTCCCGTTCATGGCTGACCTGGGGCCAGCACAACCCGGAAACCGATGTTGAAGTTCCGGAAGTCCGGGTAGAAGTAGTTGCGGAACGCCGACCGGCAGTACCTGGCGCTGTAGTACAAGTAGCCGCCGCGAAACACGCGGTACGAGCCCGTTGCAGGCCCCTGCGGGTCAAGGGCAGTCCCACCGGGATAAACGTCATACCAGTCCTGGCACCACTCAGAGACATTCCCATGCATGTCATACAATCCCCAAGGATTGGGCAACTTCTGCCCCACCGGATGCGTCGTGCCACCGCAGTTGTCATAATACCACGCGTAGTTTGTCAGGTTCGTATAGCCCGGATCATCCCCATAACTGAACCGCGTCGACGTCCATCCCCGACACGCATACTCCCATTCTGCCTCCGTCGGCAGCCGATACACACTGTTGGTCCCGATCCGGCCCGCCACCCGTTCCCGCTGCGTGAGCGCCGCACAGTAGTCCGAGGCATCAAACCAAGACACCGTCTCCACCGGACGATTCAGGTCCGGGGGGATCGGGTTGCCATTCCAGTCGTTCGTGGTGCACCAGCTCGGATTGTTCCCCGTCAGGGCCAGATAGTCCGCTTGGGTCACCAAATACTTCCCCATCCAATATCCCCGGCTGATCGTCACCGCCGTCTGCGGTCCCTCATCGTCATCGCGGTCCACTTCGTTCGTCGGGCTGCCCATCCGGAACGTCCCGGGCGGAATGAACACCAGGTTCGTCGGCGCTCCACTCTGCACCGCCCGATAAAACCTCCGCGCCGTGGCGGGGGCGGACTTGTCGGCCCACAGATAGGGACTGGCGGGCAGTTGCAGAAACTCCAGACAGCGCCACGCGCTCGCGTTGTTCGTCTGCGCAAGGTCCGTGACGTATTGAATCTGGTAAACGGTGCCCAGCACACCCGTGATGCTCAGCCCCGCATACAGTTGAAGCCCGAGCACCGGCGGCGTCTGCGCTGAGGCCCGTGGCCCCACCGCCCAAACAGCCAGGCACAGCAGGGAAAGGAATCCAACGAGTTTCGAGGATCGCGTCTTCATATAGCCAAGGTTTAGTTGTTGCCGGTCGGTCCAGTCCAAACCGGATGCCTGCGCGCGGGGCGTCGGCTGATGTAACAAGTCAGCGTCTCGGTCTCGTGTGGGCAGACAAGAGCATTCTAACTCCGACCGGCCGAATTAGCAAGTGGAAAGTGACAGCCGAAAGTGACAGGGGCGCATCTCAGTTTTTGACGGGGTGGGACGCCCTGCTAACTCCCTGTATTTGCGGCCATTTCATTAACACCCCGCTTCAGCGGGGTGTGGGCAAGTGGCTCAGTGTGAGAACCGCTTCAGCGGTTTGCGGCCAATATGAAACCGCTAAAGCGGTTGCAGTCTCTGCGTGCGCGGGCCGTGGCCATGCCCATAAGCTGGAGAGAGAGCATTCACAGAAGCCCCTATCGCTTCAAGGAGATTATCGAGGCAGAAGGCCGGGTTGACGAGGGGCGCTGGCAGCACTAGGCTCCTCCGTCACCCGAAGCTCATGAGCACTGAATCCAAGCCTGAAAGGCGAGCCTTTACGCTCCTGGAGCTTCTTGTGGTCATAGCAATCATCGCTTTATTGGCAGCCCTCCTGTTACCTGCCTTGAGCCGGGCAAGACAACAGGCCGGCGCGGCGACTTGCGCTAACAACCTCCGCCAACTCGGCCTGGCGTTTGTCCTCTATTGCGAAGCCAACAACGATACCTTTCCCGCTCCGGGGTCGGCGTCTGTTTATGGGCCGCAGCCTGAGGACTGGATTTGGTGGCAGCGGAGTCGCGATGTCAACCAGAGTGCGATCGTGCCCTACATTTCCAAGTTCAACCCCAAGCTTTTCTGCTGTCCGCAGGACCCTGGCGCGGGATCGCCCGCTCAGGTCTATCCCTACAGCTATTCCCTCAATAGCTGGGATTTGGAAGGCGAAATCAACCCAGGCATGAGCTCGATTATTACACCGGACCGCAAGCTGTATGCGTTCAAGATGGCCCAGGTGAAGAACCCCTCCGGCAAGATCATGCTCGTAGATGAGGACCGGGGCACGATAGATGATTCGCGCTGGGCCGCGGAGTACGACAACTTGATTTCCGAACGGCATAATCGGCACGGTGTCGTTAGTTTTGCTGACGGACACGTCCGGTTGGTCCTTCCGCAGTTCGGCCAATCGGAGGCAAATACAAAACCAACGCTTTAGCCGTGGCAGCGTCAGAGGAAGATGATCTGGCCCTGAGCGTCTTCCGGCAGCGCCGCCTTGGCGAGTGCCTCCAGATCGGCGATGCACCGGCCAATCGAGAGGTCCAATTGCCGGGCGAACACCATGTAAAGCCCGAGGCTCATCCGCCCTGGCGCTGGGCAGCCAGGCGCCGCTGGAGAGATGATTGTCCGCTGATAGCGCGCAAGGCGCGAATGCGCTCGTCCTGCCGCTCAATCTCCGCGTCCATCTCGGTTTGGTGGTCGTAATACCAGGCCAGCGCAGAATACACTTGGGCCAAAGAAAGATGGGGATGGTTCTCCTGGATCGTCTCCGCGTTCCACCCGTAGGCCAGGTGGTCAAGCGCCACCTCGATGACTTTAACGTTGGTGTCATCCACCCACGGACGCCCCTGCTCATCGAGGCGAATATGCGGCACGGTGTTCGCCTTTGTTATCACGGCACAAATCTACCCGGGTCCGACTGAGAATCAAGGCCACACTGGGCTTGCCTCGGCTACTTGATGCGGTGCCCCAGAATAAGCCTTTGTTCCCCGGCTGTTTGGAGGGTAAGTTCTGTTTTGCTGATGCACAGTAATCAGACCAGTCCACTGGCCGCGCCGGCGCAGAGCGCTCCGCGCTCACCCGGCCGCTTGCCCGAGCTGCTGGCGCCGGCCGGCGATTGGGATTGCGCCCGGGCCGCGGTCGAGAACGGCGCGGACGCGATCTACTTCGGGTTGGAGAAGTTCAATGCCCGCATGCGGGCCAACAATTTCACCGAGGCCGATTTGCCCCGGCTGATGGAATTCCTGCATCGGCGCGGCGTGAAGGGCTATGTCACCTTCAACATCCTCGTCTTCGAGAACGAGATGGCCGACGCCGAGCAATATGTGCGCACGATGATTGCCGCCGGGGTGGACGCGGCGGTCGTGCAGGATGTCGGTATGTGCCGGTTGATCCGGCAGCACTCCCCCGATTTCCCGATTCACGTCTCAACCCAGATGACCATCACCAGCGCTGCCGGCGTGGAGTTTGCCCGCGACCTCGGCTGCAACCTCGTCGTCCTCGCCCGGGAATGTTCGCTGAAGGAAATCGAGAAGATCCAGTCCTCCCAACTGGCTGGCTATCAACTATCAACTATTCACTATCCACTCCCCCTCGAGGTTTTCATCCACGGCGCGCTCTGTGTCGCTTACTCCGGCCAATGCCTGACGAGCGAGGCGCTGGGCGGTCGTTCGGCCAACCGCGGCGAGTGCGCCCAGGCCTGCCGCATGCCCTACGAGCTGGTGGCCGACGGCAAGCTCGTCCCGCTCGGCGACCGGAAGTACCTGCTCAGCCCGCAAGACCTCGCCGGGCTGGAGGTCCTGCCGGAGCTGGCTCGCATTGGCGTGGCCTCCTTGAAGATCGAAGGCCGGCTCAAAACGCCCGAATACGTCGCCAACATCACCCGCATCTACCGCAAGGCCCTCGACCAGTTGGGTGACGCACGGCGAGCGGCGGGCGCCGAGACATACTGCGCCTCGCGTGCATCTGGCGGACGCGAGCAACGGGCGATCGGTTCTCCCTCTCCTCCTTTGGAGGAGAGGGCCGGGGAGAGGAGGCCCGTCGTCAATAATGACCGTTACGACATGGAGATGGCCTTCTCGCGCGGGCTCTACACCGGGTGGTTTCACGGCACCAATAACCAGCAACTCGTCCATGGCCGCTTCGGCAAAAAGCGCGGCGTGTTCCTGGGCGACGTGTCGCGGATCGAGGGCGAGCGCGTCTCTATTAGCTTGCAAGCCCCGCTGAAACCCGGCGATGGCGTCGTCTTCGACGCCGGCCATCCGGAGCAAGAAGAACAGGGCGGAAGGGTGTACGAAGTCAAAGTAGGACTGGCGTCCCGCCTGTCCCCGATAAACCCAGATCGCCCCCAAGCGAAAAACACGACCAGCGAGACGCCCGTCCTGCTTTCCTTCGGCAGGGAGGACATTGACTTCAAGCGCATTCATGTCGGCGACAAGCTCTGGAAAACGAGCGATCCGGAACTGGACCGCCGCCTGCGCCAGAGTTACCAAGGGGACACGCCGCGGTTCCAGCGCCCGATCCTGATGGAAGTGCATGGCCTGGCCGGCAAGCCGCTCACCCTCATCGCGCGCGACGAACTCGGCCACCTGGTCCAACTCGACTCGACGATGCCGCTCGCCCGCGCCGAAAAGCAACCGCTCGCAACCGATCGCTTGCGGGAACAACTGGGGCGCCTGGGCGGCACGCCGTTCAAACTGGGCGAACTGAAAAATTCGCTGAGCGGCGATGTCCTATTGCCCGTCAGCGAACTGAACCGCCTGCGCCGCGCGGCGGTGCGAGAACTGGAAGCCCAGCGCGCCCAACCCCTGCGATGGAGCCTCACAGCTTCTGACCCGGAGAGAACGGGAAGGCTAGACAATCACCCCTCACCTGCCCTGAAGGGCACCCTCTCCCCATCCGATGGGGAGAGGGAGGGGGCGAGGGGGTTTACGTCAGTCTCTCGGCCTACTCCAATACATCTGGATAGCGTAGATGCTGTGAGCCCGGAGCGCGGAAAGTGCGGCGCGACGCCTGGAAGAGTTAGTGACCCAGCGGCCTCTTCAACTCCGCACTCCCCACTCCGCACTCCCCACTTGATTGTCCTGGTGCGAAACCTTGCGCAACTCGACGCCGCGCTGCAATGCGGCGTGGAGACGCTTTACTGCGAGTTCGAGGACCCAAAGAAGTATCGCGAGGCGGTCGCTCGCTTCCGCAATTCCACGTTCCGCGCTCCGCATTCTGAATGCTTCGTCGCTCCGCCGCGAGTCTTCAAGATGGGCGAGGACTGGACGCTCAAGCAGGTCCGTTCCAGCGAGGCGGACGGCTACCTGATCCGCAACTACGACCACCTGGCCTACTTCGCGAACGAACGGCGCATTGGCGACTACTCGCTCAACATCGCCAACCGGCTGGCGGCGGATTACTTCAAGAACAAGTTCGGCCTGGAGCGCATCTCGGCCTCGTACGATCTGAACTTCGTGCAGCTAGAAGCGCTCCTGCAAGCGGCGCCGCCGGAATGGTTCGAGGTCACCATTCACCAGCATATCCCCATGTTTCACATGGAGCATTGCGTCTTCTGCGCTTTTCTCTCCACCGGCACCGACTACACAAACTGCGGCCGCCCGTGCGACAAGCACGACCTGAAGCTGCGCGACCGGGTCGGGGCGGAGCACCCGGTCAAGGCGGACGCCGGTTGCCGCAATACCGTCTTCAATGCCCTGGCGCAAACAGGCGCGGATTATGTCTCCCGCATGCTGGCCCTTGGCGTGCGCCATCTCCGCATCGAATTCCTCAACGAAACGCCCGACCAGGCCGCGCAGACGATTCAGCGATACCGCCAGTTGCTGCGCGGCGAGATTACCGGCCCGCAACTCTGGCGTGAATTGAAGCTGCTGAACCAGCTCGGTGTCACCCGCGGCCAGATTGGCGCTCCGGCTCGGGCGTAGAGCCCATATCTGCTTTTGTGTTCGCTTGGCAGGCTCCGATTTGTGAGAATGTTTCTTTGGGCTTGCAAGTAATGAGCGAACCGACGAACCGACTCCCGATTGGCTTGCGCACGATCGCGCTATTCGAGGCCGCAAAGGGCCTCCTGGCGCTTGCGGCTGCCTGCGGGCTCTTATCCTTAAGAAACACCGACCTGCACGCGGTCACCGATGCATTTCTACTGCGGCACGGAATCGACCCGGAGCGCCATTACACGCGGATGTTCATAGAATCCGTGGCCCGGGCCACCAACCATCATGCGGGCCAGATCGCCGTGTTCTGCTTCGCTTACGCCCTGATCCGCCTGGCGGAAGGCTACGGCTTATGGTGGGGCAAGCATTGGGCCGAATGGTTCGCCGTCATTTCCGCCGGTGTATATCTGCCCTTTGAATTCTATCATTTCACGCTTCACCCGAGACCATTCACCGGCGGAGTCATTATCTTTAACCTGGCCCTCATCTACTACTTGGGCACACTCCTGGCCCGCCAGCGCGCTCAACGGAAGAGCCATGCCACCGCGCCGTCCGACTCCCCATGAAGCATGAAGAAGTCCGCCTGTGCCGCTTTGGTCCTCGCGTTGGCGATGCTGGGCGCCAGCGGCGCCGATACGACGAATTCGAGCACGGCGGAATGGCCTGCGCCACAATTGTCGGCGAACACGAATCCTGGCGCCGAGATGCCGATGGCGAGAGAGCTGGACCAGCTTGCTGGTCCATCCACAGCCCCAGTCCCGGCCACGACACCCGCCGCAGCGCAATCCCGGAACATCTGGGCGGTCATACTGGCGGTCCTGGTGCTGGTGGTGAGCAGGTTTGTCTTGAGGCGCCTGCGCTCCCGGTCAGGTCAACCTTGAGGGCGTGTCGCCCCGGAGGAACCTTTTCTTCCTTTCGCGGGTGCGCGTGGTTATGCCATAGTCATGCGATGAGAGCGGCTGTTCTGCACGGCAAGGAAAACATTCGGGTGGAAAACGTCCCGCCGCGCTCGCTGCAAGCGGGGGAGGCGCGGGTTCAAATCGAGGCCGCATTGACCTGCGGTACCGACCTGAAAGTCTTTAAGCGCGGGTACCACGCCAAGATGCTCATTCCACCCACCGCCTTTGGCCACGAGTTTGCGGGCGTCATTTCCGAGCTGGCGCCGGACGTGAGGGGGTGGCGCGTGGGCGAACGCGTAGCCGTCGCCAATTCAGCCCCATGCGGGCAATGCTTCTACTGCCGCAATCACCAGGAGAATCTGTGCGACGATCTGCTGTTCTTGAACGGCGCCTACGCCAGGTCTATTGTCATCCCGGCGCGGCTGGTGCAGAAGAACCTGTTGCGGCTCAAGCCGGAGACCGATTTCTGCGACGCGGCGCTGGTCGAGCCGCTGGCTTGCGTGGTACAGGGAATCGAAGACACGCGGTTGCGCTCCGGGCAGCGCGTGCTGGTGATTGGCGCGGGCCCGATTGGCCTCATGTTTGTCGCGCTGGCCCGGCACCTGGGCTGCCGGGTAACGGTGGCGGGCCGGGGCAAGAAGCGGCTGGAGATCGCCCGGCGCCTCGGGGCGGAACTGGTCCTGAATGAGGGCGAGCAGAGCGGGCTGGTGGCCGCCATCCCGCCCGGCTCGATCTTCGATGTGGTCATCGAGGCTGTCGGCAAGCCGGAGACCTGGGAAGCGGCGGTGCGGCTCGTCCGAAAGGGCGGCACGGTGAATTTCTTCGGCGGTTGTCCCTCCGGCACGACGGTTTCGCTCGATACCGCTCTCATCCATTATTCCAACCTCACCTTGCTCGCCAGCTTCCATCACACGCCACGGACGGTCCGCCGCGCCCTGGAGTTCATTGAGGCGGGTGTCGTGCGCTCCGACGATTTTGTGGACGGCGAATGTTCCTTAAGCGAGCTGCCCGTGCTGTTCCGGTCCATGGCCTCAGGCAACCGGGCCGTAAAGACACTGGTTCGGGTCCACGAATGAAGCTCCGCCCCTGGGCATGTCCAAACCGTTCGCAGAATCTATGAAGTCCATCTCTCCTGATGATCTGGCCGGAGCGGGCGAAAGGCGGTTCATCCGTCCCTTCACCCAACTCTCAAGATTCTTGGCCGGCGCGGTTTTCTGTTTCGCATTCGGCCCCCTTGTGGCAGATTCTCTTGCGGCCGACAAAGCCGGAATGGACCACATGCAACTGACCAGCACTGCTTTTACCGAGGGCGCGGCAATCCCCGCCAACTACACCTGTGATGCTACGAATGTCTCCCCGCCCCTGAAGTGGAGCGGCGTGCCCGCAGGGGCCAAGAGCCTGGCCTTGATCGTGGACGACCCGGACGCGCCGTCCGGAACCTGGGTTCATTGGGTTCTCTACGATCTGCCCCCGGCTGTAACTGAGTTGCCTGAGAACCTCCCCAAGAGCCAATACATTGCGGGCGGCGCGAAACAGGGTCTCAACGACTTCCGGCACCTCGGCTACGGAGGACCCTGTCCCCCGCGCGGGAAACCGCATCGCTACTTCTTCAAGCTTTATGCCCTGGACGCGCTGCTCGACTTGAAGCCCGGAGCGACGAAGAAGGACCTGGAGAGCGCGATGGAAAAGCACATCGTCGCCCAAGCCCAATTGCTGGGCACCTACCAACGGAAGTAGTGGCGCCGCGCCTATTGCGGCGGCACCAGCTTCTTGAACTCGGGCAGTTGTCGCATCGGACCGAAGCGCTCCTCTTTCCTGGCGCTGGCGAGCAAATCGCCTGCTTTAGGGTTACCCTGGAGCCGCTTGGCGCTCAAATCCAGCGCCTGGCGGAGCGCGGCCAGCGCTTCTGGCGCTTTCCCGAGACCACATTTCATAACTGCCAGATCATACCAGGCTTCCGGGCTTTCGGGCATGACTTTGGTCAACCGCTCCAGGGCCGCCTCGAGCTTCGGTGCATCTCCCAGCGCCGCATAAGCCTGGGCGATGTTGAGCACGGTATTGGCATCAACCTTCGGATTGTTAAATGCCTTATCCAGCGTCTGGATCGCCGCCTGGGGCTTCTGCAAATGCCGGTAGGCCTCGGCGAGGCCTATGGCCGCCTGGAAATTCTCGGGGTGGGCGCGCACCAGGGCCTCGAGCTTATCGGCCGCCCGTTGCAGCCCGGCACCGTTGCCGAAGCTGGAGTAGGCCGTGACTAGACCACGGAGGGCCATTGCGTCGGCCTGCGGAGAATTGAGCACTCCGTCCAGCACCTGATTGGCACGGTCCGTTTGCTGCATCTGGAGATAGTTGCCAGCCAGATTGAACGCCGCCTGGAAGTCCGCCGGGTTCTTCCGCACTTCATCCTCCAATTGCAGGAAAGCGGCCCTGGCCTGCTCGAGCCCGGCCGTCCCGCCGCTCTCCTGCTTGAACTTCTTGACGGTGTCCACAAGACCCCGCACCTGGCCGTTGTATGGATCCAGCTTCAGGCAAGTTTCCGCCACGAGGAGCGCATCGTCGAAACGACGAAGCATTAACAGCAACTGGGAATAGCGGAAAACCGCTTCTGGGCTGTACGGGCAAAACGCGAAGGCCTGGCGGAAGGTGAAATCAGCTTCCTTGAGCAACCGTTGATACTCGGCGTCGGACTTGGGCCGATACTCCGGAGAGGTGAGGCGCCAGGCGTAAATGCCGCCGATGGAGCTGCGCAGCTTGGAGAAGGACTTCTGCGCGTCGTCATCATGGATGAACTTTCGGTCGCCGGTGAAACCGTTGAAATCGTAGCGCAGGTAGGTCTTCTCGATCCAGTCCGTCGTCTGCTTAAGCGGCGTATCGTAGTCAATTATGTCCCCCGTCAGCCGCTTGGAATACTGCTTCCAGAATTGGTGGTCCCGGTTGAGTATATCTTCCGTCAGCGACGGCAATGGCTGTCGGTTGATCTTCATGATGATACCAAAGGGCGTCAGGTAGGGATACATCCAGTCGAGGGGGAAACTCTCCTCCACGAAGAACTCACTCTTCGGATTGTGATCGAAGATTACCTTGGTTATCAGCCCGTTGATGTTCATTACGGCGACCTGCCCGGAGACCTGGACGCGCTCCTGGCCAGACGCCGGATCACGCACGAAGTCCACGATCTCACCGCCCTTCAACTGGCCGGCCTGCTTGCGCCGCTGCGCGTCGGCCATGTATTCCTGGAAGCAGCGCTGCGAATCGTCAGGCGTGGCCGAGTAGATTTCCCGGTCCGGGTAAACTCCGCCCAGGCTGCGTGCAAGTTCCTTCGGGTAAGCCTCTTCCAACAGCAGGCGGTTCAGCCGGATGCGGGTCCAGCTTTGCGGGTTCTCCTTGATGAAATCGGTCACGTATTCGGACAACTGCACCTGTTTGAAACGCTCCGGCTCGTACAGCGGGCCGCTCTTGGACAGCCCGGCAATCTCAGAAGCAAGCCGCTCCTGCCTCTGGCGCAGCCGGTCGGACGAGTTGCCGTCGGCAATCTCCTGGTCCACCGCGTCTTTTTCCTGCTGCTTGGCCTTGAGGCGTTCCTTGATCTTAAGTTCGCGTTCCAGCAGCACGTTCAGGTCCTCGGCCAGACAACGGCGCAGCCCGGCTTGGTCGCCCTGAGCGGAAAGAAGCTGTTGGGTTTTCGGGCTAAGGTTTTCATACAAATACTTCGAAAGCGGGTCCTGTTCCGGGCCGGGACGCAGCCTGGCCGTAAAGGCGACCAGGTTGGTAAAGTCCTTATCTGCAAACCACGACGTGTAGGTGCGCCGGCGCTTCTCCACTCTGGCGCCCAGCGCCGTAAAGAACCGGTCCAGCGGCGCCGCCGCCCGGGCCAGCAGGTTGGTCTGATAATCCTTATCCTTGAGCGCCGTGCGGAGCAATTCGCTGAAGAAGGGGGGATCAATCTGCGTGCTGCGGTTGTAATGCGCGCGGATGTAGCAAAGATAAGTGCCATCGGCCAGGGCGTTCTGGGTGATGATATAGACATCGCGGCGGTCGAAGTTCTGGTCCTCCAGCGGCTGGCAGTTGTGGGGCGTGAAACTCTCACAGAAGATGGTGTAGGTTGGGCAAAAGCGCCCCGGATCGGTGCCGCCGTAGAGCACCGCGTTCTTCGTCATCTCTGGATATAGCGATTTGCCGTCGGTGCCCTTGAACGGCGGCGTGAACATATCATGGCCGAACCAGTAGCCGAACCAGTGGTTGCGCTGGTCGCTGGAGTACCAGTGCGCCAGGCCGGAGTAAAGCGGCATGGCGGCAAAGAGAGCCAGCGTAACCAACAACGGGCCGCGCTGCCGATAGGCAACGAGCGCGACCACGAATGCCAATGCGATGGCCACTAGCAGAAGGTTGGCGTAAATCGGCAATCCGTATTGATTCGGGGCAAAGGCCTGGGCGATCCAATGGCGCAACTCAGAGAACTCGATTGTGCCGGCGGGACCAAAGTAATGCTTGCCCGTTGCATTCCAGAGGCAAAACACGGCCAGCACTACCCCGACGATACCGCCCGCCAGGCCCCAAAGCCGGAACTTCTGATAATGGGTGGCCATGAAGGCTGCGGTCAGGGCCAGGCCGTAGCCGATCAGGCAGGCCACAATCGTATGGGACGAGCACAAGAAGACCTTGATGAGGTCGGCTGAGGCCTTGTCCGGCGTAGGATTGAGCAGAACTATCAACAGGCCGCCAAGGAAGACATACATGGCGGTAAGGGAGATGAGCCATGCCCGCTCGCGTTTCTGCATCTTGAAGAAGAACACAAAGGGCACCAGCGCGATGAACATGTAAACCCAGGTGAACTCCTCGGCGGCGCCTTCGATCAGCATGCCCAACTGGCTAAGGAAGCGGCCCGGCTCGGTGATCAAGTTAGTCGGATTGGGCTGTTCGTACTGGCCGCGGCTGATCGCATGGAAGAACCCTTCCACTGTCCGGGGGTAACCCCACTGCATCGGCGGATTCGTCATGCCCGAAACGGCCATATAGAGGTAGAACGAAACCCCCAGCACCCAGAGTCCGGCCATAATCAGCACCGGCTTCCAGTAGGTCCCCAGGCCCTTGGTCCGGGCGGCCAACCACATGCTGGCCACAAACGACCCGATCCCGATGGCGTTGAAGAGGAACAAAAGCCCGGGCTTGGCCCCGATGTTGTGGAACATGTGGTCACCGGTTAGCATCAGGATCACGTAGTCCGCCAAATAGATAAGGAAGTTGCCCAGGAACGCATCCCGGCCCAGCTTCGGATTTCCGGCGGCGATGGCCACTTCGATGCCCAGCGCGGCGACAATGAGGCTTTGATGCAGGGTCATGCAAAGCCCGAACAGGAATGCAGCCCAATAGGCATAGCGCATCTGGTGGGGGGCGTAAATCCAGCGCAGCAGGCAAACCAGCACGGCCAGATACCACGGCACGCTGGTGACGGCGATGCGGTTGACGACGCACGACTCCTTCCACATGAACCCGTCCAAACCCAGGAGCAGGCCGGCGGCCACTGCCGAGATGAAGCAAATGGCGCCTTCCCATTTGCCGGTCATGCCTTTGAGTTCCTCGATCCCCTCCATGAACATGCTGCTGCCCCGGCAAACCAATAGTGCGAGCAAACCGCAGGCCATGGCGCCGGAGAACGCCTGGCCCACCGATACGCGCCAAGCCATGTTGCCGATGGGCAAAAGGGCCGTCCAGAGCCAGCTATATATCGCCCAAACCGGGTAACCGGGCGGGTGCGGAATGCCCGCATAAAACGCGCCCGTCACCAGTTCGCCGGAGTCCTCCAGCGTCAACTCGGGCGCCAGCGTGAGCAGATACACCGTCCAAACCACCCCAAACGTGATCGCCAGCGCCAGCCAGTCCAGCTTCCGGAAAAGCGGAGGCACCGGCGCCGGCGCGGATACCGGCAGCGGTTTTTGCGCCTTGCGGGGATCACGGTCCACATTCTTTGGTTTCATCATACTCAGTTCTTGCTTGAATAGACACCATAACCAGCCGAATTCGTGCATAGCCAGACGAATTTTCGCCCTTTTGGGTAACGGGGCCGACCCTGCCCCTGAGCGCCATGATCCCCCG
>Ga0224558_1002685_pt1 | contig 15898 bp, 12 predicted proteins | sample 714S32024metaG_FD_180682 | JGI IMG/M metagenome (GOLD analysis project Ga0224558, IMG submission 180682) | Peat soil microbial communities from Stordalen Mire, Sweden - 717 S3 20-24 | ecosystem: Environmental > Terrestrial > Soil > Wetlands > Peat | place: Sweden: Norrbotten County, Stordalen... | reverse complement strand
TCGCGACCCTGATGCGAACCGACGTTTACTTTGTCCCGGAAAGCAAGTTAGTAAGTGACCTGCTGCGCGAGATGCAGCGCAGTAACATCCGCATGGCGATAGTAGTAGATGAATACGGAGGCGTAGCCGGCCTCGTAACCATCGAAGACCTGGTAGAAGAGATAGTAGGAGAAATCGGCGATGAGCACGAGAAAGCCCAAGTCGTGCAGGAAAACGACCACTCCTACATAGTCCCCGGCAACATGGATGTAGACCGCCTCGATGAACTCTTCGGCATGAGGCCCGAAGGCCACGAATCCTCCACCATAGCCGGCCTGGTAAGCGAACTCGCCGGACGCATTCCCAAGAAGGGCGAAGTCATCGAAGACGAAGGCCTGAGGTTCGAAGTCCTCGACTCAACCGATCGCCGGGTGGAGCGCGTGCGCATAACAACCGCCGAGCCGAAGCAGATGAAGTTGATTTAGATCCATGTGTCATCTTGTATATCGGGTGACATGTCTATATAATGTGTCATATATATTGGAGCGTGACACATGGACACCGGAACCTTTGCCCGTGTCAACGAAAACGGTCGCGTCGTCATTCCCGCTTCCTATCGGAAAGCGCTGGGGATCAAGGCCGGAGACGAAGTGATTTTGCGCATGGAAGACGACGAACTGCGGATCACGACGATGAAGCGCAGAATTGAGCGCGCCCAGCGGTTGGTCCGGAAATATGTCAAGCCCGGTACCTCCCTGGTGGACGAACTGATTGCTGAACGGCGCGAGGCAGCCAAACGTGAGTAGGGCTGTGCTGGATGCTTCGGCACTGATGGCTGTGCTGAACCGCGAGCCCGGTGCGGAGATGTTGACGCCTCAGATCATGAGCACGGCTGCTATCAGCACGGTCAATCTGGCCGAAGTGCACGGGAAACTCGCTCACCGGGGCTTTAGCCCGGACGATGCTTGGGCCGCCGCCAATGGAGCCATTCACGAGGCGGTCGCCTTCACTGCTGAGCAGGCCAAGACCGCAGGAGACCTTCTCATCCAGACCCGTACGCTCGGCTTGTCGCTGGGAGACCGAGCGTGCCTGGCTCTAGGGATTGCCCTGCGCGCCCCCGTTTATACGGCGGACCGGTCGTGGAAGAACCTCAGGCTCGGCATTCGCATTCATCTCATTCGATGAAGTAGCCAAGCTGGTGCTGGCAGCCAGCAGCTAGAACCTAGTAGCCTATCCCCATGTCCTTCCACTCCGGATTTGTCTGCATCCTCGGACGCCCCAATGCGGGCAAGAGCACGCTGCTGAATGCGCTGGTGGGCGAGAAGCTGGCCATCATTTCTCCGAAGCCCCAGACCACGCGCAACCGCATTCTCGGAATCATCAACGTCCCCAAGCAGAAGGGACACGAGGCCGGGCAAATCGTCCTGATCGACACGCCCGGAGTTCACCGTTCCGGCTCCTCGCTCGGCCGCAAGATGATGTCCGAAGTACGCGAGGCGCTCGAAGGCTGCGAACTGATTCTGATGATCGTGGACGCGAAAAAAAAGTGGGACCGCGACGACAGCTTCGTTCTAGACCTGGCGAAAAAGGCGGGCACTCCAGTTTTTTTGCTGCTCAACAAAATTGATCTGCTGGCCGACAAGAGCAAGCTGCTGCCGCTGATCGCGCAGTTCCAAACGCTGCACGATTTCAAGGAGATCGTTCCCATCTCAGCTCTCAAGAGGAAAGGCCTCGACGAATTGCTGTCCTGCGTCGTGAAGGCTCTCCCCAATGGCCCGCGCTATTTTCCCGAGGATCAGATTACCGATCAGCCGGTGCGCTTCATGGCGGCGGAGTTGATCCGCGAGCATGTTCTGATGCAGACGCATGAAGAGGTGCCGCACGCAGTCTCGGTCCTGATCGAGCAGTTCGAAGAAAGTCCGAGGCTGACGCGGATTGCCGCCGTGATTTATTGCGAGCGCGATGGCCAAAAAGCCATCCTGCTCGGCAAAGGCGGCCAAATGCTCAAGAAGATCGGAACCGCAGCCCGCCTCGATATCGAGAAGATGGTAGGAACCAAAGTATTTCTCGAGCTTTTCGTCAAGATCAAAGCCGGCTGGCGCGATTCGCGAAGCTTTGTGGAAGAACTGGATTGGCGGCGTCAACTACAGCAGATCGGAGGCCCGCCGGACCCGGAGTCGTGACCTGGGGTTGCATACGATGGGTTTCCGGTCGCCGGCAGCCACCTGACTGGTAACCCGACCGATGTAATACGCTAAGGGTTGCCTGCGATCCAAATAAAGTTGCATCTCAGACCTTAAGTCCCTAGAATCGGTGGGCGCTTTTCTGCATCCTAATTGATAGAAAGGTTAAGTGAAAGGCCGGAAGCAACGCCTGCAGCCATTTATGGCCGATTCTCCCCGATCCTCAGAACAATCGCCACCGGCGCAATCGTGTAATTTCGATGCGAAGAAGCTCGATCTCAAGCTCAGCGTGACGCTTTCCGCCGACCGCGATGCGGTGGACCAGGTCGTCAGAAGCATTATGAATGTGGTGCGGGAAATGAAATGCGCTCCGGGGCGCGAAGACGACATCGAACTGGCGTTGACCGAAGCCCTGGCCAATGCCGTCGTACATGGAGCGAAAAGCGATCCCTCCAAAGTTATCGAATGCGACGTTGCCTGCGACGAGCAGCAGGGCATCCTGATCATAGTGCGCGATCCCGGCTCCGGTTTTGATCCCGCCAAAATTTCCGATCCCCGCCATGGTGAGAACATCTATTCGGATCACGGGCGCGGCATTTACCTGATCAATCAGTTGATGGACGAAGTCCAGTTTCACAAGAACGGGACTGAGATTCACATGCTGAAAAAATAGCCGTCAGCCATCAGCCCTCAGGAAAACCAAGGACGATTCAATCTCTGAGCAATTTGTGTTGACGTCGCATGCGGCGAGGTTTTGCATTTTCTGATGGCTGACGGCTGATGGCTGATGGCTGACGGCTGCCCTACTCTTTTGCCGCAATTCCCAAACTCTTCATCTTGCGATAAAGGTGGCTGCGCTCCAGCCCGAGCACTTCTGCGGCGCGGCTGACGTTGCCATGATTCTCGTCCAGCTTTTTGAGAATGTAGTCGCGCTCATAGGCCGCGCGCGCCTGGTGCAGCGTGGAGCCCTCGCTGCCCGCCACGCGGCGGCTGCCGTCGCGGTGCACCAGCGGCGGAAGGTGCTTGCGCTCAAAGCGTGAGGTGGTGGGATTCATGATCACGATGCGCTCGATCACATTGCGCAGCTCGCGGACGTTCCCCGGCCAGGAATAGCGCATCAGGGCGTCGATGGCATCATCGGTGATCTCTCTTGGGCGTCGGCCGTACGCGGAGGCAAATTCTTTCAGAAAGTACCGCGCAAACAACGGGATGTCTTCCTTGCGTTCCCGCAGCGGCGGCACCACAAACGGAACCACGTTCAGACGGTAAAAAAGATCCTCGCGGAAGTTTCCCTTGGCGATCTCTTCATCGAGGTCTTTGTTGGTGGAAGCAATCACGCGCACGTCCACGGTGACGGGATCGTCGCTTCCTACCGGGATGAAGCGCTGTTGTTCCAGGGTGCGCAACACTTTGGACTGCGTCTTCAGACTCATGTCGCCGACTTCATCCAGAAACAAAGTTCCGCGATCGGCCTTCTGAAACTTGCCTTCCTTGTCGGCGGTAGCTCCCGGAAACGACGATTTGCGGTGCCCGAACAGTTCGCTGTCGATCAGGTCTTCGGGAATCGCGGCGCAGTTCACCTCGACAAACATTTCATTCTTGCGGAGGCTCTGCATGTGGATGGCATGCGCAACCAGCTCTTTGCCGGTGCCCGATTCGCCGTAGATCAGCACGCGTCCGTTGGTCGGCGCCATCAGCGCAATCTGCTGGCGCAGCGCCTTCATGGGAACGCTGTCGCCCACGATCACGCTCTTCGCTTGCAGTTGCTTGCGCAGGTCGAGATTCTCGTGGCGCAGCCGCCGGGCTTCGATCGCATTTTTTACCAAGATGAGAGTCTTTTCCAGCGAGAGCGGCTTTTCGGCAAAATCGTAGGCGCCCAGCTTGGTGGCGCGCACGGCGGTCTCGATGGTTCCGTGGCCCGAGATCATGATGACCTCGGGCGGATCATCCATCTCGCGGATTTTCTCCAGCACGTCCAGCCCGTCGATCCCGGTTAGCCACACATCCAGCAGGATCAGGTCGAAGCTGCTCTTGCGCAGCAATTCGAGGCAGTCCTCGCCGCTCGGGCTGACGCTGGTTTTGTATCCTTCGTCCTCGAGGATGCCGCGCAAGGATTCGCGGATACCGGATTCGTCATCGACAATGAGGATGTGTGCCATGGTTCAGCTTAACGGTAGTCGTCGGTCGTTAGTCGTTGGTCGTTGGTCGTTGGTCGTTGGTCGTTAGTCGTTGGCACGCTTTCCGCGTGATGCAGAGAACCGCGAACGACTGACGACGAACGACCAACGACCAACGACTCTCTCCTCATGCCGGAGTTCCAACCGTTTCAACCGCTACCGGCAGCTCGACAACGAAACGGCTGCCGACCGGCTTGTTTTCCTCCACCCGGATCGAACCGCGATGGTCTTCCACGATTCTGCTCACAATCGCCAGCCCCAGCCCCGTGCCGCGTTGCTTGGTCGAAAAGTACGGCAAGAACAGCCGTTCCTTCAGGTCGCGCGAAACTCCCAGTCCGGTATCGGAGACGGCCAATTCGACGGCATCGCGGCTGGCCACCAGCGAGGTTGAAATCGTGATCTCTTTCAGGATCGCATCCTGCATGGCCTCCGCGGCGTTATCCACCAGGTTGGCGACCGCGCGCTTGATCGCTTCCGGGTCGGCCATCACCGACGGCAGATCTTGCGCCAATTCCGTGCGCACGCGGATGCCTTCCAGCCGCCCATTGAACATTACGAGCGCGCCTTCCACCAGGTTGTTCAAACTAGCCGGTTGCGGCCGGGAGGCGGGAAAACGCGCCAGAACAGAGAATTCGTCCACCAGGGTGCGCACGGTTTCTACGGCATTCCCGATGGTTTCCGCGCAACTGCGAATCACCTCGAGTGAGGCTGCATCAGGCGCCGTGCCCCGCGTCAAATGGCGATGAATGCGCTCGGCGGAAAGCGCGATCGGGGTCAGTGGGTTCTTGATCTCATGCGCCACGCGCCGCGCCACCTCGCGCCAGGCCGCCTGTTTCTGCGCTCGCAGCAGGTCCGACAGGTCTTCGAACACCAGCACGTATCCCAACCCCTCAGCAGCGTGGCTCAGCGCGGACACGGTTACGGCGACATTCAGTTGAGCTCGGGGCAAGGCAAGCTCCACGTTGGCTGCCGTGATGCCCATGCGATCGGCACGCCGGAGCAGCGGTTCCAGGTCGGCGAGCACATCGGCGGGGAGCACATCCCGCAGCGGCAGATTCACCAGCGACGCCGGGCTCACGTACTCACTCCGCTCCAGGTAAAACATGCGGGAGAAAGCGGCGTTCGCCAGCGTCACACGGCGCGCCGCGTCAATCGAAATTACTCCGGTCGGAATGCTCTCGAGAACCGTTTCGATGTACTGGCGTCTCCTTTCGAGCGCCTCGTTCGCGGCGCCGACATCGCGACTGGAAGCTTCGATCTGGTGCCGGCTGGATTCGAGCTGTTCCGCCATGCTGTTGAAAGACTGCACCAGTTCGGCCAGTTCGTCGGTGGCGCGGATATCGACGCGGTAGTCCAGTTGCCCTTTGGAGATAGCCTCCGTACCCGCGGCCAGCGCCGCCACGGGACGGTTGACCAACTTCGATAGCAGGAGCGCGAGCCAGGTCGAAGCGAACAGCACCACGACCGTCAGCAGCAGCAGAAATCCGATGTAAGTCCGCCGAAACAGCTTCCTTTTTGCGGCCAGTTCGATGTAGCGATGCTGGCTCTCCTGAATCTGCCTGGCAGTTTCGGCGAATTTTGGCGGAAGAGGCATGGCGACGAGCACAGCGCCGCCTGGGAACGGGGCGGCGGCGACAATGTAGTCCGTCTGGCCCCACTGGAAATGGGGGTGCTCTCCGCGCAGGGTGGACTGCACCGGGAAGCGATCCTGCATGTCGGCCCAGGGCGCCGGGGTGTTCACACTGGCGGCCGCGTTGCCGGTGCCATCCTTCAGGGCCAGAACAAATCCGCCCTGCAGCGCCGGGAGGTGTTCCCGAAGTTCTTCCGTGGTGGCAGAAAAATTCTTGCTGGCAAAGGCGGTTAGAAAGTCGCCCGTCTGCGCGATGGATTGCGCTTCCGAGGACGCACGCTGGCCCGCGTAATCATAGAGGAGCGCCGACATGGCTGCGGTATCCGCGCGCACTTCCTCGACCGGTTGGGAAAACCATTTGTCGATGGAGCGGTTCATCAGCCCGTAGGAGAACCAGAACATGGCAAGCACAGGCAAAAACGACAGCAGCAGGCTGACTACCACCAGGCGCGTGCGAAACTTTGACCCGGCCACGCCCTGCCGCCGTTCGGCGTAGAGTTTCATCAGGTTGCGCCCGAGAACGAGGGTCAGCGCCACGAAGGCAAAGAAAATCAGGCCGCTTAATCCGGCGAAAAAGAGCAGCTCCTCATTGCTGTCAGGGCTGATGAACTTGAGATTGAACGAGGCCTGCCCCACCAGGATCGCGAGCAGCAAGAAAGCGCCGATCGCCAGCGCGATCACCGCCTTCCGGCGGCCGGAGGTCTTGGGTTCGTCGCGAATTGGATTCGGTGCGGCCAAGGATTGATGACATTATAGGGCGTCGTTGGTCGTTAGTCGTTCGCGGTTCGTCGCATTCCGCGAAGGGGACGGCACTTGTCCGCCAACGACCGACGACTAACGACTAACGACTAACGACTCCTTACCTGCTCCAGCGCACCCCGCAGCGCGTCGTACGCAGGCTTAGCCCGATAGTTGCGATCAAACGGCAGCGCCGCGCCTTCGGTCTGCTTCGAATGCGACCCGATCCAGGAATACTTGTCCGTGAAACCCCAGGTCTGGGTCGCCGTGCATCCGGGATGAGACACGCAAGCGCTGGCAATCTGGCGATAGATGTCCGCCTGCCTTTGCAGATCCCCGGCGCGAGCATTGCCTTCGGCATCGACCGGCAGGGCGACGTCCATCTCGGTGATGTGGACCTGCACTCCCAGAGCGGTGAAGCGGTTGATATTGGCGGCAATGGACGCGACATCGGCGTGCAGGTGCGCGATGTGCATCTCGAAGCCCACGCCATCGATGGGGACGCCGCGCTGCCGGAAATCGCGAACCATGGCATAGATCGCGTCCGACTTGGGATTCATCGTCTCCGCCTCGGCCTCGTTGTAAAACAGCAGAGCTTGCGGATCGGCTTCATGCGTCCAGCGGAAGCAACGCTCAATATAGGAGCTGCCATTCTCCGCCAGGCCGATTCCCGGCTGGTCTCGCCAGATCGTGCTGCGCAATTCTCCCGGGTGCAGTTCGTCGAAGGCCTCATTGACCACGTCCCACGCAAATACCTTGCCCCGGTAATGTCCGACCACGGTCTTAATGTGCTTCTCAAGAATTTCAGCGAGCTCGCCGGAAGTGTATTTTCCTTCCGTCAGCCATGGTGGATTCTGCCGGTGCCAGACGAGCGTGTGGCCGCGGACCTTCATGCCGTGCCGGGTGGCAAAATCCACAATCTGGTCCGCTTGAGAAAAATCGAACGACTGGGGCTCCGGATGCACCACTTCCCACTTGAGGGCGTCTTCCGGTTCCAACATATTGAATTCGCGGGCGAGCGTGGACGCATATGCCGCCTCGGAAAGTGCCCATGGCCTCACCGCCGTGCCGATCAGGAACCCGGAAGCCCTCGCCGCCTCACGCAGGGACTGCTCTGGAACCGCCGCGCCAAATCCCATGCAAAAGGCCGCCGACGCCAAAACCAAAACCAACGCTCGCCACTCCATTTTGTCCCTCCCGCCCATCACTTTGCCTGAGGAAGGAACTTCCGCAAAGGACATTGCTCACACCGCGGTTGTGACTTTAGGCAGTAAGTTTTTCCTACTCCGACGATCAGCCCGTGCATTTCATTGAACACCTGGACCCGCGCAGAGCGCTCGGCTGTGCTCATGCGCGAAGGACGATGACACGAGCCCTGCGGCCCCACCGCAGCCTTCGCCGAACCAGACTCGGTTGACCCAGACTCGGCTTCAATTTCCTGGGTTCCCTCCGAGGCCAGTGCCTGCTCGAACAGTTGTCGAATTTCGTGATAGCCGGCTGCGCCATAGCCGGCCGCGCCGGAGACAATCTGGTGTCGTTCGAGAATGCGCCTTGTGTAAGCGTCCACGACAAAGGCCGGGTGATTGCCGGCATACAAAAGAATCGAGTCCGCGGTCTCCGGCCCCACGCCATTGAGCGCGAGCAGTTCGTCGCGGAGATCGGCCGTTGGCCGCGCGAACATCCGCGCGAGCGACCCGCCGTAACGCTGGTCGAGAAAGCTCACAAACGTTTTCAGCCGCTGCGCTTTCTGCCGGAAGTAACCCGAGGGGCGAATCAACCGCTCAAGTTCAGGCTGAGGCGTGCGGCGGATGCCGCGGAGGGTCAGAAGCCGCGCTTTCCGAAGGTTGGCGAGCGCCTTCCCCACGTTCGCCCACGCGGTGTTCTGGGTTAAGTATGCCCCAACAATTACCTCAAATCGCGACTGTGCCGGCCACCAGTGCTGACGTCCCCAGGCGGAAGACAACGTGTGGTAGTAAGCGCGGATCGCGTCGTGTTTGGTTTCGCTCATGGCGCGCGCAGGTTGGAGTGTCGTGCGTCACCATTCTAACGGCGAGCCTGAAACCTTCACCACAGGGAGCACAGGGGTGCACAGGGAAATTTCATTCCACCCAACTATCAAGCAAATAGATCCCCCCTGTGTGCCCCTCTGCTCCTGGGGTGAAAGGTAGTTACCCCAGCACCAAAGAACATGGTCCGCCGCGTGGTGGTCGGCCTCATAGCGCCAGTTTCTGGCAAAATGCGGCCAATTGCGGGCACAAACGGCACGTACCGCGAAGTACAGGTACCGAAGTTACTTTTGCGGAATTCCCATTGGGTTGACAATTTGTGTCAGTGCGAAAGTATCCGCGCTGATCCCCCCGAAATCAGCGGCTTCGCACGGACTCGGACTCGGTGGGAATACAGGAGAGATATGTCTCAGCGGCTGGGTGACCTGCTCGTCAAAGAAAAGGTCATAACCCCAGAGCAGTTGGAAGAGGCGACCAAGCTCCAGAAGGAGTCGCACTCCCGGCTCGCCTCGGCGCTGGTGAAGTTGGGTTTCCTCTCGGATGAGGATGTCACCAACTTTCTCTCGCGCCAGTACGGCGTGCCCGCCATCAATCTTTCGTATTTTGAAATCGATCCCGCGGTGGTCAAGCTGATTCCCTTCGAAACCGCGAAACGCTATCAGATTTTGCCGCTCAGCCGGGTCGGCGCTTCGCTCACCATCGCCATGGTGGACCCCACCAACGTCTTTGCCATGGACGATATCAAGTTCATGACCGGCTTTAACATCGAACCGGTCGTGGCCTCGGAAAGCTCCATCATCGAGGGCATCGAGAAGGCCTACGGTACGTCCAAAGAAGCCGAGCTCGAGCAGGTCATGCAGTCGATGAACGATGCCGGCGAAGGCACCGACATCGAACTCCAGAACGTAGAGCAAGAACTCGAACTCCGGGAACTGGAAAAAGCGGCCGATGAAGCTCCCATCGTCAAGCTCGTGAACCTGGTGCTCACCGATGCCGTGAAGAAGGGCGCCAGCGATATTCACATGGAGCCGTACGAAAAGGAATTCCGGGTCCGCTTCCGCATTGACGGAGTTCTGCAGGCGATCATGAATCCGCCGCTGAAACTGAAGGACGCCATCACTTCGCGCCTCAAGATCATGGCCAAGCTCGACATCAGCGAAAAGCGGCTGCCGCAAGACGGCCGCATCATGCTGAAGATGCAGATCGGCGGCAAGAAAAAGCAGCTCGATTTCCGCGTCTCCACTCTGCCCACGCTCTGGGGCGAGAAGATCGTGCTCCGGTTGCTGGACAAGGAAAACCTGCGCCTGGATATGACCAAGCTCGGTTTCGAGCAGGAGTCGCTGGTCAAATTCGAGAAGGCCATCCTGAAGCCCTACGGCATGGTGCTGGTTACGGGGCCGACGGGATCGGGCAAGACCAACACGCTCTACTCTGCCATCTCGCGGCTGAACCAGCCCGATACCAACATCATGACCGCCGAAGACCCGGTTGAGTTCCAACTGGGAGGCGTGAACCAGGTGCAGATGAAGGAGCAGATCGGCCTGAATTTTGCGGCGGCCCTGCGCGCCTTCCTGCGCCAGGACCCCAACATTATCCTGGTCGGCGAAATTCGCGACTTTGAAACCGCGGAAATCGCCATCAAGGCCGCACTTACCGGACACCTCGTCTTGTCCACGCTGCACACCAATGGCGCGCCGGAAACCATCACGCGTCTCATGAACATGGGCATCGAGCCCTTCCTGGTGGCGACTTCGGTGCATCTGATCTGTGCTCAGCGCCTGATCCGGCGGATCTGCAAGGACTGTGCCGAGCCGGTCGAAATGCCGGTGCAGGCCCTGATCGATGAAGGCTACACGCCCGAAGAGGCGAAGACGGTGCAGATCATGAAGGGCAAGGGCTGCGCCACCTGCAACAAGACCGGCTACAAGGGCCGCACCGGTTTGTACGAAGTGATGGAAGTGGACGACGAGATCCGGGAACTGGTTCTGGTCGGCGCGTCGGCGGTTGAACTTAAGAAGAAAGCGATTGAACGCGGCATGATTACCCTGCGTCGCAGCGGGCTGATCAAGGTCGCGGCAGGCTGGACCACACTCGAAGAAGTGGCTCGGGAAACGATCCACTAAGAACGTCGTTCGATCGCGGTTCGCCGTTTCGCGAACACGCTTAGCGGTGCGAAAGGCGAAAAGCGAACGACGAGCAGCAGAAAATTGCAACAGGAAAGACGGAAAAAACTATGGCACTCTCGTTAAGCGATCTGCTCCGCCGCATGCTGGAGATGAATGGCAGCGACCTCCACATCACCACCAACTCTCCGCCCCAAATCCGGGTGCACGGCCATCTGGTGCCGCTCGACCTGCCCCAGTTGACGCCCTCCGAGACCAAGCAACTGGCCTACAGCGTGATGACCGATTCGCAGAAACACCGTTTCGAAGAAACCCTCGAACTGGATTTCTCCTTCGGCCTGAAGGGCCTGGCTCGCTTCCGCGCCAACGTCTTCAACCAGCGCGGCGCTTCGGCTTGCGTCTTCCGTCTGATTCCGTTCGAGATCAAGTCGTTTCACCAGTTGGGCCTGCCTCCGGTGGTCAGCAAGCTGTGCGACAAACCGCGCGGGCTGGTGCTGGTGACGGGGCCGACCGGTTCGGGTAAGTCCACAACGCTGGCGGCTATGATCGACAAGATCAATACCGAGCGCCACGAACACATCCTCACCATCGAGGACCCGATCGAGTTCGTGCACATGAACAAGAACTGCCTGGTCAATCAACGCGAAGTGCATTCCGACACCAAGAGCTTTACCGACGCCCTGCGCGCCGCGCTTCGTGAAGACCCGGACGTGGTGCTGATCGGCGAAATGCGCGACCTCGAGACCATCGAGTCCGCGCTGCGTATCGCGGAAACCGGCCACCTCACCTTCGGTACGTTGCATACCAATTCCGCATCGTCCACCATCAACCGCATCATCGACGTGTTCCCGTCGCACCAGCAGTCGCAGATCCGTGCCCAGCTTTCGCTGGTGCTCGAAGGCATCATGTGTCAAAGCCTGCTGCCGCGCTCGGACAACAAGGGACGCGCCATGTGCATGGAGATCCTGGTGCCTAATGCGGCCGTGCGCAACCTGATCCGCGAAGACAAGATTCACCAGATCTACTCCGCCATGCAGTCCGGCCAGGAGAAGTACGGCATGCAGACGTTCAACCAGGCGCTGGCCACGGCGTATTTCCAGAAGCAGATCACACTGGAAATGGCGCTGATGCGCTCCAGCAGTCAGGACGAACTGCAGGAAATGATCGCGCGCGGCGCCGGCCTTATGAACCGCGGCAATCCGGCTCCGATGGCCAAGGGTGCAGCGCCGGTAAAAAGATGACATCGGGAAATGCCCGGTAGCACACCGGGCCGCAAGACGAGGGAAGAGAGACTAACGAAGAGACAAGCAGGCGCGGGCGGCCGTCAGGATGGGCAGCCCACGCTGGCGGAACACGGATAAGGAGAAAGTTACCATGCCGGTTTTTACGTTTTCGGGAAAGACCGCTTCGGGCGAGAAAGTTCAGGGAGAGCGCATAGCCTCCACCAAGGACGGACTGGCCTCGCAACTCCGGAAAGAACGCATCACGCCAGGCCGCATCCGGGAGAAGGGCAAGGAATTCTCCCTGCCCACTTTTGGCAGCGGCAAGGTCAAGGTCAAGGACGTGGCGATATTCTTCCGCCAGTTCTCCGTCATGATTGACGCCGGCCTGCCGCTGGTGCAGTGTCTGGAGATTCTCGGCGCCAACCAGGAGAACCCCAGCTTTCAGAAGACGCTGCTCGGTGTCCGGACCACCGTCGAAGGCGGCGCCACGCTGGCCAATGCCATGCGCCAGTATCCGGTCGTCTTCGACGACCTGACGACCAACATGATCGAGGCGGGCGAGACCGGCGGTATTCTCGACCTCATCCTCCAGCGCCTGGCGATCTACGTGGAAAAGGCGGTCAAGCTGCGCTCGGCCGTCAAGTCGGCGTTGATCTACCCGGTGGCCGTCGTCTCCCTCGCCGTGCTGATTGTGGGGGCGCTGCTCAAGTGGGTGGTGCCGATCTTCGCGAACCTCTTTGTCGGATTGGGAGTTGCGCTGCCGCTGCCGACCCGCATTGTCATCGGCCTCAGTAGCTTCGTGGGTCATTTCTGGTGGTTCTTTATCGTGGGTGCCGTGGGCGCCGTCTTCGGTATCAAGCAGATTCGCAAGCACCCGCGTGGCCGCTATTACTTCGACGCCATGATGCTCAAGATGCCCATCATCGGCATTCTGCTGCGCAAGATCGCGGTCGCCCGTTTTACCCGAACCCTGGGCACGCTCATTACCTCCGGCGTTCCGATTCTCGAAGGCTTGGCCATTACCGCCCGCACCTCGGGCAACGCGGTGCTCGAAGAAGCGCTGATGAAGGTGCGCAAGGCGATCGAAGAAGGCCGCACCATCGTCGATCCACTGCGCGAATGCGGCGTCTTCCCCAACATGGTGACCCAGATGATCGGCGTTGGCGAAGCCACCGGCGCCATGGATTCCATGCTGCAGAAGATCGCAGACTTTTACGAGGATGAAGTCGACTCCGCCACCAAAGACATGCTGGCCATGCTGGAGCCGGTCATCATCGGCTGTCTCGGCATCACCATCGGAGGCATCGTGATCTCGCTGTACATGCCATTGTTCGCCATGATCTCAAAACTGGCGGGATAGAAAAGACAGCCGTCAGCCGTCAGTCGTCGGCTAACTCCGAATCTCAGGGGCAAACGACGAATGACTGACGGCTGACGACTGACGGCTAACTTCATGCACTCCATCTCCGATGAACGAAACTGGCTGACCTGGCTGGTGAAGGTTCGCATCCTGATTCTGATGGTCCTGCTGGCCATCGAACTCGCCGTCATGCGCCTCACGCCCAGCCCTCTGCCCATAATGCCCTTTCTCACCGGGATGGTGCTGTGGTTCGTGCTCTCGCTGTTTTTCCTTTTTCTGGTCTCGGTCTGGAACGAACACCGCCTGCAGGCCATTCTGCAGGTGCTCGCCGATCTGGCCATGGTCACGCTGGTCATCCATTTAACCGGCGGCATCGACAGTTCGCTGAATTTCCTTTACCCCCTGGTCATCGTGGTCGCTTGCATGCTGCTGCCGCGAGCCTGGGGATATCTGAGCGCGGCTCTGGCCTTCATCCTGTTCGGAACCGTCCTCGAACTCGATTATTACCTGGTCATTCCCTCCTATGCGAGCTCGCATCCCAAGCTGAAGGCGCTGCAGGTGGTCATCTTCGTCAACCTGTTTGCCTACTTCGCCATCGCCTACCTGGCTGGGTTGCTGATGAGCAAGCTCCGCCAGGTGGATGTGCAACTGAAGGATGCCAGCGGTGCGCTCGAAAATCTGCAGGCGCTGCATGAAAATATCGTGCAGTCCATGAGCGGCGGTGTTATCACGACCGGGCTCGACGGACGGATCACGCTGGTCAATCGAGCGGCCCAGCAACTGCTCGAGATGTCGGAAGCCGAACTGTGCGGACGCTCCATGGTCGATCTGTTTCAGGATCCGTTGCCCCACTTCGGTGTGGCCCGGGGCGATGCCGAAGTCCGCTACGTTACCGTCAACGGCTTCCGCAAGACTTTTCGCGTGCTGGTTTCCGCGCTCAACGTGAGCGCGCGCGGCGACCTGGGCTTTGTCTATTCCTTTGACGACCTCACCGAGATCCGGCGACTGGAGCGCGAGGTTCGCATGCAGGATCGCCTGGCTGCGGTGGGCCGCCTGGCCGCTGCAATCGCTCATGAAATCCGCAATCCCCTGACCTCCATTGCCGGCTCGGTCAGCATGTTGTCGGATGCGCCCAGCTTGAGTTCCGAGGAGCGGCACCTCTTGCAGATTGTGACCCGCGAGTCCGATCGCCTCAACAACATCGTCACCGATTTCCTGGCATACTCACGGGGCAAGCAGTATCGTTTCGAGCGCGTGAATCTGGTTTCGTTGTTGGAGGACACCCTTACGTTGCTCGAACACCGCCTCACCGCCGAGAACGCCGGCATCAAGCTGGAGCGCAGCTTTCAGAAGTCCGAAGCCTGGGTGCTGGCCGATGGCGACAAGCTTAAACAGGTGTTCTGGAACTTCTCGGAAAACGCGGTGCGCGCAATGAAGACGACGGGTAAGGGTGGAAGCCTGACCGTGGCTCTGGCCGAGCGCGGCCCCGACTGGGAGATGAGCTTTGCCGACACCGGTCCGGGCATCAACCCGCAGCAGACGGAAAAAATCTTCGAGCCCTTCCAGTCGAACTTTGAAGGCGGAACCGGGCTGGGCCTGGCCATCGTGTACCAGATCGTGCAGGCGCACGAGGGCAAGGTGTGGGCGCGTTCGGAAGTCGGCAAGGGCACCAGCTTCGTGCTGCGATTGCGCCGCCTGGAGCGGAGCGCCGCGGGCGGAACTTCCTCCGCATCGGAATCCGCGGCACCGGGGCTGGCCGCCGCGGGAGCGGGAGCGGGAGGAGGCGCGCGTGGGTAACATTCTCGTCTGCGACGACGAGCGCTCGATCTGCGAACTGCTCGATATTGCCCTGCGCCGCGATGGCCACAAGGTGGAAACCGTCACCGGTGGCGATGCGGCCAAGCGCAAGATCGACAGCGCGCTCTTCGACGTGATTGTGACCGACATCAAAATGCCGGGCGTGGATGGGGTCGAAGTCCTGCGCCACGCGCACCAGATCTCGCCCGAATCCGCGGTCATTTTGATGACTGCCGTCGATGACTACTTAGCTGCGGTGCAGGCCGTCAAGGCGGGGGGCGCGACCGATTACATCCGCAAGAGTCCGGGACTGGTGGACGAGGTCAAACTCGCCATCGCCCGCTCGCTCACGAAAGTCTCGCTCAGCCGGCAGAACTTTGCCCTGCGCCGCGACGCGGCCGCGCGCAATTCGCTCGACAACATCATTGGCGTGAGTCCGGCGCTCGAAAAGCTGAAGCAGACCATCCGCACGGTGGCTACCACCAGCAGCACGATTCTGGTCTACGGCGAAAGCGGAACCGGCAAGGAACTCGTTGCCCGCGCCGTGCACACCTGCTCGCCTCGAGACGGCGAAGCTTTTGTCTCGGTCAACTGCGGCGCGTTCCCGGAGACGCTGCTCGAAAGCGAGCTCTTCGGTTACGTCAAGGGCGCCTTCACCGGAGCGAACCAGAACCGGCGCGGA